>WNFP01000401.1_pt1 | contig 33761 bp, 29 predicted proteins | sample 5400201 | NCBI WGS metagenome assembly WNFP01 (sample SAMN13153355, study PRJNA577476) | soil metagenome | isolation source: 115 cm saprolite under Madrone tree | place: USA:California | collected 2016-06-14 | reverse complement strand
GAGCGCAGCTGGTAATTTCCTTTATTGAGACCGCTGTTCGTCCATTGGAGATATTTTTTTCTGCAGGAAGATAGTACTTTTGTTTATGGCCTAGTGGTTCTGTTCGGAAAATGAAAATTTATTACAAAAATTGATCGTTGCGAAAAACAGTTACTCCAAAATGAAGGGAATTGAAGACTGGCCCAGAGGCATGTTCTCGTGGGAAAAAGCAAGGACTAAGGGCGGCGCGGATAGAGGCGGGGAAGTAAATTAGCGGGGGCGAAGAGGGAATTGCGATCAGCCGATTGTTATTTAAGGGCGAAGCGTGCGTGTATCCACACCTGCTGGCGCATATCATTGCTCTGTAAGCAGAAACTCACGATTGGCCGAGAAGATCAGTCATCCTGCGTAACTCTGCTGCGTTCCAGTTGTATCCAATTCCGTATGTACTGGGAGCAGTTGCGGATACTCATTCCCTCAATCTCGCAATCCCGGAGAAAACGGATTGCATCCACGTCTACGAGGGTCACTTCTTCAAGATCCAGAATGGTTGCAGGGTTGCTGTCCTGTAGCTCTTCTTTCAATGTCCCTAAAACATCACATTCTATCTGGCCAATCAACCTGATCTCTGTTTGCTGACTGTCTGCCTTTTTTTCAATTTTTAGAGTCATAGGTGGTTTACCTACACTTTCGCATTTGAATATGAGTGCAATACAGTGGCCAGCTTAAGTAATTGAATGAAAACAACTTACTTATGGCGGGCGTGACGAAGTATCAGGAATTGCTTAAAATTCGGCAGCAAGCAGGGGGATAGAGTGGATGAGAAGAAAAAAGAGTCTGTCAGGAATGGGTGATTTTGAAGCGAAACTTGTCGATTCCCAGGGTCTTGATCTTGGATTCAAGGGTTTGGCGGGGAATGCCCAGCCGGGCAGCTGCTCCGTTGGGTCCTGAGACTCGTCCCCGGGTTTCTTTCAGCACAGCTTCGATAATTTCTTTCTCTCGTGTGACAATCGTGGATAAAGACAACATCTCAGGACTGTCTCGTCGAGGCGATTCTGGTTTGAGCCAGCTTTCCTCGACTTCAAAGGTGTCGCCATCGCACAGGATCACTGCTCGTTCAATCACATTTTGCAGCTCACGAATGTTTCCCGGCCAGTCATAAGCCTGAAACAGATCCAGCGTCTCTTCATGAATGGTGGTGAGCCGCTTGCCCGTCTTCTTGGCATACCTGTCCACCAGATATTCGACCAGCAGGGGAATATCGTCCTTGCGCTCCCGTAAGGGCGGCACCTGGATGGGAAAAACATTTAAGCGGAAAAACAGGTCCTGGCGAAAGGTTCCGGTAGCTACCGCGGCCTGCAGATTACGGTTGGTGGCGGTAATGACTCGGACATCGACAGGAACCGGGCGGTTGCTGCCCACCCTTTCGATTTCCTTCTCCTGCAATACCCGCAGCAGAGCGATTTGCGTCTCCGGGGGCAGGTCTCCGATTTCATCGAGAAAGATAGTGCCCCCGTCGGCGGCTTCAAAGCGCCCTGCCCGCCGTTGCACCGCTCCGGTAAAAGCACCCTTTTCATGGCCAAACAGTTCCGCGGCAATCAGAGAGGTTGGAATGGCGGCGCAGTTCACCCGCACAAACGCCCGTGCGGAACGTTTGGATCGCTTGTGAATCGCCCGGGCAATCAACTCCTTGCCGGTCCCTGTCTCGCCCAAAATAAGGACCGTGGATTCGGTGGGGGCAACTCTGGATACCTGGGAGAGGGCCCGGCGCAGAATGTCGGAAGAGCCAACGATCTCTTCAAACATGGAGCTGCGGTCGATTTCCTCGCGTAGTTCCAGGTTCTCATTGCGCATTCTCTCTTCAGCCTGTTTGCGATCGTTAATGTCAGTTCCCGTCGCATACCAGCGAATGACCTTGCCCTGTTCATCGCGCAGCGGATTGTAGCGAATGAGAAACCAGCGATACTTACCGTTTTTCCCCAGTACGCGCTGCTCATTTTCAAAAGGTACGTCGCCCGCCAGAGCTTTGCGGCGATCTTCCCGCAGCCTCTCCACATCTTCGGGATGAAAGACACGCGAGCGAGAATCCTGCCGCTGCATCTCGGTTAAAGTGAGTCCCAGATAATTGAGCACTGTCTCATTTGCATAAAGAACCGTTCCATCGGGGTTCAGCACCTGAATAAAAGTGGGGATGGCGTCGGTCATCCGGCGCAGTTCTGTGTCGTCCTGCCGAACTTTTTCTTCTGCTCTCTTCTGTTCATCAATATCGGTGACCAGGATATACCAGCGGGAAATGTTGCCTTCCGGGTCACGCACCGCCAGACCGCGCACATGGAACCAGCGATATACTCCGTCCGCCCGGCGTATCCGGTGCTGAATGTCGTAGGGTTCTCCCGTTTCGCCGGAGCGCTTCCATGTGGCGATCACGGCCTCACGGTCGTCCTCGTGCAGGACCGCGGACCAGTTCCTTATCTGATCGAGAGTCATTCCCAAATAGTCAAGGGTTTGCTGATTGACCAGCTCGATCTCACCTTCCGGACTCATAATGGAGATAAATCCAGGAATGTTATCGATGGTTTTCCTAAGCTGAGCTTCTGATTTCCTGAGTTCGCTGGTCGCTTTCGTCAGTGCTGCCTGTGCCCGGTCACCCTCAATGGCAAGGACCGCGATACGCCCCGAGGATTCCATGAGCTGCAGATCCGAAGGATCAGGTGTTCTGAGCTCACGGTAATACAGGCAGAATGCGCCGGCCACTTCGCCATTTCTTAAAACCAGCGGCTGAGACCACACCGCACGCAGGCCATTGGCCAGCGCCACCCGCCTAAGGTTTACCCAGCGTGGGTCGCTGGCAATATCAGAGACGATTACTGCTTTGTCCGGAAAAGCCGTGGTTCCGGCTGAATTGACCAGCGGCCCAACCGCTACCGGATTAACGGTATCCAGCCAGGCCCGGGGAAGCCTTTTCCCCGCAGCTGGCCTAAGGTGACGGCCATCCGTATCCATGAGCAGAACCGCGGAGACAATTTTGGGTGATTGTGCGTCAATGGTGTCGCAAAGATTTTCGAGCGTTGCCTGAAGGCTGAGGCCGCTTCCAATCATCTCCAGGGTCTTTTTTTCGGTGGCGATAAGGGCCTGGGCCCGGTGCAGGTCCTCGATATCGGTATTGGTTCCATACCAGCGAACAATAGATCCTGCTTCGTCCCTGGCCGGGACGACGCGAAAGAGAAACCAGCGGTACTCACCGTCAAAACGGCGCAGCCGGGCCGATTCCTCTCCTGGCTCGCCCGAATCGATCAGGGCGCGCCAGGTAGCCATAAATTTTTCTCGATCTACCGGATGCACGGCTGACGTCCAGCCCCATCCCAGTGCTTCTTTGAGAGAGAGACCCGTGTAATCGAGCCACCGCCGGTTGAGGAACTCGGTAGTAGCATCCGGCAGGCAATACCACGCCAAAACAGGGATATTGTCGATGATTATTCCGTGCTCGCCTTCCGGCTGCTCCGGTTTGGTGAGTGTGTTTGGCAATGCCCCCTGCAGTGTTTTTCTCCTTGTAAAGTCTAAGACTACCCCAATCCGTGGCGAATGACAGCCAAAAAGCTTTTCGTTCGTGCAGGCTAGTTATCTCCAGCTCAGGGGCTTGAGAAAACGAGGAAGATCTGCACTTGCCGGTTTTTCTGCTGAATTTTGGACAATTGCCGACATTTCAGCATGGAGTATATTAAATAACTCTAAGTTATTCAATGTTTAGCAATGGCAAGCGTATTGCACTATTGAATGCAGAATTTTGCAAAGAGGCAGGAAAACAGGGACCGATTCGTCGAGCTGATTGTCCGTATGCGGTGAGGAGGGTTACGTGAATCGTTTTCAGCAAAAACAAACAGGGAAGTTGCGCACAGATTATGAGAGTTGTGCCGGCTTCTGCGAGATGTCTGCAAATGATATGAAACAGCTCTATCTGCTCGCCTTTCTGCTGACGGCGAACCACCAGAAAGCGGAGCAATGCTTTTTGCGGGTATTTGAGGAGTTTCCGGACAATCCAACCATGTTCGGGGAGATGTTCCAATCCTGGATGAGACGCACCCTTATTCAAGGCGCTATTCACAATTTTTCCCCGCAATTCGGACATGATGAGCAGAATCGTGACCGGTGGTGGGTAGAAGAAGGCGACGTAGATATCGCTCTGATCAACCCCGTAACCAAACTCACTCCGCTTGAGCGCTTTGTCTTTGTGATGTCGATTCTGGAAGGGTATTCCATACACGAGTGCTCTGCCATGCTGGAGTGCACACTGCAGACAGTGGCCGCGGCAAGAACGTGCGCGCTGGCTGAACTTGCGTCGTCCCAGCCGGTTTTACTGGAAAAAATGACCGAAGCTGCCTGTTACCACGGGGCCACAGCGTGAACTCCGAAGCCATCGATTCACCGCACGCGGTCCGTCCCCAATTAAAAAATATGGCGGACCGGTGGGCGAATCGACGGCGAGAGCGTACATTCGGCCGGAAAGATCTTCCGGCAGTCAGTTTGTAAGAACTCAAAATCCTCGATTACAAACGGCCGTGGAAAGTACGAGTACAGCAATGATGAAACAGCCAATCCTGGGAATTCACCACGTTACGGCCATAGCGTCTGATCCCCAGCGGACACTGGATTTTTACACCAGAGTGCTGGGGCTTCGCCTGGTGAAGCGGACTGTCAACTTCGACGATCCCAACAGCTATCATCTTTACTTTGGAGATCAAACTGGCAGCCCGGGAACGATTCTCAATTTTTTGCCCTGCCTGTTTACCCATCGCGGAAGTCCGGGCGCGGGAATGGTGGCGGCCACGGCATTCAGCGTTCCCGACGATTCACTCGGGTACTGGGAAGACAGATTGCGCAGGGCAGGAGTGTCTGTGGAGCGGCAGAGGAAGCGCTTCGAGGAATCAGTTCTTACTTTTACCGATACTGATGGAATGAAGCTGGAGATTGTCGGCCAGACCAATGCCCAGTCGCCACACCCGTGGCCCAATGCCGCAGTTCCGCCGGAACATGCGATCCGGGGATTTCATTCCATCACATTCATGGAGCGTCGTTACGAAAAAACCGCCCAGCTTCTCCTCATGATGGGATTTAAAAGGACCTCCCAGAACGAAAATCGCTTTCGTTTTGATATGGCCGAAGGCAGCATCATGGCCCACGTTGATATGCTGTGCGCCTCGGACGCTCCACATGGCAGCATGGGCGCAGGCAGCGTTCATCACGTGGCTTTCCGGGTCAGCGATGATGCCGCGCAAATGGCGTGGCGCAAACGCCTCATGGAAAATGATCTGGATGTAACTCCGGTCCTCGACCGGCAGTATTTCTATTCGATTTACTTTCGCGAACCTGGCGGCGTGCTGCTGGAACTGGCCACGGATTCACCGGGATTCGCCATTGATGAACCAGTTGAATCGCTGGGCGAAGCACTCAAACTGCCGCCCTGGCTGGAACCGAAAAGGAGCCGGATTGAAGGCGTTCTTCCCGCAATTCAGCTTCCTGATCCTGCCGAGGATTCCCAGTGAGACTTCTCCCTTTGTAATTGCATTCATCCAGTTTTGGGTTTCCGGAGTATCTGTTGTGCTACTCCGGCTTTTTTGGGCGGCGTTCTCGGGAAGAGCGAACCTTCGCGGATATATCTTTTAACGGTCTTATCGCCAATCCATCCGGACGGCCTTGAGATACAGGCTCGGGCTGGCAATTAGCTCTAAATATTCTATCGTCGGCTGGAGGAGCCGGCGACATCCACGGCCTGATCAGAAGTCTGTATGAGTTCCTTGTTTTCCCTCTGCTCGCAGCCAGGCCAGAGCTTCATGGCGCTGGCGAAAGACGCCGATGCGCTCATCGCCGCGAAAATTGCAGTGAATTTGCAACATGCCGGAGACGGCGCCGATCACTTCCTGCTGGACGATGAGCGCGCGTTGTGATTCCTGCGAGAATGGACCAAAGAGGGCCAGCAAGCGCACCTGGTCTCCCGTGATATCGGTTTGCGTGGCCTGCGTTAAATCGACCAGCTCGGAGAAGCTGATGTCAAACTCAGGGTCTCGCAAAAGCCGGGCGCGAACCTGCCGGATATCGCCGGTGCTGAATGTCCCGTGGACGAAGGTAATCACCAGCTTTCTCTCTTTCCTGATCTGGTAGAAAATCGGCATGGAGTAAAACCTCAAAGAGGGAAACAGGGAATCCGGTCCGTTATGCTCACGTACGCAGGCTTTCTCGCAGCATCGCGGCGTTTGGCAGGCCACAATCATGAGCCACAGGACTTTATAGAATATAGCCAGCAGCAGGATCGGGCAGCATTTTGAATGGACGAACAGTTCCTCGGCCCGCCAAAGTCGCGAAGCCTGTGCAGACGCACCGTCATCAAGTCGTTAAAACCATACCGCGGATTGCGCGGATCAGCGCTGATTTGAAGTGAAGCCGGATTTTCAGGGCGGGTTGGGATTTGCAATTTTTGCGGTTTATCGTAGTGCCACCTTTTCGCAAACCAGCGAAAGCCTGACAAATCTTCCCTTGTGCGCTCCTGTTGCTTCCTGCTTACGGCATCCGATCAAGCGGGGTGCTCGTAACCCTTAAATTGCCAAACAGCCCTTGTCCTCTTTCGAAATCTGCCAATGTTGGAGTGAAATTGGGACGGGACAAAGCAACTTCATAACTTTCTTTATCCCTGTCGATCACAAGGAGACATTTACGTTTCTGATAGTGAGCCATAGCGCCGCGCATGAGAAGCGTGATTCTCGACAGGACTTCGGGACGGTTTATTTTCTTTGATGAAGCAAATACATAAACCCATTCGGGCTTGGAGTCCAAACGTGCACTCATAAACGTAAATCCCTGGGGTTCACTCGACAATTTGTCAATTGCTCCGCGAAAAGCCCGACCCAATTCAGCGCGTTCCCTTAACCTCAGGTCGGACAGTGCTGCCTGGATTTTTAAATAGTTTCGCCTTTGGTCTGCAGGCTCGTATGCCGCAAGCAGGTCCGGCGATAAGCCCCTGGCAAAGTGTGGATCGCGAGTGGCGAGAGCATCCGCAACATACTCAAGTAAATACGCATTCTGGTCAGCCTCATATTTCCATTGCAGCACTTCATGCAGGCGATCCTGCTGAGCCGCAACAGCGATGCGAGCATCAGACCGGCCAACACAATCAGCAAATGAACAACCGTTGAGCAAGTAAAACTCAAAAAGACTTTTTTCATCGCCAATCACACGTAGATCAGCCTGCGGCAGCGCTCGCCTTGAATCAAGGTATTCCAGCAGTTCAGGAACGCTTCTCAAGTTCACGGCCAGGTTTAAGAAATCATTAACTGAAAAATAGCCTATCGGCACGCCCTTATACTCAAGCGGCAGATTTCGACCTTCAGGTTCAAGATTAACCGTTTGAAATACTTCAACAATTACCAAGCCGTGGTTAATAGTCGGTAGACCATCCGAAAAATCAACACGTCCCAGACGTGGATGATCACACCAAACTGGACGGTCTTTGGGACGCGTAAGTGCGCGGCGCAATTGAGACCAGCCGGCCTTTGCATTTTTTTGCGCCCATAGTTCCGTTTTTGGCGTCGTGCGCACGGACGGATCTTCCTGACATTTCTGTTCGATAAGAATACTAATGTCTCTGTGCATAATCAGGAAATCTCCGGACTGATGGGGCGTTTTTCCATCAATGGTACGAACGTTTCTGAACACCGATTCAGAAATGAATGGAACAGAAAGAATCTCCTCCACATGGCGCTCTGCCCATTCAGTGCGTTGTGTTGGCAAGTTGGCGGGCGCGATCGAAGACAATGAGGCCACAACGGAGGGATTCATGTAGTCCTCTCTTCCGGCCATGCCGCATATTCGGTCACGCTGATTACGCGACTGGTAGACCTCCCAGTTTCCATTGTTACCCTCAATAGTGCGTTGATTCGCGTCTGATATCCCTTGCCCTGTGACTTGAGCCAGGCGAGGATGTCTGCATCCACCCTGACTGTTACCGGCTTCTTGATCGGGCGATAAAATTTTCCTACAACAGCGCTGCTCCAGTCCTTCAGCTCGGGAATTTCCGAGGTATCTATGTCGGCGTCATTCATCGCCGCCAGTGCGGTAATTTCCTTCCTCTGTTTTCTACTGATTTTCGACATAAATCCTTCTTTCGTGTGACGTGGCCTTACGCGCCGAAATAATCCGTACAATTTCTTCTTCATCTTCCTCACAAACCGTGTGTGCGACCAAGAGAACGACTATTCCGCCGACGAGCCCCAATGTCTGCCACCGCTCTTCACCCTCAATAAAACGATCCTGAATGTTCAGGGCATTTGGGTCGTCGAAGACCAAGGCAGCCGTTTCAAAGCTGACCTTGTGCTTCGCACGATTCCTGCGGTTCTTCTCTTCGTCCCAAACAAAACGCATCTCAAATTATTGTACATACAGTTGTGTATTTACATAAATTATAGGGCTGGCTGGTGGCCTACTCAAGTTGTTTTTGCTTGAGTGGGAGAAGCTGTGCAGGTTAAGCCAGACGACACCCCTTGGGGGACTGAAGCGCTTTTACCATTCAGGACAAAGTCATTGTGCAACCTTTTGCTGTTATCACCGCCACCCTTGCTGGCAGTGGACTCAGGCAAGGCGATTTTTCGGGCTGGCACTGTAGCGCGTGCGCAGGAGTTTCAGGCTTCGCGTCTATATGGGTATACAGTTCTGTTGCGCCCGGCAGTTAAGTGCGGTCCCCTCTTTGACCGTGCCGTCGTAGATTCAGAATAGCGATGCGTCAGGACAGTCTCTTGGCCAGAGTCCTTGCCGCGGCGGAGGGCACGGCGCTGGCAGTCCATCGTGACTGTAATAAATCCAATTGGAATCTTTTGGGTATGGCGCCAGCAATAGCGCGATCCACAGGGCGATGTACAGAAGCGCCAAAAGGACATCCGGGCTTGCGCTTGTGATAATCACGGGTAGGTCATCTGTCAGGATGTAGTCCGTATGCGGCACACGAGCCTGTCACGTGTTTTACGTCTCGTTTCACGGTGTTTTGGTTATTGCAATTGCCGAATATCGTGTACAGACTCGGCACGGACGGCACGGGTTAAAGAGATTGCCTGGAACACGGTGATCTGGCATAACACAATTATGCCATAGTCCACGCTAATCCGCTCGTGGTGTTTTTGCTCGTATAGCCGTACAAAACGCAGGTGCCTGATAAAACAAAATTCTTCAAGAATCTGGGCCTGCGCGTAAAAAAGCTGCGCAAGGAGCGCGGCCACAGTCAAGAAGACATGATTTCTTTTGGCTTCTCAGCTCGCCACTGGCAGCAGGTTGAGGCAGGCAGGCCAATCACTGTCACGACACTATTGAGAATCTGTGAGGCATACCACATCTCAATTGCGCAGCTCGTCACCGGATTGGACAGAGGGATTTATCGGAAGCAAGAAAGCTCTGCAGAGCGCCATTGACTCTGCCACTTTGTGTTTGACTTTTCGCTCTTTCTTTGCTATAAAGATGTGGAATCGCCGTAGCCGGATTTGTCTTCTGGTTACGGCGTTTTGGTTTTTATGGGTGCTTGGGTGGCCGTTGGGCCACCCAAGGGCCACGCTTGGGCCGAGATGGGTTAAGTGCTTTGTTTTCAGCAGGAATGTGAAAAACAGGGGAGGGGGGTACCCTCGTCAGACCGGGGACATACCTGACAAAAACCGGTTTTGCCGCTGATTAACGCAGAGGGACGCAGATGAAACCAAACCCCGGAACACAGCCGGGGGCGGCTGTGCTACACGAGTATGGAAGATAACGGCTGATGGTATGGACCAAGCAATCATCCATAGCTGGCTTGACGGCGGATGGGCTTGGCGGTAGGCTTCGTGCCAAGTTCAGGAGGGAATTTATGAGATGCGCTCGCATTTTGAAGGATGGTTTTCATCAAGCTTGGGTAACTGGGCTGGCGCTGTTGTGTCTGATGGCTGTTCAGGGCGTTGGACAGACGGCGGGGCAGGCGGCGGGGACGCCGGCGGTGATTCGTCCAGGGGACAACCTGGTGGTGGAGAACATTCCGCCTATACCTGCCGGGATTGCGGAAAAGGGCAATCAGTATGGCGAGTTTCGCGGGGCCACCCTGCAGGACTGGGATCCGGTGAAGCGGGAGATGCTGATTGGCACGCGCTTTGCCGATGTGCCGGAGATCCATCGGGTGAAGATGCCGGGCGGCGACCGCACGCAGCTTACGTTTTTTCCTGACCGGACGGGCGGCGGGCACTATGGCCCTAAAGGCGACTACTTTACCTTTTCCACGGACATCGGCGGGGGAGAGTGGTTCCAGATTTATCGCTATGACGTGGCCAGCGGCGAGGTGACGCTGCTGACGGACGGCAAATCGCGCAATACGGGGCGCAGCTTTGCCCACCATGACAACCGTTTTGCCTACAGCTCCACGCGGCGCACGGGCCAGGACACCGACATCTGGGTGATGGACCCAATCGACCCGAAAAGCGACAAAATGCTGATGCAACTCGAGGGCGGCGGCTGGGATGTGGCGAGCTGGTCTGAGGACAACAAAAAACTTTTGGTGGTGCAGGAGATTTCGGCCAACGAGAGTTATTTGTGGCTGGCGGACGCGGCCACGGGCGAGAAGAAGCTGCTTACGCCCAGGGGCGGCGAGCAGGTGGCGTACGGCGGCGGGCCTTTCAGCAAAGACGGGCGCGGTTTTTATACGACGACCGACCGGGATTCAGAGTTCCAGCGCCTGGCTTATTTCGATCTGGCCACCATGACGCCCACGTATCTGACCACCGCCATTCCCTGGGACGTGAATGAAGTTGAACTGAGCGAAGATGGCAGGACGCTGGCCTTTGTGACCAATGAAGACGGCATCAGCCGCCTGTATCTGATGGACACGGCCACGCGCAAGTACCGTCCGATATCCGACATTCCCACCGGGTTGATTGGCGGACTGAATTTTCACCGCAACAGCCGCGACCTGGGATTGGTGGTGACTTCGGCGCGTTCGACTTCAGATGTCTATTCGCTGGACGTGACCACGAACAAGGTGGAGCGCTGGACGTCGAGTGAAACCGGCGGGCTGAATACGGCGAACTTTGCCGAGCCGCAGCTGATCAAGTGGCAGAGCTTTGACGGCAAGACGATCTCCGGCTTCCTGTATATGCCGGATGCAAAGAAGTTTCCGGGGAAGCGTCCGGTGATCGTGAACATACACGGCGGGCCTGAGGGGCAGTACCGTCCAGGATTTCTGGGGCGCAACAATTACTACCTGAATGAACTGGGCGTGGCGCTGGTGTTTCCCAATGTCCGGGGATCGACGGGATATGGCAAGACGTTTTTGAAGCTGGACAACGGCATGAACCGCGACCACACGCACAAGGATATTGGCGCGCTGCTGGACTGGATTGGAAAGAATCCGGCGCTGGATGCGGACAAGATCATGATCACGGGCGGGAGTTACGGCGGTTACATGACGTGGGCGGTGGCTTATGAATATAACGACAGAATCCGCTGTTCGCTGCCGGTGGTGGGGCCGTCGAACCTGGTGACGCTGCTCGAGCATACGGAGGCTTACCGGCGCGATTTGCGGCGGGTGGAGTATGGCGACGAGCGCGATCCGAAGATGCACGAATATCTGGAGCGCACCGCGCCGCTCAACAATGCGGACAAGATTCGCAAGCCGGTATTTGCGGTGGTGGGGAAGAACGATCCGCGAGTGCCGTGGACGGAGTCACGCCAGATGCTGGACAAGCTGAAGAGCAGCGGCGTCCCCACGTGGTTCCTGGTCGCGAACGATGAAGGCCATGGTTACGCGAAAAAGCGCAACCAGGATTTCCAGTTCTACGCCACGGTGATGTTTGTCCGCGAGAATCTGCTGGGTGAGAAAGGGCTGGCCGAGGCGAAATAGGCAAGAGGTATCAATGGCAGAAGAGCAGGCCCGCAACAATGCCGGTACCCGGGCCGCCGATCATGGCATCTACGTTCCTGTTTCCGGAATGGATGTTGTGATCCGCGGCCTAACAGCCACGCGTGCGCCTTTCCTTGAAAAAAATTTGCTGATACCGCTGGACGCGCATATGGCCACGATTTTGGTGCAGCCGGTGATGGACCCGGGGACAATGGTAAATATCGTGTTTTCACCCGAGGTTCGGGAAGAGGTGAGGATTTGGTCGATCAGCCAGGCGCGTGAGGCGTCCAAATGGCGGGTTTGGGTGCGGTTTATCTGCAAGCTGCACATTATCCAGTAATCTGAGGGACGAGGAGCAACTCAGGAAAGAATGGCGGCTTCTTTTTCCAATAGCGCTTATGCTCATTTTTGGCTTGTTTGCCGTGCGTTTGTTCAATACCATTGGATACCTTGCTTATGCGTCTATTTTTAACCCGCCTTGCCGTCGTGCTCTGGTTACTGCCGGCGGGTTTCGCCATGGCGCAGACGCCGCAACCACAGGCGCAACAGCCCGTGGAGGTGAATGAGCAATTCCTTCCCAGCCAGGGCGTGGGGCCGCGCTTTGAAACCGGCGCCAAAACTTCCCTGAAAGCGCGCGTGGCGATTCAGCAGGGAAGAGCGCAGTCGGTACCGACTTTTTCGAAAGCATTTGTATCTCAGGGGCGTTCCTTTCCCTTCACCATGGTGGGAGGCGCACCTAATCGTGGAGAGACCACGCGGATTCGGACGCAGATGATCCCCATCTCGCTGTTCTTTGAAGGATTTGTGGATGCGAAGGGCGAGCCGATTGTGCTCGAGGCTGGCGACGGCTTGGCCCTAACGCTGAACTCGCCGAATTTTCATGTGGCGCCATATCAGACCGGGGTTACTCAGTTTGCGGATGCGGTGCAGCGCGCGGAATTTTGGGGCAGCATGGGCGCTGATTGGCACACTTTGCTGCGTCCGCCGGAGATGCTGAAGCCGGTGATGATCGACGTGCCGCGCGGAATGGCGAATGTGTACCGCGTGTCGAGCGGCAAGGTGTTTGCGATTGTGGATACGGCGTTTTTCATCTCGCAGCTCAACACCATTATCCAGACGGAAAATCTTGAAGTTGAAGCCCTGCCGATTGCGCTGACCACCAATGTGCTGCTGGCGCCGGGCGCGCAAATACAGCACTGCTGCACGCTGGGCTTCCATACGGCGTTTGATACCGGTGAGCAGGGCGATACGGTACAGGTGCAGACCTTTGTGTGGGCGAGCTGGCTGGATGCCGGCATTTTTGGCGGTACGGTGGCGGACGTTACGCCGCTTAGCCATGAAATTTCCGAGTGGATGAACAATCCTTTCAGCACCAACATTGTTCCGGAATGGGCTTTTCCCAACGGCAATGGTGGATGCGAGGATGGTATGGAATCCGGCGATCCGGTTGCGCTGTTCAGCAATGCCGGATATCCGGTGCCGATTGACGGATTTACTTATCATCCGCAGAGCGAAGCCCTGCTGCAGTGGTTTCAGCGCGGCCAAACCTCTGACGCTTTTGACGGGGCTTTCAGCTTCCCCGATGCAGGCCTGCTGACCGCGCCTTCTCAGGCGTGTGCAGCGCGGTAAAACATTGAGTCGCGGCGAGCGTTATTTTTCGCGCAGCCTGGCGTATTCGGCTTTGGCCTGCCGATAAACGGGAATGCGAGGATCGGCGTTTTTCCAGAGGGCCAGGAAGTCGGCATAAGACGCGCGCGCGGCGGATTCGTCCCCGGCCATCTTCTGCGCTCGCGCCAGTTCGAGGTAGGCCAGGGCCCCGGTTATATACGTGCCCACCAAACCGGGATGATCGAGGATTTTTCTGAACTCGATTTCCGCCAGGCGGCCTTTACCCATTTGCAGATAAGCCTGTCCGCGAATATAGGCAGGGTAGAGACCATAGAATGCCGCAGGGTAGGCCAGTTCGTATTTTGCGGCAGGCCGCAGGAGATCAATTGCGCTGGCCGGATTGTGCTGCTCCAGTTGAATGGCGGCACGTATCACGGGAAGGCAGTAGCTTTGAACGGTCGTATCCAGCGGGAGCTCATGGTTTGCGACATCAATCACCTTCTGTGCCTGCTCACGGTCCCCCGTGTACGCAAGGGCCAGAGCCAAAGTCATGCGCATGTAGCGGGCCCGGCTCCTTTTGGAAACCGCTGCCAGCAGGTGTTTCCCCGTGGCCAAATCGCCAGCAGCCATATTCTGCAGAATCTCCTGGCCCAGGTAGTGGCTGCCTCGAGGCGAATCGCCGGCTTTATCAGCCATATCGATGGCCTGCTGCACCAGGCGCTGCGCATTATGGAAGCGGCCATGGTACGCCTCTATCCTCGCCTGGACGAAGAGGAGTTCGTAACCGCCAGGATGGGCTGCACCCCAGCTCCACTGTTCCTGCAGTGTCCGCTCGTCTTTTTGCAGGAAGGCCAGGGTAGCACGCAACTCGCGTAGACGGGGGCTGTCGAATTTGTGGGCCAGGGATTCGTCAAAAGCGGTCATGGCCTCGGACGGCCGGTCACTAAAAATGCTGGACGTCATCCAGTTAAGGAAGGCTGCGTGTGTGGGAAGAAGATGTGCTCCCGTACGGGATTCCACAAGGGCCTGATCGTACTTCCCCATTTCCCGCAGATCCCAGGAGAAGTTGGTGTGAGCAATGGCATTGCGAGGAAAGGTTTGTACCCATTGCTGGAAAACAGGGTAGGGTGTTTCCAAATCGCCGTCAACGAGGAGGTGATACATAGTTTCTACCTGAAAGCGGGTGGGCAGGGACAGCCGGATGCGCAGATTGTAGGCCTGTTTTTCCGCGGTTGCTGCCTGGATTGTTTCATTCTGTTCGCTATGAATCGCGCCAAGGGAAGCATAGGCCAGCGCCAGGTTTGGATCTACTTCGATGGCATGCTCATAATTGGCAGCAGCCTCGTGGAGTTTACCCTCAATGTGGTGCTGATAGCCCAGTCGCAAAAAGTGCAGGGCCTCTGGAGATGAACTCGTGGCTTCTTCAAGCGGAGCATTGAATTGGGTGATTGAATCTGCTGGTTCTCCCAGCTTGCGCCGCAACCGGGCCGCGGCCATACCCAGAAAATGCACTATTTCATTCCGGCTGGGAGCATCCAGCCGAACTTGCGCAACCGTATATGCGCTGCGACAGTCGATCGCGCTCAAATCGATGCTGAACTGGTTTCCTGCATCGTTAATGGCTGGGGCCACCAGCATTTTACTTCCCGTGCGACGGCAAATGTCACGGGCAATGTCGGATGTCACTCTTGTATTTTCGGGAAGGTTGAGCAGTTTGAGTGTTCCCCGGACTTTGTCACCGGCCAGAACGTTCAGATAGGGTGTTTGCTCAAAAGCGACATGCAATGCGTCATACAAAGCGTCGTCGAACACAGGATCGCTGGTTTGATTGGCGATGTCGGCAAGAACCAGGGAATCATTGGCCGAGAGCGTTACACGGCTGCGATAGCTGTTGTATGTCCAGATCACAGTAGCTGCAGCCAGGAGTACCGCCGCCACCGCAACCCATTTGCGAATGCGCCTGCGCATCGGGTTGATCTCCCGCTGGACGCGCTCCAAATCGACCCGCATCTCCGACGCAGACTGGTATCGCAGAGTGCGGTCTTTCTCCAGTGCCTTGCTGATGACAGCGCTCAGCCTGCGCGGTATGGAGTTCAGATCATTTGTCGACGCTGGCCCACGGTTGAGAATGGCATCATGGACCACCCCCACGGTCTCGCCGATGAAGGCACGCTGTCGCGTGACCATCTCATACAGAACAATGCCAAAGGAAAACAGATCGGTACGCGAATCCAGTTTTTCTTTGCGAATCTGCTCCGGGGACATATATCCGATCGTCCCCATGGCCACGGCGATGCTGGCGCGGGTCACGGAAAGTTCTCCGGACAGAACCTCGCGTATCGCACCCGGGGCTTGCTCTGTTATTTTTACAGGATCTTTTCTGGCGATTTCTTCTGCTTCGGCCAGCTTGGCCAGCCCAAAATCGAGGACTTTCAGGGGACCATTCTTAGTGATGAACAGATTGCCCGGCTTAATGTCGCGATGAATGATGTTCTTCTCATGAGCGGCCTGCAGGCTATTACAGATTTGAATCGCATAATCCAGCAACTGGGGCAGAGGGATCGCCTGCTCATTGGTAGCAGCGAGATGATGGAGGATAGTGTTTCCTTCCAGCAGCTCCATCACGATGAAGGGCTGGCCCTGGTACTCATCAATTCCATAGATCGTACAAATGTTGGGATGGTTCATAGCCGAAGCGGTTTGGGCTTCGCGCTCGAACCGTTGCAGAGAAACCGGGTCCGTGGCCAGTTCTTCCGGGAGAAATTTGAGGGCCACACGGCGCCCCAGTCTGATATCTTCAGCCTTGTACACCATCCCCATACCGCCGCCGCCGATCACTTCCAGCACGCGATAGTGGGAAACGTTCTTGCCGATGAGGGCTCTGGCTTCCGCGAACAACTTTTCTTTTATGAGATTGCTGGCTTCAATACCAGGAGGTGTTGAGGGATCATCCAGCCAGTTGGTGGTGACCAGTAAGCGATAACCGTGTCCAATGGTCTCGATATAGCATGGTTTTTCGGCTGAGTCGCTGAGTGCTCGTCGCAGGGCTGTGATGGCCACGTTGATGCCATGGTCAAAATCCTCGGCAGTGGCATTGGGCCACAGTTTTCTCCGGATTTCCTCGCGGGTTACGATTTCGCCCTGGTTCTCAATCAGAAGTAGCAGAAGGTTAAAGGACTGTTCCTGGAGAAGGACTTTACGCCCATTCCGAGGGGAGCCGGCTGAATACAACTCACCCGTCTTAAGGTTAAGTTCAAACTCCCCAAGCTGGATCCGACTTGAGACAGCGTGTTCCATGGTCGGATGTCGTCAACAGTGTACTCCTGATGAGGATCCCCCCAAAGGTATAAATGTCCGATATATTGCATGAATCCCTTTCAGTACTGCCGAAACCTGAGCTGGAAAGCGAACAATAATCAAAATGTAAGGCTGTTTAAAAAAATGGCCGGTGCCCCCGTAATCGCCACGCCGCATTTACAATGGAGCGCTGTAATCAGGAACGAGGAGATTTGAAATGCGTAAACCAATTCTTGTTGCGATGGCTTTAATTTTTGCAGGAGCGGCACTGGCGCAGGGCGCTGCGCCGGTCCAGTACAAACTCAAACAGAAATTCGTGATTGGCGGTGATGGCGGCTGGGATTATCTCACGTATGACCCTGCCGGAAAGCGCCTCTTCATTTCCCGCGGAACAAGGGTGCAGGTGGTTGATCCGGAAAAGGGAACCGTAGTTGCCGAAATTCCCAATACTCCCGGTGTCCACGGGATCGCTTTGGCCCAGGACCTGGGCAAAGGTTTCACCAGCAACGGACGCGAGAACACCATTACTGTATTTGATCTGAAAACACTGAAAGAAACCGCGCGGATCAAACTGGATGGTGGCGAAAACCCTGACGCCATTCTTTACGATGCTGCGTCGAAGAGGGTTTTTGCCTTCAATGGACGCAGCAAAAATGCGACCGTGATTGACGCCGCCAGCGGCAACGCAGTCGGCAATATCGCGCTGGATGGCAAACCTGAGTTTGCGGCGGAAGACGGCAAAGGCCTGGTTTTCGTGAATATCGAAGACAAAAATGAAGTACAGGTGATTGATGCCCGCAAGGCGACCGTACTCCATAGCTGGCCGATGGCCGGCTGCGATGAGCCATCCGGACTGGCCATGGACCAAAAACACCGCAGATTGTTTGCCGGCTGCGGAAACAAAGTTATGGCCGTGGTCAATGCGGACGATGGCAAGGTAATCACCACTATTCCCATTGGCCAGGGCGTGGATGCCAACGGTTTTGATCCGGGAACGGAGCTGGCGTTCAGTTCCAATGGAGATGGCACGCTGACCGTGGTGCATGAGGACTCGGCAGATAAGTTCACCCTGCTGGGCAACGCGGAAACGCAGCGCACGGCCCGCACCATGGCGCTCGATACCAAAACGCACGACGTATTTTTGGTCGCAGCGGAGTTTGAAGAGCAGCCGCCGGCCGAAGGGCAGACTCGTCCTCGCCGCACCATGAAGCCGGGTACGTTTACGCTGCTGGTAATGGAAAAGAAATAAACCTGTGAGCCTTGCGGCGGCTGGTTACTCTTGCGACCAGTCGCCCAGGGCGTATGGCTTGCCTTGCTGTAATTGAAACTCTGGCTGGACTCAGCCGAACTATCGCAAATATTTATCCGGAAGAGGATGGCCCGCCTCTTCGCCCTGCCAGTATATGTTCATGATCCACCAGCGCGTTCCATCGTTCATCAGCTGAAAGCTGTTAATGCCGCGAGCGAACGGTTTTTCCCCTTTGGCATGGCGTGATTCGTAGGTGCTCCAGACGTGCGCAATGTGCTCCCACGATTCCACGCGGTTGGCGACAGAACTCTCAAAAAAGCCTTCTTTGGAAAAGTATGCTCCGGCGCGCTCGGCATATTCATCCACGGTGGATGGTTTGGCAACTATAGCTCCGGACTTGTCGCGGAAGGTGGGGATCATCCGCGCTCCCGGATAGTAAAGCGAGCGAAAGCGGTCCCAGTTGCGCTCGCCTGCCGGTCCGGAAATGCAGTCATAGACAGCGGCCACGATGTGCTCAATGCTGTCCACGTCTTTGGGATTGGCCTGCACGGTGCTGTTCGCTGGAACCGTTGTTGAGCTTTGCGCAGAGATGTTCGTCAGAGCGCCGATGATGAGAATCGCGAGGAAGTAATTTCGTATCTTCATCAATTAATCCTTAAAAGTTTGGTGTCCTGCCTGCTTCAGCTTCCTGCAGGGAATTCAGGGGCATTCATTGTAACTACAATCTGAGCCTCCTGGACAGACACTCTCTGATTCGGGAGCCAGGTGCGATAATCGCTGCAACCGGAGTTTCCTTTGATTGAAAAATATGACAGCGTTCGTCTTACCCGTGAACTGCCGGAGCATCAGCTGGCTGCGGGACGAGAGGGAACGGTAGAGCAGGTTGTCCGCAGTGAAGATGGCCGTATTCTCGGCGCCGAGGTGCGCTTTTATACCCAGACTGGGGCGATCATTCCTGTTTTGCCGCTGGAAGTGCTGGAGCCGGTGCTGGCCAATGCCCGTCATCGGACGGCGGTTCTTTGGGAGTTGAGGAAGCCGCTTCAGCAGATTGTCGAATCTGCAATGGGCGCCATGTTTGCCCGTGGTTTTGCCATGGACGCCGGGCTGAATGTGGTTCGTCTGCACTATATCAGCCGCGATAAATGGTGGCGGTGGGGAGATCCCATCCGAGTCGCCACGGGTGGGGAAGTCCTGGCTGCATCTTCTTTGTGGGATGGAATCGCCGTTGCATTTTCCGGATGGGAAGGCTTTCAGTTGGAGTTCAGGCCCGCTGGCCAGCGGCCCGCGCTGTTTCTGCATGAGCGTGATGGCGCTTTCCTGAAGCAATCCCGCGAGACGCACTACGCCATGGAGTTTCTCCGCCTTCTGCTGGATTTGTGCGCGGCCAGTGAGGCGGAGTACTGCGCTTTTCCCGTGGATACAGCCTGGCTGGTGGAAGGAAACTGGCCCTCGCTTTTGGCAGAGCCACTTTATGCCGATTTTCTGTTGCTGCCGCCGGGCCGACAGCTCAATTCCTCTGACGACAGCAGCTTCCGCCGCATTCAATTGACAGACGGAAGAACCATCGTCACCACCATGCCCATGAAATCGAGTCCGCATGAGTCGCCGGCTATTCGCTCCGAACGCGATCTGAAGCTCAGTCAGTTACGAAAATTAAAAGCTTTGGGTGAGAAGTACTACGACCAGATGTATGACGCGCGCACCGGACTGAGCGGCCTGTACGCAGACATAAAGGACTCCTTTCGGGATGCTGTCGCGCTCGCCAGTGAACTTGGGCTGATGGAAGAGAGCAAGATACTGGGAGAAAGACTGGAGCACATCAAAGCGGTATTTCGCAGCCAGTTCTCTTAAAGAGCAAAATAAAAAGGCGGCACGTGGCCGCCCTTTTTGTGAAACCTGCCGGACTTAGAGAGCGCGAACGTTCTCGGCCTGCCAGCCTTTTTGTCCCTTGGTCACAGTGAATTCCACCGCCTGGCCTTCCTGCAGAGAGCGGTATCCATCAGACTGAATTGCTGAGAAGTGGACGAAAATGTCCTCTCCATTTTGACGTGCAATAAAGCCAAAGCCTTTGGCGGCGTTGAACCACTTAACTGTACCTTGTTCCATTTGTAATCTTTTCCTGTTTTTCTTTTGAAATTAACGCTGGAAGAGAAATATCGACTCGGTTCGGCAGGCGCAAACGAAAGCAGCTACTTGCAGAAGACTCAACAGATCAATTTCTAACGCCCTCACAGGATATCACAGGTACGGCAGAATGTCGCAAAAATTGTGCGACTTGGTATTTTACAGGCCTCGCGTTGCTCAAACCGCGCCAGCATTGCGCAATTGTGCGATTTGGGCTTCTGTATATCCAAGTTCCCTGAGGATCTCCTGTGTGTGTTCGCCCAGCATGGGCGCCCGCCGCGCAATGCCGCCAGGCGTACCCGAGAGACGCACCGGCGTATCGGCCAGTGGAACCGATTTTGCGGTTCCGGGATAGTCGACGTATCGCAGCAGCTCACGCGCTTTTACCTGGGGATCATCCAGCACCTGTTGCAGCTCCAGCACCGGCCCTGCCGGGACTCGGGCCCGCTCCAGTTCGGCAATCGCTTCCGCTGTTGTCCGCGTCTCGAGCCAGGCATTCATGGACGCGGCGATGTCGTCGCGATGGTCCGCACGTTTTTGGTCGCTGGAGAATCGGGGATCGGTGATGAAATCTTCGCGCCCAGCGAGCCGGGCCCAGCGGGCAAATATCTCTGGACCGATAACCGAAACCACGATCCAGCCGTCTTTTGTCTTGTACGTGTCGGCAGGAGCAGCATAGAAACTGGCATTGCCCGTCTGAGAACGGTTCACTCCCAGAACGTGTTTTTCCGCCAGCAGCCCCTGCGTAAAAGCGATGCTCGTGGCCAGAAGGGAACCGTCCACAATTTGCCCTTCACCGGTTTGCGCTCGGTGGTAGAGGGCGACCATCACGCCAAAAGCCGTGTGCAGTGCGGTGCCGTAATCCGCAAATGGAACCAGAGCGCGTACGGACGCTCCGGGAAAACCGGTAAGACTCATCGCTCCGCTCATCGCCTGGGCCACGGTATCAAAGCCTACTCTGCTGGCATAGGGGCCGTCCGGCCCAAAGGTTGAGATGCGCGCGAAGATAATGTCCGGCCGGATGGCGCGCAGCGAATCGTAATCAAGCCGCATTTTCTTCAATACATCAATGGGAAGATTGGCGATCACCACATCCGCCCCTTGCACCAGTCGGCGGATGATTTCGGCTGCATCCGGTTGCGAGGTGTCCAGAGTCAGGCTGCGCTTGTTCCGGTTAATGGAAAGAAATCCGCCGCCTTCGCCTCCGCTGGTAATCGGGGCCACATAGCGGTCTTCGCTGCCCTGCCGCCGGTCCACGCGGATAACGTCCGCCCCCATGTCCGCCAGCAACATGCCGCAGTAAGGGCCGGCGATAAATCGCCCAAAGTCGATTACGCGAATTCCCGCAAGAGGCTTCAGCATCCCTGGAATTCTAAAGCACAAAAGAGATCAATGCAGTGTGGTATCGCCGTTCGGGTTCTAAGGCTGTTTCGGTTAAAAATCGCCCAAAGACACGTTTCTGTAGTTTTCCGGAAGGGCCTCAATCGCCTTGCCGGAACTAAGCACCAGAACCGATGCGGACGACGGGTCCTTTGCATCCGCCACAATGAGCAGTCCGTCGCCATCCGGTGGCCCCAGGATGGGAGCGCGCCAGGCGATGGCGGGAATGACCGCGGCCGGTACCCTGATCGCAATGGCAATATGACGGTAAGCAAAGTCGGAAACGGTCCTGCCCTGGCTGATCACCACAATTCTCGTCAGGCCATTTTCGCTCACCAGAACATAGGCCCGGTCCTGGCCGTTGTTTTTGCCCGAGAAATCTCCCGCAATTTTTCCGCTCGGAGCAATGTCCTTATCGTGCAGCCATGACAAAAGATCGGGATCGAAATCGGCTTCCGTTGCCAGCCGCCAGCCCTTCAGCGCGGCGATTGCGCTGGCATCGGATGGCAGCACTCCTGCGGGTGCGGAAGCGGAAGAATTGGTAGTAATACTCGGCCCCATGCGGCTCGGAGTTAAGCGCAGGGCGCCAATAATTCCGATCGCCAGCGCGGCTGCGACAATAACGCGCGCCGTAATATCTCTGCGCTTTTTATAGGGCTGAATCGCGACCTGGGTCGCGCCCGGCATGGCCTGAAATTTCTTCTCCAGCCTGGCCATATTTTCCATATGACGAAGCACGGCAGTGGCCGGCCCCGCGGAGGGAAACTCCAGTTCGCTGATGGTCATCGACCCTGGGGACGTACTTACGAACACCGGCGACGAGGCAAGGGTCCTCAAAACCTCAATGACTTCCCGGTTATCGGCAAACATTCTGGCCTGTGCCGGCTGGTCGCTACTGAGGACAAACCCTCGATTGAGCGCCGCGTCCTCAATGCGTACAACTGCCTTGCCCTCTTTGCGGTTCGCGGCCGAGCGCGGCACCATGGAAAACTGGAATGTAGCCGGAACTGCCATGGATACGCGCAGCGCAGGCGCATTGTCGGAATTTGAGAAGCAAATCTGGACAGGATGGCTGGCATATTCGCCATTCAGGACAACGTCGCTGCCCTCTCGGGAAGGCTCCGCGTGCACCAGTCTGCATGTCTTCAGAATGTCTCGCCGGATCAGGGAGTAACCGGCCAGAATCTGTCTTCGCTTGATGATACTGATTCCCAGCGTTATGCCCAGAACCAGCATGGCCACTGTAATCAGGAAAGGATTGAGCTGGGGCATAAGGAACGCTAATGCACAAACAGAATACGCGTTCGTGCATTTCGCTTTATTTTATCTGGTATCCGCCAATTCATACAGATGCCTGAGCAAATTTCATGATTGGAAAGATGATACCTGTACACAAATAAAAACGGTCTGCCGTACGCAGACCGTTTTTTGGAAAGACAGCTCAGTACTGGACTTCATGACTCGCCAGCAGATGAGGTGGAGTGTGCGCCACAATGCCTGCCCTGTTCAGCGCGCAGGAGTCATATTGCAGGGAGACGCTGCCTCCAACGCTGTCACTCGAGTCGCAGGTGGTATCTCCCTTTGGGCACCCCTTGTTGGTGACATCCTGGCCAGCCAGGATCGCGCCATTCAGGTTAGTTTGATCGCTGCCGCCGCCGGTGAAGGTGACCGCACCGCGAACGAGGACCAAGCCATAAAAGTTCAGCCCGCCATGGACATCGAGATCTCCATCGATAATCAGTACTCCCGCGCCGGTCGCATTGGCCGTCAGTTGCACCGATCCCGACACGTAGGTGACCTGGGGTACGGCCGTTGTCGGATTGAGCAAGCCAGCGCTGGGGTTGGCGCTGCCATTGGGGTTTGTGGCAGGGTACGTGGTGGGATAGGTGCCGAAGGTCTGTCCGCTTCGGGTGCCGCAACTGCTGTACACCGGCGGTATGGACGTGATATTGGGAGTGCCGGTGCATGAGGAATTGAAGGATGCATTCACCGCCTGGCCTTGATACTGAGAAATCAAGTTGCCAATGTTATAAGGCCAGGGGCTTACATTTTGTACCGACGCGCCTCCATCTAAAGTGTTTCCAAAAGCTGAAATCGCGACTGGGTTGCCGTTGGTGGAAATCGTGTTTTCCGTAAAAACCGAGTGATGGCTTGCGTCACAACTCGTTGTGCCTGAAGGTGCGGCAGGGGAGACGGTGCATGAAGTCTTTCCTGTACTTGAGTCAGTGGTACACGCCTTAACATTGCAGGTGCAATAATCAATGGCGCTCACCTTGGTGCTGCTTCCCTGAAAGGTAATCGGGGCTTGCGTGGAAACCGTGCCCTGGGGATTAATGATGAGAGGAGGCGGACTGGCAAGCTCCATCTGCGTAATGCGCCTGGAACCGGGGTTGCCGCCGATCCCCGGCGTTACGGCCAGAGCCGTGAGCAGCCAAACCGGTTCCAATTGCGGCGTCTGTGCCTCGCATTTCTGGTTTGAGGGGATGGTGACCTCGTTGGTCCCGTCATAACAGACAATATTGTCGTAGTTCGTGGTTCCGTCCACGGTGAACGAGGTTGACGCTCCACCAGCCGCCAGCAGCCCCATAAAATTCTGCTTGTTCGTAATCCGCACCCATTTAAAAGGCAGCGCACTCGCGGTACCTGTGTTGGGGACATCGGCTGTATTCGGCGTGAAGGTGTTAAAAGAACCCGTGCCCGGCGCACTGCAGCGAACACCAGCCGTGGGAGCGCTGAAGGTGGTGGTGAAAGAACCACTGGAACCTGTTCCATATTGCTCCTGGCAGAGTTCATCGTCTATGTAAAGACCGCTGCTCGGATCTATCGATTCACTTCCAGTTGGGTTTACCACATAAAGCACGCCGGTGCTGCCGCTGCTCGGCATCGTCAGGTTGAGTGCGCTGGTGTTGAGACTTCCGCCTGGCGCCAGGAGCACACGCACATTTTCCAGTCCGGCGCGGGCCGCAAAGTACGCTTTTTGCGAATCGCGATAGTTATTGTTGACGGAGTTCTCGGTGTCCGCCATAAACATAAAACCAATGCCTATGGCCGTTAACAGCAGCAGGGCAAATAAGGCGACCAGCAGTGCTGATCCGTTTTCATTCCTGCGTGGAATCGTATTTTTTATTTTCAGGGCCATGTTGTTCCTCTCGCAATCTCAATTGTTAGGCAGGCGTGCCGAGCCTGTCATGTTGACCTGAATGGATTGGCGTGTCGCCTGATCGCCGGTGGGGGCCTGGAGTGTCAGGTTGATACGGATAGCCTTGATGGATTGCAAACTCGCCTGGTTGGTGGGGTCAATGCCGCTGGCGTCGTTTCCCAGCAGGAGGCCGCCGGTTGGCGGCTGTCCTGTGGTGCTGAGACTGCCGGCGGTCAGCGTTACAGGCGTTCCGTTGGCGTTATAAGCAGTGAAAATGGCCGCCCCGGGAATCAGGTTTTGTACCTCGGTGTAAAAAACGGGAACATTCTGGTCCCAGGGATTGGCGGCAATTTTTGTGAGCGAACTGCGGCGGATGCAGGGACAGGGACTGGCGCCTGGGTCGTAGTGATACTGGACGACCTGCACATTGCCCAACCCGTCCAGATCGCCTTCAAACGCGACATCCGTCGGGGAAATGAACCAAAGACCAACCGCCTCCAGATTGGAGTTTGCCGGATGCGTGTTCGGGCTGATTCCCACAATGGGATATCTGTTCCCGTACATGGCGGGGCTGGGATATCCGGACTGATGGGCATCGCGGGTGAACTGGTCGATGAACTCTCGTGCCTGCTGGGTCAAATCCAGTTTCTGGTCTTCCGCTTTGTAGCGAAACTGGGCTGTTCCGATCTGCTTGAAGATGGCGCCGATAATCACGGTAAAGATGGCCACCACCAGCAGCATTTCAATCAGAGAAAATCCGGAACTCAAATTTTTGCGTCTAATTTTCATACCATGTACTCACATTCCTATATCTGCATTCCGATAACCGTGCGCAGGGTAATGGGCCTAATGCCGAGGAACCCCGTTGCCCCTGCCACGAACGGCTGGCGGGCGGAAACGGTGACAAGTTTTCCAAAGCCCTTTGTTCCGACTGGCTCAATTTTCCAGCGAACGTCATAGACCGTCTGCACGTTATCGGTCCCGCAAATCGTGTAATTCATCGAGTAGCCAGCCACGGCAGCCTGCGTGAAATCGATGTCTCCCGTGGGAGTTAACCCCGCGCCACCCACGGCGGTAGAGATGCTGAGGCTGGTATTCAGGCAATCCGTGATGGCCAAAGTTGGGTCCGTATTGGCTGGCGACCCGGCAATTTCTTCCATTACCGCCTGGGCCGCGTTGGTTGCGGTGGTGTCCATTCGGTTGGCGCCGTTTCTTTCCACACCGGCAATAACCATAATCATGGCCCCCAAAATGCCGGCTGTCAGCACCACAGTTGCTACCATCATCTCGATCAGGGAGAACCCGCTGGATTTTCTTTCGTGTTTCCTTTTACGCGCAATCGTCATTGTTTATCGCCTCTTGATGTCGACAGGGGACACTGGATTATTGCCAGCAGGCCGTGTAGGCTGGGGACCCACCACAGCCCCCATTTGTGGATGTCAATCTGTAGGCCTTAACGCGCCCCGCGGGAGTTACCGTGACCGCTTCCCATCCCCCATTGGATTGATTCTGCATGAACCATTCAAAGTAATTCGCCGCGTTACCCGCCTCAATGCAAATGGCGACATTGGAGCCTGATTGTGTGCACGGCAATCCGCGAGCATTAAAACCAATAGGGAGGCTGATGACCCCAACCGAGCCAGCGTTTCCGCTGTTCATCAGAGCGTCCAGTTGCGTGTGGTCCGGCAACCCGCTGGTCTGGAAGGAAACGTCTCCGTCGAGATAAACCGCCGCCTCGCCTGTTCCTTCTGCAAATGCGCTTTTGTCCGAATTTACGTAGGCCCGGTTGGGAGTGGTTGAGGTATCGATTTGCGTATAGTACGGCTGGTTGGTCCGAGCTGCCTGTATCCTTGCTTGTTGCAGCAGGCTGGTAACGGACCGCCCGGAAGCATCGAGACGGTATCCATCAATCGTTTGCTTGAAAATCGGGAGTGAAACAGCAATCACGGTCAGAATAACCGCCGCAACCACAACCATCTCTACCAGTGAGAAGCCGGCATTTTTGTTCTTGAGAGACATATTATCTCCAGCGTTTGCCCAGTGATTCAGCACCAGCCTGCACTCAAAATTCATCAGGGTCAGTGGAATCTGACAACAGCTAGTGCAATCTTCTCTCCAATTATCCTGTTGTTGTCTAACCCTTTTAAAAATAGATGGATATTGATAACTTTATTTACGCGATTCGCCGACGGGCCGGGTGTGGCTGTAACAATTTGTTACAAAATCGGCAATGCGTTGGATGATAAAGCTTTGAATTTCTTTGCGAACAGCGACACGCTTGTTACTTGCGTCTGCCGCACGTTTGCGACCGGCCGCACGTGGGCGCCAGGTGAATTACTGTACAATAATCACGTTATGTCTCGTTCCAAAATCGCCGCCGTGGTCATCTTGCTGTGCATTGTCCAGGCAGCATTTGCCGGCAAGAAGTCCGGACCAGCGTCCACGCTGAACTTTCTTGTGGTGCGTGATGCCGGCGGAAAACCGGTCCGCTATGCCGAAATTGTGCTGCACCCCGTCGATAAGGATGGTAAGCAGAAGGCAGAAAGCATTGAACTGAAGACCCATGAAGATGGCACGGCCACCATCGGGGGAATTGCCCGCGGCAAAATCCGCATTCAGGTAATCGCTCCGGGTTTCCGCACATACGGGCAGGATTTCGATATCGATCAGCCGCAGCACGACATTACCATCAAACTGCAGAAACCGTCAGATCAGTTTTCCATCTATAAGTAATATTTTCATGCGTTTGGGGACACTTCGGTCTTGTCTCGCCTGGCGCCTGGTTGTCCGTTTTTGTTTTGCCCGCTTCTGACCCGCCTTGACAGAAGGGCTGGCGGGATGTCATTTCTATTAGCTTTGCGTTAGCGGGAGGAAGGCTGTTTGAAAGTACGGGTTTTTTACCACGACAAATGTTTTGATGGGAGCGCGGCGGCGGCGCTTTTTTCCCGTTTTTACCGCGAACGCATACGGAGCGACGCGGAATTTCAGTTCAGCGGCCTGGTGCATCGCGCGGGCGCGCTGTTCAATGAAGCCGATTTTGATGGTGACGAGAATGCCATTGTGGACTTCAAGTATTCGCCGTCTCCCAACATCAGCTGGTGGTTCGATCACCATCAGAGCGCGTTTCTCACGCCCGAAGACGCCGAGCATTACGCCAGCGGCGATAAAAGCCAAAAATTTTACGATCCGGACTACAGGTCCTGTACCAAATTCCTGGCGCATGTGGCGAAAGAGAAGTTCGGCTTCGATCCCGGGCCAGTCGCCGAGCTGATTGAGTGGGCGGACATTATCGACGGCGCACAGTTCACGAGTCCAAAGGCCGCCGTGGAAATGGCGGAACCGGCCATGAAGCTGACCATGGTGATTGAATCCACCGCTGATCCGGAATTCATTCCCCGGCTGATACCGCTGCTGGTGCAAGAGCCGCTGGCCCAGGTGATTCAGGAACCATTTGTCGCCCGGCTGATTCCGCCGCTGATGGAGCGGCACGCGCGCTCCGTGGGCATTCTGAAGGAGCGGGCGCGCTGCGAACGCAAGACTATTTATTTCGATATCAGCGATTTGGATCTCGAAGGCTACAACAAGTTCGTTCCGTATTATTTGTTTCCTGAATCGATCTACAGCGTCGGTTTGAGCAGCAGCGCCTTCCGGGTAAAAGTGGCCGTGGGTTCCAACCCGTGGACGAAAACGGAGAACATGGTGAACCTGGCAAAAATCTGTGAGCGCTATGGCGGCGGCGGCCATGCCCGCGTGGGAGCCATTTCATTTCCTCCCGGCAAGGGCGATATGGCCCGGAGCGCGGCGGCTGAAATCGTGCAGGAATTAAGAAATTCTGTGGTGGGGTAGGGCATAAAAATCCTGTAAATCTGGTTTACAGAGTGGTAGTCTTTAGGCACCGAACCCATTTGCAGGAATTTTTTTTTGATACAGATAGTCGATATCGAGTGCGCGCAGTGTGGCCGCCGAATTCGAACCGTCACCTCCGTTGTGGAGCAGACTGGCCGGATTGACTGCTGCATTTGCGGCCTGCGCATGATCATTTCCGCGCCGCAGCCGGTCACGGTCCTTTCACGCGAAGGCGGAAAAACCAGCGCCGCATGATGGTTTAAAAACGAAACAGAGGATTGCTCTGTTTGCTGTTTGGCATTACTTCTTCGCCTGCTGGGACGAAGTTTCCACCTTCAGATTGTTCTGTACCGCGAAAACTCCAGGGACACCATTCGCGCGAATCCCGGCAGTATCTTTGTCTGCCTGATCGCGCACCACTCCTTCCAGAGACACCTGACCATTCTTCACGACGATATGGATGGGCGGCACTGACTGGATCGAATAGGGGAACAGCCGAGGATCGTTGAAAATCGCCCGTGCCACCTCCCGGCGTATGCGGTCGTCATTGAACGAGGCGGGCAGCACCTCAATCTGATTGTTGACGCGCTCCACGCCTTCAATGCTCTTTACAGCTTTCTCGGCTTCATCCTTCAGAAAGGCATTGCGTACTTGCCCCAGCAAGGTGACGGTGTTGCCATCGACTTTGTACGCCAGATTGTCAAAGATGCTCAACTGCGGCATCATCGCCAGTTCATGTCTTGTTTCTTTGATGATTCGCTGCTGCATTCGCTGGTTCGAATCGGATGCCTGCGCCAGTGTGGTCCCAGCGCTTCCCAGTACTAATACGCATGCCAGACACATCGTTACCATCTTTCTCATAAATATTTCCTCCTGAGTCCCCTGTGTTGGCTACTCAGTAAGATGCAACCAGAATCATTCAGGAAGCGGAAGCCGATGGATCAGTCACAATTCTTAACCGAGCGGCTGCTTCGCGATGTACCGCAGAAGCAAAACAGGCCGTTGCCGTAAAATAGATAACTTGTGCCTACCCCTGTGATTCGAACTCGAGTAGCTCCTTCGCCCACTGGTGATCCGCATGTGGGCACTGCGTACGTGGCGTTGTTCAACTATTGCTTTGCCAAAAAGCATAATGGCAAATTCATCCTGCGTATTGAAGATACTGACGTGGCCCGCAGCACCGCGCAATCGGAGGCCGCCATCCTGGACAGTCTCCGCTGGCTGGGCGTGACCTGGGACGAAGGCCCCGAAGTTGGCGGCCCGCACGGCCCCTACCGGCAGAGCGAGCGCGCGGCCATTTATCGCGAGCATGTGGACCGGCTGCTGGAGCAGGGAAATGCCTTTCGCTGCTTTTGCACCGCCGAGCGTCTCGATGAAATGCGGCGTGTGCAGCGGGCTGCCGGCCACAATCCCGGCTATGACGGCCTCTGTCTTGACCTTTCTGATGCGGATATAAGCTCGCGCATCTCTGCCGGAGAGCCGTATGTGGTGCGGATGAACGTGCCGACCCACGGCACCTGCGTGCTTCATGATCTGCTGCGCGGAAAAATTGAGATCAACTGGGACCAGGTGGACATGCAGGTGCTGCTCAAGCAGGACGGAATGCCCACCTACCATCTGGCCAACGTGGTCGATGACCATCTAATGGAGATCACCCACATCCTGCGCGGCGAAGAGTGGATCAACTCCGCCCCCAAGCACCAGCTCCTGTACAAGTATTTTGGCTGGGAGATGCCGGCGCTGTGCCATCTTCCGCTGCTGCGCAATCCGGACAAGAGCAAGCTCAGCAAGCGCAAAAATCCCACCAGCATTTTGTTTTACCGCCGCATGGGATACCTGCCGGAAGGCCTGCTGAATTATCTGGGCCTGATGGCGTGGTCCATGCCCGATGGGGAAGAGAAGTTTTCCCTGGCAAAGATGGCCGAGCAATTCACCTTGGACAGAATCTCGCTCGGCGGGCCGGTGTTTGATCTGCAAAAACTGCAGTGGCTCAATGCGCGCTGGCTGCGCGAAGACCTCGACCACAACGCATTCGCCGACCGTGTACGCGAGTGGGCACTCAATGAAGACTATCTGATGAAGCTTGTGCCGCTGGTGCAGAAGCGTGTATCTGTCCTCAGCGATCTTGGTTCTCTGACGCTTCCGTTCGTCTCGGGAATTCCCGAAATCAGCGCCGAAAGTCTGGTGCAGGGAAAGCTGGACGCCGAAACTGTAGCTGTGGCTCTGGAAGTGGCCCTCACGCGCATCGAAGGGCTCGACTGGCAGCGGGAGCGGATTGAAGCCATGTTCCGCGATCTCGCAACCAAAATGGACATCAAGCTGCGCGACCTTTTAGTGCCGTTCTATGTGGCAATCAGCGGACAGACTGCTTCCGTGCCGCTGTTCGATGCCATGGAAATTTTGGGCCGCGACATTTCCCGCGCGCGTTTGCGCCACGCCTTCGCTCTGCTGGGCAAACCCAAATCGCCGGAAAAGAAACTCTGGCTCAAGCAGCTTCTGGAGCAGAAAGATCAGAATGGAGAGGCGGAATAAAATGGAAAGCATGAGCAAGCCCAATCTGGTGGATGAAGCCGACAAGACGACCCCTGTCCCGGCCAGCCCGTCCAATTTTCTGCGTGACATCATTGCCGCTGACCTGAAGTCCGGGAAATACAAGCACGTGCAAACGCGCTTTCCTCCCGAGCCGAACGGCTATCTTCATATCGGTCATGCCAAAGCCATCTGCCTCGACTTCGGCCTGGCCGACGAATTTGGCGGCCGCACCAACCTGCGCTTTGATGACACCAATCCTGAAAAAGAAGAGCAGGAGTACGTGGACGCCATTCAGGAGGACGTCCGCTGGCTCGGCTTCGAATGGGACCGCCTGTGTTTTGCTTCCGATTATTTCGACCAGCTGTATGAATGGGCGGTCAAGCTCATCCGCGCTGGCAAGGCTTACGTGGACGACCTGAACGCCGACCAGGTCCGCGAGCATCGCGGCACGCTCACTCAGCCGGGCAAGGACAGCCCGTTTCGTAATCGCCCGGTGGAAGAAAGCCTCGATCTCTTCGATCGCATGCGCAAAGGCGAGTTTCCCGATGGCTCCAGAACGCTGCGCGCGAAGATCGACATGGCTTCGCCCAATCTCAACCTGCGCGATCCCATTATGTACCGCATTCTCCATGCCGAGCATCACCGTACCGGCAGCAAGTGGTGCATCTATCCCACATACGACTGGGCGCACGGCCAGTCGGATTCCATTGAGGAAGTCACGCACTCCATGTGCTCGCTGGAGTTTGCCGACCATCAGCCGATCTACCGCTGGTATATCGAACAGCTCGGCATTTTCCCCTCGCAGCAAACTGAGTTTGACCGCCTCAGCATTACCCACACCATCATGAGCAAGCGCAAGCTGCGCCAGCTGGTGGAGGAGCGCCACGTCACCGGCTGGGACGATCCGCGTATGCCCACGCTCGGCGGCATGAGGCGGCGCGGCTATACGCCCGAATCCATCCGCAACTTCGTGGCTACAGCCGGAGTCTCGCGCACCAACGGCGTGGTCGATCTGGCCATGCTGGAACACTTTGTGCGCGAAGACCTAAATAAGCGGACCCCGCGCGTGATGGCCGTGCTGCGTCCGCTGCGCGTGGTGATTGATAACTATCCCGAGGGCCAGGTCGAAGAGATGGACGCGGTCATCAATCCGGAAGACGCGGCAGCCGGCACGCGCAAAGTGCCGTTTTCCAAAGTCCTCTATATCGAAGCCGAGGATTTTCGCGAGACCCCACCGCCCAAGTATTTCCGCCTTTCTCCCGGACGCGAGGTGCGCCTGCGCTACGGATATTTCATCACCTGCACCAGCGTGGTGAAGAATGAACAGGGCGAGGTGGTGGAGGTGCATTGCACGTATGATCCCGCAACCCGAGGCGGCGACGCACCGGACAAGCGCAAGGTGAAAGCCACCATTCACTGGGTCTCGGCTGCCCATGCCATTGACGCTTGACGCGGAAGTGCGCCTTTACGAGTCCCTGTTCACCAAGCCGAATCCCGACGAAACCGAGCCGGGGCAGGATTTCACCGCTAACCTCAATCCCCATTCGCTGGAGGTGGTGGCCCAGGCCAAGCTCGAGCCGTCCATGGCCAATGCCACGCCAGGAGCGCGCTATCAGTTTGAGCGCGTCGGCTATTTTTGCGTGGACCGGGATTCCACCCCGCAAAAGCCCGTTTACAACCGCACCGTGGCGCTCAAAGATGCCTGGGCGAAGATTGAGAAGGCAGGGAAGTAGCAAGTGCGGAAGGTGAGAGCGTTTCGCAGGAGAGCAATGGTGACCCTGGCAGGAGTCGAACCTGCGACCTGCGGTTTAGGAAGACGCGGGTCAATCAGACCCAGACCGTAGTTCGCTTGTTGCCAGTAGTCCAATTTTCAGGGGCAGGACGTGAAACGATGACAATAATCAATTGCGCACGCGAATATGTCAAGCAAATTTTTGTTGTCCATTTGAACTCCCTGCACCGGCTGCGCGGACCAGTGGCTTTTTTCCATACGTGTTCTCCACTGCACGGCGCTTCGCCTGCTCGCTGATTTGGGTGTAGTGGGCCTGCATTTTCCTGCTGATATGCCCGGCCATGGCCATGATCGTCGCGATCGCCGTGCCGGCTTCCGCGTATCGCGTGATGGCCGTGTGACGGAGATCGTAGGGCCGCAACTTCGGCAAGCCTGCTTCTCTTCTCACTTCATCCCAGATTTTTTTGAGTCCGCTGTCACTCATCGAGCGTGACGGATCGAACAAATCACGCTTCACGCGGAACGGCATGAGATAGTGCTGCGGCTGCACCGAGCCGAGATGGTGCGCGCGCTCCTGCAGGCGGTCGACCGCCCATCGCGCTTCATCGCTGAGAGGGATCGTCCGGACACGATATTTATTTTTAGCGCTGTCGTTGCGCACCATGACCGTGTTGTCAGACTGATTGATGTCGCCGAGCCTGAGTTTGCGCTGCTCGTTGGTTGACATGGTCGTATGCAGGGCCAGAATGGTGTACCAGTAAACAAACTGCCACCGCGAACAACTGGAAGCCACGGCGAGAAAATGCGACTGCTCTTCCGGAGTCAGTGAGCGCTGAACGTCGTTCTCCATGTACTGCAGGGGGCGGTATCCGTCCTCGAGTTCCTGCGACCATGCGCCGGCGCGCTTCATGATGCGCACCAAAAGACTCATCTCCTGATTGATCTTATGCGCGAGTACTTCCCGGCCAGACCCGAGCTGGCCGTT
>WNFP01002123.1_pt1 | contig 33778 bp, 34 predicted proteins | sample 5400201 | NCBI WGS metagenome assembly WNFP01 (sample SAMN13153355, study PRJNA577476) | soil metagenome | isolation source: 115 cm saprolite under Madrone tree | place: USA:California | collected 2016-06-14 | reverse complement strand
GCACGAGCACGGGAGCGAGCAGTTCGTACCAGTCGTTGGGAAGCGGGGCGTTGCCGTATTGGATCAAACTGGCGAGAAGCGGGAATGTGTTCAGCATGTACAGTTCCGCCGACGGAGTCACCTGGCTACAGTTGGGAGCTAGCCAGACGGTGACGATGGCGCCGAACGTATACGTGGGGCTGGCGGTGAGCAGCCGAAGCACCTCTTCGCTGGCCACCGCCACCTTCGACAACGTGTCGGTCACTGCGGCCGCACCCTCGCAGCCGACTTTCTCCCTCGCTGCCTCGCCGGGCAGCTTGGCGATTGTGCAGGGAACCGCTGGAACAAGCACGATCACAGTCACACCGCTGAACGGTTTCAATAGCAGCGTCAGCTTGTCGGCCTCCGGTCTGCCCAGCGGCGTGACGGCGTCGTTCAACCCCAACAGCACGCCGAGCAGCAGCACATTGACGCTGACGGCCAGCAGCACGGCAACAACCGGAACGGTCACGGTAACTGTCACGGGCACAGCGGGCAACTTAACCAACAGCACGACGGTTTCTCTCACCGTGAACGCTCCCCCGAACTTTTCCCTTTCCGCATCGCCAAACAGCATGACGATGGCGCAGGGAACCACCAGCACGAGCACCATCACGGTCAGTCCACAGAACGGCTTCAATAGCAGCGTCAGTTTGTCGGCCTCCGGTCTGCCCAGTGGCGTGACGGCCTCGTTCAACCCCACAAGCACTCCAAGCAGCGGCACGGCGAGCAGCAGCACGCTCACGCTGACGGCCAGCAGCACGGCAACAACCGGAACGGTCACGGTAACTGTCACGGGCACGTCGGGCAGCTTGACGAAGACCGCCACGATTTCGCTCACTGTCCAGTCGGTTCCTACGCTTCCTTCGGTTTGGAGCGACGGAGATATCGGCGCGGTGGGCATGGCGGGGAGTGCCAATTACGCGAATGGGACGTTCACGGTGGCGGGAGCAGGGCAAGGGACGCTGTTCGCCAGTTCGGACGGCTTCCATTATGTCTACCAGTCGCTAAACGGAGACGGGACGATGGTGGCGCGGGTGGTGAGCTTGCAGGGCAGCGCAACGCAAGCGGGAATCATGATGCGCGAGACGCTGAACCCGGGAGCGAACCACGTGTACGAGTTCGAGTATTCCTCGAGCATTTACATGACGGAGCGCACCAGCACGGGAGCGAGCAGTTCGTACCAGTCGTTGGGAAGCGGGGCGTTGCCGTATTGGATCAAACTGGCGAGAAGCGGGAATGTGTTCACGATGTACAGTTCGGCGGATGGAGTGAACTGGGTGCAGTTGGGGACGAGCCAGACGGTGACGATGGTGCCGAACGTATACGTGGGGCTGGCGGTGAGCAGCCGCACGACGTCATCATTGGCCACGGCGACGTTCGATAGCGTATCGGTGAGTTCGGCGGCAGCGCCGGCGCCGGTGATTACTGCGGTGTCCGCGACGACGGGATCCATCGGGAGCCAAGTGGTGATATCCGGTTCTGGATTTGGAGCCCCGCAAGGGGGTAGTGCGGTGCTGCTGAATGGCGCAGCGGTGACGGTCAACACCTGGAGCAGCACGTCGCTGAGCATCACCATACCGGCGGGAGCGACTTCGGGACCCTTGCTGGTATCGGTTGCCCCGAGCATGAATGACAGCAATGCGGTGCGTTTCACGGTGACATCGCAGCCGCTGCCGGTGTCGTGGTTGGACCAGGACGTAGGGACGGTAGGGCTAACGGGGAGTGCTGGTTACGCGAACGGGACGTTCACGGTGGCGGGAGCGGGACAGGGGACCCTGTTCGCCAGTTCGGACGGAATCCATTTTGTCTACCAGTCGCTGTCCGGGGACGGGACGATGCACGAGCACGGGAGCGAGCAGTTCGTACCAGTCGTTGGGAAGCGGGGCGTTGCCGTATTGGATCAAACTGGCGAGAAGCGGGAATGTGTTCAGCATGTACAGTTCCGCCGACGGAGTCACCTGGCTACAGTTGGGAGCCAGCCAGACGGTGACGATGGCGCCGAACGTATACGTGGGGCTGGCGGTGAGCAGCCGAAGCACCTCTTCGCTGGCCACCGCCACCTTCGACAACGTGAAAGTCACTGCGCCTTAGGTGGCGGCGGGAAAGCTCGTGAGAGTAAGCAGCCACGAGGGGTCACTTTCACTTCACGTCCAGCGACTGCAGCTTGGCATTCACCAGAAATGGATCATTGAACTCCGTCATTTCGCCCCAGCCTTTGCCGAGAACCGGCAGTAGCCGCGCCGAAAGTGGTTTGTGCCATTTGAACGCCAGGCTCGCCATGTCGCCGATGATCAGCGAAAGCTGCTCCTCGCTGATGTCGCCCGGCAGCGGAACAGTGTCGAGGCCGGTGCCACACACCGCGGAATAACTGAGCAGCGCATCGATGGAAATGTGTCCTTCGCTCCAGCGTTGCGCCAGCCGCGTATCCTCCAGGATGGGCAGCATCAACCCGGAATATCCAGTTTGTTTGACTTTCACGTCTTTGAGGGCGGCGGTAATCGTCGCCGCCGCCGTCAGCGTCCCACTCATGCCGACTGGCCGGGTCGTCAGATTTTCAATGGCGGCGCCGATGGAAACATCTCCCGAAGGCGCCGGCGAAAGATCGATTCCCATGTATGTCCAGCCGGTTTCCTGATCGATGCGTCCCGCGTGATGTTCAACGTCGAAGGCCGTGCTAACGAGCGCATCGATCAGCCGTTGCCTGGCCATCCCGAGGTCGCGCGCATCTTTGAACGCCGCGGCAACTATGTTCGCCGACTCCAGCGCAATCGCGAATTGATGTCCGAATCCGGTGTGATACGCGGCGGGAAAGAATGGCGTCAGCGGCGCCACCATGGCAACCGCCGCAAAGCGAAAATTGCCTTGGCTATGCTCCGTTTCTTCAAGCCTTTTCATCACCTTAGCGGCGGCGCCCACCGCGTTCCAGCGCACGCCATCCTCACCCGCCACCGCGAGGGTGGCATTCAAGGATTTCGTGTTGAACAGGATTTCTCCGAGGAGCTCGCCCTGGGCCGCGCTGTCGTCCGCGTTCAGCATCGCCGGGCCGATCGACGCCGCAAATTTTTCCTTTACCGCCAGCGCGTCGTATTCCTTGAAAAACGCGACAGCCTGTTGCGGTGTCAATCCTTTCGTGTATTCCGGAAACGGCTGGGTCGCGATGCGAATGGTCTGCACTTGGTATCCACGGGATTCAAAAGTCGTTTGCGCGCGCCGCAACATCTTCAGCGCGTCTGCGACCTGCTCCTTGTACTGCGCGCGATCGAGATTGATAAACGCCGTAATCGCCCGAATCTTGGGATTCGCTGGAACGGGCGAGGTCTTCGCCTGCGCGCGGACAAGTCCGCAGTTGCCAGCCAGAGCCAGCAATAGTACGGCAGCAAAGTTTCGGAGGAATCGAATCACAATGTCTGAGTTGGGACGCATGGGACAATGCTCCTTGTAAGGGCGCAGCACGCCGCGCCCCATTAGCTTACAAGATTCGGCCCCATGTGAGATGGTTGGATCGAACATCGGCCAGTAGCGGACAGGCGTATACTCTCGGCAACTCCTGCAGCTTATTGAGCCCCAGACGACCGAATCGTCGGAAGCCAAATGGCCAATTTGAACAGTCTGCTCTTGCTTGCGTATTTCCTTTTCGCAAACAGTATATTTGTTGGAGCTGCTTTATTCTACTGGGCCAAACCCATATCGGAGCAATATAACGCGTGGACGGCCAGAATTCGCCAAAGGTTTCCGAAAATCAACGAACCACCGGACCGAGAAAGCTCTCAAATGAATTTCAGAATAATCGTCTTCTTTTGTCGCTTTTGCGGCGTAGTTCTTTTTGTGAGCGGAATCTACTTTTTGTTTCACGCCTTCAATCGCTCACGGTGATGGCGCCTACACGTAGGCGGCAATGCCAGTGATGCGCTCGCCGATCACCAGCTTGTGAATGTCATTCGTTCCTTCGTAGGTAAAGACGCTTTCGAGGTTGTTCATGTGCCGCATGATGCAGTAATCGTCGACGATGCCGTTGGCGCCGAGAATGTCACGGGCCTTGCGCGCCGTGTCGAGAGCAATCGACACGTTGTTCATTTTCAGCATCGAGATATGCGAGGGATCAACTTTGCCGTTGTCTTTCAGCCGGCCGACGTGCAGCGCCAACAATTGTCCCTTCACGATTTCGGTAATCATCCACGCGAGTTTTTCCTGCACTAATTGGTGAGAGGCGATGGGCTTGTTCGCAAATTGTTTGCGCGTTTTCGCGTATTGCAGCGCGGTGTCGTAACACGCCATCGCCGCTCCCAGCGCGCCCCAGCCAATTCCATAGCGTGCCTGGTTCAAACAACTCAGCGGTCCCTTCAAGCCGACTATACCCGGCAAAAGATTTTCTTCCGGGATTTCGCAATCGCTGAAGGACAATCCGGATGTCACGGAAGCGCGCAGCGACCATTTCCCGTGGACGTCCCAGGCCTTAAATCCCGGCGTCCCCTTTTCGACCAGAAATCCCCGGACTTTGTCGTCTTCCGCTTTGGCCCACACCACCGCCACGTCCGCAATCGACCCGCTGGTAATCCACATCTTTTCGCCATTCAAAATATACCTGTTGCCCTTCTTGATTGCGCGCGTCAGCATTCCGCCCGGATTCGAACCGAACTGCGGCTCCGTCAAACCAAAACACCCGATCGCCTTTCCCTGCTGCAAAAGCGGCAACCACTTATTTTTTTGCGCCTCGCTCCCGTAAGAAAAAATCGGATACATCACCAGCGCGCCCTGCACGGAAACAAAACTCCGCAAACCGGAATCGCCGCGTTCCAGCTCCTGGGTCATCAATCCATAAGCGACATTGGACATTCCCGCGCAGCCGTAGCCATGCAGGTTCGCGCCAAAGAATCCCAGCTCGCCTAGCTGCGGAATCAAATGTTTTGGGAAGGTCGCTTCGCGGCTGTGTTTTTCGATGATGGGGATTATTTCGTTTTCGACGAACTGCCGAGCCGTCTGCCGAACCAGCTTTTCTTCGTCGTTCAATTGCGAATCAAAATCGATGAAGTCGACTCCGCCATATCCAGCCATACTTCTCTCCTTGTTTCTTGCGGCCCCGATCCCGTCAGGCTAACGCGCGCAGAGATGGAAAGCGCGTAGTGCGTCGGGCCACTCGTGAAAAGTTCCTCGGGAAATGATCTGCTGCGGGTGCCGTTCCCAGGTTGCGTTCCGTTCGGCCACGGCTGTTGCTCCCCGAGTATAGCAAGTACCCGAAAGCGCCAGCAACAAACAGTGCCTGCGAGTATTGGATCGAAACGAATCCACGCCAAATCGTCATTGGGGAGATTCGTGCCGCTGAACCCGAAGGATGGAGTAGAGGCGGGCGTTCCTGTGGAGTGGGTGCGGGAGCTGCAGAAAGGTCGGGCCTCAGTTCGCTCAACTTGTTACGTTTCTACCCATCAGTGCTTCCCGGCAGCTGGACTTCCGGCTTCCGGTTCGTCTAAATCACACTATTTAAACGGGTTATTTGCCACTGGAAATTGGCCGACCGAGTGCATTCTTCAGCGTTGAAGTGAACTCCCAGGGAGCGCCGGTTATCCCCAGCGAAGGGTTTAGCGCGGAACGCGAAGAGAACTGAGGACATAAATGAAAAACACTGCCAGTCAGTTCTCCAGACAGGGTGGCCGGACGCGCGGCTTCACGCTGCTGGAGCTGCTTGTGGTTCTCGCGGTTACGGCGATCTTGCTGGCAATCGCTGTGCCCCAATTTCAAAGAGTTACACAAGTCCTTCGCATTTCTGGCGATATGCGCGATATCACCGGTACCGTAGGACAAGCCAAGATGCACGCTGCGGCCGATTTTACTCACGCGCGCGCACGCGCCAATCTTGCGGCCAATACATTTCAGCTGGAAATCTGGAACAAAGCCGGCGCTGGCTGCTGGCAGACCGTGGGAGATCCCGCGAATCCCTGTACCATAGGCACCAGCCCTGTTCAGCCGCTCTCTTCCGGAGTCACTTTTGGTTTCGGAGCTATGGGAGCTCCTCCGCCAAACACGCAGGCGGCGCTCGCTCAAGCGGCAGCATGCCAGATTGGCTACAGCGGGGGACCTGCTTTGGGCACGATAGGGGGTACCGCTTGTATTGAGTTCAATTCACGCGGCATTGCCATCGATGCCGCGGGCGCCCCCAACGGAAACGGCGCCTTCTATGTGAACAACGGAAATATGGTCTACGGAGTGACAATGGCAGCCGCAGGACCACCTCTCAACTGGTCGGGCCAGGACCAAGGCGGTTCAAGCTGGTACCACCAATAAAAGGAAAGAAAAATGAGACGCCAAAGCGAATTGCGTGTGCTTAAGAATCGAAAATCGCAGACGGGCATGAGCCTGGTGGAGACGATGGTAGCGCTGGCGATGCTCCTCATCGTCGCCGCGGGAGTACTGAGTCTGGGGGGACTTGCGCTTGCCACGACCGAAAATCAAGGCCATTTGGCCGCGCGGACCGCGGAATATGCCCAGGATAAGATGGAACAACTGCTGGTCCTCCGGTACCAGGACATACAAACCGACACCACGGTATTTCCCTCTGTGATCACCGGAGCCGGAACGGGACTCACGGTGGGAGGCAACCTGAATCCGAACGCCCCCCTAGCAGGTTATTCGGACTACCTGGATACATTCGGAAACGTGGTCGGCGCGGGCGCTAATTGGCAGTACATCCGAGTGTGGCAGATCACTCAGAACGCCGCGCAGAACTTGAAAACCGTATCCGTCTTGAGCCGCGTACGCGCCGGAGTCGGGCAGCCCCAGCTGCTGCCGCAATCCACCATCGTGGCGCAGAAATCATTGCCGTTCTAAGGGGGCACCGTGTTGGCATCCAGGAAAGAGTGGAAAGTTATGACGCACAAAGAACAAACAGGATTCACGCTGCTGGAAACCATGGTGTCACTCGTGGTGCTTTTGGCGGTGTCCGCCATCGTAATGGGCGGCATGAACCAGATGATGAAGATGCAAGGAACCGTGGCGAACCGCACGGAAATGCATACCAGCGTGCGCGATGCAACGGAAGTGTTGGAACAGGAAATCGGCCAGGCAGGGAAGATCTCATTGCCGGCGGCGCCAGTGGGTGGATGGCTGATGCTGACGCCGGTGTTCGTCCCCACGGATGTGCCGGTGACGGTCCCGGTGTCCTTTTCTCCGACGCTGTTGAACGCCAATGGTGCCGTGCTCTTCGACGGAGAACTACTTCTTGTTGACGTAGGCGCGAATCAGGAAACCGTCACGCTGACCTGCGGGCCAATAGCCGCGCCTACACCGGGCCTCTGCACGACCACGTGGACTGCCGGCCCCTTTCTTAACACCCACAACAACCTGGCCGGAGTTCCGATCAGCGCGCCTGGAGCTTTTTCCACGGGCGTCGTGCCGCCTGCCGGCGGAGTCATGGCGAACCCGCCCCCGGGTTTCGTGGGTTACGCAAACTGTGCACCAGCAGCAGCTCCCTGCGGATCGACGGGCAATGTATTGAAACTGTACGGGGACGTCAACGGGGACGGAAACATGTTGTACGTCGAATACAATTGTCAGCCTGGGACGCCCGCAGCGCCCGGATTTCTCTACCGTAACCAGATGGCGTTCAATGCGCCAGCGGGTTCGAAGCCAGCGGTAAACCCTAGCATGGTGGTGCTGAGCAATGTCCTGACCAATCCACCGGACGCAAATGGTGTAGTAGCTCCGTGTTTTACGTACCAGGTTATCACTGTCGGTTTGAATGCAGAATTCTCCTTTGTGACCGACGTGGCGGTCACGCTGACCGTGCAGACGCCACTTCAAGATCCACAAACGCACCAATTCCAAAGAGAGACCAAGGCGCTGCTAAACGTATCGCCGCGCAACGTATTCAACGCTTTCCTGCTCGCCAGGCAAGACATCACGAACCGTGTTCAACCCATGCCCTGGGTCACCAAAAACAACATATTGGATCCGTGAAGAACGGAAAGGAAGAAATGGCCATGAAACGAAACAACGAAAAAGGTACCGCGATGCTGTTCGCCATAATTCTGGTGCTGGTTCTCTCGGTTATGGCGGCCTCGATGATGTTCCTCTCGCAATCGGAAACCTGGGCCAGCATGAACTACCGGTTGATGACCCAGGCGCGCTATGGCGCAGAGGCGGGCATACACGCGACCGCCAACTTCCTGATGAACAACTACGCGCCTCCAGCTCCCACTGCGGGTGTGCCTCCGCCCATGCCCGCCGGCTACAACATCGTCCTCCCCGTGCCCGCTGCATGCGGTGACAGCCCATGTGTAACAGACGGCGCAGGGAACCCGATTGTCTTGTCGTCCCTGAACGGCGTGCCGCCAAACTATCCGGATGGCGCGCAGCGGGCGGCATTCAACGCGGCAACAAAGAGCGCCCTGCAGGCGGGCGGCACCACGGTTAATTACACGGCCTCCGCGAAGTTGCTTTCGATGGTGCAGATCACGCCATTCGGCACGGTGACTCCCGTGATGGTGCAAACCTGGAACATCACCGCGCATGGCGACATCGCTACGGTGCGCAACGCACAGGCGGAAGTGTCCGCAATTCTGGAAACGCCAATGACGCCCGCGTTCGGCTACGCTGCATTTGCGACAAACAATGGCTGCGCCGCGCTCTCTTTCACGGGCAATGGCACGACGGACAGCTACGATTCCGGAGCCTTGGCACTCGTTGGCGGAGTGGCGGTACCGCCGGCGACATATAATAACTATGGAGGAAACGTCGGCACCAACGGAAACCAGACCGATAGCGGCGCCAATGTGACGATCAATGGCAGCTTGTCAACCCCAGACGCGGGCATCGGTGTATGCGCAGCCGGTAACGTTACCGGGTTTACCGGCAATAAATCACAAATTACGGGAGGAATAATCCAGTTGGGCGCGCCCGTGAATATGCCCACGCCCAATCTACCGGCGCCACCGTTAGGGTCACCCAACGTAAATGGTGGAGGAACTATACCTCCCGGGAACTATGGGGATATCTCGCTAAGTGGACAGCAAGTTCTGACGCTAACTCCCGGAGTGTATAACATCAATAGCATCTCAGAGGCTGGCCAGGCACAGGTTGCGATTGCTCCGGACCCCATAACCGGTAAGTACGGCCAAGTGATCATCAATGTGACGGGCAACAATCAGGCCACGCCCATTGACCTTTCCGGCCAGGGGCTCTCGAACCCGACGCTCGATCCATCCCTGATGCAGTTCATTTATGCGGGCACAGGGCAAATCAACATCTCTGGCAATGGTGCGAGCGCGGCGGTGGTTTATGCTCCTAACGCGACTGCTAGTTTTAAAGGAAACGGGCAGTTCTATGGATCCGTTATCGCGGGTAAGCTCACCGATGTTGGAAATGGGGCGATTCACTACGATCTGAAGTTAAAGAAGAAGCTGTATACCGTGGGGAATACCACTCTCAATTCGTTTACTTGGAGCAGGTTCTAATTACGATGAGCGGGACGGGATATAATCCGCGCCTTGCTCTTCCGAAACTTGATGGATGAACGAGGGCCGGTTGTTTCACGGCCCTCGTTTCTTTGAATAGCTGCTCCTGGCGCCAGGTTGCGACGCTGCCCTGTTTCTGCTCCAATGTTTCCGTGACAGCCGCGAGAAAGCATTCGCCACCTAAAATCCTGATCTTCGATGTGGATGGAGTGCTGGTTGACGTGCGCGGCACTTACTGGCGTTCGGCGCTCCAGACAGTTCGCCATATCACTGGCGAGCGGGTAACCTATGCGGAGTTGCACCTGTGGAAAAGCAAGCCGGGTTTTAACGACGACTGGAGCATGGTGTCCGCATGGGTAAGTTCGCTGGGGCACCCCACTTCGTACGAGGAGGCGCGGGCGGCGTTTGAGAGATTCTATTGGGGGAGCGACGGCCAGCCTGGGAACGTGCGAAACGAAAGGCTAATTGTTACGCCGCGGCAGGTTGAAAAGTGGTCGCGAAGGTTCGAGCTGAATCTTTTCACCGGGCGCACGCGGCAGGAATTTTCCTTCACGTTTGAGAAATGGCTGGCTACGAAATACTTTCGCACGATTATCACGATGGACGATGCGAAACGGAAGCCCCACCCCGAAGGATTGCAGAAAATTCTCGCAGGGCGGGATGCGGCCACGGCGCTCTATCTGGGCGACAATGTTGACGACGCACTCGCCGCGCGCGACGCGAACGTTCCGTTCATGGCTATTATCGCTCCGGGCGAGCATCGCTATCGCCAGCGCGCCGCGCGCTTCAGGGAACTTGGGGCTGTCGCACTGCTGCCGCGAGTAACCAAGCTATTTCGGATATTGAAATAAATGCCACGGAGCGGGCGGGCCAAGCCCCGCCCCTACAAGGCCGAGCTACATTAGCCGATAGGGTAGCGGCTTGCATAGAAGGCGCGTTCTTCGGCTTCAGCCTGGCTGCGCAGCCGCCATTCAGGGAATGCTGCGAGATCGTCAGCGAGGGCTTCGATGGTGGAGCGCAATTCCAGTTGGGCGAGCCAGCGATCGGGAATCGCTTCAACTCCGGCTGCCGCTCCAAGAAGATTGCCGGTGATCGAGCCTGTCGAGTCGCTGTCTCCACTGTGATTTACGGCGAGGATGATTCCATCTTCAAAATCTTTTGCTCCGAGCGCGCAGTACAGTCCCATTGCCAGGGCTTCTTCGGCTACGAACCCTTTCCCGAGTTCACGCAGCGCGCTACGCTCGCGAGGGCGGGACCTCGCCAAGCTTTCCGATTTTTCGATGGCGGACAAGGTTTCTTTATGGGACGGATGTTTGCAGAGCTCTTCCTTTGCCGTGTGAATGGCGTCCGGCAACGAGTTGCCCATGAGCACCAAACTGACAATGAGAGCAAGGACGCCCGCGCTGAGGCAACCGCTCGGATGTCCGTGGGTAAGCGCCGCAAGATCGCTGCCGGTTGCAAAAATGCTCAAATGGAAGCGGTCTGAACTGCGCTCGCGACTATGGGAAGCCGCGAAGTACATACCGACAGGAGCTGCGCGCATTACGCCGCCGCAGCCTTTGCTGTCGTTCAAGGCTCGCGCCGCTTTGCCGCGGCTGTTTTGCAATGCGGAGAGGCAGGTGGTTCCCGGAGCACGGCGGCTGAAAAGTTTTTTCTGCTGGAGCAGCCAGCTCGCTTTGGCGTTACCGGAGGAAACCAGCCGGGAATTCTGCTGAGTCATGAGCCAGCGCCTGTAAGAGCCTGCAGCGGCACGGAAAAAGTCCGGCTCCAGGCCTTGCAAGGCAGACGCGACATGCGCAGAGAGCACGGCCTCGGCGGTGAAGAGGGTCATTTGAGTGTCGTCGGTGATGGCGCCTAATTTCCCATAAGCGGGAGCGAAGTCGCGGATTCCAGGTTCCCCGTAGGCGTGCAGGATTTCGTCGAGGTCCAGAAACTCAACGGGAGCGCCAAGAGCGTCGCCGACGGCCCCGCCGAGCAGGCATCCCCTGAAGAGGGAGCGTACGCGAGAATCGGATGGAATCCGGGGAAGGGACATTTTTCCGTGGAGCCGTGGGAGAGGCTCTCTCTCCGGACAGAATACAGCGACTCGGCGGAGGTCAGCTAGCCCCGTGAAGAATTTATGGCATCCTACTTAGGGAACCCTTTCCTTTCGTACGGGGAATTCATAAGGGATGGCTTTACGAAATTGGACCGAACATGAAAGCGATTTGGTATTTCAAGATGGCGGTATTAACTGGGTTTGCGGCGCTTTGGCCCCTGGCTGCCGGGGTAGCGCAGGCCCAAGCCCCGTCGGGGCCTATAACAGCCACGCCGACGCAGCCCGCTCCTGGACCTGTGCCGAATGCATCGACTCCCGCGCCTGCCGCGCCGCCGCGCACAACTATACTCGGAGTGTGGAAGTTCAACGCGGACGACAGCGACGACCCGCGCAAGAGAACCCAGGACTCCCGAGATTCGAACGGCGGTTACGGTGGCGGCCGTGGACGCATCGGTGGGGGATATCCAGGGGGTGGGCACGGAGGGTATGGCGGACGCCGCGGCGGTGTAGAAAGCGACGAAGAACGGCAGAAAATGCGCGACCTGTTCACTCCGGCGAGAGCGATTACGCTTTCAATGACGGGCGCGGAAGTCGATCTCGTGGATAAAATTATCAAGAGATTGCCGCAAAGTTTGACGGCAAACGCCTGGTCACCGATGAAAAAGATCCTCGCGGAGACAAGATGAGCCGGACGTTTGAGCTGTCCCCGGATGGCCGGCAACTTTACGAGACGCTGCACATGACCAGCGGCCGGAGGAACGCGCCGCCCATCATCCGCTACGTCTTCGACATCCCCATCCCGGCACAAACGGCGGCTCAGTCGAAACAATAAGCTGCGTTCTGGGACATGTAGTAGAATTCCTCGGACTTTCCTCCTTCTAAACCACAAGCTCTTGAATTGAGGTACAATCCGCACGCTACAGAGAATAGAGGCGAGCCGCGAAGCCGTGCCACGATTCGCGTTGACGCCGACAATTCCGCAATCTCTCGTCACGGAGGATCTCCATGTCGATGAAAGTTCTGGGTCGTTTTGCGTGTTGCTTGTGCGTTGTGCTGCTCGGAATTCTGGCGGTTGCAAGCCCTCCAGCAGTTCATTACCACTTGCTGAAGAAGGTTCCGCTGGGTGCGGCTGCGGGCGGTGGCCGAGAATATTTTGACTATGTAACAGTGGATTCACACGGGCGGCGCGTCTACGCGTCACACGGCACGGAGGTGAAGGTGGTTGATGCGGACAGCGGAGCGGTGGTCGGCACGATTCCCGGGTTGAAACAGTGCCACGGAATAGCGCTCGTGGAGGAACTCAGCAAAGGATTCATCAGTGATGGCGGAGCCGCCAAGACGGTGATTTTCGACATAGCGAGCTTGAAAGTGACGGGCGAGGCGAAGGGCGAGGAAGATGCCGACTCCATTATTTACGATCCGGCGTCCAAGCACGTTTTTGTGTTCAACGGCGATCCCAAGAGCGCGACGGTGATCGATCCGGCGAACGGGACGGTAGTGAAAAGCATTGCGCTGGGAGGCGGCCCGGAGTTCGCGGTAGCCGACGGTAAGGGAACGGTATACGACAACATTGAAGATAAAAATGAGGTGGTGGCGATTGATTCCAGCACGCTGTCGATCAAGTCGCGCTGGCCGGTAGCGCCGGCCGGGCAGCCGACTGCCCTGGCCATGGACCGCGAGCACCGGAGGCTTTTCTCGGCGGGCCGCAACCCGCAGAAGCTGGTGATTATGGACGCCGACAATGGCAAGGTCATCCAGTCGTTTCCCATTAGCGCGGGGGCGGACGCGAATGTGTATGAGCCGGAGACGGGGCTGATCTTTGTCTCCACACGGGAAGGCAATGTCCACATCTTCCACGAAGACACGCCGGACAAATATAGCGAAATCGAAACCGTGAAGACGGAATACGGGGCCAAGACCATGGCGCTCGATTCAAAAACGCACAATATCTATTTGACGACGGCGGATTTTGGACCACCTCCCGCTCCTACAGCGGAGCGGCCGCACCCGAATCCGGCGCCCATTCCGGGGACGTTCCACTTGCTGATCTACGGAAAATGATCGCAGCGGCCGCGTTGACGTAACAGCTCTGTGGATGCTATAAAATTAAGTTTCGAGAAGGCAGCGTTAAGCCCACCATGCGCTCCTCCGGGGTTGGAGCGCGGCTGCCAAAGTTGTAGCCGGTTGACGGCTACACGTGACGGAATTTAGGCGAACCAATTTTCGATGCAAGCGATTGTTACCCAACTTGGGGAACTGTTCCTTCAGGCTGTGCCCACGGTCCTGATTATCCTCCTTTTTTACTTCATCTTACGAGCGGTCTTCTTCAAGCCGTTGCTGGCGGTGATGGCCGAGCGCGATGCCCGTACCGTTGGGGCGCAAAAGGCTTCGGAGGCTGCCCAGGCCGCTGCGGCCGAGAAGGTCAAGCAGTACCAGGAGGCCTTAAGGCAGGCGCGCGGACAGATATACGCCGAGCAGGAGGCCGCTCGAAAGAAACTGCTGGACGAACGCGCAGCGCAAATCAAGGAAGCGCGCGTGAAAGCATCGGAGCAAGTCAGCGCGGGGAAAGCGCGCGCGGCGGCGGAATTGGCTGCTGCTCGCCGAGAGGTCGAATCTACAGTCGCGCACCTTTCCGCAGAAATTGCGCGGCGCATCCTGCAAACTCCGCCGCGTCCCGGCGCTCCTGCGAGAGAAGCTCGATGACGCGAAATCGCCGCGTTCTGCTAGCTGCGGGAGCGCTATTGGTGTCGCTTTTCGCAGCAGTCGGCTTGCGAGCCGCGGAGGAAGCCGGCAATGCGGCTACCGAGCGCGCCACGGAAATCTTCAAGTGGATTAACTTTGCCATCGTCGCCGGCGTGATCGTTTGGGTCTTCGGCAAGAAGCTTCCGCCGGTATTTCGGAAGAGAGCGGAAGCCGTTAGCTCGGCGATCACCAAGGCCACCGCCGCGAAAGCTTCTGCTGACGCACAGCTTCGGGAAGCGGAGACCAGGCTGGCAAATCTGCAAAAAGAAGTCGCGGAGCTTCGCGCGTTTGCGGAAAAGGAGGCCGCCGCCGAGGTGGAGCGCCTGAGAGCCGCAACGCAGAGCGATATCCAGAAAATCGCGGCCGCCGCGAAAGCGGAAATCGAAGCCGCAGAACGCGCCGCGCGCCTCGAGCTGAAAGCGCTGGCTGCGAATCTCGCAGTTGATGGCGCTGAAACACTGCTCGTCAAGCAGCTCACTCCCAAAGGGCAAGAGTCTCTGATCAGTAACTTCGTAAAAAGCCTGGAAGGGAGGCCGAATTGAAGTCGGCGAGCCTCCAGTACGCAAACGCGTTAGCGGATATTGCGCTTGTTCAAGGCGCTGCCGAGCTGGCTGCCAAGCAATTGCACGAATTTGGCGCGGCGTATGCGCAATCCGCGGAGCTGCGTACGTTTCTCGCAAGTCCGGCGGTGAGCATCGAGGCCAAGCATGCGGTAATCGAAAAGATTGTGGCGCGGCTGGGTGCCAGCAGGATTATCCGTAATTTTCTTTTTGTGCTTGCGGACCACCGACGCACCCAGTTGATTCCCGAAGTTATTGCTGCGTTTCAGCAGGTTATCCGGCAGCGGCAGGGAGTTGCCGAGGCGGAAGTTTCTTCGGCGGTGGAATTGAGCGCTGCACAAAAGAAAGAGATGGCGGCGACGCTGGCACGCTTGACGGGCAAGAAGATCGAAACGAAGTACGCTTTTGATCCGGCGCTTTTGGGCGGTGCGGTGGTGCGAATCGGGGACACGATTTACGATGGCTCGCTGCGCAGCCGGTTGAATGAGATGCGCGCGCGCCTGGCGGCCGAGTAGTTACAGATTTATGGCGGGCCGGGCTAAGCCCGGCGCCTACACAGACCGGGACTGAAACGACGGAGCAGGCATGGCGAATATCAAGGCAGACGAAATCAGCAAGATTCTGCGCGAGCAGATTGAGAATTACGAGCAGACCGTTTCGGTCGACGAAGTCGGCGCGGTCATCAGCGTCGGCGACGGGATTGCGCGCGTTCATGGCCTCGAGAAAGTCATGGCTGGCGAGATGCTGGCTTTCCCGCACGACGTTTTCGGCATCGCGCTGAATCTCGAAGAGGAGGAAGTTGGCGTGGTGCTGCTCGGCGAATCGCAGGAGCTGAAGGAAGGCGACGTCGTCAAGCGCACGAACACGATTATGTCCGTGCCCGTTGGCGAAGCGCTCGTTGGGCGGGTGGTGAATCCGCTGGGCCAGCCGGTGGACGACAAGGGCCCCATCGCCACGAAGCAGCGTAATCCGCTTGAGAAGATCGCGCCGGGCGTTCTCGACCGCCAGCCGGTTCGCGAGCCACTGCAGACCGGCATCAAGGCTATCGACTCCATGATTCCGATCGGCCGGGGCCAGCGCGAGCTGATCATCGGAGACCGCCAGACGGGAAAGACCGCGGTGATTCTGGACACGATTATCAATCAAAAGGGCGGCGACCTGATTTGCATCTACTGCGGCATCGGGCAGAAACGGTCGACGATCGCGCAGGTCGTGAAGACGCTTACCGACGCGGGCGCGATGGACTACACCATTGTGGTTACCTCCTCCGCCGCGGAGCCGGCTTCGCTCCAGTACATCGCGCCTTATGCCGCTTGTGCCATCGGCGAATTTTTCCGCGACACCAAGCGGCATGCCGTCACGTTCTACGACGATCTCTCCAAGCACGCGCAGGCTTACCGCGAAATTTCGTTGCTGCTGCGACGTCCTCCAGGCCGCGAAGCGTTTCCCGGCGACGTGTTCTATTTGCACTCCCGCTTGCTGGAACGTGCTGCGAAATTGAGTGACAAACTGGGCGGTGGTTCGCTCACTTCTCTCCCAGTCATCGAAACGCAAGCTGGCGACGTATCCGCTTACATTCCGACGAACGTCATCTCGATTACTGATGGCCAGATCTATCTAGAGTCCGATCTTTTCAACGCGGGCATTCGCCCCGCCATCAACGTCGGTATTTCGGTCAGCCGCGTCGGCGGCAACGCGCAGATCAAGGGCATGCGGCAGGTGGCCGGCTCTCTGCGGCTGGACATGGCGCAGTACCGGGCGCTCGCGGCTTTCGCGCAATTTGGGGCCGACCAGCTCGACAAAGTCACGCAGGCACAGCTCGCCCGCGGCCAGCGACTCACGGAAGTCCTGAAGCAGGATCAGTATTCGCCGCTGGCGGTCGAAAAACAGGTGCTAGCCATTTACATGGCGACGAGTGGCTCCCTGGACGCGGTGCCCGTCCAGGAAGTGCGCCGCTTTGAGCGCGAGTTCCTGCAGTTCGTCGAGACCAACTACCCGTCAATTTTGAAGAACATCGCGACGAAAAAAGCCCTCGACGACGGCATAAAGGCGGAAGTCAAGACCGCTGTCGATGGTTTCAAGGAACGGTTCACGGCCGCCGTTGCCGCCGCTGTCAATTGAGGACCGGGGTTTAACGAATAACGATGGCCACACTTCTCGATTTCCGGCGCCGCATCCGCTCGGTGAAGAACTCCCAGCAGATGACGCGGGCGATGAAATTTGTCGCCGCGGCGCGGCTGCGCCGCGCGCAAGAGGCAGCCCTCGCGGCACGCCCCTACGCCAGAGAGTTGGCACGAATGTTGCGTTCGATCATGTCGCGCATCGCCGAGCCGCAGCATCCGCTGCTGGCCCACCGGCCGGAAGAGAAAATTCTCGCCATCGTCCTGGCGGGCGAGCGCGGACTAGCCGGCGCTTTCAACACCAACATTCTTCGCAAGGCGAGCGATTTCTTCCGCGCGAACAAGGGCAAGAAAATCTCGACCATCCCCGTGGGCAAAAAGGGCCGCGATTCGCTGAAGAAAGCAGGATTCAACATCATCGCGGAATATGTGAACGTGCTGACACGCGTCGATTTTGCGACCGCGCGGGAAATCGCCACGCTGGTCGCGGATCTGTATGCCAAAGAAGAGATCGATTCCGTATATATCATCTTCAGCGAATTCAAGACGGTGATGACGCCAAATCTGGTTATTACAAAGATTCTCCCGGTTGAGGCAGTTCCTGAGGACGAAGAATCGACCGCCGCAAGCGCGAGTTCGCAGGTGGATTACATCTACGAACAGCCCGAAGAGCAATTACTCGACAAGCTGCTTCCGCGCTACGTTGAGACCCAGATTCTTCGCGCCATGCTCGAATCGTCGGCGGCGGAGTACGCCGCGCGCATGACGGCCATGGAATCGGCGACGAAGAATGCCGGAGACGTAATTGAAGCCCTGACGCTGCATATGAACAAAGTGCGGCAGGCGGCCATCACGAAAGAGATTATTGAAATTGTGAGCGGAGCTTCCAGCACCGCTTAGGAGAGAGCATGGCAGAGAAATACGCGGGCGTGGGGCACGTCGTGCAGGTCATCGGGCCTGTCATGGACATTCAATTCGAGGCAGGGCACCTTCCGGCGATTTATAACGCGATTCACATTACGAGCGAAGGCTACTCGATACCGGAACCGCTGGACGTGACGGCGGAAGTCCAGCAGCACCTTGGCGAAGGCCGCGTTCGCGCCATCGCCATGGAGCCCGTCGAGGGGATGGTACGAGGCATGAAGGCCTACGACCTCGGAAAAGGGATTGAAGTTCCGGTGGGTCGGGCAACGCTGGGCCGCGTGATGAATGTTCTTGGGAAGCCCGTCGATCAGCTTGGCCCTATCGTTAGCGACACGCAATACGCGATTCATCGCCCAGCCCCTTCGCTCGAAGATCAAGCCACCACGCTGGAAATGTTTGAAACTGGAATCAAGGTCGTCGACCTGATCGAGCCGTACGTGAAGGGCGGAAAGATCGGCCTCTTTGGAGGCGCGGGGGTTGGCAAGACCGTGATCATTCTGGAGCTGATTCACAACGTAGCGATGCAGCACGGCGGACTGTCCGTGTTTGCGGGCGTTGGCGAGCGCACGCGCGAAGGCAATGACCTTTGGTTGGAAATGTCCGAATCCGGGGTTATCGTCCCCGGCAATACGGAGAAATCGCGCGCGGCGTTGATTTACGGACAGATGACCGAACCGCCTGGGGCGCGCTTGCGCGTCGGATTGACAGGCCTCACCGTTGCGGAATACTTCCGCGACCAGGAGCACCTGGACGTGCTCCTCTTCATCGACAATATTTTCCGCTTTGTGCAGGCAGGCTCGGAAGTTTCCGCGCTTCTCGGGCGCATGCCTTCCGCCGTCGGTTACCAGCCGAACCTCAATACGGAAATCGGCGAACTGCAGGAGCGCATCACTTCGACGAAGAGCGGGTCGATCACATCCGTGCAGGCGATCTACGTTCCCGCCGACGATTACACCGACCCCGCTCCCGCCGCGACTTTCACGCACCTGGATGCCACCACGAACCTCAGCCGGCAAATCGTCGAACTGGGTATATATCCTGCGGTCGACCCGCTGGCCAGCTATTCGCGCATTCTCGACCCGCGCATCGTCGGGCAGGAACATTACACCGTGGCGCGCGCCGTGAAATCAGTTTTGCAGCGCTACAAGGATCTGCAGGACATTATCGCCATTCTGGGTATCGAAGAGTTGTCGGACGAAGACAAGCGCACTGTGGCGCGCGCCCGCAAAATCCAGAATTTCCTTTCGCAGCCGATGTTCGTGGCCGCGCAGTTCACGGGGCTTGAAGGAAAGTATGTGAAGATCGAAGATACAGTGCGCAGCTTCAAGGAAATTGTGGAAGGCAAGTACGACGACGTTCCGGAACAGGCGTTTTACATGGTCGGCACGATCGACGAAGCGCTCGAGAAGGCCGAGAAAATGAAGGCGAGCGCGTAAGAGAAATGATGCCCGACGCCATCGAACTGGTGATCGTCACGCCGGAGAAGCAGTTGCTCCGAGAGAAGCTTGTCGAGGTGCAGATGCCCGGCGAGAACGGCTACCTGGGCGTTTTGCCCGGGCACGCGCCGCTCATGACGGAACTGGGGATCGGTGAACTCAGCTATCACGATAGGGGCGGCAAGGAATCCGCGCACGTCGCCATCGTTCGAGGATTTGCCGAAGTTCTTCCGGACCGCGTCACCGTTCTTGCAGAGACCGCTGAGCGGGCCGAAGAGATCGACGTGCAGCGCGCCAAAGACGCACTGGCTCGCGCCCAGAAGCGGGTGGCCTCCACCGATCCTAATATCGATTGGGACCGCGCCAACATCGCGCTGCAGCGCGCGCTGATCCGCATCCAGGTGGGCGCCAAGAAACGCAGCGCGCTCGTGTCAGGCTCTTAGTGCTTTTCGCGTGACACCGCTTGCGACTTCCCTCCGCTGCTCACATCTAATCGAGTGAATATGAATAAACGATGGAACCGATAACGATTTACAGCACCAGATGGTGCCCCGATTGCTGGCGCGCAAAGTCCTTTTTGAAGGAACGTGGGATCAGCTTTCGCGAAGTGAATATAGAACAGGACCCCTCCGGGGAAGAGATCGTTATCAGGGCCAACAACGGCAAGCGCACGGTGCCTACGCTGGAAGTCGGCGGCCGCTATTTTGCGTGCAGTCCCTTTGATGCGGTGCAACTGGCAGAGGAACTCAACATTCCGCTCAATCCCTAGTTCAAAGCAACACCTCGGGCCCAAACACCCGCCAACTGCAAACCTTCATCGAGCAGCAAAATATCCGCATCCGCTCCCACTCGCAGTGAACCTTTTTTGAATTCGATGCCGAGCAACAATGCGGGATTGAGCGTCAGCATTCGCACGGCGTCTGGCAAGGTGATACCCAGGGCCACGATGTTTCGCAGGGCGCGGTCTAGGGTGAGGGTGCTGCCAGCAAGCACTCCATCGGCGTTCCTGCAGACGCCACCGCTGACGGTTAGCTCGATGTCCCCGAGAGTGTACTTTCCATCCGGCATGCCGGTTGCAGAAAGACCGTCGCTCACCAAGGTAACGTGCGCGGCTCCCTTGGCGAGGAGCAGCAGCTTCATGGCGGCTTCTTCGACGTGTACACCGTCGGCGATCAGTTCCGCATTGATGTCCGGCGAAGTAAGCACAGCTCCGATGACGCCAGGGTCGCGATGCGAGAAGGGGCGCATAGCGTTGTAAACATGCGTCGCGCTGCGGGCCCCTCGGGCCATGGCCGCACGAGCCTGCTCATAAGTTGCATCGGTGTGCCCAATCGAAACGACCAGTCCGGCTTCTCGCGCGGCATCGATACACGGGGCAGCGCCGAGGACTTCCGGGGCGATCGTCAGAATTCTGGCGTTGCCCGCCGCCGCCTTAAGGAAACGGCCGAACGTTTCCGCCGACGGCAACTGAATCCATTCGGAAGGATGAACGCCACGGCGCTGTTTGCTGATGAAAGGCCCTTCGAAATGGATCCCTAGGACTTCCGCACGGGGTTCGTCCGTCTCGTGTTGTTGAGCGATGTAACTCGCAATTCCCTCGACGGCGCGAAGAGTTTGGTCGGTGCTGGCGGTCACCGTGGTGGCTACCAGTGACGTGGTGCCATGTTGCGAGACCTTGCGAGTGATGGGGCGCAACGCCTCGCCAGTTCCCTCCATGACGTCGTGGCCGCCGGCGCCGTGGATGTGCATGTCAATGAAGCCAGGAACGGCGACCTTATCAGTGGCGCGTATCTCCTGCGCACCGACGGGCAAGGTCATTCCCGAACGCGGCCCAATAGCCTCAATGGAATCCTCGCGAATCAGGATGCCCACGTCGCTAATTTCTGTCGTAGGGGTTAGTGCTCGGGCGGCATGAATGAGAATGGTAGACATGGGAGCACAACATGGTAACGGAAATGCTTCACGGCACAAAACAAAACGGGCGTCCCGACCGGGACGCCCGTCTATGAAGAACCTGACAAAGATTTACTTCGTTGCGGCTGCCATGTCGATGCTGGCCAGTTTGAGCGTTTCGCCCTCCACCGTGCCTTTTACGGTCACGTGATGACCGGCATGTGCCGCCACCTTGTCCTGAGCATCAACGACGTACACTTTTTTGTCGGCGTCGTTCACGAACACGTACTTTGCGCCATGCTCTTTGACGCACTTGGTTGTGCACTCGCCTTGGCCTTCTTTCGCGCCCTTGGCTCCACACTGGCTATCCGCAATCCAGCCGGTCCAAGAGCCTTCCGCCGCCATGGCGAGCGCTCCAGCGAACAACACTGCTGCCGTTGCCACTGCAAATCGTACTTTCATGATCTCCCCCTCCGAAATCGATTGTGATTCTTGATCTGCCGGGCCGCCCGTTAGCTTGGCACAGCGGCGGTCCGGTGTCCAGACTATCGTAAGACCCCGGCAGGGAGGATACTTATTCCCGGATGAGCGTTAACAAAAAAAGGGAGGATTCTCTGGAATCCTCCCTATCTTGCTGCGTATTCAAGCAGTTAAAGACTAGCTACTGTGGAACTCACTCACTGTCCGGAGGTTGCTGTGCTTGCGGAGGTCGCACCCGCAGCCTTCGGGACGCTTAGGTAACCTGCGGCAGTCGTCTTGGTGACCTTGTTGACCACCAGCTCCAGAGCCGAGCGGTTCCCGCCGGTGTAGAAGAAGATCGGCTCATTCACGGACCGATCCTTCTTCTCGAAGCTGTTGTCGTCTGCCAGGACGTTGATGGTGTAACGGTTCTTTTTAGTGTTGGTATCCTTCAGTTCGATCCGGATGGCGCCAACCTTCGTCGCACCGCCCTTGCGCTGCACGGTGAACTCGAAGTAATCGCGTTGGCCGATGCGGCGGAGCTGATCGATTTCGTCATGGTTCCGCGCAATGAGCGTTCCCATCTCGCTACGCGCCATTTGAATACTGTTCTTGGTGGCGTCCAAATCGCCCTTGACACCGGTGACATCGCCATTCAGCTTGGTAACGTCGTCGTTGCTAGCTTTAGTGGCCAGTTCCGCTTTTACGGAAGTCGCCAGAGTGTCCACCTTTTTATCGACCGCGATGGTCGCGTTCTTGTTTTGTTTGCGCGCCGTAATTAGTTCGCCTTGCGTAAGGTTCAGCTTGTCGGTGACCACCTTCACATCGCTTTGCACCTGTTGGTTGATATCATCGGCCTTCGCCAGTCTTTGGCTAAGCGCCTCGTTAGCCTGCTTTACGCTGGCTTGCGTCGATTGCTCGACGCTCTTGGCCTGATTCAATGCGCTCCAACCTACTCCCAGGCTCAGAAGCGAGATACCGCCCAACACTGCCACTGCCAGTCCAACCCAACGGGGTGTGCCGGTCGTGTTGGCCGATTCTTGAAAGTCGCTCATATACTTCGGTTCTCCTTTAGGGAGGCTTTTCGCCTTGTGCTATAGAGGGAGCACCCGTTTCGCCAAACGGCCTGACCTGGTCAAAAACGCTCGTAAGCTATTCATAATAAGTAGATTAATCGAGATTTGGGGGGCGAGTAAGGGGGGTCTTATAGGTACCAGTACTAGTAAAGATTACCCGGTCCCCTCAAAAACCGTATAATTTGCTGTCATTACTCTTAGGAACGGACACAAGAGGAAACCTCCGGGTATCGCCCAAGCGAAGAGGACAGCCGCACACGAACGGATGGCGCTAAGCGTCAGTGTTTCAATAAATTAGCGGCAGGAACATCAAGCTGCGCGAAAACTGGCTTGCGCCCCGCTGACACGCTCCGCGCTGAAATAACGGTCCAGCGTGTTGATGGCCGCGTCCAGCACTAGGTGGCAGTCAGAGCAAGATTCCAGATGGCGCTTGATCTCGACTTCGACGGACTGGGATAGCCGTCCCTCTAAGTACCAACAAATCAAATGGATAGTATCCTTACAGCTCATATCCCCCGTCCCTCAGATCCCAAAGAGCCGACATTTCGGCCTTTCCATAAGTATGCATTTCCCGCGCCAAACATCAGGGCGACGGTGGAAAACAGTATCTACCGTCAAATCAGAGGCTTAGCCAAGTGGACAAAACCTAGGGGCGGACGTGCCGACGACAATCTTTGAAAAGATTACACTTGGAGTGGCTCAAAAGCGCAGAATCTCGTCAAAACATCATTATCGTTGAGGCGTCACCGTCATCGCCCACAGGACCTCAATCCGCTTCTCCAGCGGGGGATGCGTGCTGAACAGCGAGGAGAGGCCGCCGCTGCCAAACAGTGGCTTTACGATGCACAATGCAGAGGTCGATGGGGAGAGGGAGGTTGTCGGGATGCGTTGGTTATACGCTCCCAGCTTTTGCAAAGCGCTGATCAGGCCGTAAGGCTGGCCTACCATCCGCGCGCCGGTTTCATCGGCGGAGTATTCGCGCTGCCTGGATATTCCCAGCTGTAGGAGAAATGCAGCCAAGGGAGCCAAAAAAATCATCAGGATTGCCGCCAAGCCTCCCCCCTCCCCGTCATCATCGCGGTCTCTACCATAACCACCGAAGATCATGGCCCAGCGACCCATGGACGCAAGATACGTAATGGAGCCTGCAATCGTAGCGGCGATCGAACTGGTCAGGATGTCGTAGTTTCGGACGTGAGAAAGCTCGTGGGCGATTACGCCTTCCAGTTCTTCATCGTTCATCAACTCCAGCAACCCTTGTGTTACGGCCACAGAAGCATGCTGCGGGTTGCGGCCGGTGGCGAAAGCGTTCGGCGCCGGTTCGGGGATCACGTACAGCTTGGGCATGGGAAGCCCTGCCTTCGCGGCGAGGCGTTCCATCACCGCGTAGAGCCTGGGAACCTGCTCACGCGTAACAGGTTGCGCCCCGCTTGACGCTAGCGCGATCTTATCGGAAAAAAAGTAAGAGAAGGCATTCATCACCACGGCGATGCCGAGCGCGATTTTCAGGCCGCTCTGTCCGCCGATCGCTCCACCAGCGAGGACCAGCAGAACACTAAGGAGAATCAGCAAAAAGCCTGTTCTTAAGATTTTCATATCTCTCTCGTTACCCAGTTCGTTTAGATTCCTGCGGCTGCAGCAGGTTGTTTCGCAGGCGAACGCTCAAACTTCATCGCGTCCTTCTGACCGTCGCGGTCCACGCGCACATGGTCGCCGGGCAGCACCTTGCCTTCCAAGATTTGCAACGCCAAAGGATCCTGAATCAGCTGCTGAATGGTTCTGCGCAACGGCCTCGCTCCATACGCGGGATCGTAGCCTTCGCGCAGCAACAACTCTTTCGCTGCCGGCGTCAGCTCCAGGGTAATCCGGCGCTCTTCCAGCAGCCTCTCGACGCTCTTCAGCAGCAAATCCACGATGCGCTCTAAATGGCCTTTTCCGAGCGGATTGAAGATCACGATCTCGTCGATGCGATTAATAAACTCTGGCCGGAACGAAGCACGCAACGCCTCCATCGCTTCTTTCCGCGCGCGCTCGGGATCCTTGTTTGCCAATTCGAAGATCGCAGTGGACCCGACGTTGCCGGTCATCACCAGCACGGTGTTGCGGAAATCCACGGTGCGGCCTTTGCCGTCCGTGAGGCGTCCGTCCTCGAGAATCTGCAACAGGACATTGAAGACGTCCGGGTGGGCCTTCTCGATTTCGTCAAACAACACAACCGAGTACGGATGACGCCGCACCTGCTCGGTGAGCTGCCCGCCTTCTTCATAGCCAACGTAGCCAGGAGGCGCGCCAATGAGCCGCGAGACGGTGTGCTTCTCCATGTATTCGCTCATGTCGATGCGGATCATCAATTTTTCGTCGTCGAAAAGAAATTGCGCTAGCGCTCGTGCCAGTTCCGTCTTTCCAACGCCGGTGGGACCTAGAAAGATGAAGGAGCCGATCGGCCGCTTGGTGTCAGAGAGTCCTGCACGGCTGCGGCGCACGGCATGGGAAACCCGCGCTAACGCGTCATCCTGGCCAACAACTCTCTGGCGCAGCCGCTCTTCCATGTGCACAAGCTTTTGCGCTTCGCCTTCCAGCAGGCGTCCAACGGGAATCCCAGTCCACTTGCTCACCAGCTTGGCGATGTCTTCTTCGTCGACTTCTTCCTTCAGCATCGGCGCATCTTTCTGCACCGCGGAAAATCTGTCCTGGGCCTGCTTCAAGTCGCGCTCCGCCGCCGCAATTTTGCCGTAACGGATTTCCGCCACCTTGGCCAGTTCGCCGGCGCGTTCGTATCTCTGCTCTTCCGCTTTGAGCTGTTCAATCTGCTCCTTGAGCTTGCGGATTTTTCCGATGGCTTCTTTTTCGGCCTGCCAACGCGCTTTTCTCCCGCTGGAATCTTCCTTCAGAACCGCCAGTTCCTTTTCGATCTGCTTGCGCCGCTCCTTCGAGTGCGCATCGCTTTCTTTCAAGAGCGCCTGACGCTCAATTTCGAGCTGCATGATGCGCCGTTCGATCTCGTCAATCTCGACGGGTAGCGAATCGATCTGCATCCTCAGGCTTGCGGCCGCTTCATCGATCAGGTCGATGGCTTTGTCCGGCAAGAAGCGGTCTGAAATGTAGCGGTTGGAAAGCGTGGCTGCCGCAAGAATCGCCGCGTCCTTGATACGCACACCATGATGTACTTCGTAGCGTTCCTTCAATCCGCGCAAAATCGCGATAGTGTCTTCGACCGTCGGCTCGCTGACCAAGACCGGTTGGAACCGGCGCTCCAATGCGGGGTCCTTCTCGATATATTTCTTGTATTCATTGAGCGTCGTCGCCCCAATCGCGCGCAACTCGCCTCGTGCCAGCGCCGGCTTGAGCATGTTCGACGCGTCCATCGCGCCTTCCGCGGCGCCTGCTCCCACCAGGGTGTGCAGCTCGTCGATGAACAGAATGATCTGCCCCTCGGCTTCGGTGATCTCTTTCAGGACGGCCTTCAGCCGGTCTTCAAATTCGCCGCGGAATTTCGCTCCGGCCACCAGCGCCGCCAGGTCCAAGGCAACCAGCCGCTTGGTCTTCAGCACGTCCGGCACGTCGCCGGAAACGATGCGTTGCGCCAAGCCTTCCACAATGGCGGTCTTGCCAACGCCGGGTTCGCCGATCAGCACGGGGTTGTTTTTCGTGCGCCGCGCCAGGATCTGCATGACGCGCCGAATTTCTTCATCGCGCCCGATCACCGGATCGAGTTTTGATTTGCGAGCCAGCTCCGTCAAGTCGCGCGCATATTTTTCCAGCGATGCGTAAGTCGCTTCCGGATTTTGCGAAGTCACGCGCTGCGTGCCGCGCACGCCGGTTAAGGCCTGAAGAATGGCTTCGTGAGAAGCGCCCTGGCGTTTCAGCAATTGCCCTGCGGTATCACGGTCTTGCGCGGCGATTGCGAGAAAAAGGTGCTCCGTGGAGACATACTCGTCTTTAAAGTTGTCCGCCTCCTTGAACGCGCGCTCCAGCACGTCGTTCAACGATCGCCCCATGTGCTGCTGCGCAAAGCCCTGCACTTTTGGCAGCCGGCCAATCTCACGGTCAATTTCTTGTGAGAGCGTTTCGCTGCGCACTCCGAGTCTCGCGAGTAGCGGTGGCACCACGCCATCAGCCTGAGACACCAGTGCAGCAAGCAGGTGAATGGGCTCAATCTGCTGGTTTTCGTGGCGCGCGGCAACTTCTTGCGCGTCTTGCACCGCTTCCTGTGCCTTGACGGTCATTTTTTCAAATCGCAACATAAAAACCTCGTTCTCCGCTTGCACTTAGGAAAGGGGCCGGCACCTTGGCCAGCCCCTAATCTACAGCTCAACTACGACGACGGGCCAGAATTACCTACCGGCGGCCGAATCGGCCATCGCCGGAGTGCCGACATTGACCTTGATCTGCTTCGGCTTGGCTTCCTCTTTCTTGGGGATGCTCAGCGTCAGCACGCCGTTCTGATAGTCGACCTTGATGGCTTCCGAATTCACGGTGTTCGCCAGCGTGAAGCTGCGAGCAAAAGAGCCGTACGCGCGCTCCACGCGCAGGTAGTTCTCTTCGCTTACTTTCTTCTCGAACTTGCGCTCACCACGAATGGTCAGAATGTTGTTTTCCACGCGGATGTCCAGATCCTCGGGATCAACTTCCGGCAGATCGGCCTTAACAACCAGTTCGTGCTCGGTTTCATAGACGTCCACGGAAGGCGCCCAGGCAGTGAGGCTGGATTCCTCGCTGTTGCGCTCGAAGACATCATTGAACAGCCGGTTGACTTGGTCTTGCAGAGAAGTGGCCCCGCGGAAGGGTTCCCATCGAGTAAATGTTCTCATTTTCAAAGTGCCTCCTAAGGTGATTGCAATGACATAATATAATATGAGTACATACATGTCAAGTACAGTTTTCAATTCTCAGCACATGCAATTAAGCCTTTATATGTCAATTACTTATGTTGGTCCGTTCACGGGTCTTAACCTTGCTCTCTTCCCTCACATCTGTTCAGAATGACCTTTCCAGTGACCAGCAACTCCTTTGCTTTGCTCGTCTTAGCCGCTTTGCTGATAGACTGCTTTTTCCCATGCGCCTGGACGAACTTGACTACCATCTTCCGCGCGAGCACTCAAGGCTCCTGCGTTTGAATAGATTGACAGGTGTCTTCGAAGACCGCTTCTTCGCGGAATTCCCCAGTCTGCTGCGAGGCGACGAGCTTCTCGTTCTTAACAACGCGCGCGTCATTCCGGCGCGCTTGTTCGGGAGGCGTGCCGGCATCCACTCGCACCCGCCCTCGCGAGCAACTAAATTGGAACACCTTACAGGGAAAGTCGAAATCTTCCTGACGCGCGAACTCGACTCCGAAACTTGGGAGGCGCTGGTCCGGCCGGGCCGCAAGATGCAGGTTGGCGAGCGAGTACTCTTCGGCGAGGGCGAACTGGAAGGCGAGGTTCTTTCGCGCGGTCAGCTTGGCCTGCGGACGCTCCGATTTGTTTCTCACGATCAGAGCAGCATTTGCCAGCATCTGGAGCGTCTGGGGCATGTTCCGCTTCCGCCATACATCGAGCGCCCCGATGAAACTTCGGACCGCGAGCGCTATCAAACCGTCTTCGCCAAGCGTCCTGGGGCTATTGCCGCACCTACTGCTGGTCTTCATTTCTCAACTGAAATTCTAGAAAGAATTCGCGCCCGGGGAGTGGAAATTTGCGAACTTACGCTGCACGTCGGCCTGGGCACGTTTCAGCCTATCCATAGCGAGACGCTCGAAGGTCACGTGATGCATTCCGAGGGCTATGAGATTCCAGAGGGAACTGCGGAACGCCTACGCGCGGCGCGCGAGGCCGGGCGGCCCATCTTGGCCGTCGGTACGACCGTAGTTCGCGCGCTGGAAGACTCCGCTCTGCGCGCGGCCAAATCAGGCTCAGCGAACCTAGTTCTCTCTGGCAAAGCTGAGGCGAACCTGTTTATCGTGCCGGGATTTCAGTTCCGTGTCGTGGAAGGTCTGCTCACAAACTTTCATCTGCCGCGTTCCTCGCTGCTGGCGCTGGTCTGTGCTTTCGCCGAGCGCGACCACGTCCTGAGGGCCTACGAGCACGCCATCAACGCCGGCTACCGCTTCTACAGTTACGGGGATTGCATGCTGATGCGCTAGCGGTCGGAAAGCGAGCTTGTGATTCGAGATCGTCTTGCATGTGCCTCGCGCAAGGAATTGCAGCAACCCGCTTGACGCCCATACGGGATCTTGCCGCTTCAGAAGTTGCGCTGACAGAACGACAAGCAAAGAGGCCGCACCGAAGCGCAGCCTCCCCCGCATCTCTTGAAGAGAGTCACGGACTCTTCTCGATTTACTCGCTGAAGACGAAAACCCGCACCTGGCCGGCAAAGCGGACTTCCATCACTTGTCCGTTTTCGCTGATGACGACGGAGTCGTAGTTGGATTTGGTGCTGCGGTCTTCCCACCTGCCTTCCGATTCGGCAACAACCTGCTTGCCTTTTTGCACGGTGGCCTTGTTTCCTTCGATCTCCAAACGGTATTCGCCGGCTTTCAACTCAGATTTGCCAACTTTGGCGGTCTGCGAAATGTTGATGGTCTTTGTGAAGGGCTTCGCAAATGCCGGTACCGCCAGTGCGACGGCGGCCAGTAAAGCGACGCTGCGGACAAATGAATTTGATTTCATGCCTGCCAATTCCTTTCAAACGGCATCGAGTCAGCCGTACCATTGGCTGTCATTGGCTAGAGGGAGTTGACACGCATGTAGCGGACGAGTACTCTCGCCCGTGAAGACACCTACTCTTCCTGGACTAACGGCCGGAAAGACTGCGTGTCATGACCCCGCGGCTGCCACCGCGGGGTTTTTTCTGAATCTCGCCAAGACAGCCCGGTAACCGGCTGCACCCGTATAGACGAATCACTGGTGGCGAATGTTTCGCTATGTGGTTAGAAAATGTTGTCTTCACTCGAATCAACGAGGACCACTGACACCCTTGGGCGCTTCTGTTCGTAAAGTCGTCATCTTTCCGGTCTTAATCCTGCATAAACCAATACGGTTTTGCTTGAGAACTTTTCAATTTTTTTGCACTGCGCCGATTGTCCTGACGTTGTGCCGCCGTGCATCGGCTTGATTGTTCATTTATACTCTGTAACGCTTTTTGGACATTAGGAATGCGGATCCTCGTTCTCAGCGATTTACACTCGAATGCCACTGCGCTCGACGCCGTCCTCGATGCCGCGAGGGGCCGGTGGGATATTTCCGTGTGCCTCGGCGACGTGGTCGGCTACGGCCCCGATCCCAATGAAGTCACGGCCCGCTTGCGCGAATTAGGCACACAGACCATTCGCGGAAATCACGACAAAGCGGTCACCGGATTGATGGCCACCGAGGACTTTAATCCGGTTGCGAAATCCGCGGTGGATTGGACGCGTGCGCAGCTCAAGCCGGAGCACCTCGCGTGGTTATCGGCGTTGCCGCAAGGACCGCTTGCAACAGATGGCATCGTGCTGGTCCACGGTGCGTTTCAGGATGAAGACGAATACGTGTTCACTCCCGCGCAAGCACTGGACGGACTCCTAGACTCCACAGCCGCCGTCACATTTTTCGGGCACACCCATCATCAGGGAGGTTTTTCATATCAGGACTCGCAATTGGAGGTTCTGCAGATTCGTCCTCGCGCCGGCGAATCGTTTGCTGCGCTACACACCGAGCTCCCGCGCCGCTATCTGCTGAATCCCGGTTCGATCGGACAGCCGCGTGACGGCGATCCGCGCGCTGCTTTTGCGATTGCTGATCTGGAGCATCAGATTATCGAGTTTTGGCGGGTGCCGTACGATATTTCCTTGGTTCAAGGACGTATGCGCGCCGCCCACCTTCCGGAGCCACTGGCGGACCGGCTTGGACTGGGCCGTTAGGCGGGGAAAATTACTGACCGTTCGGTTTAAGCAGAAACATATTCCTGCGACTACGTATCTCATTTATAATCTTGCTGTGAAATTTGCGGCTGAGCTGAAAGCCAGTCTCCAGGAGTTCACCGCCTCCGGTGTTGTTGAAGTTCGCGAGAATGGCGGTAGCGTTGCGCCTTTTTCGGGAATGTCCTGGGAAGTGCGAGGCGACGGTGAAAAACCGTTGCTGCATCTTTGGTCGGAACAATTTAATCTCACGCGCCGGGTTCTTGCGATTACCGATCATTCCGAACAGCGGTTGGCACTTGCCGTGGAGCGGTTCGGCCGCGCCAAACCGGACCGGCTCGAGTTCATTCGCCGGGAATTTGAGCGCGGAGCCCGCGAACTCTTGCGCGAGGAATTCCGGGACCGCCTCACCCACCTTCTTGCCGAGCAGTTCCCCGACGAAAAACTCGAATCGCTCGTGGTCTCCCCTGATCTCGAGCACTCCCTCTCTGGCAATTACGCACGAGGAATCCTCCGCCGCGGCTCTGCGCATGTCGCGGTGCTAGCCGTGCCCGGAGGTGATTCATCGGATGCGACTGACAATAGCCTGACCTTCGCTCTACTTTGGTTGCAACACGCACGCCGCCTGAGCTCGCGCCGGGCGATAATCAGCGTTCGCCTGATTCTTCCCAAGGACACTTGCAGCACCGTTGCGCACCGTCTTGCCGCACTCGATCCGCAACTGAATTTCGAGCTTTACGGGCACGACCCGGCCCTGAACGTTCTCGAAAAGATTGATCGCCGGCGTGCGGGCAACCTGGACACCTGGCTCGTCCCACATCGCGAAAGAGAAGCACTTCTCAATCAGGCGCGTCCATCGTTGGATCCTATCGTGTCACTGGCGCCGCAAGCCGTGACTCTGCATCCCACAGCACAGTCCCGCGAAGTGTGGCTGCGTTTTCGCGGTCTTCCATTCGCCCGCTGGGAGGATGGCCGCGTCTATTTTGGAATCAACGACGCCCGTGAGGAACTGACTTCTACTTCGCGGGTTGCCCTGAAGCGTCTTCTGCAGGATCTGGAAATTCAGCGCCATCCGCTTGCCAGCGATACCCGCCATTCGTTTTTCCGCGCTCAGCCGGAACGCTGGCTGGAATCCATCGTTCGCGAGGACGTCACGCGCGTAGATGCCATGCTCGACCAGCGATTCGTTTATGCGCAGGTTTTTGCCAATGCTGGAGGCGAACACGGCATTCTCGACCTCCTCACCGTGACGCGTTCCGGACGGCTAGCGATCATTGAACTGAAGGCCAGCGAGCACATTCACTTGCCGCTTCAAGCGGCGGATTACTGGCTGCGCGTGCACCGGCAGCTGCTGAACGGAGGGATCGCCCGCTATGGTTATTTCCCAGGGATCGCCTTACAGGAAGCTTCGCCACTAGTTTATCTTGTCGCGCCTGCGCTGAGATTCCATCCGACAACGGACCATCTGTTGAATTGTCTTTCTCCAGAGCTTGAGATTGTGCGCGTGGGGCTTGCGGAAAGCTGGCGCCGTGGCCTGCGCGTGGTCATGCGCCAGTAGCTGAGGAAGGATAAATCACCTCGGCAATTTTTCTGCGCGCGGCCGCAATCCTAAAGGTAGAATAACTCCCCCGGAAGATCGGGTACGAACCGTGCAACCTGCAAACTTCTCCGTCACTATTCGTCAAGTCGGCCCGATCTCTCTCCTTGATGTATCGGGGAGTCTGACTTCCTTCGAGAGCGGCGCCTTGCGCGAATCAATTGCCCGGCTGTTGAAGCAAAGCCGAAAGAACATCGTCCTGAATTTAAGCGCATTGCAATACCTGGACAGCTCAGGGATCGGCGAACTCGCGAGAGTCTATGTCACCGTTGTGAAAGCGGGCGGCCAAATGAAAGTGGTCGGCTTGTCGCGGAAAGTGGAAGAAATTCTGAAGATCACTCAGCTTTATCAGGTTTTCCCGGAGTTTCCGGACGAAGAGGCGGCTCTGCGGAGTTTTCCAGAATCCGGCCGCAAAGAAACCATTTGAATTCATAAGCTTTGGAAAAAACTGCGCTAAAAGGAGAGAAGCGGTTAAGGCATTTGCCTTAACCGCCTCCCGGGGTGTGTCCTCGAAGTGGTATTGACATGTTAGATGGCCGACAGCAAAAAAGGTTTCCTTCGCGGCAAAACTTTTTTCAGAAAATCGATTTAGCGGCGTAAATCTCAATAAAACAAATACTTACGCCACCGTTCATCCCGATGTCCGATCAGCCGCATCAGCTGCCGCGAGGTGTGCAGAGTAAACGGCCGGGGTTTTCTCGCCAGTTTCAGTCCGGCCTCTTCCGGGGTCCGGTCACCTTTGTTGTTGTTGCAGCGGTAGCAGCAGGCCACCAGGTTTTCCCAAGTGGATCGCCCGCCTCGCGACCGCGGCACAACATGGTCCAGCGTCAATTCCGAGCTGGGAAATACGCGCACGCAGAACTGGCAGGTGTTGCGGTCCCGCAGCAAGATATTCTTCCGCGAGAGCGCGCGGCTCTGCTGGGGGATATGCCGGTATGCCAGCAGCCGGATCACGGACGGCACTTTGTGCGCGTGTGCTGCGGAATGCACTTCCGTGTTGTGCATCTCCTCGGCCTGCGCGACACCCTTGAGCATCAACACCATCGCGCGCCGGACTGCCGTCACGTTGATTGGCTCGTATGTCGCGTTCAGCACCAGCACCGGCTCTTGCATCAGCGATGCGCGGCGCGTCGAGAACAAGTTGTGGGATCTACTGCCCGCAGGACTTTCGGAACCGGGCACGGCCTCGCCCATAACTTCGGGGGTATAACGCCCCCGGGAATCGACCGACATGTGCCGGTTTGCGCCCATAGCGCCTTCTTCGATCTATCTTACCACTCTCTGCTGCTTGGCAGGGGGCTTCTGACGGCTCGCGCCACAGTTAGCCCCATCACGGATTTGGCTCCCGCGTCGCGCAACGCTCGCGCACAGGCATCCAGTGTCGCTCCAGTTGTCAATACATCATCTACCAGTAAGAAGCGTAGATTGTCAACCTGGCTGCCCGGACGTGTGGCAAAAGCGCCACGGACGGACTCCCAGCGTTCCTCCAGACTAAGTACCCGCTTATCTGGGCGCGCTCGCGTGCGCACCAGCAGCACCGCCTCATGCGGCAACCGCAGCTTTTTCGCCAAAGGCTTAGAGAGCAGAGCCGCCTGA
>WNFP01000361.1_pt1 | contig 33881 bp, 24 predicted proteins | sample 5400201 | NCBI WGS metagenome assembly WNFP01 (sample SAMN13153355, study PRJNA577476) | soil metagenome | isolation source: 115 cm saprolite under Madrone tree | place: USA:California | collected 2016-06-14 | reverse complement strand
TTGCCTCCTCGGGAAGAAGAGGGCCGATGGAAACGGATTCTGAAATACTCCCTATCCGCGTTCGCAACTGCTTTCGTGGCGGCCGCTATTGTTTCGCTGCTTGCACTGACCTGGGCACCCGTACTGTTTCCGTACATCTCCGCGAACTTTTGCGTGCCTTCCTTGTTGTGGGGAATCCTGTATGGATTGTCGTTGCAGCCATCCGCAAAAAGTCCAGCGCCTTTCAAAAATCGGTATTCGCCGTATTATCCGGAGCGTCCTAGCCTATCGATTTCGAGCGCCGTGTTGTTCAGCGTGGCCGGGTACGCTGTCGCGCTCTTAGCCGGATGGCTTGCGGCAACGCCGGTCGCACTTGGATTACGCGGCGCGGGATGCCTGAACGTTTCTCAGATTGGCGCGGCAGAATACTCGTTCTGGAAGGCATACAAGGGATTCGCTTCTGAAGTTGAAACCGGCAACGAGAGGATGGTGCGCCTTTCGACCGATCCCAGTGTTTGCATGACCCTGGATCGGGATTCGCTGGCTCGTTTGAGCACTCCAGAGGCACCATCGGGAGGCTACGTCATTGCGGCGCGCGTCTGGTCTTGGCTCATTGACCCGGAAGAATGGCAAAGCGACCGGAGCAAGCACATCCGCAGCGAACTGACACGGCTGCTTGGTCAAGACTTCTCGTCGTACGACGAACTTCAGGCGTGGTGGGAGCAGAATGGTGAGTATCTTGACTGGTCCGGTTCCGGCGAACGGCTGGAAGTCCGTGATCCCGACTCGCACTCCCGCGCAGACCAAGGAGTTTCTCCGCAGCGCCACAACTACATGCCTGCGAGCACCAGTAAGAGCGTTCGTCAGGCTCCTTGGCTTTTTGGCCCAGACCTTATGATGGGCCATCCCAGCTTTCCTGGATTCAACTCGCTGTTTCTTGATCGGGAGGCCCGCCTCCACGCCCTCAAGCTCTATGCTGCCGATAACATCCAAATCCTAACAGGGGAACGTGCGCGACGCGTGCGCGAGTACTTGCACGGCCTGACCAGCGTGGATTTTGCAACCGAGCGGGAGTGGTCGGAGTATTTCAGTAGGCTCCCGCCCTCTCCATGCATCCACGGCGGTGTTTGCCCTTGGAACGTAACCGAACTGGACGCACACTACTGGGACACTCCTCCGGATCCAGCACTGTGGGATGCAAAGCTTCGGCAGGCGATTCGCCCGCGCCCAGACGATTTCATTCCATGGCTTCTGAGGCCGCAAAGCGAGCACTATGCAGCGCAGGAGAAGGCACGGGTCCTCGATATCGAGGTCAACGAGGATCGGCGACGTTCGGCTGTGTCTTGGCTAAAAAATGCGACCGATCAATCTTTTAATTCACCCGAGACCTGGGTACGATGGTGGCAGGAAAATCGCTCGACTCTCGTCCTCTCCGAAGACGGGCTTAAGCTGGTGATCAAACGAAGGTAATGCCCTCGGACGGAGTCCCGCAGATACAGATAGGGTGGCTGGCCGAAGTCGTTAGACGTCTGAACCAGTGTCGCAAGGCAATCGCAGGTTATTCGCCGAAAGTCGCGTTGTGTTTCCCAGAGATTCGACAAGGCAATCCACGATCGTGGGCGGATGACGTAACGCGATTAGGTAAGGGTTGCCGACGACTCGCCCAGGGCGCGGTCTGCGAGCCGATAATGAGAGCGCGAAGCTATTACTTCACATCGGAATTTCTGAAAAGTGCAATTTCGATCAAATCGAGGGAAGGAAGCAAGGCCATACTAGGCATGTGCCGATAGGAAAGCTTGTATGAACGCTATCGAGAAGGCGCTCTGGTTTATCGAGAGCCACTTTGCCAGCGAAATTACGCTTGAGGACCTCGCGAAATCCGGAGGAGTATCGCGGTTTTATATTACGCGAGCATTCGGTGCAGCGACGGGCCGCTCGATCATGCGCTACGTGCGTGGGCGGCGTTTGACCGAAGCAGCGAAGGCCCTATCGGGGGGCGCACCGGATATTTTGTCCGTTGCCCTGGATGCGGGGTATGGCTCACATGAGACATTCACGCGCGCGTTCCGCGATGAGTTCGGCGTGACGCCCGAAACGATTCGCGCACATGGCCATCTGAGGAAAATCGAGCTGGTCGGGCCAACCAAAATGGATGAAAGACTGCTAACCAAGCTTGAATCGCCACGCCTTGTGAGCAGCAAACGACTCCTCATCGCAGGATTAGGGGAGCGCTACACGTGGGAGACCAGCGCCGGCATTCCATCGCAGTGGCAGCGCTTTCTGCCGTATCTGGACCACATTCCCGGGCAGCTCGGCGGGATAGCTTACGGGGTGTGCTGCAACAGTGATGACACGGGGAATTTTGATTATGTGTGTGGTGTAGAAGTGGAAGACTTTTCCAGGCTTCCTGCAGATTGGAGCCGTCTGCGCATTCCTGAACAGAGATATGCAATTTTCCTTCAGCGGGAACATATCTCTACGATTCGGAGCACGTGGAACACGATTTGGAATAACTGGTTGCCGGAATCGGCGTACGAAGTGGTTGATGCGCCGAACTTTGAGCGTTATGGGGACGATTTCGATTCAACTACGGGAAGGGAGGTTTTGAAATATGGATACCGATCAAGACGTGCAGCAAACCGTAGTAGGAGGAGCTATGGCGCCGATTCACACCGACTCAATAGAGCAAGAGCTCAAAGGTATCGCAACCATTCAAAAGAACGTTCGCATGCAGAGAGTGTCGCCAGTAGAAGTTGTAAACGCATGTCTCAAGCGGATCGAAGAGTTTAACCCAGAGCTCAACGCATTCATTACCGTATTGGCTGACCAAGCGCTTGAGCAGGCCAGAGTCGCCGAAGCAGAGATAAAGGCGGCAAAATGGCGTGGCCCGCTGCATGGCATTCCGGTGGGAATCAAAGACTTCTACGATACAGCCGGGATCAAAACGACCGCAGCTTTTGAGCATTTCAAAGACCGTGTACCCGGAAGGGATGCAGTTGGCGTTGCCAAGCTCAAAGCGGCTGGGGCAATCATAATCGGAAAAATGAATATGCACCGGCTGGGCATGGGTACGACGGGGATTGATAGCTACTATGGGCCTGTCCGTAACCCTTGGAACGCCGAGTACATTCCTGGTGGCTCATCGGCCGGTTCGGCGGTGGCAGTGGCGAGCGGCATGTGCTATGCCACGCTCGATACGGACGCTATTGGATCTTGCCGATTACCCGCTGCATGCTGTGGCGTAGTGGGTTTCAAAGGCACCTACGGCATTATCAACTCCAAAGGCATCCTTGAGGGCGAGCAAGATCCTGGCGAGATGATCCGTTGGTTCAGCCACCCCGGCATCATGACTCGCACTGTTGAAGATACGGCGCTGGTACTTGATGTACTCGCGGAAAGAAACGAACACAAGGCAACCCAATACTTTGACGGGCTGACTAACGATAAAAATGTACGTATTGGTGTGGGCAATAATTTTGAAGCTGACCGAGGAGTCTCCGAGGCATTCGAGAGAGCAATCGAAACGGTTCGCTATCTCGGATATCCCATGAAGAGCGTTGCCGTCCCCTTTGGCAATCCTGCAGGCGGCCTAGGCAATATCGAAGCTGACCGAAGAAGTATTGCTAGCCAGACGTTCAAAGACATTGACGTTCTCCTGCTGCCAACCACGACGTCCACAGTTCCGGCGATTCGAGACGCAGGTGCCAACCCCCAGGCGCTCTCGCCCAAAAACACCGTATTTGCCAACTACTATGGTTTGCCGGCCATGAGCATTCCATGCGGTTTTGACGGCAATGGTCTCCCCCTGGGACTACAAGTGGTGGGCAAACCCTGGGATGAAGCCACGGTACTTTGCCTGGCATATAGGTACGAGACAACGACAAGTTGGAAAACCAAACATTCAGCTGCCTAACACAGGTCTGTCTGGTGGGGCCTCCGCCTCGTAAGTAGGAGTGCGGCTTGTTTTCATTAGCCGTGTTTGATGAACGTGCCGTCATTCAGCTCGGCCATGGCTTGGCGCAGCTGCGCTTGCGTGTTCATCACGATGGGGCCATACCAGGCCACCGGCTCTTCGATGGGCTTGCCGGAGACGAGAAGGAAGCGAATGCCTTGGTCGCCTGCTTGGACGGTGATCTCGTCGCCCCGATCGAAGAGCACCAGCGAGTGGTTGCTGACGTCATATACCGGCGGCGCATCGGGTCTCGCGACTTGTTCGGTCAGAACCGCGCGAGGTTCCGAGGAATCGTGGAACGTGCCGGAACCCGCGAATACGTAAGCAAAGGCGTTGCGGGTGGTCTCGACTTTGAGCCGCTTGCGCTGATCAGGCAGAACTGAAATGTCGAGGTAATTCGGGTCAGCAGCCACGCCCTCGACGGGTCCTTTTTTGCCGCAGAACTCGCCACAGATGACGCGCACGCGGGTGCCGTCGTCGTCGGCGACCTCGGGTATGGCGTTCGACGGAATGTCCTGGTAACGCGGGGCGGTCATCTTCAGCGCGGAAGGGAGGTTGGCCCAGAGTTGGAAGCCGTGCATACGCCCTTTGGTATCACCCTTGGGCATCTCCTGGTGCAGGATGCCACTACCAGCGGTCATCCACTGCACGTCGCCGGCAGTCATCTTGCCCTTGTTGCCCAGGCTATCGCCGTGCTCCACGGAGCCTGCGAGGACGTAGGTGATGGTCTCAATGCCACGGTGCGGATGCCACGGGAATCCGGCGAGATAGTCTTTTGGATTATCGTTGCGAAAATCGTCTAGCAGGAGAAAAGGATCGAACTCGCTCGTTTTGCCGAACCCAAAAGCGCGCTGCAACTTGACGCCAGCACCCTCGATGGTGGGCTGCGTTTGAAGAATTTGTTTGACAGGTCGGAGTGACATAAATCTCCTTTGTAGCTGTTTGAGACGTTAGATGCATGACGGCCGCGAAGGATTCCTTCTCACCAGCTTAGATGCGTTAAAACGATAATCGTTGCAACATCTATTATGTCGTACGGATGGGATGCGACCCAACACGCCGGATGCAAGTCATTGCAGGATTCTAAGTCTCATAGATACAATTGGATACAGAAATTGACGATGGGAGCCGATCCTTCACGTTGTTGAAACGGGTAAGACGACGGGAAAGATCGTTGTCGAAATGGATGCTTAGTCCTAAATGCGCAGGATCTGTGGGAGGATGAGGTGGATCTAAAACTTACCGTGCGGTTCTGCGAGAGGCTCGTGGGCAAGGCAGGACCCGAGTGCTGCGGGATTGGGTCGCGGATTTTGCAGGAGATTAAGGGAGCCGAAAGTGCCAGCTCGCGGCTACGGATTGGCTCCGGGATGTCTCACTGATCTACTGCCTTTGCGCAGTTTGGATCTTTACTGACAAGTCCGCCGGCGGACCCACGTTCGGTGGCAATGTGCCGGTCAGTGACTCCAGGAATGCCCTGAGGTCAGCGCGCTCATCGAAGGTTAGAAAATCGAGAGCGTGGATCTCCTTATCGAGATGCGGATTGGATGTGCCACCGCCGACGTAATGGTCCACAACGTCTTTGAGGGTGGCTTGGCTGCCGTCGTGCATGTACGGCCTGGTCTCCGCGATGTTGCGGAGTGTGGGCGTTTTGAACGCGCCCAAATCCGATGCATTTTTCGTCTGCGTGTACCTGCCGGCGTCCGCAAGATTTCCTTGGGTATCGGCGCCGACACCGATGTTGTGGAATTTGTTGTCGGTGAAAAGCGCATACTTCTTTCCGATTACGTGGCACACGCTGCAGTTGCCCTTCTTCCGATTGAGGAATAATTTCAAGCCGCGCTGCGCCGACGGCGAGAGTGCCTTCTTGTCGCCTCCGTAATAGAAGAGGTCAAACGGGGAATTCCCGATGACTACCGTCCGTTCGAAAGACGCGATAGACTCAGTCACAAGATCGATCGTGATTTGCTCTGTGCCCCAGGCCTGTGCAAACAGTTTGCAGTACGTTGGGTCAGATTGCACATGCTTCACAACTCCTTCCAGCGTGTGCCCCATCTCTACCGGATTGGTCATCGGCCCTTCTGCCTGCTTCTCTAGGCTGGGCGAGCGCCCATCCCAGAATTGCAGCGCGTTGTACGCCACATTGACGACCGTTGGGGCCTTGCGGGTACCGCGCTGACCACCCACGCCATTGGACAGAGCTTTGCCATCGCGGAAGCCAAGGTTCGGTGCGTGGCACGTTGCACAGGAGATCGTTCCATCAACGGAGAGCCCAGGGTCGTAGTACAGTCGTCGCCCAAGAGCGATCGTCTCTTCGGTGGGCGGATTGAGCAGGGGAATTGGGACTGGAGGCAGGCCAAGCGGCGCCTTGATTTTGACGAGCTTTCCGATCGGTATTGCGCCCCCGCGGCTCGGGTGAACCTCAGGACCAGGCGCTGCATGAACGGAGGGGCTGTGCACGGCTGTGGCGAAAACAATCGCCGCCGCAGCCACCACAGGGGAGCAACAAAAGAGACTCACTTTCACGGTTATTCTCCGAGATGCCGAGCAGCAAGGTCGCTGGGAGAGAGAATCGTCGACCGGGCCGCTACTCGCAATAGTACAGAGGGGGCACCGGACTAGTAAGAAAGTACTTTTGTTTGAGTCGTTTAGAAAGCCCTTACTCTTTTGGATCGATCTAGATCGGTTCAGTTTTCCCGCCTGCTCGAATGAACATCAGCTCCGAGACCCAAGTGATATCGAGCAATTGCCGCCAATAGGCGAAGATTCTCGCTTTGTATTCCTCCTCAAATTCACGGGCAATGAACTCCATGAGGAGACTGTCAGCCTCTGTCCAGGCGAGACCCAGCCCGTTGAATTCGTCCCTAAAGCGAAGCCGTATTAATGCTTCGCCGCATTGGTAAGCGGAGGTATCCTGACATATGTTCAGCCAGAATTGTGTATGCGGCTGATGCTTCTCGCTCACACCACAATCGCGGGAGAATGGCATGCGACTTTGTCGGTATATTTTTGTTTTGATGGCGGTCCTAGCACCTTTTTGCCGTGGGGCATTGGCCAGGCAGGGACCACAGGAGCGCCACGGCCAGATCATTCCGTGTTCTTCGGATGACGGGGAGAAGCACTACTGCACGGCGGACACGAGGTATGGAGCGCGACTGGTGCGCCAACGCAGCCAGGCCCCGTGCCAAGAGGGCGGGTCGTGGGGCTACGACGAGGAAGGAATCTGGGTGGATAAGGGATGCGGCGGCGAGTTTACTTTGGGGCGCGGCGATGACGGCGGTGATGCCCGCGCCATGGATGGTGGAAGGACGATAACGTGTGCTTCGGACGATAGCCGGCGAAAGGTTTGCCCGGCGGATACCAGCAATGGGGTGCAGCTCGTGAGACAGCGGAGCGGCGCGAAGTGCAAGGAAGGCTCCTCGTGGGGACACGATACTCGAGGGATATGGGTAGATAAAGGATGCGAGGCGGATTTTGTAGTGGGCGTACCGGGTCATCCGGCCGGCTTCGTGAAAGCCGGAGGCAAGAGCCAGAAGATAAGCTGCGCTTCGTTCGACGGAAGAAAGAATTATTGCGACGTGGATACTCAGGGGGCCAACGTGCAACTGACGAGGCAGATCGGCACGGCGCCATGCATGGAAGGTTCGACATGGGGGCACGATCGCCGGGGTGTCTGGGTGGATCGAGGTTGCAACGGGGAGTTCCAGGTGCAAGCGGGAAGCGAGCTAGGCGCGGGGGATTCCTCGGGGAAGAGTTGCGAAAAGACGGTGGGCAAGTCGGTGGCCAATGAGTTGGTCAGGCAGTGCGTGCAGGTATCGCCGGCAACGCATACGCCGTGCAACGTGCAAAATTCATGCAAGCTGATCGAGGACGAAATTCAGCGAGGATGCGGATTGTTGGGCGTGAATGCACCGGCATTTTGTGGTGAGAACAAATGAGAGGTTGGCGAGCCCGCCGCTCAAGTGGGACTTGAGGCTCTTAGCCGGCGAGAGGTTTGAGCGCTAGGGGCTGGCCAAAGTACGACGAGAGTGAAGCGGCACAAAAGGCGAAGGGACAGCGCGCGATTGGGTCACAATCAGTACATATATTCAAGGTTGCCGGGAATTTCCCCTGGCAAAATCTTGCGGGCCCGTTTTGTCATCAAGGTGCGCAGAGCAATGAGTTCTGGTTCAGGGCAGCGGCCAGGGTGAGTTTTGGACCATACGAGAAGATCCGCTGCGGAGCCAGTCGGTTAATGGCGCTCCATACCGCGCGCAAACCCTTTCCCTCGCCGGACTTTCCAATACGCGAGAGAAATCAGCAGAAGAATCGGCGCGAAAGCTGGAACCGAGTACTGCAAGCCCTGGACATAAAACGTGCTCACAGCGATCCCGAGCAAAGCGGCGATGCCCAGCCATGTCGAATACGGAAAGAATCGCAAACGCATGGGAAGCCGGGCGATTCGTTCGGGAGCAAGCGCGCGCCGAAACGCGAGGTGCGTCAGTAAAATGATGATCCAAACAAAAAACATCCCCGCGACGGCGACGCCATAGAGCATAAGGAATGCTTTCGCCGGCGCATAAATTGCAAGCAATATCGCTGCCACCATACCTCCCGTCGAAACAGCCAGGGCGTGCCGAGGAACGCCATTTTCGCTGAGTCGCCCGAGCCATTCCGGGGCGTATCGTCCCTTCGACAGGGAAAACAGCATGCGCGTGCTGAGGTACAGGTCGGTGTTGGAACTCGAGAGGGCCGCCGTGATCACCACCAGATTCATAATGCTTGCGCCATAGGGAATGCCCACGGCGGTAAAGGCGCTCACGAACGGACTCCCAGTAATACCGGTGCCCGTGCCCGCGTGATTCCAAGGGGTCATCGCCAGCATGATGGTAATGGCGAGAACGTAAAAGAGGATGAGCCGAAACACAATCGTACGCATGGCGCGGGGGATGGATTCCTCCGGACGCTCAGCTTCGCCGGCGGTGACGGCGATTATTTCCACGCCCATGTAGCTCGTAAGCGCGAGAGTAAGAGCCAGCCACACACCCCTCCAACCATACGGAAGAAAGCCGCCATGCGCGGTGAGGTTCGACAAACCAACGGCTGGCCTAGGGCCTAGACCAAGTATCAATCCCAAGCCGACGACAATAAAAACGAGGATCGTCAGAACTTTGATAAACGCAAACCAGTACTCGAACTCGCCGAAGCGGGCCACCTGCAGCGCATTCAGCGCGACCAGTCCAATCGAAACCCCCACCACCCAGATCCACTGGGGGATCGAGGGAAACCAAAAAGCGAAATAGATACCCACGGCTGTCACTTCCGCGCCAATCGCAATGATTTGAACCAGTCCATACGTAGCGCGAACCGTGAATCCTGCCCATGGGCTGAGATACGTCTGAGCATAGATGCCAAACGAGCCTGCAACGGGATGCACAACCGCCATTTCCACCAGCGCGTAAGCAATGATGAGGGCTATGACCGCACCGAGAAGGTAGGACACGATCACACCCGGCCCCGCCAGGCGAATCGTCACGCTGCTCCCCAAAAAGAGCCCGACACCAATCGCCCCGCCAATGGCCAGCATGCTGAGCTGCCGCTGGGTTAGCCTCCGCCTCAGTTCACCGGTTTCCGCCTCGTTGCCCAACAAATCTCTTGCGCCAGGCGCGAGGCTCTTGAGCGGCTCGTGAAACTTACCCATGCTTACTCAAATCGAACAGAACGTCCGCAAAGCGATGTATTTCTTTCATGGTGTTGTAGTGAACCGCGGATATTCGAACCACGCCGCTGTCCTGGCTCAACCCGAACCGCTTCATCAAGCGCGGTGTGTACATGTGGCCATCGCGTATCCCAATGCCCGCGTCCGCCATGGACTCTGTGACTCTCGCCGGAGAGACGGTCTTTAGATTGAAGCACAATGTTGGCACGCGCTCGTGCACCCGATGATCTTCTCGCACGCCATAAATAGTGGCACCGCATTCACCCAAAATACGCAGCACTTCGAGCGACAATGATTCTTCATACGATCGTATGCCCGTCATCGCACGCACGAGATTGGCGCGCTTGGAGGTTGCTTGACTGTCTCCTTCGCTAGTTACCAGAGTCTTTCCCAGATTCTCCAGATAGGACACAGCGGCATCCATGCCCGCCACATTTTCATAAATAAATGTCCCAGCTTCGATTTTTCCGGGCGGCTCGTCGGGAATAAAGTCCTCGCGGAAAGTTGGCAGCCTCTCAAGAAGTCTGCGGCGCCCCCAGAGAAATCCCATGTGCGGAGCAAAAATCTTATACCCGGAACATACCAGGTAATCACAATCGAAAGCTTGCACATCAATTACCGCGTGTGGCCCATAGTGCACACAATCGAGAAAAATCTCGGCGCCAGCTTCGTGCGCGAGCTTGGCCGCCATCGCAACGTTTACGATCGAGCCAAGCGCATTTGAGGCGACCGTGCACGCCACCAAGCGTGTTCGCGAAGACAGCAGGGGTTGCAAGTCCTCGGGATGTAAATTGCCGTCGTCCCGCATCTTCCACCACTGAAAGGTTGCTCCTTCTCTTTGCAACGCCAGCCAAGTGGCGACGTTGGCTTCGTGATCCATGTCTGTGACAATGATTTCGTTCCGCTCCTGCAGTGTTTGCCCAATCGCCAGGCTCACTATGCGGATGAAGGAAGTAGCATTCATGCCAAATGCGATTTCGCTCGGATCGCGGGCATTGAGAAAGACACCCACGCTTTCGCGGGCCCGCGCGATGGTCGCGTCTACTTGCTGACTGTGCCGATAGCGGCCACCGCGCTGCACGTTGCGCTCCACCAAGTGCTCGTTGATGGCGTCGAGCACGATCTGCGGCACCTGCGCGCCTGCGGCATTGTCGAAGAATATGAACGAGGGCTCCCGATGAAGAGCCGGAAACAAAGGGCGGATTGACTCGATTGGGAACCTGGAGCGCCGATCCACAACGGGAGTAGGGTTAGCGATACCACTCATTTGATTTCCTTGTGTCCCATTTTCGAGCCGATTCGGGACTCTAACGTCTGCTTGGCGAAGCCGAAGCAGGCGAACCCTATAATGCGTGCCTGCGGCTGTCAAGTGACATGCTAGCGGCTTGTCGCTTGCATCTCTGTCAGATCATCCCTATCCTTTTGGTCGTTCTTCGACCCCGTCGGCAGCAGGGAATTATGGCCGGCGGACTGCTGGACATTTACAACGTTTGCGTTTCAAAGATGCCGGGTAATCGGGGTCCTGACTGCCGACCCCGTACGTATGAGCAAAGCAACTGAAGAAATCTATGCCTCCCTCAAACGTCACCTGAAGGGGAGTTTACTGCAGCCTGACGACGCCGAGTACCCTGAGGCCAGTCGAATTTGGAACGGTTTGGTTGCTCGTCGCCCCGGTCTGATCGCTCGATGTCGAGATTCAAGTGATGTGCAGGCCGTAGTGCATGCCGCCGGCTCCACGGGTGTGATCACCGCAGTCCGTTGTGGAGGCCATAGTCTTGCCGGCTTTGGCACTTGCGATGATGGGCTGGTAATTGACCTCTCGCCCATGCGCAAGGTCCAAGTCTTCCCGGAGGCCCGCTACGCACGATTCGAGGGTGGATGCCTGCTCGGTTCCATCGACCTCGTAACGCAAGCAGTGGGACTCGCATTTCCTTCAGGTGTGGTCTCCCACACAGGTGCTGGTGGCCTGGTGCTCGGAGGCGGGACCGGATGGCTCAATCGTTTGTACGGCTTATCCTGTGATAATGTGCGGGGCTTTACCGTGGTTGTTGCGGACGGATCGGTAGTCCGCGTCAGTGCCAGCGAGAACTCCGACCTATTTTGGGCTTTACGAGGAGGAGGAGGCAACTTTGGCGTGGTGACCGAATTCGAGGTGACCCTCCATACGGTAAGTTCGGTTCTGTTCGGCAGAGGGATATGTCTTGGTGATGAAGTGAGAGGTCTGCTTCGGCATTGGCGCGACTTCATGCCGGAAGCCCCGGATAACTTGAGATGGGGCTTCTCATTGAGGATCGCTTCCTACGAGAAAGACATTCCCACGGAGGTCCGCGGGCGCCCAATCGCAAGTGCGTCAGCGCTCTGGGTTGGCGACCTCGAGGAAGGCCGTCGCTATGTAGATCGCGCATTCGCGGTTGGCAATCAAAAGGCGGTCACCAAAGAAGTAGTTTCATTCAGCGCGTTGCAGACGATGGCGGATTGCGACTTCCCACCCGACCGCCGCTACTACACCAAGTCCGGATATTTCAAGTCCTTGAACGACGAAAGCATCGACATCATGATTGAGGCGCTCGCTACGAACCCTTCCCCTAGGAATGAAATTGAGTTGGCATATCTCGGCGGCGCCGCGGCGCGGGTGGCAGCCAGCGAAACTGCCTTCGGTGATCGTAGCTCGCCTTTTGTTCTTAATCTGCTTGGAAACTGGTCAGACCCGGCGAACGATGGTGCAAATATTTCGTGGATTCGCACCTTGTTTGTGCAATTGCGGCCAGCTATGGTTCCGGGAGTTTACGTCAATTTTATGAGTGGCGATGAAGGCGATCGCGTTCCCGATGCCTATCGGGGTCGATGGGAGCGCCTCAGAGCGATCAAAACAGCCTACGATCCAGGCAACTTTTTCCATCTCAACCAAAATATCCCGCCAGTGACGGCGGCAGCAAATGGCATTCCTCGGCCGAACTGAGAGTACCAAGGTATGCCATGAACCCACCGGATTCGCTGTCTTATTAACAGCCACCCTCTCAGAGTGGCGATGTAGAAACACTGGGAAAACCGAGCGCTCGGGTTGAGCCTCCAATGTCAGGCAGCAGGCTTGCGCGCGAACCCCAGTGCGAACGTGCCGAGGGCGGCGATGATGAGTGCGGATCCCAGGATTGCGACGGCGAGCGGCCCATTCCCCCGGTTTAGAGTCTGTAGCAGCACACCCAGCGGAAAAAGAAAAGAGCCGAGCAAGGCGGTCACAGAGAGAAGCATTTTGATTCGCTCGGAGAACGCCAAGCGATCGAGGCCAATCCCGGCGACAACCAAAACCATTGCCAGACCGATCCAGTGGCCGTGAACATCCACTTGGCGGTCGTAAACGTATTTGGCTTGCTGGTATTGCCGAAGGGACACTTCGGCGAGCGCCATATTCCTAGCCGCAGCTCCGCTGAACCCTACTGCGAGCGATGATCCGATCTCTTCGAGTGCCTGGTGCTCGGCAAAAACCGCGTACCACAACCCGTAGCTCATGCCCCACAAGGCCAGAACAATCCCACCCGCAAGGAGTAGCCGGCGCGCTCCGCTCATGTTGTGCCTCCTGCATCGAGTTTGCCGGTGTAACGCAGAATGCCAATCCACATTGCCAGCATCGCGACGATGACGAGCAAGCCCCCGATGTCCGCTAATCCGCCAGCGACCAAGCCATAGTTCAGCTCGAGCAGCACGCAAACGGGCAGAAGCACGGATCCGAGCAAGAGCACCAGGGCCCAACGCCGCTTCCAGGCCGCGTGCAAATTTACATAGGGTTGAAAATACGCCAGTAGCATGGCCAGCAGGCCGAACTCAATTATGTGAGCGTGTGCGGCGATATTCACCGCCTTGTCACCTTGGAGTCGGCCATACTCCGCAAGTGCGCTCTCAACAGCTGTGCTGTTCTCGGTTGCAGCGCCAACACTGATTTGCGAAAGAATCGCATAGTCGAGCGCTTCGTGGCGATAGAGGTCGACAGCGGCGTAATAGGTGCCGTGAAGGAACCCAAGCAGTACAAGGAATGAGCCTCCGGCAAGTAGCGACCGACGGGGGGCACTTGATCCGGCCAGCAGTTCGTCCTCGACGGGGGCCCGTTCCGCAGAGAGAAAGCGCTTCACCAGCCCATAGAGAAAACCAACCAAGGCAACGATTACCAACAAGCCACCGAGATCGGCAAAGATGCTTGCCCATCCAATGGCCTGAAGCGGGCTATAAGCCAAACCCACGTAGTGGATGAGGAAAACGCATAGCGGCAGCAATCCGGCGCCGCAAAGAAGCAACCAGGCCAACCCCTTTTTTGTATTTGCTGAAAGTGTCATCCAGGGAACGAGGAGCGCGAGCATTAACGCCACATAGCCGAAAGCGATAATGTGGACATGAGTGTCAACTTTGGTGCCGCGATTTTCCAGGAAACTGCCAACGTTTTGAAAATTCTTGACGACGGTAGCGCTATCACCGGCGAGTGCTGCATGCGAGGCTGCAGCAAGGCTCGCACCGACTCGTGCGGCGTTCTGGTGCAAAACAAAAACTGCAAAGATGTCGCCGAAAATCATTCCGACAAGGATCAGGCCCATGCCACCCAAGAGTAAGAGACGCCGCGCGCTAAGCGGTGCGAACGTTTGGCTCTGCAGGAACACTGTGTCTGATTCGAGCGGCATTGCGCCTTCGGACGAGCTCATCGATTCCATTGGACCCGTTACGTTGGAAAGATTCCGGTTGTGTTCATGCACCCACTTGAGAAACAGTAGCGTCCCCGCGGAATGCCGGCATCACACGCTCGGCAAAGAGCTGCTGCGTCTTGATGGACTTCCAGTGTTCGAGGCCACCAAAATTGGAGACAATGGCCAACTCTCCGATGCCACCTTTGGCTTGCAGGTTTCGAATCTGACGAATCACTTTTTCCGGGGTGCCGATGAAACCAATCTCCTGGCCCACGAACTCTTCGTAGGTCAGCTTGGTCAGCGATTCTAGCGCGCCGCTGGCGTAGAAACCATAGCCCTTGGCACGCAGTTCCGCCTTCATCGTTTCGCCCTGCAAAGATTCTACCGGCGAGGCGTTAAACGCCAGGAAATTGTGCAGCGCGCCTTCCACCTCTTTTCGAATTTGTTTTTCGTCTTCGTCCAAATAAACAGGACGGATATAAACGATGTTGGGCTGGTGTCCGTGGTCGGCGCAGGCTTTTTTATAGATCTCCAGAGGCTTTTCCAACACGCCCCAGGGAAGCAAGGGCGGTACCAACATTCCCCATCCCCGCTCTCCGGCCATCTGATAAGTGGTATCGCTCGTGCCTCCCGTGAAAAGCGGCGGATGCGGTTTCTGCATCGGCTTGGGCACGACGGTAAGGTCCTGCACTTTGTAAAACCGGCCCGCATAGGACATTTTGTCAGTCGTCCAGGCTCTAATCAGAATTTCGACGGCTTCGTCGTAGCGCGGGCGGCTTTCTTCGAGCGGGACATTCGAAGGGCCGAAGAGCCACGCATGGCCGCGCCCCAACCCGCATTCGAGCCTCCCGCGTGTGAGGATATCGGCTTCCGCAACTTGACCTGCCAGGCGCATGGGGTTCTCGAGGGGAAGAGTGATCAGGGCGACGCGAAAGCGAATGCGCTCGGTGCGCTGGGCCGCGGCGCAGAAGAGTGCCAGGGGATTGGCTGAGATGGAAAATTTCTGAAAGAAATGATGGTCAATAACGGAGTAGACATCGAAACCGACTTGATCGGCGTGCTCGATCTGCTGAAGGATTTCCCAAGTCATATCGCCGTGCGATTTTCCCGGCGCGGTCTGCATCTCCGCGTAGATGCCGAATCTCATAGCCCCTCCGGATCGACTGCGGCCCTCGACGAAGTGATTAGTCGGTCCCGAACTGTCCGCGCTCTAAAGCCTCGGTGCGGCGTGGCTCCCGAAATCCAACTCCGGGGACGCTTAGAAGTTAAATCTTAACGCGAGCTGAATCTGCCGCGGATTGAAAACTGCGCGGGGAGACCCGTAAAGCGGATTCGGCGAGCCCTCCCGGAAAGTGGACGGGCTCGCCGGGCAGCCGAAGGCAGTCGGATCAGGTGGACAAAAATCGGCCGCGCCATAAACGGTGTTAAAGAAGCGAATGTTGGTGGTGTTGAAGAGATTGAAGGCCTCCGCGAGGACCTCCAGGCTGCGTCGCTCCTTGAAGGGAAAGGTTCGTCCCAGGCGAAAATCAGCGGAGCGGAAATTGTCGCCAACGAAGGTGTTGCGGGGCTCGATGCCGACACGGTCGTTATTGCCGAAGATATCTCCGTTCGCGTCAAAGCCGGCAAACTTCGTGAAACGCATGGGGGACTGGATTGTGGCAATCATGCCGGCCTCGAAGTTGCGAGCGAAGGCATTCCACTCCTTAGGCGTTGTCACCGTGCCATTAAACACGAGACGGTTGCGAACATCGTCCGAAGAAAGAGCGCGCTCCGCGCGGAAGTTCTGGCTGTCTTGCGGGATCAATACGAAGCTGGGATTCGGCCCATCGTCAATGGATTTCGACCAGGTGTAGCTGACGCCGTACGAGAAATGATGAGACAGGCGCTTGGTCACATTGATCAGCAGGCCGTCATACTGGGAATCCCAGCGAGAAGTTGCCTCGAAGTAAATTGCAATCGGAAAAGTGCGCACGCCGGGAGTAAAAGGGCATGCCGGAACGGAAGAGCAATAGACGTTTTTTTGTCCACTGCGGCCTTGCGAGTCAAAAGCGGTCACCTGGGCGGTTGGGTCAGGCTGATTTACGTTAAAGAAGCTGCCGAGATGGACGCCGCGGATGTGGAGACCGCTGATGCTTACTGCTGTATCGGGGAGCGGATCGAATTCGATTGCAGCGCTGGCTTGAATGCCATAAGGGTTCTGATGGTTTTGATCGAAGCGAACCACTACGGACGGTCCAAAAAATGCGCAGTTAGTGATCGGAGTACAACCCGGGAACGGATTTGTAAATGGATCCGTTGTATTGTCCGGATAAGCCCCGTCTTTGACCAATCCCTCGAGCCCAAGAGCGGTGATCGCCGGAGAGCTGGCGAAAGCAAAGAGTTCCGTCTTGGCGTCGAGATTGTTCTCGAACGGGCGGCCGGGATATTTGCCGATGGTTCCACCGCAAGACGGAAGTTGGCAGGCGAGGAGCGGTGCCGGAATAATTCCGTGGAACAAGCCAAAGCCAGCGCGAATGACAAAGTTGCGTTTGGTCCCGAGATTATAAGCAACACCCAACCTGGGGTCGAAGTTCTTCCACTGAGTATTGAGGACGCCGCTGGGCCAGGTCTCCCACTCCCAGCGAATCCCGCCGTTCAATGTCAAACGGCTTGTCGCGCGCCATTTGTCTTGAATGAAGAGGCCATTATAGGTGTGGTTGAGAGTGCCTTCCGCTTGATTGCGGATGGTGGGAGAAATCCGCGTTCCGCTGTAAACAGAGGTATTCAGGCTATGCTCGTTGAAATTGGGCGCCTGAAAGCGCTCAAAAAAGATCACGTTGGGATGCTGGCAGCCAGCTGGACCAGCGCCTCCGGGGTCCCCTGCGGGCGAGACGCATTGGGCTCCGTTGACGCCATCATTTCCCAGAAAAGCGCCGAGATTGGGGAAGTCGGCCTCAAAAGGATAGAACAGGGGAAACGATTCCGTAGTGCGAACGTAATTGGTATTTCCCCCGAAGCTGAAGGTATGGCGGTCATGGGAGATTGAAAAATTGTCGACCAATTCAAAGCGGGATTCGCGGTAGAAATCCGGATTACCGCGGTTCACCCCCGTAGTAAAGGTATTTGAGAGTTCAAGGTGCGGCTGGGTGGAGACGGTAGGGAAGTCAAAAGACCGCCGAGCAAACTGCATGCGCAGCTCGTTAACCGTCGACGGTTTGAGTACGGAAGCAAGCGCGCCAGCGACGGATTGATCGCGATAGAAGTTGTCCTTGAAAGCGGAGGGCAAGTCGAAGCCGTCGTTCAGCGGCGACTGGTTGAGCAACCTGCCATCGCTAATGAAATAGCGGACGAAAATTGTTTCCTTCTGGTTGAAGCTGCGATCCAACCTCAGGAAGCCGTTGTCATTGTCGTTCGTGCGCAGAACACTACCCAAGGCTGGTTCCTGCGCCAGGCCATAGACGGCTTTCACTTCATTAATGAATTTGATGTTTTGGAGCACAGCGGAATTGTAGAAAGGCGATTCACCGCGGCGCTGGAGTTCAAGGTTGCCGAAAATAAAAGTCTGGTCTTTTTGAATCGGACCGCCAATTGCCGCGCCAAATTGATTCTGCCGCAAATCGTGCGCACCGGTAGCCTGCAGGAGATTGATAGCATCCAGTTTGTTGTTGCGAAAATACTCGTAAGCGACTCCGTGCCATTCATTGGTGCCGCCGCGTGTGATGATGTTCACAATGCCAGCGCTCGCGCGGCCAAACTCTACAGAATAATCGGTGTTGATGACGCGGAATTCCAGCACCGATTCCTGTGGAGGTGTGCCGCGCTGGATGCCCGAGGCTGTCGATATGTCGTCGGCGCCGTCAACAGCGATGAAATTGTAATGGATGTTCTGGCCCGCAAAAGAGAGCTTGGTTACCGGCTCGACAATCACGTCGGTGTTTCCGGCCGTGGTATCCCCGATGGTGACGGCCGGGGAGAGCAACGCAAAGTCGATAAATTCGCGCCCGTTCACCGGCAGATTGTCAATCTGGTTTTCCGTGATCACCGTGCTGACCTGGGTGCGGGTCGGCTCAGCAAGTTCTGCAGTTGCTTCGACTTCTACTTTCTGAATCATTTCTCCCGGCGAGAGGGTAAATCCAAGCTCCGCGGCTTGGCCAACCTGGAGCGTGATGTTTTTAGTCTGTTTTCCAAATCCCAAAAATTCAACCATGACCTTATATTCACCGGCCGGGAGCGCGCGTATGGCATATTCGCCGTTATCGGAACTTTGTGCGGAGCGCGAGAACCCCGTGGCCAGATTGGAAGCCGTCACGGTGGCTTTGGCAACACTTCCGCCGGAAGCATCGGTTATCTTTCCAGAGAGCGTGGCATTTACCGCCTGGCTGCGGGCAGACTCCGGCGAAATTAGGAGGAAAGCAGCGCATAAAATGATCGGAAGAATCTGAAACGGAAAACTCCACTTGCTGCGAATCACGGAACACCCCCGTAAACCATCTCAAAACGAGCAGTCCCAACATCGGTCGAAATAATGTCTTTCAACGGCACTTTGATCATTGCAACCTTGGCTCGCCGGGAAATGAGAGAGCAGCCTTTCTACCCCGCAGGGATAGGCAAGGCGAACTGAGCCGCGAGGCACGAAGGGTAGATCGGGCGCACGCGGGGTGAAGGTATGCAAAGGAACCCGCCGGGAAAGTCGACGTCGTTTAAGATGCCCGGACAGCGCATTGGAGCCGACCCCATCGCAAGCCCCCACCCCAACAAAAGAACAGCGGAATGAACGATACACTAAGCGTGGGCACAGAGCATGTCAAGCGGAAAGAGGAGACCAATTGAATATGGGGCTTGTTGAACACTTGACTCCGATCTGGTTTGGGGGCAAGATGTCGCCCTGCCCGGCACCGGTCGAGATCAAACATGGAACTTGCTGAAATACATCGGGTCTCTGTCGCAGATCAGGTTGCCTCGATTCTCCGGCAGCGGATCCTCGACGGAGAGTTGATTCCGGGAACGGCCCTACAAGAAGTGCCGATGGCCGCATCGCTCGGTGTATCCAGAAATACCGTCCGGGAAGCGACGCGTATTTTATCTCTGGAGGGCCTGCTCAAGCGGAGTGCGCATCGCGGTGTGACTGTCGCGGAGCTGTCTTTCGAAGACGTAGGCGAAATTTATCGGCTCCGCCACCTGTTGGAGATTCCGGCTGTGCGGGCAGCGCGGATGGAAGACTCCGATGTGCTGGCGGAGATGCGAAACGCACTGGAAGGCTACGAGGAGGCGGTTGAGGGCCTGGATTGGGTGAGAGCTGTCCGGTTCGATCTGTACTTTCACACGTTGCTGATTCGCTTTCACCGGAACCGCCGCCTGGAGTCCTTTTACCAGAAGCTTCTGGGTGAATTGCGGATGGGCATGGTTCTTGTCGATCTCAGACACGATAATCCGGGCGGACTCGTTCCAGTTCATCGGAGAATCTTCGAATTGTTGACCAGGGGAAAGACGGAGGAGTGCGCCTCGCTTCTTGCGCAGCATCTGCGAGATTCGGAAACAAGATTGACTGCCGTGATGGATCAACGAATCGCCAGGGCTGCCAAGTAGTTTTGTTCTGGCCGACGTTGCGACCGGTTACTGTAAACAAGTTCACCCGAAGGGAAACTCGCTAGTCTTCTGTTGATTTGAATTCGAGGTGGTCGTTCGAGGACTTACACAGGATGTATCCCCGGGCTTTTAGGTATCATCGAGCTAGTTCACTCAAGGACGCAGCCACGCTCCTCTCTCAACTGGGGGAAGGTGCGAAGCTGCTGGCCGGCGGCCAGAGTTTGATTCCATTAATGAAATTGCGTTTTGCCAATCCAGTTCATCTCGTGGATTTAAATTTTATCAGCGGAACATCATACATCCGGGAACAGGATGGCGCGTTTCGTTTCGGACCACTTACAAGGCACACGGAAATTGAGAAATCAGCCTCAGTTGCGCGTGTTCCCATTCTGCACGATTGCGCGGCGGGAATCGCCGATGTACAGGTGAGAAATCGCGGAACGATCGGCGGATCGCTTGCCGAGGCCGACCCCAGCGGCGATTGGGCCACCGTGTTGCTGACTCTCTCCTGCGAAGTCCGTTGCGCTGTGCAATCAAGCGATCGCACGCTAAAGCTGACGGAATTCCTGAAAGATGCCTTTACCACGGCACTTGCCCCTGACGAACTTGTTTCCGAGGTGATCGTCAAAGTCCCACCGGAGAACAGCGGGGGCGCCTACATTGCTTTCAAGCGGACGGCGCCTGTCTATCCGACGGCGAGTGCTGCCGTGCAATTGACGGTGGAGGGTGATCGCTGCAAAGACATTGCAATCGCTTTGGGATGCGTCGGTTTGCTGCCGATTCGGGCTCGAGAAGGAGAAGCGGCACTCCGTGGCCAGCAAATCACTCCAAAGCTTATCGAATCTGCCGCAGATGCCGCGCGCGCTGCCGCCGATCCGCAATCAGATATGCGGGGATCGGCAGATTACAAGCGGCACCTCGTAGGGGCGCTTGTTAAACGCGCGACTGAAGCTGCGCTCCGGCGCGCTCGCGGACAGCAGGTGGAGGTCAGCCACATCTATGCCTGAAGCCGCTCCAGGGGTTTCCATTCAGGTCCGCGTCAACGGAACGTTACACTCGCGTGAGGTCGAACCGCGGAAGTTGCTGGTTGAATTCATTCGCGAAGATCTTGAGCTGACAGGGACGCACATCGGATGCGACACGACCTATTGTGGCGCTTGCACGGTGCTGATGAACGGCGCGGCGGTGAAGTCCTGCACGGTTTTCGCGGTGCAAGCTGACGGTGCGGAAATTACCACCGTCGAAGGTTTGGAGAAAAACGGCGTCCTTCATCCCATTCAAAAAGCGTTTGGCGACTGCTACGGTCTCCAATGCGGTTATTGCACACCGGGGCTGATGATTTCTGCGCTGCAACTCCTGAAGGATAATCCGGCGCCCAGCCAGAAACAAATTCGCCAAGCGATTGCGGGAAATACCTGCCGTTGCACCGGCTATCAGAATATTTTCAAAGCAATCGAAAACGCCGCGGCGAAAATGAGGAGTCCCAGCCATGCCGATTAAATTCGGGGGCGACTTCGAAGTGCCGCGCGCACCAGAAGAAGTGTACGACTTCCTAACGGATCCGAATAAGTTCGCGCCTTTGCTTCCGGACTTTCAAGAAATGGCTGTGCAGGACGAGCGCCATTTCGAGGTAAAGGTAAACGTGGGTATCTCGTATATCAAGGGGACCGCGGAGATGAAAATGGAGTTGGCCGAAGCTAGCCGCCCGCAGCGTGCCCGGTATAAGGGGCAGGGAAAGGTTGCCGGCGGAAACGTTTCGCTGACGGCAGGTTTCGATCTTGTTGCGGCCGGCGGCGGTACGAGAGTCGCCTGGCAAGGCGAGGCGCAAATTTTCGGACGCTTGATGTCCGTGGCGGGTGGACTTCTAGAGCCGCTCGGAAGGAAAAATGTGCAGAAACTGATTGATGGATTGATAGTGGCGTTGCGTTGAGGCGAAATTCGCTGCCTCCAGAAAGAGAGGTGACTTAACCGTGGGAAGCGATGGCGCGGGATGGGTCGGCAAAGGGCTGGCACGGAAGGAGGATAACCGACTCATGCGCGGACGCGGGAAGTTCATCGACGACATCAGGCTGCACGATATGCTGTATTTGAAGTTCGTGCGGTCTCCGTATGCTCATGCCAGGGTGACCAGCCTCGATACCGCCGCGGCGGAGGCCCTGCCAGGGGTCATCTGCACGCTCACAGGTGCGGAAATCGCGAATCAGACGAATCCTTTCATCGAAATCGGGCCGGATCCTTTCGCGCGAATCAAAGATTATCCGCTGGCCGTCTCTAAAGTGCGGTATCAAGGAGAACCAGTGGCCGCCGTGATCGCGACTTCGCCTCAGATTGCCGACGATGCCGCAGAACTCGTGCAAGTCGATTATGAGTCATTGGAGGTATTAGTTGACGGCGAAGAAGCCTTGAAAGACTCCGTCCTGCTTCACGAGGAGGCCGGAACAAATCGGGTTTGGCGAGGCATCTTCGAATACGGCGACATCGAGAAAGCGTTTCGCGAAGCGGCTCACATCGTGCGTATCGACAAGATGCATTTTCACCGCTTTTCCAGCACGCCGCTCGAAAATAACGCGGTGATTGGTCAGTGGGACCCCAAAGACGAGCATATCTATTACTGGTGCAACAATTCATTTCCGTCCTTCGCGATGCAGTTCATCGCAGCGCATCTAGGTACCCCCATCGACAGGATTCGGGTTCAGACTTTCGACATCGGCGGCAGCTTTGGGATCAAGATCACCAGTTACCCGCAAATGTCGGTTTGCGCGCTGGCGTCGAAAAAAGCGGGCGGCCGCCCGGTGAAGTGGATCGAGACGCGGTCCGAGCACAACGTCTCGAGCGCACACGGCAACGAGCGGACATTCCGCGACACGCGTGTCGCTTTAGACAAAAACGGAGTCATCATGGCAATCGACTCCCGCCACATTGATGATTGCGGTGCCTATCCACGCTATGAGCCACTGGGCTGCGTGATCTGGGCGCAGGTTTTTCCCGGCGTCTACCGCTTCCGGAATGCGCGTATCGATTTCAGCCAGGCGGTAACGAACAAGTGTCCGGTTGGCCCGAATCGCGGCTATTCGCGGATGCAGCACCTGTGGTTCCTGGAACGAGTTGTGGATATTTGCGCGCACCAACTAGGCATTCCTCCCGACGAGATGAGGCTGCGCAATTACATTCGTCCGGAGGAATTTCCTTACACAACGCCAAACGGTTGCGTCTACGACTCCGGGAACTATCCCAAAATGCTGCAAGTGGCCAAAGAGCGGATTGACTGGGAGGATTGGAAAACGAAACAGGCCATGGCGCGAGCAGAAGGACGCTGGCTGGGCATTGGGATTGGCACTACGCTTGATTCCGGAACAAACAATTTTGGACAGTCCCAGATCGTTAATCCCAATGCGCCGTTTTCCGGGAATTCTCAAGGCGCGAACTGCAAGCTGGATATCTATGGCGAAGTTGTCGTTGCTGTCGGTTCCTGTCCGCAGGGCCAGGGCCACGAAACGACCGCCGCGCAAGTCGTCGCCGACGTCCTCAACATTCACCCGGACATGGTTACTGTGCGTACCGGTTTCGACACCGAACGCAACGTGCACACGGGGGCATCGGGCACGTACGCCAGTCAGTTTGCGGTTTCCGGCTTGTCCGCCGTGCACGGAGCGGCTCGAAAACTGAAGGGCGAGATGAAGCGGCTTGCGGCCTTCTTGCTTAAAACCGGCGAGGAAAATCTTGAATTTGGAATGGGACAGCAGGGCCCGCAGATTCGCGCGAAAGATACGGGCAGTTCCGTGAATTACTGGCAGTTGGCAAACGTTGTCAATGTGAATTCGGCAGTCCTTCCCGAAGAACTTTACGAGCTGACGTTGAACTGCCGTTACGTCTGGCGCGCTCCCTTCAAAGTTCCCGACAAGGAAAAGAAATATGGCAGCTTGACGCTGACGTACGCGTCACAGCTTCACATTGCTGTGGTCGAGATCGACCGCGACACCTTCATCCCGCATATCCTGGAGTATGTGGCCGTCGATGATTGCGGAAAAGTCATCAACCCCCCTATTGTGGAGGGGCAAGTCTACGGAGCAACGGCGCACGGAATCGGCGCGGCATTAATGGAGCGCTGTGTCTACGACGCTGTCGGAAATATGCTAACGGCGACATTCAGCGATTACACTCCGATCACGGCCGTGAACATACCGAACGTGAGATACGCGCACATCGAGACACCATCGCCACACAGTTACAACGGCGCGAAAGGCATGGGAGAAGGTGGTGCCGCCCCGATTCACACAATTTCAGCGGCCCTGCAAGACGCCCTGTTTTCCAGCGGGATTGTGGTCAACGATTCTTTTAACAACGCGGACACGTTGTACCGCGCGATGGTGGCGAAGGACATTTACCAGGCAGGCGATCTGGTGAAGGTGGAGAAACGAGCGTAAGGCTGCACGACATGAAGCGAACTTGCATCGTCGGATGTGGCGCCATCGGCTCATTGTATGCGGCGCACCTTGCGCGTGTTGCGGAGGTTTGGGCTTTCGTGCGGAGAGAAGATCACGCGCTCGCGCTCAACCGCGATGGATTGCGTGTCAGCGGGAAACATGAGTTCCACGTTTCTCTTAAGGCCACGTGGCGTGCGGCAGAAGTTCCTGACTGCGACTTCGCCATCGTGGCCACGAAGGCAAGGCAAGTCAAGGAATCCTTTGCGCCGGTTGGACATCACTTCGATCAGGGAGTTGTGCTTTCTGCACAAAATGGTCTGGGCAGCGAAGAGATCATCGCCGAGCATACGCGCGGGCAGATTATTCGCGCCACAACTTTCATGAGCGGGACGCGACACAGCGACACGCACGTGCAATACGAGTTGGATACGGCTACTTGGATGGGCCCGTTTGAACCGCGGCACACGCCCTTTTCCTTTGTCAAGGAGGCGGCCGACTTAATCATTGCAGGCGGGTTGAAGGCCGAAGCGCTTCACGACGCTCGGCCCGCACAGTGGTCGAAGCTAATCTTCAATGCTTCCGTCAACGCAGTGTCCGCGCTAACCGGACTGCCCCACTCGCCGCATTTTGCCGATGAAAGCCGGCCTTCAAGCTTGGGACACTTGCTCCACAAATTGATCGACGAGGGAAAACGAGTCGCCCAGGAAGCGGGGGTCCAGCTTCACGAAGACCCCTGGGAAATGAACAAGATTGGAGCGATGACCAACCATCCACCATCCATGCTCTATGATGTTCGTCATGAGCTTCCCACGGAGGTTGATTTTTTGAGCGGCGCAATCGCGTGCGAAGCGCGGCGTTCAGGCATCCCTGCTCCGCTACACACGGCTGTCTACCAGTTGATCAAAGGCAAGGAAGCTTCGTGGAATTACCGGAACGAAAACAAGCACGCAGTGGTGGAAAATGGCGTGGCCCACTGATATCGCCAAACTCAGCCGTGTCCGCACGCTGATGAAGGAGCAGGATCTGGACGCCCTCGTCGTCCGCGCTCCCGATAACCTCGTCTATCTGTCGAATTATTGGTGCATGAAGGGCTATGACGCTCTGGTATTCCCGCGGGATGGTGGCGCTACCTTGATAGCTCTCGAACCACAGCTTGCAGAGGCGCAACGCAATTCCTGGGCGAAAGACATCCGCTTGTTCAAGGGCTACGATGAGAAAGATTCACGACCACCACAATTTCGATCGCTTGATTTGGCCATCCGTGTCCTGAACGAGCACCGCCTGACGAGAAGGATCGGCATTGAACTCAATATGGGTACGCAGTCGGCCGACCGCATGGTAGGCGAACCGACCACGCCAACGCAGATCTTCTTCGATTCGTTTCGACAAATCGCCGGCGAAGTGGTCGATGCCACGCCTCTGCTGAACGAAGCGCGCGCCATCAAGACGGCTCAAGAAATTGAGCGCATGGGGCTGGCAAATGAGTTGGCCGCACTCGCCATGGAGCATGTGCGCGACCACATTCGGCCGGGGATGAAGGAAAGCGAAGTCGGCGCGATGTTCGAAGGCTTCGTGCATGGAGTGGGGGTCGGATACAAAGGAAAAGTGGAAATGGCTCGCGCGTTTACGCTTGTCTGGTCGGGAAAGGGAATCGCGACATTTACGGCCACGGGAGACCGCCCCGTTCAGGAACACGAGCCGACGCTGCTGGAAATTTGGGTTTGTGCGGACGGCTATTGGACCGATTTAACCAAGAATGTTTGTCCCGGAGAGCTTACCCGCGAATATCACCGCCTGCTCGATCTCTTGCTGAAAGTTTTCAATGAAGCAGTTTCGTATTCGAAAGATGGAGCGGGCTTTCCGGAACTGGATCGCTTGACGCGAGCGCGGATTGCGGAGGGTGGCTATCCAGGTCAACCGTCGCATCCGATTTGCCACGGAGTTGGAGCACGCGCGCACGAAGCGCCGTATGCGCATCAAGCCGGGACGGGAACGATTCGAAAGGGAATGGTTTTGGCAATCGAGCCGGGAGTCTACTGGCCGGGTGGCGGTGGCCTGCGGCTGGAAGACAATTTTTGGATCACGGATGCGGGGAATCAGAAACTTTGCTCGTATCCGGATGATTTTAGGCTGGCGCGTGCCGCCGGCCAAACGAGATAAAAACTTGACGACTCCTGCGACGAACGTAAATCCGGCATCCAGCCTCGATCCCGGGCTGATCGACAAAATTCTTGCGGCCGTTCGGGAAGCAGAGATCATCGCGATGGCTTGCGAAGTCATCAACATTCAAAGCCCCACCGGCGAAGAGTTGCAGATGGCGGAATACATGCGTGGCGCGTTTCAGCAGGTGGGTCTGAACGTGACCTGGCAGGAAGTGGAGGAAGGGCGCGCCAATGTTGTGGGGCGGTGGACCGGCACGGGCGGCGGGAAAAACCTGATGTTTAACGGCCACATGGACACCTCGAACACAGGTCGAGAGGAATTTCTCACTGGCATCGGTTACAAACCGCACGCGGTCGTCAAGGATGGCGCGATTTACGGCCTTGGAATCTACAACATGAAAGGGGCACTGGTTTGCTACACGCAGGCCCTGAAAGCGTTGCAACGCGCGGGCGTGAGGCTAAAGGGCGACGTGATCATCGCGGCGGTCGCCGGAGAAATTGAGAAAACGCAGTGGGGCGAGTATCAAGGCAGCGAATATCGCGGCTACGGCTACGGTACCCACTACCTCGTCAATCACGGCGTGTTACCGGACATGTGCATTCTCGGCGAGCCAACGGACATGCACGTCGTGCTGGAGCACTTCGGTTCGATGTGGGTGCGCATTTCCTGCACCGGCATTTATGTGCACACGGCATTCTGCGAAGGCCGCGAAGAGATGAACTCCATCCGCCGCATGCATAAGCTGATGGAGACGATCATGCAGTGGACCGCCGCGTGGGAGAAAAGAGCTGCTCACGGGGGGAAAAAAGCCGTTGTTAATCTGGGCGGGATTCGCGGCGGCCACGCCTGGCGAGCGAGCCGCACACCGGAAAAGACTGATCTGTTTCTCGACGTGCGCGTACCGCCGACGATTCCCATGAGCGAGGCGCGGCGAGACATTCAAGCGGTTTTCCTCGATCTCGAAAAAAAGCATCCGGACTGGGGTCTGGAATTCGAAACTTACGTTTCCGTCCCTGGCGCGCGCGTCAGTCAAGACCACCCCATGATTCGCGCTATTGACGCAAGTCACGAGCGAGTGATGGGCCAACGTCCCGAGCGCGAAGTCGTCACATGGTGTTCCGACGCCAGCGTTCTCAGCCGCTATGGAATTGAAACGGTGAACTATGGACCATCCAGCGGGCCGCGCGATGCGGAAGGCGAGAAGGTGCACATTAAGACGCTGGTGGATATCACCAAGATCTATGCATTGACCGCCGCGGAGCTTTGCGGCGCGCAGTGACCTGCTGCCAGGAGAGAAGACGTTGCCAAGTGAAACTGAAATCGGGCGGCGATTCAAAAATATTCGCGACGCCATGTTGCGTGAAAGCCTTGACGCTCTCATCATCTGCGGCAATCAGTACGCTGGCTTCGAAGGCGCTGTTTTCTATGTTTCCGGATTTGAAATCGTTCATCGGTACGTCTATGTCCTGATTCCCCTGGAAGGCGAGCCCACGCTGGTTTTTCCCCAAGAGGCGCGCTGGATCGGCGACAAGGCCAAACCATGGGTCAAAAATCAAGTGTGGCCGGATGTTCCGGGTCGCTGGCTCGCCGAGCGGGGTGCCGAAAAGAGGTGGAAGCGCGTCGGAGTGTACGGCATGAATTTCGTGATGGCGGTTCGCGATTACCGCGAACTGACCAACGCTTCCTTCGAAATGGTTCCGTTCGACACGGCATTCGACATGGTGCGCGCGGTAAAGAGCGAAGAGGAACTGGTGGAAGTGCGCGATGCTATGGATATCATCCTCGACGGCTTCTGGGCGCTGGTTGCGGCCTACGCGCCGGGCAAGACGGAAGCGGAAATCATGGCGCCTGCTGTGGAGCGTTTTTTCGCGCGAGGTGCAGGTCCACGGATGATGAACATTCTCCTCTCCGGCACCCACGGTGAAGCTGAAGCCGCTTTCAAGGTTCCAGGAAATCGCATCGTCGCGGCCAATGATTTACTTCTATATTCGCTCGAAGTCACCGGCGCGGGCTGCTACTGGGTGGAGTTTTCGCGGCCACTCATTCGCGGGAAGATCAGCCCCCGTACACAGGCCATGGCAGACGCTTACCCGGAAGCATTGGAAGCCGCACGGAAGCTAATGCGCGTGGGCGAACTCGCCAGCCATGTGCATCGGGTGGTTGCTGAGAGATTCACCAAACACGGTTTTGCGCTCGGACACTTATCCGGTCACAGCATCGGCACCACCATGCTTGAATACCCAGCCATTGGCGAGAAGAGCGATGTCGTACTACAGGAAAACATGATTTTTTCTTTGCATCCGCAAGTCGTGGACCAGAATGGAAGGGTGTGTCTCTACACACAAGACACCTATCGAATCGGAAAGTTAGAAGGCGAATGCCTTGCCAATGTGCCTTGGAAATTCTTCACGGGCGAGGAGGCCGGGCATCGCACCGCATCGTAAGTGGTGTTGCTGGCACATTCGAACTACACGCCCGCCTAATCGACCAAGCGTGTCCGGAATCAGGAGTTGAAGTCCAATGAGGATTTGCGTCATCGGGTGTGGTGCAGTTGGTAGCCTTTTCGCCGCGCATCTGGCGAAAGCAGGCGAGGCAGAGGTGTGGGCCTACGACGTCTGGAAAGAACACGTCGCGGCAATTCAAAAGAACGGCCTGCGGATTTCCGGCGCGGCTGAATTGACGGCACGCTTCAACGCGACCAGCGACCCAAAGCAATTGCCGCATTGTGAGTACGGCATTGTGGCCACGAAAGCCATTCATACAAAGACGGCGATCGCCCAGGTGGCGCACGCTTTCGATGAAAAGAGCGCTGTGTGCTCGGTGCAAAACGGCGTTGGCAATGAGGAACTCATCGCCGAGCTTGTGAAATACGTTATTCGTGGCACGACCTTTCCCGCGGGCCACTCGCTCGCTCCCGGCCATATCGGCTATGACATACAAGGCGACACTTGGATCGGACCATTCGAACCCACAGGCACGCCGATGTCGCGCGTCGAAGAACTCGCCGGTCTTCTTACCCGCGGGGGAATGAATACCATTCCGCTGAAGGATGCGCGTGGGGCGCAATGGACCAAACTCATTTTCAATGCGTCCACGAATCCGGTCGGCGCCTTGACGCTGTTGCATCACGGTGCTGCCTCGAGATTCGCTCCGACCGGTCGGCTTTTTAATGACTTGATTGCGGAAGGCGAAGCCGTCGCTCGTAAGCTCGGCATCGAATTGCACGGTGATCCGCGACAGCTCGTCCAGAAGGGCGCGAACGCGCCCGGGAAGCACCGTGCCAGCATGCTTCAAGACGTTCTCGCCAAGCGGCAGACGGAAGTGGATTTCATGAACGGGGCGATCTCGCACTGGGGAGACAAGATCGGAGTGCCCACCCCTCTTAACAAGACGCTATGGGCACTGATCAAGGGCCTCGAGCATTCTTGGCCGGACCCGGACTAGAGGAGCACATCAGCGCGGATGAGCGCCCCATTTAACATTGGCGTGTTGCAGTTGAGCATGGAACCAGTGCACCAGACCGCCGCGATGGCCATGGCTTGCGAAGTCGCCGGCTTCGACACCTTCTGGATTGCAGAAGCCTATCCCTGGTGGCGCAAGCACGGCTTCGAAGCGCGCTCCTCGACGGCGATTCTCGCGGTCATTGCCTCTCAAACGCGGCGCATGCAACTTGGCTGGGGCATTATTTCGCCTTACACGCGTCATCCTGTTCAGGTGGCCATGGAAGCGCGCGTCATGCAAGACCTGGCAGGCGACCGCTTTCTCCTCGGCCTTGGCGCTTCGAAAATTTTCATGAAGGAAATTGGCCAAGGTGAGGGCGAGAAAGTTGGCCCGGCGACAGTGATGCGCGAAAGCATCCAGATCATCAAGGGTGTGCTGCAGGGCGAGGCGTTCGAATATCAGGGCAGAGTTTTTGCCGCCGCCGTGCCTGCTTTGAAGGTGGATGCACAGACGCCTCACAGGATTCCGCGTATTTATGTCGCAGGGACAGGGCCCGTGCTTCAGAAGCTCGCCGGATCCATAAGCGATGGTTTACTTACCGCCAGCATCACCACGCCGGCCTTTGTACGTTACTCGCGGAAAAATATGGAAGCGGGAGCGCGCCAGGCAGGCAGAGATGCATCGCAGTTGGCGCTTGGTTCCGTGATTGTCGGCAGCATTGGTCGCGATGCGGTCAAGGGGAAAGAAGGCGCGCGCGAACAAGCAGCCATGTATCTCGCCAACAAAGTGCAGAACATCAAGGGCTCGGCGGATGTGCTACTCGAATGCGCCGGGCTGACATTTGAGGAACTTCAGCCGGTTGCCGATGCCATGGAAAAGGGCGGACGAAAAGCCGCGGCCAAGGCCGTCACGGACGAGATTCTGCGAAAAGTTTGTGCGATAGCCGGCAATCCTGACGAATGCATTCGGCAAATCGAAGAATATCGGGCGGCGGGCTGCACGCACATCATGCTGGAAATTTGGGGCGACGATCGTCTCGGCCAGGCAAAACTCTTCGGAGAAGCGGTGCTTCCGCATTTCAAGAAATAGCGCGGCTGCATGATTCGCTGCATAATCGTCAAGTCTTTCTTCTCTTTGGAGCTCTCATGCGACTCGTCACATTTGAAAATCTAGCCGGAGCGTCACGCATTGGCGCCTACGCCGGCAGTGGTCAAATCATCGATCTCAATTCTGCTTGCGCTCTTCGTCTGCGCGACCAGCAGCACGAAGGGGCCTTCGATCGCCTGGCCAACGCCCTAGTTCCGCCGAACATGCGGGCCCTTTTCGAGGGAGGTGACACCAGCCTCAACGGTGCAAGCAACGCTCTCGACTTCGCTTTGAAGAGCGGGAACAGGGCATCCGGCTATCATGGTGAGCCACTATTTTACAATCTTTCCGCCGTTCGGCTCAGGGCGCCGATCATTCCCAAGAAGTTCTTTCACACGGCAGGAAATTTCCGTGAGCATCACGAGGAAGCCACCAAGGCTGGCTTTTCTCATCCCGTCATGCCGTGGATTGTTTTCTTCCAGAACGTGGATGCCATCATCGGACATGAAGATCCCGTCATCTTTCCGGAGCATCTGACGCAAGAGCTCGACTATGAGCTGGAACTCGCCGTGGTGCTGAAGAAAAGCGGAAAGCATTTCACTCCCGAAGAATCGGCGAACTATATCGGCGGGTACGTGATTTTCAATGACATCACCGCGCGCGACATCCAGCGCCGCGAAATGAAGTCCGGGGTGTTCAGTTTCTGCAAAGCCATCGACACGTTTTGTCCGCTGGGTCCTTGGATCGTCACCGCTGACGAAATTCCTGACGCGCACAATCTTGCCATGCAACTGCGCGTCAATGGCGAACCGCGCCAGAATTCTCATTCCAGCAAAATGTCGGTCACAATTCCCGAAATCCTCTCGCACTATTCGCCAATGGGCTATAGCGCGGGCGATGTCGTTTCGACGGGTACGGTCTCCGGAGTTGCGGCCTTCTCCGGTGATCCGCAGGCGTGGTACCTGAAGCCTGGCGACGTCATGGAGTGCGAAATTGAAAAAATCGGCATCCTTCGCAATCCGGTGATTTCCTGGGAGCAGGCCTACGGAAAGAAACCCGCTGTGCTTCGAACACAGGAATCGAATCGATAGGTTCGCAGGATGACGAACTCTCTAAATTCGAAAGTGTGGGTCAGCGGCCGGATTTCCACGGGTTTCCGCTGATGATGCCGAAGCCATTCAGTTGATGCTCAAAGCTAATTGGAAAGCGGGGCCCCGGGCATCTCTCGGGCTCTCACGGCCGACGTGGAAGAATTGGTGCGACCCGGCCTTCGCGACGGCGCTCACCGAAGCTCCCGCGGGAACTCGAGGCCAGAACAGGGGAAATTGTCGTTGTCGATGCGATGGGTGCCTGCGAGCCGGAAGCCGTTGAATTTCTTGTGCGCCAGGCCTGCGTATCCGCCGGGCCGAAGATTCCCGCGCAGTCTCACGGGCGACTTCGAATGACCCGCAGCGCCGTTCGGTAAGCCACGGGCCGGCGGTGGCACCGACGTTTTTTTATGTGCCAGAATGGAGGAGGAGGAACCTCGTGAATCGTGAACAGTTTTACGCCGCTATGAGCGGCGAAGGAACGTTGGACTACGAATTGTATCTAAACACCAAAACGCTGCTGAGCTGCCAGTCGAAGTTTGAGGACTTGTGCAACGGGGACGAGCTTCAGTTTCAACTAGTCCATCAGATCGAAGAGTTGTGGATGAAACTGATTGCCTACACGCTGCTGGACATTGATGAATTCTTGCAACGTGAAAACACCAATCGAGTAGTGACCCTTTTCCGGCGCGTGCACATGGCACAGCGGCTGATGATACAGCAGGTGGCGCTGCTTGAGACCATGTCACCCAAGGAGTACCAGGAAATCCGGAAGCGGCTGGGGAATGGAAGCGGGCAGGAGTCGCCTGGTTTTCGTGTGCTGCTGAGGTTGTACCAGCCGATTTGGAATTCATTCAAGGAAAATTATTTGGACAAACACGGGCTGAACGTAAAAAAGATCTATGACTCGGAATATAGCCATGATGACGCTTACGTCGTGGCGGAAGCACTGGCGGAATTCGATGAGTTGTTTCAGAAATTCCGGTACGAACACATGCAGTTGATTCATCGAACGATCGGGTTCGGTTCCAATTCCCTCAAAGGGCGGCCGGTGGAGATTTTGGAAGAGGGAATGCGGCACAAATTTTATCCCGAGCTGTGGGAGATTCGCAGTCACATGACGGATGCGTGGGGGGCGGCGTATGGGATGAAGAGGGACTCGCTGGGCGGCCTGCACTGAGAGGCAGGGTCATTTTTTGACTCGTGGCACCCCGTTCTCCTTAAACCCGCTGAGACAAGACTCCCGATCGCGGTGTCTCCCACAAAATGCCTATTAAATGAATGGCCTGTGGGGACGTACTAGCCGCACGAAAGTTATGGCCCTGGGTGTTTTGGCGAATGAACCCGGATCCAAGTATTTCAAGGGTCCTTGACGAACTTACGACCGTTTTAGCCAACTGAACTGAAGGGTATTGCGTCACAATGGTGGGCACTGTCCGATTTGAACGGACGACCTTTCGGGTGTAAACCGAACGCTCTAACCGCTGAGCTAAGCGCCCTTAGCCAGTTTCATCGTACAGGAAGCGGCAAGAGGCGTCAACGCACCGGCCAATGCAGCCAATGCAGGCCAATGCAGAAATGCTGGGTTGTGGGTTGCGCTATCATTCCCGATCCGGGTGAGTGGCAGGATTTTTCTCGTAATTTCGTGATTCGTGCCCTTCCTTGCACTTTATTGACGCAGCCAGTAAACTCAAACCTTTTGTATTCCAGTAAAGGAAACACTCTGAGATGCTTCTCGTACGGGACTTTGTAGCGCACATGGCCAATGAGGTTGTGAAACGTCTGGTCGAAGGCGGGCAGATCGAAACCAAAGCTACTGCG
>WNFP01000495.1_pt1 | contig 33956 bp, 25 predicted proteins | sample 5400201 | NCBI WGS metagenome assembly WNFP01 (sample SAMN13153355, study PRJNA577476) | soil metagenome | isolation source: 115 cm saprolite under Madrone tree | place: USA:California | collected 2016-06-14 | reverse complement strand
CCCAGAAGCCGCCCGAGCCCACGGCAATCTTCGATTGCAAAAGTTGATAGCCGGAGCCTTTGGCGTCATCTTCAGGGTGCAGGAAGGAAGTGATTCTTTCCCGCTGATAGGGCTTGAGGATTCGCCTGCTGACGGGAGGATAGAAAACAGCGCCTACCAGCAAAATCCCCGCCAGCGAAAACACCGCCGCGTGCTGCCACTGCAAGCCCGCCAGAAATGCGCCAACCACCAGCATGGGGAGCAGTACAAGGGCTGTTCCCAAATCGGGCTGCTTGAGTATCAAGACCAGCGGAACACCTACCAGCAATCCTGCCTTGATCAGGTCACGCAAATCAAGCTGATCGGAGCGCACTTCCGCAAAGAAGCGCGCCAGCACAATGATTATAATCAATTTAACCAATTCTGACACCTGAAGAAGCTCTCCGATCCCAGGGACGTTGATCCAGCGCTTGGCGCCAAACCGGGTATGGCCCACCGCCAGAACAGCGACAAGCGCGGCTATGCCGATTAAATACAGGAGCGGAGCCTGATCGAGAATCAGATGATAGTCCAGGCGAGACAGCGCGAACATCAAGACAAAGCCGATTACCAGCCAGCGCACTTGCTTCATGTGCATGCCCGCGAGGGCGCTGCCGTGGGTGGCGGAATAGATTTCGACCACGCCGAGAGCGCAGATGGCGGCGAGGATAGCCAGGAGCATCCAATCGTAATCGCGAGTTCCGGGTGCGTCTTTCATGTGCGAAGTTGAAAGTCCAAAGTTGAAAGTTGAGCGTCACGAAACTGGCTAGTTGCGCCGGGGAGGCTCACTTTATCGTTCCCCTCTTTTGGAGACAAAATCATAAAATCCTCTAGCGTTGCGGATCCGCTGTCGCGCGTGCCGGCACGACTGCGGCACTGTCGTCCGGCTTCAACGCAGCACGAGGAGCAATCGCGGCAACATGCGCTGGGGCGTTCTGTGAATCAGGCCGCTTGGATTCGGCGGTTTCTTGGCCCTGGATCTTCTTGTTCTTCTTGTCGTAATAGGCCTTGATGATCTCTTTGACTACGGGTCCGGCTTCTTCGCCGCCATGTTTTCCGCTTTCCTGTACCAGAACGGCCACGACAATCTCCGGATTGCGGCGCGGCGCGTAGCCGACGAACCAGGCGTTGTCCTCGAACTTTTTCTGTTTCCCAAACTTTTCGCGGGTCGCATAACCGATGACCTGCGCGGTTCCCGATTTACCAGCGACTTCGATTCCGGGGAGCCGGACGTTGCGCGCGGTGCCACCTTCTTCGTTGACAACGCCGTACATCGCGTCGGTTATTTTCTCGACGGTAGCCTCAGAAAGCGCGACGCGCTCTTCACCAACATTGGGCGCATCCTTCAGCAGATGCGGTTGTTTGAATACGCCGCCCGAGGCGATTCCGCCAATCATGCGCGCGAGTTGCAGAGGAGTGGTGGTGACGGCGCCTTGACCTGTAGAGACGGAGATCGTTTCACCCGGATACCACTTGCGATGGAAAACGCGCTCGACCCATTCCGCCGAAGGCATCAGCCCAGGCAACTCCTCGGGGAGATCGATTCCCGTCTTGCGCCCGAGGCCGAACTTGCTCCCGTAGTAAGAAAGACGGTCAATGCCCAAGCGCATTCCGGCATTGTAGAAAAAGATGTCGCAAGACTCGAGGATGGCTTTGTGCAACCCCACGACACCATGAGAGCTCTTTCCAAAGACCCAGCACTTGAACTGGCGGCGATAGAAAGTGGCGTAGCCCGGGCAAAAAGTAGTGAAGTTCTCGGGAGGATTTTTGTCCTCGAGCATGGCCGTGGCGGTCACGATCTTGAAAACCGACCCCGGAGCAAGCTGCGCTTGGATCGCGCGATTGAGCAACGGCTTTTGCCGATCCTCGTTGAGATTTTTCCAGTCGTCTGCCGAGATGCGCACCGCGAAGTCATTGGGGTCCAGCGCCGGATGGCTCAGCATCGCTAGGACTTCTCCGGTGCGCGGGTCCAGGGCGACTGCCGCGCCAGGACGTGGCCCCAAGGATTGCTCGGCAGCTTGCTGGAGGTCGTAGTCAATAGTCAGCTGGATCTGCTTGCCGGGAATGGCTTCTTGAGTGGCCAGACGGTCCACTTCTTTGCCGACGCTGTTCACCACCACGCGGCGCATACCGTCCGTACCCTGAAGCAGGTCGTTGTACTGGCGTTCAAGGCCGGTCTTTCCCGCGAAGTCTCCGGGGCGTAGCCTGCCGTTGCTCGCTTCAATCTGCTGCTCGCTGACTTCACCGACGTACCCCGCAGTGTGAGCGAGGAACCCGCCCGGCAGATAACGCCTGCGCTGGACGGGAATCATTTCCAGGACCGGAATGTCGGAGCGGTGCGACTCGATGAAAGCGACGTCCGCTGGCGAGGCATCAGGCTTGATGATGATGGGCTGAAATTTCGGAAGGTTTTTTGTATTGTTGAGCTGGTCGCGCAAATCATCCAAGGGGATTCCCAGGCCATCCGAGATGGCCGCGAGATGCTTTTCGACCTGAGCCGGTTCGTCGCGAAGGAGCAGCACGCTGAAGGACGGCCGATTATCCACCAGCACGCGGCCATCGCGGTCCAACATGCGGCCGCGGGGCGCAATGACGGGAATATAGCGGACGCGGTTGCGCTCGGCCATCGAGCTGTATTTGTCGGCGTCAATGACCTGCAGCTTCCAGAAGCCGATTAGCAACACGCCGATCATTCCCACGATGACGTAGGAGGCTACGGCCAGCCGCGCCTGCGGCAATCGATTGTCGTTACGGAACCAGTACGACACGAAAACCCCGCGCGCGAGTACTTTTTCTCAGGGCTTCCTGCCCGATCCGGCCCAATTGACTCGACTGGCCGGACTAAACTCGCGTCACGAAAAAATCCACAGCGTGGGTTTCGAGTGGACCCCAATCAATTTGCAGGATCTCGTCGAAAATGTCCGTCAAAATTTCCTCGAACCTGGGAACCGAAAAAATCTCCCGGAGCGCCCGAATCACCGCCGGACTAAAGCTGCGTGTAGCAGCAAGAGTCCTTTTAAACGTATCACCTGCATGAGGGAGCCGCAAGCCGTCTAAGAGGACAGGTTCCAGGAATGCATTGGTATTCTTGCGCGGCCGCGGCATCGCGCAGGTTGCCGCAGCCGCGGATATCACGCTATCGTAGGCAGTTCACTTATGACCGCGGAAACCAACAGGGCAAAGCCATTCCGGCTGGCATTGATCGGCATGTCTGGAGCAGGGAAGACGTTCTGGACAAAGAAGTTAGCTGCAGCACAATATCCCGTTGTTTCCTGCGACGACCGTATCGAGCAAAAGCTCGCGTCGCGGCTTACCAGCGGCGGATACGCAGGCATCAACGGCGTCGCCGCATGGATGGGCTGGCCGGACTCCGCGACGTATATGGAGCGCGAGTCCGAGTACCTGGCGGAGGAGATTCATACGCTTGATGAGATTTTGACGGAGCTTGAGAGGCAGCCGGAGAAATCACTGGTGCTCGATACCACGGGAAGCGTCATTCACACCGGGAACAATTTGCTGATGCGCTTGCGGCGCCAAATGACCATCGTGCATCTCGCGGCTTCCGCGAAAGAGCAGCAACTGCTGATCGAGAGGTATTTGAACGACCCCAAGCCGGTGTTGTGGCGCGGCGCGTTTCAACCACGGGCGGGAGAAAAACCGCGCGAGACAGTGGCTCGTTGTTATCCGGCGCTGGTTGCTGCGCGGCGTCAAAGTTATGAAGCGCTCGCGCATTGCACGCTGCAAGTTGCCGAATTGCGGGACGGATCGTTTGACGCCGCGGCATTCCTGAAAATGGTTCAGAGCAAAATTGCAAACCCGCGATGAGTGAAATCCCTTGAGATACCGGAGCACATCGCGCAAAGCCCCGCTCACCTCGCTTCGTGGAGCAGTGCTGCGGGGGCTTGCGCCTGACGGCGGGTTGTACATGCCGGCGGAGATTGCGCGGCATTCTCCGGAGGAATTGGAGGAATTTCGCGGGCTGCCCTTCACGGAAGTGTGTTTCCGCGTGGTGCGCCCGTTTGCCACGCCGGATGTTCCGGATGAAGTGCTTTGGCAAATCGTGAGCGAGGCGATCAATTTTCCGGTGAAGCTCGTTTCGCTTTCTCCCGGACTGCACATTCTGGAGCTGTTTCACGGGCCGACGCTCGCGTTCAAGGACTTCGGCGCACGTTTCATGGCGCGGCTGATGGGTTATTTTGTCCGCGGCGAGACGCGGGCACTGAAAGTATTGGTAGCGACGTCCGGGGACACCGGCAGCGCCGTCGCGCAAGCCTTCTCTGATGCCGACTTGAACAATCGCACGTGGCTGACTTCGGCAAACTCCATCAATATCGGACGCCTCTTGCCACAGATGTTTTATCACGTGGCGGCTTACCGGCAGTTGCCAGTGGCTTCGGTGCCGCTGATTGTTTCTGTGCCCAGCGGAAACTTCGGCAATCTTACAGCCGGAATCTTCGCCAAGCGCATCGGCTTGCCGGTCGCAAAATACGTGGCGTCCACAAACGCCAACGATGTCGTGCCGGAATATCTGCGAACGGGGGAATTTCATCCACGGGCGGCGCAAGCGACCTTCTCGAATGCCATGGACGTGGGCAATCCTAACAATTTTCCGCGACTGCTCGACTTGTGCCGCAACCGCCTGGAATATGTGCAGAAAGAAATTTGGGGCCACCGCGCAACGGATGAAGAGACCATCTCCGCAATGAAGATGCTTCACGAGCGCTTCGGCTACATCGCCGACCCGCACACGGCCGTCGGCGTGCTTGGCTGGGAAGCGTATAAAAGCCAACATCCTGAACCCGCACAGGGGCTGGTGCTGGCGACAGCCCATCCCGCGAAATTTGCTGATATCGTGATGAAAGCCATTGGCACCGCGCCGCCGTTGCCTGACCGTCTTGCCGCTTATCTAAAACGCGACAAGCTTTCGCTGCCCATCTCGAGTTCCTACGACGACTTCAAACAGTTTCTTCTCACCCAATAGACTAGGGACAATCGAATCAGCGATTCACTGCCGGCCAGATTGCGCCAAGCCGCTAGTTCTTACGCAGGCGGTCGAGAAGAAGGAATACGAGCACCGCCACGAGCGCGTTGACGAGCGCGGCGAGGAAAAGATGCATGTTGAACCATGGCTCCGGCTGCGCCAGCAAAATACGCCGAGTGAGAACAACCAGGCCCTGGTGCGCAACAAAGAAGGCGGCGGTGAGCGCGAAGCGCGCGGCGGGATGCTCGGTATCGAGCCGCGCGCCGATCGAGGAAGCTAGGTATCCGATGATGGTCTTCGCGATGCCATAGAGCCCGAGGGGAACCGTGGGGCCGCTGAGGCTGTCCTGTAGAAGACCGATGAACATGCCGAGGAGAAGACCGGTGGAAGGATTGCGCCGGCTCAAGCCAAAATATATCGTCACGAGCAGAGGGAAATCGAGTACGGCGGCCCTGGCAAAATGAACTGGGAATGATGCCTGGATCACCAGCGCCAGTAACGTGGCGATGATGATGGCGCCCGCGCGAAACTTGTGAACTTCGATGTGCGATTCGCCACGGATATCAAACGCGTCGTTCATCGTCTCGCCGCCCGCGGAGGACTGGTCGCGCCGGGCGCGGACGGCTGCGCATTGGCGGGACGCTCTTCGTTTTTCATCTCGAGAGGATGGAGCGTCAGGAGAACCAGCACTTCCTCCAGACGTTCGAGGTTGGCAGCCGGTTTGACGCGAATCTGCTTGAACGGATTGCCGGGCTTGATTTCCGCGACGGTTCCCACGGGAAGATCGCGCGGGAAGATGCGGTCCATGCCGCTGGTAACCACGCGTTCCCCGGTATTGACCTCATCGTCATTCGGAACGTATTTCATCACCAAAAGAGGTTCACCCTGCCCGCCAACAGGGCTCTGGATTCGCGAATCGGCCAACATTGCTCCGACGCCACTCTCCTTGTCCGTGAGGAGAAGCACCTGCGATGCGTTCGGATAGGATTCGACAACTTTGCCGACCACGCCGTCCGGAGTGATGACTCCCATATTCTTTCGAATGCCGTCGCGCTCGCCGCGGTCCAGTTGAATCATGAGACTTGCGGTCCCCGCGCCCGTGCCAATCACGCGCGCGCCAATCATGGGGACGTTGGCGTGCGATTGCCGGAAATTCAGCAATGCCGCCAGGCGGTCTGCTTCCGCGGCTTTGCCCTGAAGCTGCGAAATTTGAAGTTTCAGCGCATCGTTCTCACGGCGAATCTGCTCGTTCACTTTCGTCGTGTTTTGCAGCGCGAAGTATTTGCGCCACGCATCGCGAAACCAGCCGAAGCTCGACGAGCCCGCGCGTTCAAATGGGGAAACTGCGCCAACAGTCCAGACGCGAATAAGTCGGCCCTCCGATTCGCGCTTGATCTGCACAGCGAGCATGAGCACCTGCAATATGATGACTCCTGTGAGCAGGACCAGCGATTTATGGCGAGAGGGAATGGCGACCATTGGCGGTGTTCTCTTCGTATTTGCCGGAGCGCCGGTAACTAGTGACTGGTGACCGGCAGCTCGTTATGTCAGGGTCAGATCAATCTCACTGGCGCGAATCGTCCGGCAGCTCACGCTACTCGAAAATGAAAGATCCACCCAGAATTCAGAAAACTGAAAACTTTTTTCCTAGTCAATGCAAACCTGGCGCAGCAATTTGAAATCGCTCAGCATTTTTCCCGTGCCGAGCACCACCGACGCCAGCGGATCGTCCGCAATCGAAACCGGTAGCCCGGTTTCCTCGCGAATCCGCTTGTCGAGATTCTTCAGCAGCGCGCCGCCACCGGTCAGCACGATACCGCGGTCGCTAATATCGGCGGAAAGCTCCGGAGGTGTGCGCTCGAGGGCCACGCGCACGGCGTTCAGAATGGTCGCGACGCACTCGCTCAGAGCCTCGCGAATCTCGCTGTCGTCAATCGTAACAGTGCGCGGAACGCCTTCGATCAAGTTGCGGCCCTTCACTTCCATCGTAAGGGGTTTTTCCAGAGGGTAGGCGGAGCCGATCTCCATCTTGATCTGCTCTGCCGTACGTTCGCCGACGAGCAGGTTGTACTTGCGCTTCAGATATTGCATCACCGCTTCGTCCATCTCGTTGCCCGCCACGCGTACGGACCGCGAATAAACAATCCCGCTCATGGAGATGACCGCGATGTCCGTGGTGCCGCCGCCGATGTCCACGACCATGTTGCCGGAAGGCTCTTCAATCGGCAGGCCCGCGCCGATTGCTGCGGCCATGGCCTGCTCGACGAGAAAAACTTCGCTGGCGCGCGCGCGATAGGCGGAGTCCTGAACGGCCCGCTTTTCCACGGGGGTGATCTCGCTCGGAACGCCAATGACGATTCGCGGATGCACCAGCACGCGTCGGTTGTGCGCCTTCTGGATGAAATAGGTCAGCATCTTTTCGGTGACCTTGAAGTCCGCGATGACCCCATCTTTCATCGGCTTGATGGCCACCACGTTGCCAGGCGTGCGCCCGAGCATCTCTTTTGCTTCGCGGCCAACAGCCACAACTTCTCCGCTGGATTTGTTGATGGCCACGATCGAAGGTTCGTTGACGACAATGCCTTTGCCATGCGCAAACACCAACGTGTTTGCAGTGCCCAGATCAATGGCCAGGTCGGAAGAAAACAAACTGAACACCGACCTCATGTTGTAACCGTTCTTGTTCATCCCCCCATCCCCCTGCGGAGAAAGACTCTCCGCTGTCCAGCCGGCAATGGCGCTGACCTCACGGCGGCCAGCTCCCGCATCTATTGTCTCCGGACACCGCGACCAGCGCAAAGGCGCTTCGGTCTTCCTTCGGAAATCTTACTTCGGAACTACGATGGACACTTGCTTCATCGCCGTCCCGCCTCGGCGGTTCGAACCGATAATGGAAATCGTGTGCTGGCCCGGGGCAAGCTGCTCGGTGAAATGCCGGAAATTGCCATCCGGGGCAATGTTGGGCACGGATTGGCCGTTTACGATTAGAGCCGCGCCGGGCTCGGTGTGACCCACGATTTCGGCAGAGTGCCCTACAACCTGGTAGCTGACGATTTCCAGCACCATTCCCTGCGACTTGCCTTGCGCGACAAGCGTAAACTTGAATTTGTCGCTGAGTTCGCTGGTCTGTTTTTTTCCGTCCGTCGCCGTGACGTTCCAAAAGTATTCCCCGGGATCGAGCCCGGTGACATCCACGCCTGTTCCGCCGACCTTTTCTTCCTTCACCGTCTTCGTAAACATTGCCGTGGTGCTGATTCGCAGCGTGTATGAAACTGCATCCTGGACGGGCTTCCACTCGAAATGAATGGGATACGTCCGCGGATTTTCCGCCGTGATCGGCGCGAGATTCAGCGGTTCGACAAGATCGGGAGGCGCGAGAACATTGGACTTCTGAATCCTTCTGCCACTAGAAATAGTAGCCTTTTCCCATTGCGCGAGGTCGATCTTTTCCTGTCCGCGCTGAACCTGCGCGCTACCACTTGAAACGACAACCTCGCTTTCCTTTTTCTCCGGGTCGGCTTTGACCGCGGCACGGCTATTGGAATGCAGTTGAGCCACAGCATCTTCCGCGCTGACGGCGGCCCTGGAGTCCGGAGAACTCCAGTTCGGTGTCGCCAGATTTACTTCACCGGTGTTGATGTGGACCGCGACGCTGGTCGGCTTGTTGTTGTCCGTTGAGTTCTCTTCCACCGTGATCAAGGTATCGGGCTTGACCGTATAAGTCGTGCCGTCAGCGAAGGTGATGCGCGCGTTGCTGTCGGCGCCCGTTTGGACCAGATCGCCCTTGTCGAGTGAAGTGCGGTAGTCTGCTTCCACCCATTGCACCGAATTCACTCTTTTTACCTGAACTTTGCCGTCGAGATTGACGAATTTGGCGTGCCTCTGATCGGCGGCCTGCGATTCGTTTTCGGGATCGCTCACGGCCTTGTCGATCTTCTTGAGCACCACTTGATACAAGTCGGGTTTGATCAGGTAGAGCCCTGCGAAAATAATGGCCAAGGCCAGAAGCACGTAAGCGATCACCGTCTTATAGGTAACCGCCTTCCAGTACACTTCGACGTGCGGGGTCCTTTGGCGGGCCTGAGCGAACTTCGGGTCGATCGGTGTTTGTGTGGTCACGGTTGAATGTGCTGCAAAGCTCCAATTTTTTAATCTAGCACAGCGGTCTCCGAATGGATGACTTGCGGAGCCGCGCGTTGTCAAACTGCAAATAGCACAGTCGCGCCCTGCCCAATTGTCCTTCGCCTGTCCCCTGGTGCAGGTCCCCAGGGTACCTGTTGCTGCTGGACCGAGCCGAGGAAATATTCCACACTGATTCCTGAGAATTCACTAAACTGCCCGCGGCGGACCATTGTGTTTGAGACGCGCGCCTATATCTCGTATAATCTTAAGTTTGTCTACTGACGGGGGAGACTCATCGGATGGCTGGAGCAGATAAAAGCAAACTTGGGTACCGCATCCTTCTCGGGGTCGTGGTCCTGGTTCTGGGGGGCAGCATGCTGCTCTACCTCGTTCCCCAGTCGCCGGTCAGCGGCGAGATCTCCACGGACACGGTGGCCAAGATCGGCGATGAGTCGGTTAGCGTGCAGGACGTGCGCCAGCAGCTCAGCCAAATCGAGCAGCGCAATCCCAATATGAAGGCCCTCGAGGCCCTCTACGCCCAGCAGATCCTGAAGCAATTGGTATTTCAAAAAGAGATCGAATACGAGGCCAAGCGGCTCGGAATCGCCGTGTCTGATCAAGAGCGGGCTGATCGCATTCGCCAATACGTTCCGACGGCCTTCAATAACGGCGTATTTGTTGGTAGAGACCGTTATGCGGCCGAAGTCCAGGCTCGCTTCCAGATGACCGTCCCCGTCTTCGAAGAACTGGTACGCCAAGGTCTGCTCGAAGAAAAATTCCGCAAGCTGGTGACCGACGGGATTAGTGTGGGACCCGCCGAGCTTCAGGATGAGTTCCGCTACAAGAATGAAAAGGTCAAGCTGGACTACGTGCTGATCAAGCCGGAAGACCTGGAAGCGAAGATTTCGCCGGACGAGGCGGAAATTCGCGCGGCCTATGAGAAGAACAAGTCGAAATACCAGGTGCCGGAACGGCGCGTGGTGCGCTACGCGCTAGTGGATGTCAATCAGATCCGTCACAACGTGCAAGTCTCCGATGACATGCTCAAGCAACAATACCAGGCAAGTATTCAGCAGTATCAAGTGCCGAACCGCGTGCACGTCGAGCATATTCTCTTTATGACCGTCGGAAAGACGACGGACGCGGAAGTCGAAGAGGTTAAGAAGAAGGCTGAGGATGTTCTAAAGCAGGTCAAGAAGGGCGGAAAATTCGAAGACCTCGCGAAGAAGTACTCCGAGGATCCCGGCTCCAAGGACAAGGGCGGTGACTTGAGCTGGATCACTCAAGGACAGACCGTCCCTGAATTCGAAAAGACAGCCTTCGGCCTCAACCCAGGCCAGGTTTCGGACCTCGTCAAGACACAGTATGGATTCCACATCATTAAGGTCCTGGAGAAGGAAACAGCCCATACCAGGCCGTTTGAAGAAGTGAAGGACTCGCTGCGCGCGCCATTCCTGCTCTCGCAGGCAGACAAGCTGGCAAGCGACACAGCTGACCAGATATCCGCAGCTATCCGCCAGTCCAACAAGATTTCTCTGGACGATTTGGCGAAGCAATATCACCTGACGGTGAGCGAGACGCGCCCCGTCGCCGCGTCGGACCCGCTGTTGGAGCTTGCCAATTCCCAGGAAGCCAAGGATGCCATCTTCCGGGCAAAGCCAGACGAAACAAGCCTTCCACTTCGAACTGATCGCGGCTATGTCATTCTCTCGGTCAAATCGATCCAGACAGCACACCAAGGTTCGCTCGAAGAAGTCCGCGACCGTGTGATCACCGACCTGAAACACGAAAAGTCCACGGAGATGGCCAAGAACAAGGCCGAAGAGCTAATCAAGCGCGTCAAGGCGGGAGAGAAATTTGACGTGGCTGCCCGCTCCCTCGGTTTGGAGCCGAAAACGAGCGACCTCATCGCGCGCGACGGCTCCATCCCCGGCGCGGCCAGCGCCAAGCAGGTCAGCGCAGCCTTCAACCTCAAGGCCGGCGACGCGGCGGCTCCTTTGAGCCTCGGGCAGAACTGGCTCGTTTACCGCGTGACCGAAAAAACGGAACCCAACCCGGCTGATTTCGACAAACAAAAGAAGCAGTTGACCGACGAAGTCCTGCAATCGAAGCGGAGTCTTGCCTTTGAGGCCTTCCAGAAAGCCTTGGATAATCGCTTGAAGGAGGAAGGCAAGCTCAAGCTCATGCCCGAAAAACTGAAGAGTTTTGGCTCTTTTGGTTAGTCTAACCTACACAAAATAAAAGAGTTGCAGTTGTGGAACCCTGCCCTTGTCTTTCCCCTCGTGTCCCGATATCCTATTACTGTCTTCCTAGAAACCGAATTCCACTGCGGAACGGCCTTGTTTGGGGGATGTCAGGTTTCGCCGTTAGCGCCAGGAATCGGAACAGAAGCAATCATGGCCAACCAGCGCCAGCAATCCAAAGATTGGTGACATTAACATGGCAGCTCGCACTTCGTCTGTTCGCAACGACTACCGCTGCACCATTGACCGCAATCAGTCGGGGAAATACTGTGTCCGCGTCCAAGTCCACTACCCCCGCCATGCCTGGACGCTGGGAGTCTACTTTCTCGCTTCAACGTTTGATCGCGCGATGAAGAGACTAGAAGACTCCCTCGATTTCCTCCAGCGTCAGGAAGAGAAGCTGTGGTTTTGGGGCGTGGACCGCGCCGAGGACATGGGTTTTTCGGCTGAGTTCTTGAAAGAAGCGGGGTTGTATTTGGACCGCCGCAACGAGTTCCCGCGCAAGGCCACCAGTGTCTCGGTAGCTCCGGAGCGCCAAGTGCCCGCTTTCGCTCTCGGACCGATGCGCAGGGGCTTGGCGGAATCCGTCGAAATGTCTCGAAGTGCGGCGGCCGCCGGCGACTGACGCTAAGTCTCTTATTTTGAATCGTTTCTCCACCGCAACAAGCCTTCCTAGTCGGTTTTAATCCGCAGCTTTGCTCGGTGATGTCGCTGGCGTCGCTTCGCGAATCAGCAAAGGAAACCGCGGAAAGGAAAAGCTGCCCGCAACGTCATCAATCACATTTACCTGGCAAAGGTAGAGCCCCGGCTTCAAAGCATGAAGGGGCAGATCCACCTGGAAGATCACCGCTTTGCGGTCTGGAGCCGTCACTTCGTTCGCTACCACCGGCTTCGATTCGTAAACCTTCGTGGCACCCTGCAGAAACTCGATGCTTGTGAAAACTCGAATACTGTCCTTCGCCGGCTTAACTGGAGGCGCATCCTTGGCTGTGCCGCTTTGGCCCACCGTCTGGCCATTGACGACCGCAGGCGCCGGGTTCTTTCCTTTTGCTGCGTCGTACACTTCGTACTGCAAATAGAGGTGCTGGTCGGGTGCGAAAACATGCGTAATGTTCGGCACCAGTTCCATTTGGTCCCGTACGAGAGGATTCGCTCCGTTTTTCTTGCCCGTTACCGGCGCTCGCAGGCTGCTCAGCACCACCGAGCTCATTTTTAGCGGCGCTTTCCGCAGATCGGGGATCTGCACATCCGTCTCGAAAGAGCCCATCCGGCCGGACTGATTCTCGCGGATGACAAACTTCAGGTGATAGCCGCCCGGGGCCAGTACGAACCCCGTGTTGTATTGCACATTCTTTCGGCGGACCTCCCTCGTGCTATCCACAGCCAGCTTGACGGTGTCGCGCAATTGCCCGACAGGGAATTTTCCCCCTTCACGGACCTCTCCGACGATGTCGATTGTCGCGTTGTCCTTCTCCCTTTCCGTTACGAAGGGGATCTGGGAGCCCGGCACCACCAGTGAAACGGCAAGGTAATAATGGGAATCGTCTTGTCGGAAGAACGCTGTCCCCGCGTAAAGAGGCACATCTACGCGTGGCAACTGCGCCGCCAGCTCGTCCTCGAGTTGCTGCTCGCGGTCCGCGCGGTTCAAGTGCTCGAAATCGCGCCCTGCGTAATAACCCGAACGAAAATCGAGCTTGAGGTCGGGCCGATTCACCTGCACTTTCAATCGCCGGAATTTTCCGTCCTTTAGCGGGTTGTTGCTGGTGAACCCTAGAACGTAATACGCCGAGCTGTCCTTCTGAACCTGGGCAAAGACCCCGCCGAAATCATTCGAATCAAAAAAGGCCTTCCCGCCCGTATCCGACGATAGCGTCGCCAGCGTTTCCTGCGACGAAGCGTTGTTGTTCAGATCGTTCAGCACGGCGGCCCCCGAATACGCCGACTGCCCATGCAAACTGGCAGACTGCGCCTCTCCCCCTGGCGGGAACGCCTGTAGCCCGCGGATGTCCATCGAATAGATGGACACGTTGGCTTTCACCGCCGCCGCGGTCGTGGCGCGTAGGGCGGACTGGTTGTCCGAGCCCGTCTGGCTAATTCCGTTGCTGAAGTAGACGAGGCTCTTCTTTTGCGGGAGCTTACCAAGGGCCTGCATCAGCGACTGCAGCGCCAGCAGCTTGCGGTCGGCGCTGAACGTGTTGAAGTCCGTGTCGTCCGCCGAAAAGGCTCCGCTCGTTTCCGCGGCGCCTTCCGCGCTCCCTGTACTGCCATTTTCGAAGCCCTGGCCTTGTCCGGACGTATACGCTGTCAGCGCCCCCAGCAATTTGGTCCTGTCGTCCGTGAAATCCAGATCCACATGCATATTCGTTGCCAGCGACACCAGTGCTATCAAATCGGCCGGCTGCATTTTTGTGCTGACGAACTTCTTCGCGGCATCAACGGAACGGTCAATCTGCTCCGGCTCCATCGCGGAAAAATCAAAGAAGAGCAGAATCAAGCGGCGGTCGCGCGCGTCCAGCGATGGCGCCGCTTGCTTTCCGGAACGCAGCACCGTTCCCGGCGCGCTTACGCCCGAGACGGTTGCTTCTGCCGCTCCAGCGGTCGCCAACTCGTCCACATTCTCGAAGTCGAAAGTGGAAATGTCCTGCCTCTTGCCATCCTCAAAGAGTGTGAAGTCTCCCTTCTTCAGGTCGCGAACCAGGTTTCCCTTTTTGTCGTGCGCGACCACATTCACCAGTACGAGTTCGCTCGTCACTTGAATGCGCGACTCAGCTTGTCCGGTCTGCTGGGCCATCGCTGGCGCCGCCGCTTGTACGAGCAGTCCCGCCGCAGTGAACATCGAAAGTGCTTTTCCTGGAAGCCGCATATGCATCTTCCTTTTAGAACCGGAAGCGCGCGGTCATCGTCACCCGCCGCATCCCGCTCGTCCCCGTAACCTCGCCGAATGTGAAAGAGTTCACCGCTGTATTGATGGTCGTGAAGTGGACGATATTGAAAATATTGTTGGCGGAGATGCGCAGGTCGAGCGCGCGAGATTCCTTGATCTGGATTGTCTTGTTCAGCGTCATGTTCATCGCTACCTGTCCCGGCCCCTCGATAATATTTCGGCCAGCGTCGCCAAAACCAGAACCGCTCGGGTTCGAGCAATTGGGACCCGGCGCGCAAAACGCTGCCGTATTGAACCATTTGAGCGTAGTGGGGTTGCTGATGGGAATCGATTGTCCCGCGACCACGTTTGCGCGAAGCGAACCGCTCACGCCGCGGCCGATGTCCAGCCCTCCTCCAAGCACCCGCGGCGTGAAGTACAATCCGGAGCCAACCGTGAAGTCGCCGCTCCACTGCCACCCTCCCAGAACGTGGCTCCATGCACCCTTGGGAATGAATCGCCGGTTTTCTCCGAATGGCAAGTCGTAAGTCCAGTTTCCCGTGAATTTGTGTCGCTGGTCGAAACTGGAAAGTCCGCGGTCCGCGGAAATGTCAAAGGGGTCCTGCGCCACAACGCTCCCGCCGCCTCCGATCGATGATGCGTCGTCGATGGACTTCGAAAACACATACTGCGCGCTCAGCCCCAGCCCCTTCGCCATCCGCTTGCGCACGCGCACCGAGGCCGCGTGCAAAATCGAATTTCCTTCCGAGGATTCGTAAATAAACGGCTGGCCGCCAGAGACCACCAGCGCGCGCTCCGTATCCAACCGCGTTCCCTTCGCGCCGTTATAGCCTGCGTTCATCACCGCGCCGCCTGGAAACTCGCGTTGTATATCAAGATTCCAGATCTGCACGTAGCCCAGGCGATAGTCTGGGTTGACGGCGAAGTTGTTGGTCACTGTGTTGCCGGAATTGGGGAATCCATCTGTGATCGTCAGCCTGTTCGCGCCTAGGAAGCCGTTGACGTCGGTGGTATTCGTCGCCGTCGTGGCGAAGGGCGGTTGAAACGCAAAGTTCTGGATGATCGCGCCGTACTGTGCCAGGTTATAGTTAATTCCGTAGCCCACCCTCACCACTGTCTGCTTCTGTGGTTTCCAGGCAATCCCGATGCGCGGTGCGAAATTGTTTCGGTCCGGCCGCACAAGCGAAGCCGGAAATATTCCGTTGACGGGCCCGGCCTGGCCCGGCAGCACTGGCACCGCGGCCGCAAAATTGGGCGCCACGTCCAGGTTCGCGATGTGATTCTGTGCCTCTGTATAAGGACCGTTGTACTCGTAGCGCAGTCCCAGATTGAACGACAGATTCGAGCGGAACCTCCAATCGTCCTGCGCGAAGAAGTCAAACGCATTGGCGCGGAAGTCGTAGGAACTCGTGCCGGACTGCAACGAGGTTTGTTGCGGGAAGCCCAGCAGAAAGTCCGCAAAGTCGTGCCCCGTATCCGTTACGGGTTGCGTGCTCCCGGTCGCGTACTGCGACGTCGCGAAGCCCGTAAAAACAAAACTGCCCTCTGCATTTCTCGCCGATCGGAAGCTTTGCAAAATCCGGCGGTAGTCTCCGCCGAAGCGCCAGTTATGTTTTCCGCGGTTCCATGCAACCGTCTCCGAGACGGAGTAGGTCTGATCCAGTTCGCGCCTCGCGGTCGGATCGTTCAGTCCTCCAAACGATGTAAAACTGATTCCCGGCAATCCCCAGTCAAATGAATCATTCGAGATCCCGTTAATCCCAGCGCCACCAGGTCCGGAAACATCCGTCACGTTTGAATACAAGTTGGTTGAGGAAACATGATTGTGGTTGTAGTTCACGCGGAAAATGTTTGTGATTCGGCCTTTCCCGTAGGTCCACCCTGCGCTGGCGTTCAGCCCTTGCGTGTTTGTTCCTCCGGCCAGCGAAGGAAAAGGATTCACGATGTTGCTCGAGCTGCGCGACCAGTTCAGCCCGAAATTGATATTGTTCTGCGAACGCCGTCGGCTTCCGCCGCCACCATCACCTCCACCGCCTCCGATGATGATCGGACCGAATCCGGGACCGCTGCTTGTCCCGAAGTTGTGGACCAGCCTGAGAATCACCGTATCGGAGCTGCTCGCAGCGGAAGTTACGTAATGAAAGTTCTGCCCGGAAGCCGTCGGCCCAAGAATATTCGGCGTGGGGATGAATTCTAAGAGCGCTTTTGCCGCTGGGCTGATCAAGGCTGGGTCGATTTCATTGAGTACGGTTTGTCCTTGGCTGTTTTTGAATTGGTATTGCTGCCCGGTCTTTGGGTTGTAGATCTGCACCGGCTGGCCGTCATTGTATTTCGCCTGAGAAAAATCACCGTTGCGTTCCGGCACTGTCGGCACCGTGGAAAACGCATCGTAAGGCGAACTCCCGCGCGATCCGTTCCACCCGCCAAAGAAAAACCACTTGTTTCCGCCATCAAAAATCTTGGGAATCTTTAGTGGCCCGCCTACGTTGACGCCGAAACGAGCCTGATTGTAATCCGCCTTGGACGACTCAATGCCGGTCAGCGAATACGGTCGGGCGTCCAATCCCGCGTTATCGTCGGAGAAATACAGCATCCCATGCGGCTGATTGATGTTGAATCCCCTGGGCATCCGGCCCAGTGCAATCACCGCGCCGCCCGGCCCGCCGAAGCCGCCACCAGCGCCGCCTCCAAAGCCGCCGCCACCTTCGCGTTGCATGCGATCGCGAAACTCCTGGATCCGTTCCTGCAGATCCTGTTCGCTCCCGCCGCCGAAATCCTGTGTCCGTCCTTGCGCTCCGCTGACGCTCACCGACTCCGTCGGTCCCTCCGCTCCTGCTCCATTCAAGGGAAGACTGGAAAGATCGCCGTTGCCCTGCCCTCCGCCACTCCCGCCCGCTCCGCCGAAGCCGGAGTTTCCCCCGGCCAGCGTCGAGAGCGCGCTATCCATCGCCAGACTTTGAAATCCCCGGCCTGCTGCCGCAATTGCCGCGCTGCCGTTGTTCGACTGTTCCTGCTGTCGGGAGGCCAAAATCAGTTCGGCATCCACTTTTGCAGAGGGATTCTCGGGATTCAGCACCACTTCCTGAGTGAATGCAGCGAATCCCATGAACTCGACGCGCACTACGTATCTTCCGCGCGTTATGCCTGACAATGCGAATTTGCCTTCGGAGTTTGTGGCTGCCGCGTACTTTTTTCCCGTCAACGTGTTGGCCGCTGTAATGCTGACTCCCGGCAACGGAGTCTTGCCGCTTCGCACTGAACCAGTGATTTCATACGTTGGAGCTGCGGCGGGAGCCGCCGTTTGCTCTGTCACAGTCGGTGAAGGCGGCGCCGGCTCCTGGGCGCCTGCGCTCGCCGCGCAGAGAATCGCCACGAAATGAAGCATGAGCATGCAGCGTGCGATTGCCTTCAAATCTTGGTCTCCATTGGCAAACTAGGGCTGAGGCGGTTTGTCTTTTGGCGGGGCAGCAGGTCCAGTTCCCGCAGAACCGTCTCGAATCACGCCCATTTCCTGCATGCGCTTCCATTGTTCGGGAGAAAGAACCATGACGTTTTTGGAAACGAACGTATTGTTCTGGACGCCTCCCCGCACAACTACGTGGTCGCCAACTTGTACATCCGCCATGGTGATGCTTTCGCGCCCTCGGCGGAGCGAAGTCTCCTCGTTTAATTCGAGCGTCTGCGTGACGTTGTCCGGGCGCAACACGGTAAGTTTCGGCGCGTCGATGGATTTCACTTCACCCACGACGAAATCCTTCCCCATTTCGCCGAATACTCTCGCGCCGCCCTCGGGCCCTCTCCCGGATCGTCCGCCAATCAGTAGAGCGGTCACGCTGTGATCCGCGTTCTCCTCTCCGCGTACGAACACCATGTCGCCAACCTTGAAATCTTGCAGTCTTGCGCCCTGCCGGTCCCTGCGGTATTCCGTCTTGTCCGTAGTCTTCACCGCTACCGTCGTGCCGTCCGGTTTGGCTAATTCCAGCGACCCTTTGTTGATTGTCGTGATCTTCCCAACGAGCGGCTGGCCCCGGCCCTCATTTGGTCCCAGCATTTGGCCTGCTGAAGGAGGGGCTCCCTGTTCCTGACCCGGCGCGGCCGTCGCGGGCGCCTCCGCCCGGCCGACTGTTGCCGTAAGCAGTAACAGCAAACTCAAGCGCAAGCATTTCTTTCCAGCCATCATCGTAACCATCTCCATTTCGAACCCTCTTATTCTTAAAGACGCAAGCCCATGCCTCAAAGTAACCCTGCTACTCCCCTCCAACGGTAATTTCTCCACTTCCTAGTTTCCTCAAGTACGACACTAAAGTTCCCGGTCGAAGTGCTCGAACACTCCTACTTGCCCACTGCGTAATCGCATCCCATCGTTTTTCTTCCTTCTTGACTTCCTCCTCGCCCACCGACATCATGCGCTGATTCCACCGAGGAAGATCAACGGCCACACGCGAAGGGGTAGCTTCAAAATGGGGATAATCAAGAGTACGCACATCACCCTGCTCGGAGCCTTCTTACTCGCTGTTGGCACCGCTTCAGCCTGGGCACAACCGGCGCAGTACACCGGCGATCAGAACCAGAGTGACTCCAACACCGCCAGGAAGGACAAGAAAAGTGAGAAGGCGGACGGAGGCGTTTCCGCCTCGCAATCCGCGCCAGATTCGGGCGCGACCGCCTCAAAGAAGAAGACCACGCCGAAACAAGCCAATGCTACGGACAAGGGAGCCAGCACTGCTTCCGCGAGCGAACCTGCCTCAAAGACCTCAACTACTCGGCAAGCGCCTCCCGCAAGCACTGGCATGGTATGGGTGCACACGGACTCCGGTATCTATCACAAGCCCGGAACCCACTGGTATGGAAAGACAAAAAAGGGCAAGTACATGACCGAAGCGGACGCCATCAAGGCGGGCTACCACGCGGCAAAGAAAGAGTGAGGACCGTTTTCCGCGCGCGAATGGCGCCAGTAGCTACGCCCGGCACATTCTAACTGTTATTTCTCGCGCAGGATGACTTCGCCCTGGCCCACCAACTGGTCGTTCAGCCACAAGCGATACTTGTACGTGGCCGCTTTGCTTCCAGTCCGTGGCGGGCCGCTGAGCAGACGCATGCCGGCCGGAGCCTGGAAAACATTCGATGAGAACGGGCACCGGTTCACGTCGAATTCGACGCGCAAATTGCCCGCGTCGGAAATCCAGGAGACTTGGTCGCCTTCATCGATTACGACGACTTGCGGGATGAGTCCAACGAGTACGGGACGTTCAGCCATTTTTCCTTCGCCCCGATGCCTTTCCGGGGCCCCTGCTCCTTATTCTATCGACGCCCACGGACGATAGCATATTCCAGGGAAAGAATTCCTGTGACCTCGCGCACGTCAGAACCAGAACCCCTCTTAGAGAGACTTAATCATCGCTTCTTCACAACCATCCTGTACTCTCGGGCATCTATATCAAAGCATCCTGTACTTCACTGCGCTTGACCGCTCCTCAACGCAAACGTACACTGCAAGTGTAGATTCGTGGCGCGAAGTTCCGGCTGGACCTCTTGCGCTCGCGGAAAAGATGCACTCAATAAGCGTCTGAACCTGGACGCGGAGGATTTTGCCGGATGGCTTCAGCTTCTCGCTATTTATCGATACCGCTGCCAAATGGCTCGCGGATTTCCCTCCTTCTTTCTTTGCCTTTTGCGCTCATTCATCTTGCCGCGCTGCTCGTTTTTTTCATTCCGTTTCACTGGTATTACCTGGTGACTTGCCTTGTGCTGCTGGTCGTGCGGATGTTCTTCGTCACGGCGGGCTATCACCGCTATTTTTCGCACCGGTCCTTCAAGACCAGTCGCGTCTTTCAGTTCGTGATTGCGTTCATGGCCATGACCTCTTCGCAGAAGGGCGTGCTGTGGTGGGCTGCGCATCACCGCCACCATCACCGGCATTCGGACCAGGAACTCGATTTGCATTCGCCGACCCTCTTTGGGTTCTTCTGGTCGCACGTCGGCTGGATCATCTCGGATAAATACAATGACACGCGCACCGAATACATCGCGGACTTTGCCAAGTATCCCGAGCTGCGCTGGCTGAACAAATACCACCTGGTGCCGCCCGTCACGCTCGGCGTGGTGCTCTGGCTGATCGGCGGATGGCCGCTGTTCATCTGGGGCTTTTGCCTGAGCACTGTGTTGCTGTGGCACGACACCTTTACGATCAATTCGCTCTCGCACCTTTTTGGTTCTCGCCGCTACGAAACCACTGACACCAGCAAGAACAACTGGTTGCTCGCCCTGCTGACGCTCGGTGAAGGCTGGCACAATAACCACCATCACTTCATGGCCTCGGCGCGCCAGGGCTTCTTCTGGTGGGAGATCGACATCACCTACTACACCCTGAAGATCCTCTCGTGGTTCGGCATCGTCTGGGACCTGCGCAAAGTGCCCGTGCATCTGCTGACCCAAGACCGGCTCGCGGCGTAACACAAACTCACCGATATATCCGGGGACAGACAGGAATGTCTGTCCCGCTTCTTTTTCACCGCTGGATTTTTTTCAATTGGCCTTGTACTTATAATCAGCAACATGCTCATGGGGCACGACAAGCTACTGCTCGACATCCAGGACCTAGTTTCCAATGCGAGGGATCGGGTTGCTGCTCTGCAAGGCGTCGCCGAAGTCCTCAGAAGTTCCGGCAATTATCGCTGGGTCGGACTTTATGACGTAGACGGCGCCGCAGGAACAGTAGCGAACATCGTTTGGAGCGGGCCGGGTGCACCCGAGTATCCGAAGTTTCCCATCACCAAGGGGCTGACAGGCGCAGCCATTTCCTCCCGAAAAACCGTGAATGTCGGGGATGTCGTGGCCGATCCACGGTATCTCACCGCCTTTGGCACGACGAGGTCGGAAATTATTGTTCCCGTGTTCGACGGTGCCGGCGAGAGCGTTGTTGGCACGATTGACGTTGAGAGTGACAAGCCGAATGCCTTTAGCGAAGACGTACAGGCCCGTCTCGAAGACTGCGCCAGTGTGATCCGGCCACTTTGGCGCGCTGAACTTGGGCCGGTGCTCTGAGGATGGAGGCTGCGAGCGCTTATTCATCACGGCATGGTTAACATCGGCTGGCTGCTTGGCGTCTAGGCAGGATGTAACGAAACACCGGATGCCGACGATGTCAGGAGGGCCAGCCATGTTGCGAAAACCATTGCTCTTCACGCTCTATGCCTTGCTTGCATGCTGCCTTGCTATCTCGTCGCAGACATTGAGCGGATCTGAAGATCCGTCGCTTCACAAAGCTCAGCCTGGTGCTTCGGGACGCGATGCCCACCCGGTCAATTCAAGTCTCACGGCACATGAGTGGGGCACGTTTACCTCCATCGCCGGAATGGACGGCAGCGCCGTGGAGTGGTCACCGCTTACCGGGGCCACGGACCTCCCTGCGTTCGTCGAACACTTTCGCGATCCCGGCTTCAAGCTTGGGCTGCGAGGCACGGTGCGGATGGAAACACCGGTTCTCTATTTCTATGATTCGCGAGAAGAAACCATTTCGGTCAAGGTGTCTTTCGCAAGAGGCGTGGTCACGGAGTGGTATCCACATGCCAGCCGCGTCGAGCCTGCGGCGAATCTTTATTATGGAATTCTCCAGCAAGCAGACGCCACCGGAAGCATCGCTTGGGATTCGGTCACTCTTGCGCCAAATGGGAGACCTGATTTCCCAGTCGGTGACCGCAACAACCACTATTACGCGGCCCGAATGACTTCTTCGACTCCGCTGCGAGTAAAGACCACCGCGGGCGAGCAGCAGGAAAAATTTCTCTTCTATCGCGGCGTTTCCACTTTTTCCGTCCCACTTTCAGCGTTGCTCGGCACGGAAGGGAAGGTGGAGATCAAAAATCATGGCGATCAAGAGCTCCCAGCCACGATTCTCTTCGAGCGGCGCGGCGAGAAGGTAGGCTACCGCATCGGCGGTGCACTTAAGGAAGAAGCGATTCTGGATGCGCCGGAGCTTAGCTCCACCATCGACGAACTGGGACGCGACCTTGAAGGCATTCTGGTTGCCCAAGGTCTCTACCATGACGAAGCCCGCGCCATGGTCGAAACCTGGCGGAATTCCTGGTTCGAGGAAGGCAGCCGGCTGTTGTATATCGTTCCCGCGGCGTTCGTGAACGAGGTGCTGCCTCTCTCGATTAATCCTGCGCCCGCGCAAACCGTCCGCGTATTTGTGGGCCGGCTGGAACTGGTCACGCCCGCAACGGAAAAGGCAGTCGAGACCGCGTTTGCCGCGCATGATACCGCGACATTGAAGGCGTACGGCCGCTTCCTGGAACCAATTCTTGCAACAATGATCAAGAAGGAAACGAATCCAGCGCAAACGCGCCGATTTCAGGAATACCTGAATTCCGTTTACAGTCAGTTGGTCGCGCAGAGCCTGGGCCGGCACTAACTGGGCGCGTCTCTTCTACTTGCCGACCAAACTCAGCTGACTAGCGACGCAAAGCCACTGGCCGTCCTTCTTGATCCAGGTATCCGTGAACCTGCCTACATGCGAAAACGGTTTTCCTTTTTCGGTGCCCTTTTCATGAGTTGAGCCGGTGACGACCACGGTATCGCCGTGACGGTGCAACTTCATGTCGTCGGATACCTCGACGGTAAGCTGCATGGACTTGTCCCGAATGGCCGCCAGAAATTGTCCCTTGGTCAACACGGCACCGTCGTAATCGGTCAGCACGAAATCGCTGTCCAACAATTTCCCCATGGCGTCCGCGTCATGATTGATCTGCATCTGATTCCAGAGATTTTCCAGCGCGATGATTTTTGTTTCGTCGCCCTGGGCCATGGAAATGTTTTGCGAGAATGGCATGGAGGCGAGCGCGAGCAAGAGAATGAGAGGACGTAACGTCAAGGTAGCTCCTTTGGGTCTTGTGTTGTTTCAAGGATGACACGAACTAAACCGTTTGCCGCTGCGGAATTTTCGAATTTGCTCCTTCAGAGTAAGAGACCTCGAGCCGGCAGCCAGCCAATTTGTCGGTTGCGCGGGTGTAGGGATTGCGCGAAAATTAAGGCTCCCGCCGTGGCAGCAAAAGTCCCTGAGAGCGCATTCGCGGGCGGTTCAAGATTCAGAAGCAAGAATCAAGCGCAAGAATAGAGAAGGGCAAACGTCATGACGCAACACGTTGGCGAACTCAATCCTCCGGTTCGGTTGATGCTGACCCCCGGACCGTCTTCCATCGACCCGCGCGTCTATCGAGCGATGGCCACGCCCCTGGTCGGGCACATGGACCCGTGGTTCAAAGGGTGCATGGACGAGACGCAAGTCCTGCTGCGGCAAATTTTCCAGACAGAAAACCGCGTCACCATGCCGCTTTCGGCGTCGGGATCCGGAGGGATTGAAGCGGCGGTGCTGAATTCGCTGGAAGAAGGCGACGAAGGCATCGTGGCGGTCAACGGCGTTTTTTCCGAGCGCATGTACGAGATTGCAACGCGGGCCTCGTCGAAAGTCATAAAAGTAGAGGCGCCCTACGGGAAGCCGGTAGATGCTGAAGATGTGCGCCGCGCGGGCAAGGGCAAAAAAATTAAAATGATAGGGTTCGCGCATGGGGAAACATCCACCGGCGTGATCACCGGCATCGACGCGTACCGCAAAGTGGCGGACGAATTAGGAGCGTTGCTCATCGTGGATACTGTGGCATCGCTCGCTGCCGTCCCAATCGATGTGGACAAGGAGCGGATTGACATTTGCTTCAGCGGATCGCAAAAAGCCATCAGCGCGCCGCCGGGCATGTCGCCGATCACGGTGAGCCCGTCTGCCGAAGAAGTTTTCCGCAAGCGCAAGACGAAAGTGCAAAGCTGGTACTTCGACTTGACGACGGCGATGAACTATTGGGGCAAAGACCGGCTCTATCATCACACGCCGCCGATTTCGCTGATTTTCGCGCTGCGCGAAGCGATGCGGCTGGTGATCGAAGAGGGCCTGGAAGCGCGCTGGGAGCGCCATCGCGTGAATCAGGTCGCGCTGATCGCTGGCCTCGAGGCGATGGGGCTGGATTTGCTGGTGAAGAATCCGGCGGACCGCCTGCCAACGGTGACCGCTGTGATGATTCCCAGCGGCATTGACGACGCGAAGGTACGGAATCAGTTGCTCGACGAGTTCAACATCGAAATCGCCGGCGGATTCGGCGCGGTGAAGGGAAAAATCTGGCGCGTCGGATTGATGGGCTACTGCAGCCAGAAGCCTTTCGTGCTGCTGTTCCTGGCCGCGCTGGAGAAGTGCTTGCTCGATCAAGGCTTCCGCGTGCCGAGCGGCGCGGGAGTGGGAGCCGCGATTCGGAGTTATTCGCAAGTGGAAACGGCGGCAGCTGTCAGCCGCTAGACCAACTACCAAATATGTCGTTTGTCATGCTGAGCAAAGTCAAGCTTCTCAGCGTAAACTGTTAATCGAGTAGTCGGCGAAGGAGCGCGCGTGACGACACGCCCAGTACTTGCGAATACCGGCGCCATGAGTCAATTCATCGGCGCCTTCGAAGTCACCTCAAAATTGAGCGGTCAGACCTATCAGTGCCGCTTCTCGCATATGTGGAACGGCATTGCCACGCGTCACGCGGACACAATTGATACAAAGTTTTTTGTCGATGGCCAGGCCCATGTGGTCGGATTGGCGCACACCGCGTTCGTGAAATTCCGCGCGAAGGCCAAGCGCGATCTAACGGACCGCGAAGCAAGCTTTATCGCCGCCGAGTATTTGCGCGAGCGCCTCGAAGAAGATGACTTGCGCCCTCTTTACGACATTCCAGAGGCCGAAGTCCTCCGCCTGATCAGCCAGATCGGCATCAAGTAAGAATCTGACTTTCCACAATAACGAAGTTCGACGCTAATCCCTGCGCGCGAATCTCAGTCGCCCGGTTCGGCGTGGAAAGCGTCGAGCGTTGGATGGCGAAGGCCATCGCGGCGAATGAAGTGGATGACGAGCAGCATGAGCAGGGCGCCGCAAACCAGCACAGCGACTGCGATTTGCAGGCCAAGCTGCAGGTCACGAAAATCGGAAATCCTCCCGACTACGTGCGGACCCAGGCCCCCGATCAACTGCGTGGCAAACATGTACACGCCGATCGACGTGGCATGCGCGCGCCGCGGCATCATGTCATGAATGACGGCGGTCACCGGCCCGTGATACCAGGACATAAAGAAGAAAGCGACCGCGAGACCGATCAGCACCGTGGATTTCTCTTCTGACTGAATGGCCAGCAGCAGGCATGGGGTCGCGAGCAGGAATGCGGCCACCACGGCGATAATTCGCCCGTAAGAAAAAGTCCGGTGCAGGCGGTCCGCAACGAACCCGCCGGTTAGAACACCTAACAGCGCCGATGACAGCCCGATGACCGCGAGCAACACGGAGGCTTCGCGCAAGCTGAAGTCCTTGTAGTTCACGGCGAAATCCGTGCTCCAGGTCAGCAGCGAGACGGTGGAAAAGGTGATGCAAATCCCCGCGCAAATCATGGCCACAAACGCAGGCACCTGCAGAAGCCGCCAAATGGGCACCACTTCAGAGCGTGGTCCGCGCGGCGGCTCCTCAATCCAGAAGAGGGCGATCCCCGGAACAATGCCTGCGAGCGCCACGATGAAAAGCGCTTCCTGCCAGCCGTATCGCTGACCGACAACGCCCCCCAAAACATGGCCGGCAGCGCCTCCGAGCAGCATGCCGGAAGCGAAGATGGCTTGCGCGACGGCGCGGCGTTCTTGCGGGAAGCCGCCGGAAATCATGGACTGAGCTGCAGGCGCGTAGGCAGCTTCGCCAAGCCCGACAACCGATCTGGCGATTAGGAAGAAAAGAAAATTGGAGGTGAGGCCGCCCAAGAACGTCGCCACGCTCCAGCACACGATGCCAATCGCGATGATGGCCTTCCGGCTGAAACGGTCGGCCAGGAAACCAAACGGGATGCTGCCTACGGCAAGAACCAGCAGGAGAAAGGTTTGCAACGAGCCGAGTTCGGCATCCGTAACGTGCAAGTGGTCGCGCAGCAGCGGAATCAGCGGCACGAAGACCTGGCGTGCCGCGAAGTTGACAAAATTGATCAAAGCAAGTACAGCAAGAAGACGAATCTGATAGGAAGTGAGCGGAATGGGCTTCGTAGACATTCTGAATGAGCTCGGTGATTCGCGTGCGACCTGGTGGAGCGTAGACCGGAAGTTATCAGTCTTCGTTCAGTCTATCAACATTATATGACGACTCAGAATCCTGTTCCCTCTTCGAACGCCACGACCAGTGACCGTTTAACCACGGTCCTTTCTTACGGCGTGCTGCTGCTGCTCATTTACCTTGTTTTCCGGATCTACGAACCCTTTCTCTCCCCGCTTGGATGGGCCGCCATTCTGGTGATTTTTTTCTATCCCATGCATAGCTGGCTGGCGCGGAAGTCTTCTTCGAATCGCGCCGCCGTCTTCAGCACGCTGGCGGTAACGATTTTGCTCATCGTGCCGGCAATTCTGCTCACCACCCTGTTCGTGCGCGAAGCGCTCTCAATTTCGCGCGGCGTGCAACATACGATTGTGGAACAACACGCCCCAACCGTGGCGAGAAAGTGGGCTTGGATTGCGCAACATGTTCCCGGATTGGATCCCAACGCCGATGTGGTTGACATGCTGGCCCAAGCCGTTCAGAAGGAGGCCGGTTTTCTCGCGGAGCGCCTCGGCACCATCCTGCGAAACATAGCCGAGTTTATCTTTGACCTTTTCGTGATGATCTTTGCCTTGTTCTATTTCTTTCGCGACGGCGATCAAATTATTCGCGGCGTCCGCAGCATTCTGCCCTTTGACGCCGAGCACCGCGACACCATGATGAAGCAGTCGCGCGACCTCATTTCCGCAAGCGTCATGACCAGCCTGATCATCGCGGCTATTCAAGGGATTCTTGGCGGACTGGGCTTCGCCATCGTTAAATTGCCAACCCCGCTCTTCTGGGGCGTAGCGATGGCTTTCTTTTCGCTGGTTCCCGTCGTGGGCTCCGGACTGATCTTCGTGCCGGCGTCGTTGTGGCTCGGCTTCACGGGGCATTGGGGGCGCGCCATTTTGCTGCTGGCGATCTGCGCGGGCGTCTCCACGATTGTGGACAATGTCCTGCGGCCGCTGCTGCTCGGTGGGCGCACCGAATTGAGCGGCTTGGTGATCTTCATCAGTGTGGTTGGCGGCGTCGGCCTCTTTGGGATGCTCGGTCTGGTGCTGGGGCCGATCCTAGTGGCAACCGCCGCGGGAGTCCTGACGGTATATATGGAACGCCCGGAGAGCCCGCCGATAACCGCTCGATAACACGTATATGGTCTCGCCGTGAGGGCATGACTTGAGTGTGCTAGAGTAACGCGCTCGAAGGATTCTCATGACCACCAAATCTGCTCCAAAACCCGCGGAGCTTCCGGCGGCGAAATTGAGGTGGAGATGCGAGCTCTCGCGCATCCCGTTTGAAACCACCGCGCAAGCGGAACTGCGCGAAGGGTTCATTGGACAGGAACGCGCGCTGCGTGCGCTGAAAATGGGCGCAGAACTTTCGGCGCCAGGCTACAATGTTTTTGTATGCGGGCTGGCAGGCACCAGCCGCGGCGGAACCATCGCGCGCATGATCGAAGAGCTTCACCCGCCAACAAAAGAGTCGCTCGATCGCTGCTACGTCAACAATTTCAAATTGACGGACCGTCCTCGTCTGTTGGCGCTGCCTCGTGGCCAGGCCAACTCTTTCAAGAAAGACGTGCAGGCGGGGATTGATTTTCTGCGGCGCCGCATCCCCCAAGTCTTCGAAGGCGAGCCGTTCCAGCGCCAAAAAGGGCGCATCGTCGAGCGCTTCACAGTGCGCGAGAAGGAATTGATGGACGATTTCACACGCCGAATCGCCCGTGAGCAGTTTGCACTCGGCCACATGCAAGTAGGCGCTGTGGCGCTGCCGGAAATTTTTCCCGTGCTCGAAGGCCAGATGGTCCCCATCGAGGACATCTCCAAGATGGTGCACGAAGGCAAACTCGAAAGTCCCGTCGCCGAAGACATCGAGCGGAAGTACGAGCAGTTCCGCCAGGAATTCACGGTCGTATACCGGAAAACTCTTACGTTATCGCGCGAACTGGCCAGCGAACTGAGCTACCTGGAGCAGGAAGCAGCCTCCGTACTCGTCGATGGCGTCATCGAAGAACTCAAGGAAAAATATCCCGGCAACAGTGTCGCGGAATATCTCGAAGAAGTGCGCCACCATCTTCTCGACAATCTCGATCCCTTCAAGGAGCGCGAAGGCGAAGGCGAGCACGACGAAGAGACCCCTGACGGCTTGCCCAAGCCGCAGGGCGGCGGTCCGGAGCGCGATCCCTTCCGCGTATACGGCGTGAACGTGATTCTCGCGCACGACAACGACGACAAATCTCCGGTCATTTTTGAAACCACGCCTACGTACGCCAACCTGTTCGGGACCATCCAGCGTGCCTACGACGCGCGAGGCGGCTGGACCAGCGACTTCATGGATCTGCGCGCCGGTTCGCTGCTCCGAGCCGATGGCGGCTTCCTGATCATGTATTCGCTGGAAGCGTTGTCCGAAGTCGGTGTGTGGCGCGCCCTGAAGCGCACCCTGAATCACAATCGCCTGGAAATTCAGCCACTCGAAATGTTTTATCCCTTTGGTGGCAGCGCGCAGAAGCCGGAAGCGATCGACATCAACGTCAAAGTCATCCTCATCGGTGACCGCTCTTTGTATGAGTTGCTTTACGAGTATGAGGAGGACTTCCGCAAAATTTTCAAGGTGCGCGTGGAGTTCGACGAAGAGATGGCCATGAGCGACGGCGTCATCGCCGAATATGCCGGGCGGCTGCGTGCGTTGTCCGAGAAAGAAGGTTTGTACCCCTTCGACCGCGGAGCATTCGCCGCCATGCTCGAATACGGCGTGCGCCAGGCTGGGCGAAGAAATAAGGTGACCGCGCGCTTTGTCGATATTGCCGACCTGGCCCGCGAAGCACATTACAACGCGGCCGCCGCCGGCGAATCTGTAGTCCGCGCGGCGCACGTGCGCGGCGCCTTGTCTTCGAAAATGGAGCGCCACAACCTGATTGAAACGCGTATCCGTGAAATGATCCAGGAAGGAACCCTGCTCGTCGATTTAGAAGGCTCAAGCGTCGGCCAGGTCAACGGGCTAAGTGTCCTTGAAATCGGCGGCTATTCGTTCGGCAAGCCCGTGCGCATCACCGCGACTGCGGCCCTTGGAAAAGCGGGCCTGATCAATATCGAACGCGAAGCCAATCTCAGCGGCCGCTTCCATGACAAAGGAATGCACATCATCGCCGGCTACTTGCGAAGCCAGTTCGCGCAGGACAAGCCGCTTTCGCTCGCGGCCAGCATCTGCTTCGAGCAGTCGTACTCCGGAGTGGACGGCGACAGCGCCAGCTCCACGGAAATCTACGCGCTAGCGTCGGCGCTCTCCGGTTTGCCGCTGCGACAAGACATTGCCGTAACTGGCTCCATCAACCAGCAAGGCGATATTCAGGCTATCGGCGGCGTGAACGAAAAAATCGAAGGATTCTATGACGTGTGCCGCATCAAGGGTCTCACCGGCACGCAAGGCGTGATGATGCCCGACTCCAACGTGGAGGATTTGATGCTGCGCGAGGACATTCTGGAAGCCGTCGCGGCCGGCAAATTTCACATCTGGCCGGTTGCCAAGGTCGAACAGGGCATCGAGATCCTCACTGGTAAGTCGGCAGGACAGAAAAACGGCGACGGAAGGTTTGACGCAGGAACCGTCTTCGCATTGATGGACGAACGCCTCCGCACCATGGCCAAGACCCTCAAGGAATTCGAATAGTTTCACCTAGCCAAGTCTATTTGAACGAGGCGCCTGGATGGCGGAAGAGTGCCCACCGGCATTGGCGTAGGCAGAGTACAGCAGCGTGCGCTGGCTGAAGGGAAGGAAGCCCAGACCAGCAGCGCAAAGCAGGACTAGGCCCTGGAGCCCGCCCAGGAAGAGCAAAGGCGTCGCGGCCCAAGCCGCGTCGAGCAACAATACCGCTGGAAACAACAACCGGAACTTCACACCAAGGTCGGGGTAGTCGAAGGACAAGGCCGTGAACAGGTAAAGGCGCACCGGGGCGCCAAGCACGGCAGCCGTCAGCAGGACACCGCCCAGCATAGGCGATCCGTAGAGCTCGTGACTGACGCGGAGCACGTCGTGGAATTTGTAGAGTGCCGGCGCGTACATCACCAAGTACGAGACTTGAATGAGCATGAGCAGCGCGCGGACCGCCCCGCGCGGAATCGAAATCGGCGGGGCAGGCCCGGTAGCCATAACGGCGGAAGTCCGTCCCGACGGTTCGAGGCTTCGACGCAAAGCCCCCAGATCGAGGGCAAGATCGCGAGCCGATGCGTAGCGTTCGTCAATGCGCTTGCGCAGGCATTTTTGCAAGATGCGCCCGAGTTCAAGTGGAGCCACCGGATTGTGCTGCCCAAGCGGTGGTGCTTCTTCCTTGAGGATGTTGGCGATGGTTGACGTGGCCGACTGGCCGAGAAAGGGGTTGCGCCCCGCGGCCATCTCGTACATTACCAGACCGAGCGCGTAAAGATCGGTGCGCGGGTCAACGGGCTCGCCTTCCAGCTGCTCCGGAGCCATGTAGCCAACTGTGCCGACGAGCAAACCGGCCTCCGTGGAGAGCGTGGCCGTGTCCGCTCCTGTGGCGGCAATGCTTACCTTGGTGGCCAGCGGCCGGAGAAGTTTGGCCAGGCCAAAATCGAGAACCTTGACTTGGCCGCTGCATGTCACAAAGAGATTCGCCGGTTTGATATCGCGATGGACAATGCCTTTTGCATGCGCGGCATCGAGCGCGTCGGCAATCTGTGTGCCGACATCCAGGAGCCAGGTCGTGTTGAAAGGCTTTTTGCCGATGTAACACCTGAGTGTTTGGCCTTCGAGTAGTTCCATAACGATAAAGAACACGCCCTCGTGCTCATCGATAGCGTGGATCGTGCAGATGTGGGGATGATTCAAGGCAGATGCGGCACGAGCTTCCCGCCGAAAACGATCCACAGCCTGGTGGTCTCTGGAAAGCTCTTCGGGGAGGAATTTCAGCGCCACCGGGCGGCCCAAGCTGGTGTCCTCGGCTTTGTAGACGACACCCATTCCACCGCCACCCAGCTTCTCAAGGATTCGAAAGTGCGAAATGGTCTGTCCGACCATAATACGAGGAACTTGCTCTTGGCGGGCCATGTTAGGCCCGGACCGCTGGCAAGTCAAACAAAGATCATCCAAGTCCTTGGATTCTGTGGGCATATCCCCCAAAAAAGTGTCAGCGCAATTTCCTCCTTGAGCTTTGGTGCCGGAAGCGCAAGTGTCCGGCCAAGATGACGATGTCAGGAGATTCTTGCAGGGTGCAAGGTCTGACTTCCAGGTTGAGTTCCACCATTCGCTTTGTTTCCTTCCAAATTTGGCCCGCAAACGTATGGACTGAAAAGTGCCATGGACAGCGTCAGGTAGTTTGGCGATTGCGAGTGAACGGAGGAGGCACCATGCGGAAAGTAATGTTAGCCGGGTTTCTGGCGTTCGCGTATGTGCTGCCGGAATCCGCGGGCGCGGCGGAACTAAAGCAGGAAACCACGGAGGCCTTCAATCAATACGTTCTCCTAACCGAGGGTCGCATGGCTCAGGAGCTGCGCGACGGCCACACCTTCCTCTGGGTGGACGGCTTTCCAGAGCCGCAGCGAAATAGGTTGTACACTCAGCTTCGAGACGGAGAAATTGTCATCGAGCGCTTGGAAACTCTCGAAAAAGAGAAGCGCATCAAGGTGCCGAACGGGCTGGTCCACCATTGGATGGCGGTGAGTTTTGTTCCCGGCGTAACCCTTCAACAAGTTCTGACTCTCTTGCAGGATTACGATCATCACGAGGACATCTATAAACCGGATGTGTTGCGTTCGAGACTTCTGAACGCTGACGGGAACTGTTTCAAAATCTATCTGCGACTCCGCCAGAAGGCGATCATCACTGCCGTGTTCAACGCAGAATTTGATGTGTCTTATTTCCCCTTGGATGAGAGCCGGACACATAGCCGATCTCACTCTACGCGAATTGCAGAATTGGAGAATCCGGATCGATCCGACGAACGGGAAAAACCCATCGGCAAAGATCGTGGCTTCCTGTGGCGGCTGAATAGCTATTGGCGATTTCAAGAGAAAGACGGCGGAGTCTACCTCCAACTTGAGTCGTTGGCGCTAAGCCGGAGCGTCCCTGTACTCTTTGCTTGGGTGGTCAATCCTCTCTTAAAGAGTATTCCCAGGGAGTATCTCTCGCGGCTTCTTACCTCCACTCGCGTCTCCCTGACCAAAAAGAGCGTTGCCGCTTGGTTTGGAACTTCCCCCTTGATGAAGCCGCTCTCCACACGGTTTTTCCTCGTTGCGCCGTATTCCGAGACGGCGCAGAATGAGGGTCATTCCACGGCAATCCTTCCTATTCAAGAGAGGATTTTATGCGCTCCCCAAAAATCATAGCCGCATTCACTCTGGTCGCTGCGTCTCTCCCCATAGCAAATGCACAGACCACCGCACCGGCCTTATCCGGGGATCAGGTCGTGGAGCGGGTTTCGCCTTCCGCCGTATCTATTCTCGTAGGCAAGGGTGACGGCCAAGTTGCAGGCGTCGCTTCCGGAGTGGTCATTCGAAGCGACGGCGTGATTCTTACTGCGAACCATGTTGTGAAAGGAATGCGGGAGGTGCAGGTGCGGCTGAAGAGCGGCGAAATCTACGACCAGGTCGAGTTGATGGCGTCTGATGAGCGCCGCGACGTTGCCGCACTGCGCATCTCCGTCGCGGGGCTCCCGGTCCTGCCCTTCGGCAACTCCGCTAGTGCAGCATCTGGCGCAGTGGTGTTTGTCGTATCGAATGCCGTCGGTCTACCCTGGACTGCATCTTCAGGCATCCTAAGCGCCACTCGAATGGCCGACGATGTACCCGGAGCAGGCAGTGGTTACCGGATTCTGCAGTTCACCGCTCCGCTGTCGCCGGGATCCAGCGGCGGAGTGTTGGTCGATGCTGAGGCTCGGATACTGGGAATTGTCGTGGGATCACTCAGCGTCGGCCAGAACATCAACTTCGCCGTACCGATCGAAAGCGTTGCTGGCCTCGCCAATGCATCTGGTGGGACGCGTTTTGACTCTGGCGCACGATTACAATCATTCGGCGCGAGGGCCACAGCCTTCCCGGCTGCTCCTGCCAACGCTCCTGGGATACCGCAAGCAGTTCCGCCGAATCCGACTCTGCCCCGCCCGGACCAGCGGCAAATGCACACCATTTCGGTGCATTCCAAAACAATTTATTTGCGCCGCGAGCGGCTGCAGGACGACATTCATAAAACAGCGATGTTCCCGCACTTGGGATTGCGCTTCGCCGATTACGGGCAAACTGCCGATATTGCGATCACGGTTGACCGGCCGGTCATGACGTTTGACTGGACCTACACGCTGGTTTATCAGCCGAAGTCTTTGACACTCGCTTCGGGCACGGTAGAAGCAACCGATGAATTCGACGCCGGTCCGAAGCTGGCGGCAGTGATTGTGGAGCAGCTCGCCAGTGCCGTGCAGTTCCCGCGCGAAGAGCTGGATAGACCGACCGGAACATCGGAGGCGAGCGGCACGGCGATTCGTGAATCGGGAAGCGATCCGGCAGGAATTCTTCGCTCTGCTCGATCGATATTTGTGGAATCCCACACGATCTGGATGAAGGGCAATTTGCTGCAGGA
>WNFP01002043.1_pt1 | contig 34016 bp, 29 predicted proteins | sample 5400201 | NCBI WGS metagenome assembly WNFP01 (sample SAMN13153355, study PRJNA577476) | soil metagenome | isolation source: 115 cm saprolite under Madrone tree | place: USA:California | collected 2016-06-14 | reverse complement strand
TCGAAAAAGCTACGGAGTTGGGTGTGAACCGTATCGTTCCGCTGGCCGCCGCGCGGAGCGAAAAAGGCCTATTGGCAGCGGCAGGAAAGCGCGCGGAGCGCTGGAAGAAAATTCTGTTCGAATCGTCGCAACAATCGCGACGGGTGCGTTTGCCAGCGATTGATCAGGTGGCCGTGCCGGGAAAGGCGTTTGCGGCGAGCCAATCTCGGCTGAAACTTACGCTTTCCGAGCGGCTCGAAGCGCTGCCGCTGAAGAAAATTTTGACTGGTCGCACGGCGGACACAGTTGCTCTGGCGATTGGGCCGGAGGGCGGATGGACAGACGAAGAATTTTTCGCGGCGGCGAAAGCCGGGTTCGAAGAGGCTTCGCTGGGCAGCCTGATTCTCCGTACGGAAACTGCGGTGACCGCTTGCCTCGCGTCAGTGAACTACGCTCTCGAACCATGATCAGGAATAAAGCGGCGGTGCAGGAAAAACTTCACGCCTCGAATCTTCTTGGCTGCGCAGTCCGCGTCGCGTAGGATAACGGCCATGGCGCGGCAAAATCTTCTTATCCCGGCTGTGGCGCTCCTGGCGTTCCCCGTCTTAAGCTCCAGTACCCTGGCGCAAGATCGTCCTTTACGGACAGTGGACACGGAAACCGTTGCCGCAGGCACGCTGCGCACGGAAATCGGCTTTGATTTTTTGCAGGACGTCGGATTTCCGGTCTCCGGTCTACGCGGCGATGAGACTTCCGTGGGTGTTGTCGACTTCCGCATGGGCGTCGGGAAAATTGTCGAAGTTGAAGTCGAAGGCGCGCTTCAGAATTTTCTGGACGTAAAATCACAGGGAACTTCATTTGTGCCCAACCTTTCTCTCACCGGCGTCAATTCCACCCACGACACCGGGGACTTCACGCTGGCCACAAAAATCCGCCTGCTCAAAAATGAAGGGAAGCGTCCTGGCATTGCCTTCAAATTCGGCTTCATCATGCCCAATTCGAATCAAGCGCGCGGTATCGGCACCAACACCACCAACGTTTTCGCGTTAGTGGCGCTCGAAGAACAAATTCGCAAGCTCAGCGTCTTCGGCAATCTTGGTCTCGAGATTTTGCAGGCGCCTAATGCATTGTTCACTCAAAATGACGTGCTTATGTACGGCGGAGCGTTCAAATATCCGATCCTTCGCCGTGTCGATTTGGTCGGCGAAGTGAATGGACTGTACTCGTCGCGAAGTATCAACGATGCCTTAATCGGAACGCAGAGCACGGGCCAAGCCCGGCTGGGGCTACAGATTACGGTTGGCGGATTCACATGGGATCTAGCCGGGGTTCGCGGGCTGAATAAATACGACCCGCGCTCCGGATTCACCTTTGGCGTCAGCAAGGACTTCCGGCTATTCGATTTCAGCAAAGTTGAATAGCTCGGTGCGGTCTAGAAAGACCTCGGCTTTCTGGCCGCTGCAAGTTCAATCTGGAATCTGGCGCGCTTCGCGTGTTATAAAAGAATGTAGTAAGCAACAATGTCGAACCCGGACGAGCGCCCACTGATCCCATCCGCGAATCCACCTGAAGTCCCCGTGGAGCCCGTTGCGCATGCTGCTTCGATTCCTCTTCTGCCGCCTTATAGTCCGTCTTCTGTTCCGAAGGATCGTCAGCATCACCTTCGCCACGAAATCCGCGTTTGGACTCGCGATTTACTTATCGCGATCGGTCTCGCGCTGATCATCATCATTTTCTTGTATCAACCGGTGAAGGTGGAAGGGACCAGTATGGCGCCTCTGCTTTCCGATCAGGAACGCATTTTTATCAACAAGTTTGTATACCGCTTTGAGCCCATTCACCGCGGCGACGTGGTGGTGTTCTGGTATCCTCTCGACAAAACCAAGTCGTTCATCAAGCGCGTGATCGCGCTTCCAAGCGAAAGCGTCGAGATCCGCCAGGGCATGGTATACGTGGACGGTCAGCAATTGAAAGAACCATACGTCCCGCCGCAATACGAAGACTTAAGCGATTACGGACCGGTTCGCGTCCCGCCGAACATGTTTTTTGTAATGGGCGATCACCGCATCAGTTCGAACGACTCCAGGGTTTTTGGCCCGGTTCCCAGCCGGTTTATTTATGGCCGCGCGGTTTTTGCGTATTGGCCCGTGGATCACTTTGGCTCGCTTTCGACAACAGCCGAAGCGCAAGAAAAATGACCAACGGAGGACACACTGAGCGAAGTTCTGCATCGACCTGCAATTCTGGCGCTCGAGGACGGGCGCGTATTTAACGGCCGCGCGGCCGGCGCAATCGCACGCCGCGGCGGCGAAGTTGTTTTTAACACCAGCCTCACCGGATACCAGGAAGTTTTCACCGATCCCAGTTACGCCGGGCAAATTGTTTGTTTGACGTATCCCCACATCGGAAATGTCGGTGCGAATCTGGACGATGAAGAGGCAGCCAAGCCTTATATCGAATCGCTTATCGTGCGTGAATTTTCGCAGATTGCTTCCAACTGGCGCTCCACTGAAACCGCGCATCTTTATTTGAACCGAAACAAGATTCCAGTCATCTGGGATATTGATACCCGCGCACTGGTTCGCCACATTCGCAAAGTCGGCGCATTGCGCGGCATGGTTTCGACCGACGGCACCGCGGCGGATCAATTAATCCACGAAGCCAAGAGCTTGCCAACGATGGCGGGACAGGAATTGGCAAGCCGGGTCAGTTGTAAGAGGTCCTACGACTGGGGGAAAGGGTCGATTGATCTGGTGACCTCGCCGTGGTCCGAAGAGATGGGTGAGGCAGCGCAGAATGGCGACGCGCAAAAGCTTCGCGTCATTGCATACGACTTTGGCATTAAACAGAACATTTTACGGCTGCTGACAGACCATCACTGCGAAGTCGGAGTTGTGCCCGCCGCCACCCCCGCTGCGGACGTTCTCGGAATGAATCCGGACGGCATTTTTCTATCGAATGGTCCAGGTGACCCCGAGCCAATGGAATACGCGGTCGAAAATGTGCGGAAGTTTATCGGCAAAGTTCCCGTTTTCGGAATCTGCCTCGGCCACCAGGTTTGCGGATTGGCGCTGGGCGGCAAGACTTTCAAGCTGAAATTCGGGCATCACGGTTCGAACCATCCTGTGAAAAATCTTTTGACCAATCAAATCGAAATCACCGCGCAAAACCACGGATTCTGCGTGGATCCCGAATCGCTGCCGTCGAGTGACGTGGAAGTCACGCACCTGAACCTCAACGATCACACCAACGAAGGCATTCGTCATAAGTCCGCGCCGATTTTCAGCGTGCAGTATCACCCGGAAGCTTCGCCCGGTCCGCACGACTCACACTATTTATTCACCCAGTTCACGGATTTGATGAAGGAATGGAAGCAGCCAGGAAGCTCGCGGCGATAGGAAATCACAAGAGAGCGAAAGCGCATCACAAACTATTTGAAGGGGCAAGATGCCGAAGCGGAAAGACATCAAGAAGATTCTGATCATCGGGTCAGGGCCAATTATTATCGGGCAGGCCTGCGAATTTGATTATTCCGGCGTGCAAGCGTGCAAAGCGCTCCGCGACGAAGGCTACGAAACAGTTCTGGTTAATTCGAATCCCGCCACCATCATGACGGACCCGGAGATGGCCAACCGCACCTACATCGAGCCACTCTCCAAGGAGTATCTCGAAGCCATCATCATCAAGGAACAGCCTGATGCGCTCCTGCCCACCGTCGGCGGGCAGACCGCTCTGAACCTCGCCGTCGAGCTTGCCGAGAGCGGTATTCTCGAAAAACACAAAGTGGAAATGATCGGAGCGTCGCTGCGGGCCATCAAAGTTGCGGAAGACCGTCTGTGGTTTAAGGACGCCTGCCGCAAAATCGGACTCGAAGTTCCCGCATCGGCCCTCATCAACAACGCGCAGGACGCCATGCGGTTGTGCGAGCAACTCGGTTTCCCGCTGGTGATTCGCCCATCATTCACGTTAGGCGGAACTGGCGGCGCCATCGCTTACAATCGTGAAGAGTTTGCCGACTCCATCAGCCACGCGCTCGATATGAGCCCGGTGCACGAAGCGCTGGTCGAAGAATCCGTACTCGGCTGGAAAGAATATGAACTGGAAGTAATGCGTGATTATCGCGACAACTTCGTTGTGATCTGCACTATTGAAAATTTCGACCCCATGGGTGTACACACCGGCGATTCCATCACGGTCGCGCCCGCGCAAACGCTTACCGACAAAGAATATCAACGGATGCGGGATGCCGCTGCGGCGATAATTCGCGAAGTCGGTGTCGAAACCGGCGGTTCGAACGTGCAATTCGCCATAAATCCAGAAAACGGCCGAATGACCGTGATTGAAATGAACCCGCGCGTTTCCCGTAGCTCCGCACTGGCCAGCAAAGCCACGGGCTTCCCGATCGCAAAAATCGCAGCTCGCCTCGCCATCGGCATGTCGCTCGACGAGATTCCCAACGACATCACCAAAAAGACGCCTGCTTCGTTCGAACCGACTATCGACTACGTGGTCACAAAAATTCCCAAATGGCAGTTCGAAAAATTTCCCGGCTCGGACAGCACGCTCGGCACGCAGATGAAATCTGTCGGCGAAGTGATGGCCATCGGCCGCACGTTCAAAGAGTCGCTGCAAAAAGCGATTCGTTCACTTGAGCCCCACACCCCCTGGCGCGCTCCTGCCGATACACCCGATTCGCTTTTGCGCGAAAAACTGGCCACGCCTCGCCCCGACCGCATCCACTGGCTGCTGACCGCCGTCGATCGCGGCCTGCACGCTGAAGAAATTTGCGAGCTGACAAAAATCGATCCCTGGTTCATCAAGCAAATCGAAGAACTCGTCGCCATGAACAAGCGTGCCGCGGGCGTGACCGTAGAAACTGCCTCTAAAGAATTGCTTCGTGAAGTAAAACGCCACGGCACCAGCGACGAAACTCTGGCGCAGATGTGGAAAACCACTCCTGCAGCCGTTCGTTTACAACGCGCGCGTTACGGCGTTTCTCCGGTATTTAAGCGCGTGGACACCTGCGCCGCCGAGTTCGAATCCTTTACCCCGTATATGTATTCCACCTACGAAGATGAGGACGAGAGCGAAGCCACGTCACGTCCCAAAATCATGATTCTCGGCAGCGGGCCAAACCGCATTGGGCAGGGAATTGAATTCGACTACTGCTGCTGCCACGCCAGTTTTGCTCTCCACGAAGACGGCTACGAAACCATCATGGTGAATTGCAACCCGGAGACGGTTTCCACCGACTACGACACATCCGATCGCCTCTATTTCGAACCGCTCACGCTCGAAGACGTTCTCGCCATCGTGGAAAAAGAAAAGCCGCAAGGCGTCGTTGTGCAATTCGGCGGACAGACTCCACTTAACCTTGCGCTTGAGCTGAAACGCAATGGCGTGCCCATCATCGGCACCGCGCCTGAATCCATTGATCTCGCTGAAGATCGCCGCCGCTTCGGTCGCCTGCTGGATGAACTAAAAATTCCTCAGCCTCGCAACGCGACAGCCCTGGTACCCGAGGAAGCCGCGCGCCTCGCCTCCGAAATTGGCTTGCCGGTTCTGGTCCGCCCCAGCTACGTGCTCGGCGGACGCGCCATGGTCATCGCTTACGACGCCAACACCGTGCAGGAATATGTGGCGCGAAGAAGCTGGCGTGCACTCCGGCGATTCTTCCTGCGTCCTTCCTCCTGTCAGCCTTTCGCCCGCCATCCTCGAAACTATTCGCGACTACACTAAACGCCTCGCGCTGGCCCTCAAAGTCGTCGGCCTCATGAACGTTCAATACGCCATCCAGCGCGACACCGTTTACGTTCTTGAAGTCAATCCGCGCGCGTCGCGCACCGTTCCCTACGTCAGCAAAGCCACCGGCGTGCCGCTGGCAAAGGTTGCCGCCAGACTCATGGCCGGGAAAAAACTCGCCGACATGAATCTTCCGCTGGTTCATCACCATGGCGTCGCCGAAGTCGCCGTACGCGAATATTATTCGGTGAAGTCTCCGGTCTTCCCGTTCAACAAATTCCGCGGCGTAGACACCATTCTCGGCCCGGAAATGCGCTCCACCGGGGAAGTTATGGGCATCTCTACTTCCTACGGCCAGGCATTCGCAAAAGCACAGCTTGCCGCCGGCCAGCGCCTGCCGCGCAAAGGCACGGTGTTCCTCAGCGTCAACGATCGCGACAAAAAACATCTCACTACGATCGGCAAAGAACTTTCCGCGCTGGGATTTCAGCTCACCGCAACTCGCGGGACGGCTGCCGCTCTGCAATCTGCGGGAATCGAAGCCGAAGGCGTCTTCAAAGTAAACGAAGGCCGCCCCAACATCGTGGACCTCATCAAAACCGGCAGAATCGATCTCGTCATCAACACTCCTCTCGGCCGTGAATCCTTCTACGACGAAAAATCCATTCGTCGCGCCGCCATCCGCTATAACATCCCGTGCATCACCACGCTTGCCGCGGCCCAGGCAGCTGCACGTGGCATCCGTGCCTTGATCGAGCAGGGAATTGAAGTCTCCGCATTGCAGGATCTGCACAGCGGCCAGGCCACAGTTTCCGGCACATCCGGAGCAGGGGATTAGCCCGTGGACATCTCTGGAATCTTCCCCGCGCTCACAACTCCTTATCATGAACACGGCTCCGTCGCGCTCGATCATTTCAAAGCCAATCTCGCCCGCTACAATCAGACCGGGCTCGCCGGCTATGTCGTACTCGGCTCGACGGGAGAGTCCGTTCTCCTCTCTTCTGCTGAAGCTGACTCACTCCTGGTTGCAGGCAAAGAAGCCGCCGCGCCGGGAAAACTTCTCATTGCCGGCACTGGCGCCGAATCCACCGCCGAAACCATCGCACGCACAAAGCGCGCCGCATCGCTTGGCTATAACCTCACCCTCATAAAAACTCCCTACTACTACAAGCCGGCCTATAAACCGGAAACTTACCTGCGTCACTATCGCGCCATTGCCGACGCGTCGCCAATTCCGATTCTTCTCTATTCCGTTCCTATTTTCACTGGCGTCACGCTGGAGACTCCAGAAATCGTCGCGCTAGCTCAACACCCCAATATCATCGGCATCAAAGACAGTTCCGGCGTGATCCAACGCATCGTGGAAGTGGCCGCGCAAGCGCCAAAAGAGTTCAGTTTTCTCACGGGTTCGGCGGGCGCGCTTCATCCGGCACTGGTCGGCGGCGCAAAAGGAGCGATCCTGGCCTTAGCCTCGGCGTTACCGGAGAAATGCGTCGAACTATTCGAACTCTTCAGGAGCGGCCGTTACGCCGAAGCTCAGACCCTCCAGCAGCACCTGGCCCTGGCATCTAAATCCATCGTCTCCGAAGGCGGTATCGCCGGTATAAAGCACGCCATGGACTTGCGCGGCTACCATGGCGGCTTGCCGCGCCTTCCGCTTCTGCCCTTGTCAGACGAAAAGAAAGCGCACATCGCGCAACTCATTTCCCAGTTTCAGCCAGCCACCGCCCGCGCCTGACCTCCGCGCGCGCAAGTTGCTCCCCAAGCGCCTTGCTTTCCGTCTATTGTCTGTGACCGAATCGTCCGGCTATCATCAAACGTCCATGCATTGTCGCGCCCTCTTGATCGAAGCACTCCCCCACCAGCCGCACTTGCTGCTCGATTACCTGAATCGCTACGAACGCGTGAGCGCCTTCTACCAGCACAGACCGCAATTGGAAAGTGTGTTGCGAGTTGCGCGTGATCTGAAGTTTCCTGCTGACCGCCGTATCGAAGTCGCCGCGATTCTCGGCCAGCAAAATGAGCTGCTCGGCTCCGGCGCAGCGACCCGCGCCAATCTCGATCGCCTGGAAAAAGGTGCGGTCGCCGTCGTTTCCGGCCAACAGGTCGGCCTTTTCGGCGGTCCGTGCTACGCCGTGTACAAAGCGATCGCTGCCGCACGCATCGCGAAAGACTTGACCGAGCAGGGCATCGATGCCGTTCCCGTTTTCTGGATGGCCACGGAAGATCACGACCTAGACGAAGTTCGCAAAGTGTCTTTCTTCCACGACGGGCAATTGGTGAAGTTTGAATTGCCCGCAAATGCAGGCAACAACGCGCCGGTTGGCAGGATTTCACTAGGCGAGCAAATTGTCGCGCTGCAAACCGAAGCCGCAAGAATTCTCGGCGCGGGAACCGGCAGCAAGATCGCGCAAATTGTCAGCGAGTGTTACCGCCCCGACGAAACCTATGGCAGCGCCTTCGGCAAAATGTTTGCGCGTCTTCTCGGCAACTTCGGCCTGATTCTGCTCGATCCTCTCGACCTCCGTCTGCACAAGATCGCGCAACCGGTCTTCGCCCAGGCGATTGAACAGCGCGATTTGCTCGAGCAGCAACTCCTGGACCGCGGCGAGGCGCTCGAAAAAGCCGGTTACACGGCTCAAGTGAAAGTGACTTCGCGCAGTACCGTCCTTTTCCATATCTCGCGCGACGGCCGTCAGGCGATCAGCAGCAGCGCGGGGAAATTTGAGTCTGGCGGCAAGTCCTGGACGCAATCGGAACTTCTCAGCACCCTTCAGAGCGAACCGGAAAACTTCAGCCCCAGCGCCTTGTTTCGCCCCGTGATTCAGGATTTTCTCCTCCCGACTGTGGCTTACATTGGCGGGCCTTCTGAAATCTCTTACTTCGCGCAATCCGAAGTGCTCTATCGCAATCTTCTCGGCCGCATGCCGGTCATGCTTCCGCGTACCGGCTTCACGCTGGTAGACACCAAAGCGCAGCGGCTCTTCGCACAATACGGCCTCACAGTAGAGGATGTCTGGAGCGGCCCGCAGGCACTTCGCAAACGAATCAGCAAGGCCAGCGTGCCGGAAAACGTTTCCAGTTTGCTCGAGGAAAACAGCGACGAGATCAAAAAACGCCTTCAGCAATGGTCGGAATTGGTGTCCGTCCTCGATTCGACTTTGAAAGACGCGGTCGAGACCGCGCAAAAGAAAATCGCTTACCAAACCGAGCAGTTGCAGCAAAAAATCGGCCGCGCGCTGGACCACAAGCAAAACGTGCTGGCCGCACACGAGCAATTCCTGTCGAATCTTTTGTACCCCGAGAAAACTCTGCAGTCCCGGGAATTGTGTTTCCTGCCCTTCGCCGAGCGTTGGGGCCCGCAGGGCTTCGAAGAAATCGAACGTCACTGCAGCATTAAAAACATCGGCTCCCACTTCATCATTCCGATTCCATAGAATTTCCACGTCAATGAAGAGTCTTAGCATCAAAACAAATCGCCGCACGCAGTTTATAGATATCACCCGCGAAGTCGAACACGCTCTCCGCGAATCCGATGTGAAAAGCGGCTTCTGCTACGTCTATGTTCCGCACACCACCGCCGGAGTGGCCATCAACGAGCACGCCGATCCTGACGTCGCCAGCGATGTCGAAGGGATTTTCGACCGATTGATACCGCACAAAGGCCCTTATCAACACGCCGAGGGCAACACCGACTCCCACATGAAGGCCATCCTCACCGGCTCGAGCCAGATGGTCTTGATCGAAAACGGCAGCCTCGTCCTGGGTACTTGGCAGGGAATTTTCCTGTGCGAATTCGACGGACCGCGCCAACGCACGGTTTTGCTAAAAATTGTCCCCGGCCCGTCCTGACGCCTCTGTTGCCGCGCTTTCGCGTCGTGCAACCTTGTGGTTGCACGACAGCCAGGGTTTTGCTAATATGCAACCAGGAGGTTGCATACGTCTACGGATCGTATCGAGAAAACAATTCTTCTGCGTGCGCCGCTAAAACGCGTCTGGCGCGCCCTTTCCGATTCAACGGAATTCGGCAACTGGTTTGGTATGCGCTTCAACTCTCCTTTCTCGCCCGGAGCCACCTTGACCGCCGTAATCGTCCCCACCACGGTCAACCAGGAAGTCGCCAAAATGCAAAAACCGTACGAGGGCATTTCGTTCGAGATAAAAATCGAGCAGATGCAACCGGAGCGATTGTTTTCATTCCGCTGGCATCCCGGTGCCGTCGAGGCGGGTATCGACTACTCCTCCGAGCCGACTACGCTTGTGGTCTTCACGCTGGAAAAAGTGCCAGACGGCGTGCAACTCACTGTCACCGAATCCGGCTTCGACCAAATCCCACTGGCACGTCGCGCAAAAGCCTTCAGCGCAAACGAGGGCGGCTGGGCCATAGTGATAACGCTGATCGAGGAACATCTTGCGAAAAATCCGTAAAGCCATGCCCATCGTCCTGCCGAAAGTCTCGGCATCCGTCTTCGCGGCATTGGGAGACGACACTCGATTGCGCCTTCTGGCTCGTCTGAGTGGTCAAGGGCCGATGTCCATCACCGGGCTCACGTCTGGCTCCAAAGTCACGCGCCAGGCCATCTCCAAGCACTTGCACGTCATGGAACGTTCCGGCCTGGTCCGAAGTTCTCGCTACGGTCGCGAGCGGCGGTGGCGGCTTAACGAGCAGCGGCTGGCGGACGCGCGCTTCTACCTCGATCAGATATCGCGGCAGTGGGACTCCGCTCTCGAACGCCTCCGCACCTTCGTCGAGCTCTGAATTGGCATTTCTTGGTTTTTCTTCCTAGCGGCTGCCTTCTGAGCGGCGCCTTTTGTATGCGAATCGCGCCGCGAATTCCCCTTCTCCAGCCATTTTGGCGCGCAAGCCTAACCCATTCGATGTGTTAAAGTTTTGCTTTACCTCATGAGCCTCGGTATCTACATTCAAGTCCCGTTCTGCCAGACCAGGTGCACCTACTGCAATTTTCACACCGCCGTGGTCGCAAGCGCCCGGTTTGCTCCTTACGCCGCGGCTGTCCAGACCGAAATTCGCGAACATCAGAGCCGCCTCCGACAATCAGGAATAGTTCTTCCAGGTTCCCTCGCACAAGAAACGGCCGACACCGTGTACTTCGGCGGCGGCACTCCCAGCCTGCTCGATCCGCAGCATCTGCACGCGATGCTAGACGCTATTCGTGAAACTTTTGTTCACGACTTAGGCGAAATCACGCTCGAGGCCGATCCCGAAACCATCGATTCGCAGAAAGCAGCAGCTTGGACCGCTGCCGGAATCAATCGCGTCAGTTTCGGAGTGCAGTCTTTCTCCGACGTCGAACTACAAGCCTCCGGGCGCATGCACCGCCGCGCCGACATTTACCGCGCGGTTCGGATTCTTCATGGCGCTGGAATTCGCAACATCAGTTTCGACCTGATCGTTGGTCTGCCGCACCAGACCCCGGCAAGCTGGCGCAACTCGCTCGATGAGCTTGTGCGCCTCGCGCCGCAACACGTTTCCGTTTATCTCCTGGAGGTCGACGAAGGCAGCCGTCTGGGCAGTGAGCTCCTTCGCGGCGGCACAAAATACTCCGCTTCCGCAGTTCCTTCCGATGACGCCATGGTGGAATCCTACGATTTGGCACGAACGACTCTGGATGGTGCAGGCTACGAACATTACGAAATCTCCAATTTTGCAAAGCCCGGTTTCGCATCCGAACACAATCGCAAGTACTGGCGGCGCGCGCCGTATCTGGGTTTCGGAGCTGGCGCGCACTCCTTTTCAGGTGAGAAACGTTGGGCTAATGCGCACGACGCCGCTGCTTATGTGCAATCCATCGCATCGGGCATAATTCCAATCGTGAGCATCTCGAACGAAGTTTTCGTCGAATTAATGCGTTAGCCGATTGAATCATTTTGACCGCGGAGAAAAATATGCCAGCACAATCCACAACTGATCCGGAAAGGGAATTGCACCCGCCACAGGGCGCAGCCAGCGTGGTTGACCTGCGCAGCGACACCGTCACCCGCCCAACTCCCGCAATGCGGCGCGCCATGGCTGAAGCCGAAGTCGGCGATGACGTTTATCAAGAAGATCCGACCGTAAGCGCCTTGGAAGCTCGCGCCGCGCAAGTTTTCGGCAAAGAAGCCGCCCTGTTCGTTCCAACCGGATGCATGGGGAACCTCATCGCCATAAAAGTTTGGACGCATCACGGCGACGAAGTCATTTGCGAGGAACGTAGCCACGTCAACCTCTACGAACTCGCCTCCATGTCTGCAATTGCTGGTTGCATGCCGCGGATCGCTCGAGGCGAAGATGGAATTCTCAACTGGGCGGAAATTGAAGCCGTCATTCGACCCAAAATTTATTACGACTCGCAAACCGCACTCGTCTGCCTCGAAAACACACACAATATGGCTGGCGGCACGCTCTATACAGCCGCGCAGATCAGCGACATCTGCAATCATGCGCATGCCGCCGGCCTAAGAGTTCATCTCGATGGAGCGCGCGTCTTCAACGCAGCCGTTGCCCTGGCCGCACCAGTTTCCGAAATCGCGCGTGACGTCGATTCCGTCATGTTCTGCCTTTCGAAAGGTCTCGGCGCTCCGGTCGGTTCGATGGTTGTCGGATCGCACGCCTTCATCGAAAAATCCCGCATCTACCGCAAAATGTTTGGCGGAGGCATGCGTCAGGTAGGCGTTCTCGCCGCGGCCGGCAGAATCGCTCTCGAAGAATCTCCGAAGCGCCTCGCAATTGATCATCAAAATGCGCAGCGTCTCGCCCAAGCCATCTCGCAAATCCCGGCCCTCCAGATCGATCCCAGGAGCGTCAAGACCAACATTGTCATCTTCGATTGCAAACGAACCGGCATGGACGCCGTCCAAATATGCGACGCGCTGAAGCCGCACGGCATCTTGGCTCTCGATACCGCACCACATTCTGTCCGCTTCGTCACCCATTGCGACGTCGACTCAAAGGGCGTCGATCGCGCCGTGCAAGTCCTGCGTCAGGTTGTCACCAGGTCCCACGGGAGTGCTGCATGATCCGGTTTACGAAAAATCGCACCATCTCGAATTTCCTCATTCTCGGACTGTCAGGTCTTTGCACTTGCGAGCTTCGAGCGCAAGCCCCCGCAGCTGCAACGCCGAAGAAGCCCACCATCAATGAAGTGCAAGTTTTTGTGGATGACGCAGAAAAGCAGCTTTTGGATCTGGAAACCCAGGCGCAACGCGCCGCGTGGGTCGAAGAAAACTTCATCACCGTGGACACCGAGCAAATGGCCGCCAACGCGAATCAGGAACTGACGGCCAAGGGAGTGCTTCTTTCCCGCGGCGCGCATCGTTTCGAGAGCATTTCCTTACCTCCGGAACTCGCGCGCAAGATACTTCTTCTAGAGATTTCGACCCTTCTCCCTTCGCCGGCCGATCCAGTCTTACAGAAGGAACTTGCCGGAATTGAAACTTCGCTCGAAGGAGACTACGGCAAAGGCACCTGGCGTCCCGACGGTCCACAAGGAAAAAGCCTTGACGTTACTGCGGTCGGCCAGTTGATGGCTACCAGCCGTGATCCCGAAGAGTTGAAAAAAGCCTGGACCGGATGGCAGGCTGTCGGCGCTCCTATGCGCGATCGCTACGCCCGCATGGTGGAGCTGACCAACCAAGGCGCTCGCGAACTTGGCTTCAAAGACGTCGGACAAATCTGGAAGTTGCAATACGATATGTCCGCCGACGAATTCGAAACCGAAGTCGATCGCTTGTGGCAGCAGTTGCAGCCCTTTTACACGTCGTTGCACGCCTACGTCCGGGCGCAACTCGTCAAAAAATATGGCAAGGACGTCGTCCCACCCAACGGTCCGATTCCCGCCCATTTGCTGGGAAACATCTGGAGCCAGGAATGGAACAACATTTCCGACCTTATGGACGCGCCAAAATCACCGCAAAGTTATAACCTCACGAAAATCCTGCAGGACCGGAAAACCGACGCCCGCGGCATGGTCAAATACGGCGAAAACTTTTTCATCTCGCTCGGCTTTGCTCCGCTGCCGCAAACATTCTGGGAACGCTCGCTATTCACCAAGCCTGCCGACCGCGATGTCGTCTGCCACGCCAGCGCGTGGGATCTCGATGCCAAAGACGACGTACGCATCAAAGTCTGCCTGCGCATAGATGAAGAAGACTTCCGTACCGTCCACCACGAACTCGGACACAACTTCTATCAACGCGCCTATAAAGATCAGCCGCCACTTTTTCAAAACAGCGCTAACGATGGATTCCACGAAGCCGTCGGGGATACCATCGCTCTCTCCATCACTCCCGAATACCTCAAACAAATTGGCCTGATCGATTCCGTTCCGCCACCTTCCGGAGACACAAAATATTTGCTGGACACTGCGCTCGAAAAAGTTGCGTTTCTTCCGTTCGGCTTGCTCGTCGATAAATGGCGCTGGGACGTTTTCTCCGGCAAGATCAAGCCGGAAAATTACAATAAAGCCTGGTGGGAGCTGCGCACAAAATACCAGGGAATCGCCCCGCCCGTCGCCCGATCCGAAGCCGATTTCGATCCCGGCGCTAAAGCTCACATCCCCGGCAATACCCCATACTCGCGTTATTTTCTTGCGCGCATCTTGCAGTTCCAGTTTTATCGCGCCATGTGCCGCGAAGCGGGCTTCACCGGTCCGCTCTATCGCTGCTCGTTCTACGGCAACAAAGCCGCCGGCGCGAAACTGAACAAAATGCTTACCATGGGCAGCAGCAAACCCTGGCCCGACGAACTCGAAGCCCTCACTGGCGGACGAAAACTGGATGCAGGTGCGCTCGTCGACTATTTCGCTCCGCTCAAAACCTGGCTGGACGAAGAAAATAGGAAAAACAACAACCCCATCGGCTGGTAGCGACTTAGCGTGATCTCGGACCAGCATTTGCTCTTAATGGTCCCAGCTCGAAAGTGCTTGCCATCCCGAGACCATCCGACAAGGATAGCCGAAGGATCGCCACCGTTCCGCTCCTGGGATGCAAGTTTGGAGTCGAGGCGTAAAACCTCGTCGGCAGGGGATTTCGCCTCGGCAAAAATTCAACTTGATATAAAATTATCTTTGCTCAGCTATATCTGTTTTTTTGACCCCCAACGCTGACCAAGAGGCCCCGTGGACTTTACGTTTACCGATGAGCAGAATCAGTTACGCCGCAGTGTTCGCAAATTCGCCGAAGGCGAAATCCTTCCGCACGTCATGGAGTGGGACGAAGTCTCCCACTTTCCCGTCGAAATCATGCCCAAGCTCGCCGAAATGGGCCTGCTCGGCATCATCTTTCCCGAAGAATATGGCGGCGCCGGCCTCGGCTATATCGAATATGTAATCGCCATCGAGGAACTTTCTCGCGTGGATGGCTCAGTAGGCATTATCGTAGCCGCTCACAATTCCCTCTGCTCCAATCACATCTTCAAATTTGGCAGCCAAGCGCAAAAACAAAAATATCTTTCTCCGCTGGCTCAAGGCAAAAAAATCGGGGCCTGGTCGCTCACCGAGCCCGAAGCTGGTTCCGACGCTGGTGGCACCCGCACCACCGCCAAACGCGACGGAAATCACTGGATCATCAATGGCGCAAAGACTTTCACCACCAACGGCCACTACGCCGACGTCTGCGTTGCCATGGCCGTCACCGACAAATCCAAAGCCTCGCACGGCATCAGCGCCTTCATCATTGAAAAGGGAACGCCCGGCTTCAAACCCGGAAAGAAAGAAAACAAGCTTGGCCTTCGCGCCAGCGACACCTCGGAAGTCATCTTTTCCGATTGCCGCGTCCCGCTCGAAAATCTTCTCGGCGACGAAGGCGAAGGCTTCACCGGTAGCCTCAAAATTCTCGACGGCGGTCGCATTTCGATCGCAGCTCTGGCGCTCGGCATGGCCCAGGGCGCGCTCGATGCCGCCATTAAGTACGCCAAGCAACGCAAGCAATTCGGCCAGCCCATCAGCGAATTTCAAGCCATCCAGTTCAAACTCGCCGACATGGCTACCGAAGTCGAAGCCGCCCGCCTCCTGGTCTATCAAGCGGCATGGCTCGCCGACAAAAAAGAGCTTCGCTTCACCCGCGAATCCAGCATGGCCAAACTTTTCGCCAGTGAAGTCGCGGTCCGCGTCGCCAACGAGTGCGTGCAAATTCACGGGGGCTACGGCTTCATCAAGGACTATCCCGCAGAAAAGTTTTATCGCGACGTAAAGCTCTGCACCATCGGCGAAGGTACCAGCGAAATCCAAAAGTTGGTCATTGCGCGTCAGTTGCTCGGCAAGAAATAATAGCTACATGCCGCTGCCTGCTTCGCCCGCGCAAACTCCGCAGGATCATAATCTCTCTGCCATCGAAAAATGGGCGGAGCAAATCCGCGCCGGCGAAATCCGCGCCATCTCCCGCGCCATCACCGCAATTGAAAATCATGCCGCGCAAGCCGAGCCTCTGCTGAAAATCCTCTTCCCGCAAACTGGCACAGCCTATCTCACCGGCATCACCGGCGCCCCGGGTACGGGCAAAAGCACGCTGGTCGATCGCATCGCCGCCCAGCATCGCAAGCAAAACGAAGGAGTCGGCGTAATCGCGGTAGATCCCACCAGTCCTTACACCGGCGGCGCAATCCTCGGTGATCGTATTCGTATGCAAAGTCACGCCGGCGACGCCGGCATTTTCATTCGCTCTATGGCCACTCGCGGATTTCTTGGCGGCCTCGCTCGCGCCACCGCCGAAGTCGCGCTGCTTCTCGATGCCGCAGGCAAGCATCAGATCCTCATCGAAACCGTCGGCGTCGGCCAGGACGAAATTGACATCGTTCGTCTCGCCGATTGCGTAGTCGTCGTTCTCGTGCCCGGCCTCGGCGACGACATTCAAAACATGAAAGCCGGCCTGATGGAAATCGCCGACATCTTCGTCCTCAACAAATCCGATCGTGAGGGTGCCAACCGTCTCGAAGAACAAATTCGCGCCATGCTTTCGCTCGTAATGCCCAGAGACGGCTGGCATCCTCCAGTCATTCGAACGATCGCCACGGAAAACAAAGGCATCGACAATCTTGCCGCCACCGTCGCCAAGTTCCGTAGGCATTTCGAATCCAGCGGAGAACGCGCCAAAAAACACACCGAACACTGGCGCAACCACTTGCTCGAACTCCTAGAATCCCGCCTGGTCGAACGCGTCCTAAACGCCGCCGGCGGAGAAGCCGCTCTCGACCAACTTGCCGCCGATGTTGCCGAGCGCCGCAAAGATCCGTTCGCTGCCGTCAACGAAATCCTCGCCAGGAGCGGCCTGCAAGCTTAGGAACTCACACCCAATGCACTTTGGCGAAATCGAAGTTCAATACATTCACGGCGGTAATTTTTATCTCGACGGGGGCGCCATGTTCGGCGTCGTGCCCAAACCTCTGTGGGAGAAAAAATCTCCGCCCGACAATCGCAACCGCATTCGTCTGGCCGCCAACTCTCTCCTGGTTCGAACGCAAAACAAAAACATCCTCATCGAAACCGGCAACGGCACCAAGTGGACGCCCAAACTCCGCGACATCTACGGCATCCAGGAAGGCGATCCGCTAATCGACAATCTCGCGGCAAAAAGCGTCCACCCCGAGCAAATCGATCTCGTTATCAACACCCATCTCCACTTCGACCATGCCGGCGGCAACACAAAACTCCACAAGGACAAAGCCGTCCCCACTTTTCCCAACGCCAAATACATCGTCCAGGCCGCGGAAATCGCCCACGCCGCCAATCCCACCGAACGCGACCGCGCCAGCTACTTCGAAGAAAATTTTCTCCCCATGCGGCAATCCGGGCAGTGGCACGCCCTGGCCGGCGACAGCGAAATTATTCCCGGCATCTCCGCCGTCGGCATTCCCGGCCACAACGCCGACATTCAAGCCATCAAACTCACTGGCGGCGGCAAAACTATTTTCTTCGTCGCCGATCTTTTCCCCACCCGTCACCACCTTTCTCTCCCTTGGATCATGGCTTACGACCTTTACCCTTTGCAGACGCTCGAAACCAAGCGAAAATGGTTACAGACCATCGTCCAGGAAAACTGGATCGTCGTTTTCGGCCACGACCCGGACATTGCCGCAGCGACATTGCACGAGCGGGAAAATAAAATTGCATTCGAACCCGTAGACCTCGATCGATAAGACGCAAACGGAAAGGGAACTCTGCTTTGAAAACAGCGAAGGCGAAGACTGCGGTCAAAACTCCCAAAGCCCCCATCGGCATCATCGGCGGCAGCGGCCTGTACGCCATGAAGGGCCTCACCGACACCAAGGAAATTCGAATAAAAACTCCCTTCGGCGATCCTTCCGAGGCCATCGTCACCCCCACCGAAATAAATTTCCGCGCCAACATTTTCGCGTTAAAACTTCTTGGCGTCGATCGCATCATTTCCGTCAGCGCGGTAGGTTCCCTCAAAGAAGAACTCGCCCCCGGCGAATTTCTCGTCGCCGACCAATTCGTCGATCGCACCAAAAATCGCGTCTCCACATTTTTCGGCGGCGGTCTGGTCGCTCACGTCACCTTCGACAAACCCACCTGCCCGCAAGTCTCGCGCGTACTCGCCGACGCCTGCGTCCACTGCGGCGTCAAAGTGCACCGCAAAGGCACCTACATCTGCATGGAAGGCCCGCAATTTTCCACTCTTGCTGAAGCGAACATGCATCGCGCCATGAATTTCGACGTGATCGGCATGACCAACGTCACTGAGGCCAAACTCGCCCGCGAAGCCGAACTCTGTTACGGCACCATTGCCATGATCACCGACTACGATTGCTGGCACCCCGATCACGAATCCGTCACCGGCGCGCAGATCATCGCCACGCTAAATCAGAACGCCGAAAACGCCCAACACGTAATTCGCGAAACTGTCAAAGCCCTCCCGGCCACACACGAATGCAAATGCGATTCGGCGCTAGCCCACGCCTTGATCACCGATCCCAGAGCCGTCCCCACCGCCACCAAAAAACGCCTGTCCGCCATCATCGAAAAGTACATCTCGTGACGATTGGTATCGGAATGATCAACAACGCCGATGCCCGCATTTGCAGCGATTGCCTTCTAAGGCGGGCGCTTTTTGGAGCGCGGCCTCCTCGCCGGCACTTACGTCGCGCAAGTCACGTCACATCCATGCCGCCCGGGGCAGACCCGAATTCGGAGGAATGAATGTCGCTACTCGTCGTAGGTTCCGTAGCATTTGACGCCATCGAAAGTCCCTACGGAAAGGTCGATCGCATCATCGGCGGCGCCGCCACATACTTCGCCATCGCCGCCAGCTTTTTCTCGCCCGTAAATCTTGTCGGCATCGTAGGCGACGACTTCTCCGCCAAAGACGCCGCCATCTTTAAGGGCCGCAAGATCGACACTGCCGGACTCGAACGCGCCGCCGGCAAATCCTTCTTCTGGTCCGGAAAATACTCCCAACATTTGAACGAACGCGAAACCTTGATCACCGACCTGAACGTCTTCGCCGACTTCAATCCCAAACTCCCGGAAAAATTCCGCAAGTCCTCACACGTATTCCTGGCCAACATCGCGCCCGATCTCCAGCGCAGCGTCCTAAAACAAGTCCAAGGCAAACCAAAACTAGTCGCCCTCGACACCATGAATTATTGGATTGAGCGCACTCCATTCGAACTCCGCGAAACCCTAAAACACGTCGACATCTTGATGATCAACGATTCCGAAACCCGGCAACTCTCTAACGAACATAATCTCCTCCTCGCCGCCCGCCACATCTTCAAAATGGGCCCCTCCACTCTGGTCGTAAAACGCGGCGAATACGGCGCCATGATCGTGGATGAACGCGGCGTCTTCTGCGTTCCTGCATTTCCACTCGAGGAACCGCATGATCCCACCGGTGCGGGCGATTCCTTCGCCGGCGGTTTCATGGGCTACCTCGCAGGTTGCGGCAGTTCAAATGACGCCGCTCTCCGCCGCGCCATGGTCTACGGCTCCGTCCTCGGCAGCTATGCCGTTGAAGAATTCGGCCCCGAACGCCTCCGCAAACTCAAGCGCAGCGAAATAGAATCCCGCGCCCGCCACTTCCTAAAACTAACCCAATTCAAACTCTAGTTCTTCGAGCTTGCAGCTTCGCGGAGCGCGACAAGGCGCGCCGATTTTTCTAGCTTCTCGTGACGATGGGTTAACCCGCCGCCGTCTTCCTTTTTCTTTCTTTTGTTGCGGCCGCTTTCTGAAGCCGGTGCCTATGAACTTGCAAACGTTTCGATTTTATGAATCCGAGGTTCTCGGGTCTTGCGCCCATGCTCTTTTCGCACTCTTCTGCTTTCTGCTTCCGCATTCCGATACTCGTTTCCGTGTAAAATCCATTTCAGCCCCGGGCGTTCTCCATTCCGGCGCAAAAATACACATGCTGCCTCTCAGCACCATCACTTACCGTCTGCTCTGGGCTGCGCTACTCGGCTCCGTCATCGGCATTGAACGCAGTGTCCGCAAACGCCCGGCAGGCATGCGCACCAGCTTGTGCGTCTGTGTAGGCGCAGCTCTTTTCACAATTCTGTCTTCGGAAATCGCAAAAGCCACCGGCGACGCCAGCACCACGCGCATCGCCTCCAACATTGTGCAGGGCATCGGATTCCTCGGCGCAGGAGTCATCCTCCGCGAACGCGGCAGCGTAGTTGGTATGACCACCGCCGCAGCAATTTTTGCCGAAGCCGCCATCGGCATGGGTGCCGGCGGCGGACTGTATCGCGTCTCCGGCATCGCTGCCGCAATCGTGCTCTTTGCGTTAACCGGACTCATTTATCTCGAAAATGTGCTGAAATTGAAGTGTCGTTACATGCTCTTCCGGGTTACCAGCGACAGTGCCATCGACATGGTTCCCGAAGTTCACCGCATCTTTAAGGATCAAAGCATCAAGCTCGATAATTTTCAGGTGAACATCACCGGCGAAAAGCACATTATCCAGTTTGACGCCGACGTCACGCAACGCCAGCAGGGACAGATACTGACGGCGATGACTCGACCTGGCATTTCCATCGAAATGCTGCCCGTCGAAAGGCAGTCCGAATGATCGCCGCTGCCGCCGTGCAAAAGCCCAAAGCGCTGCGTCAAGGCTCGCGTTTCGCGGTCATCGCCCCGGCTTCGCCAGGAAAAAACGATCGCGTAGCAGCCGGCCAGAAAGAACTCGCACGTCTCGGCTTTTCCGTTGTGCCCCCAAAAAATCTTCCGCCCGACGGCTATTTTGCAAGCTCCACCAACGCGCGTCACAGCGAATTTCTTAACGCACTAGCCGATCCTGCGAGCGACGCGCTGATCGCCACGCGCGGTGGCTATGGCTCGGTCTATCTTCTCGAACAAGGACTACCGCAATCCCTGGCCTTAAAACCCCTCATCGGTTTCAGCGATCTCACTACGTTGCAAATCTATTTGTGGCAAATACATCGCTGGACTGGTTTTTATGGTCCCATGCTCGCCGCTGGTCTCGATCACGGTGCTGGCGCGCCCGGTGGTTACGACGAAATCTCCTTTCGAAACGCTTTCACAAAAACAGCAGGCACCTGGATCATTCCGCTGCGAGGCGAAATCCTGCAACCAGGTTCCGCAGAGGGAATTGTGCTTGGCGGCGCGATGACCCTTGTCGAAGCCACGCTCGCTACGCCATGGGAGCTCGACACCGCCGGCGCAATCCTCATTCTCGAAGACCGTGCCATGAGGCCGTATCAGATCGACCGCGTTCTCATGCACCTGAAACACGCCGGAAAATTCTCGAAAATTCGCGGACTCGTGCTCGGTGATTTTCCCGATTGCGAAGTGCCCGTAACTGGCAGTCCTTCCGTCCGCGATGTTTGCGTACGGATTCTTGCGCCGCTGGGCATTCCAATTCTGTACGGAGCACCCATTGGTCACACCGCGCGTTCCATACTTACGATTCCGCTTGGCGTTCGTGCACGCTTGAACGCGGAAGGTAGCGGTACGCTCGAAATCCTCGAACCGGCGGTCATCGAATGACTCAGGCCCAACTGAATAACGTGAGTCCGATTAAGGCAAGACACATCCATGTGATAGGGATCGGCGGCTCGGCCATGGCCCCGCTCGCAGGCTTGTTGCGAGAGTCCGGCTTCCGCGTCACGGGCTCCGACTCTGGAGTCTATCCTCCCGCCTCCGCGCTGCTGGACAGCCTAGGCATTGCGTATTTTCCATCTTTCGAAGCGCCACACCTCACGCCTGCGCCGGATCTGGTGATTGTTGGAAACATCATCGCGCGCGGCAATCCAGAGCTGGAAGAGACTCTCGAACGCAAAATTCCTTACCGCTCCATGCCGGAAATTCTCGAAGAAGTTTTTCTTCCCGGCAAACATTCCATCGTCATCAGCGGCACGCACGGAAAAACTACCACCACCGCAATGCTGGCCTGGATTTTCCATTCCGCGGGCAAGCAGCCAACTTTTCTTGTAGGTGGAGTCGCTGAGAATTTCGGCAAGAGCTACGGCCTTGGGCAGGGAACCGAAATGATTCTCGAAGGCGACGAATACGAAACCGCTTTCTGGGATCGCGGACCCAAATTCTTCCACTACCATCCCGACAATCTCATCATCACGTCGCTCGAATACGATCACGCTGATATTTACCCCGATTTCGACACCTACAAACTGGCATTCAAGCGCCTTGTCAATCTCGTGCCCGGCAACGGACGCGTGGTCATCTGGGGCGATGCGGAAAAATCCGGACCCGCTCTGCGCGAAGCCGCCGCGAAGGCCTTCTGCCCGGTCAGCACCTACGGCTTTTCCTCTGACAACGACTGGATCGCCAGCGAACCGGAATTTGCCGGCGACGCGATGAAGTTTCACGTCACGCACAAAGGAAGAGTTTTCGGCGAATTCTCCCTTACCGCTTCCGGCCGCCACAATGTATTGAACGCGCTCGCTGCCATCATCGTCGCCCAGGGAAGAGGCATTTCCGTCGAATCACTACAGAAATCGCTGGCCTCATTTCGTTCCGTTCGCCGCCGGCTTGACGTTAAAGGCGAGCACCACGGAATTCTGGTCGTCGATGATTTTGCGCATCACCCGACGGCCGTGCGCGCTACCATCGAAGCTGCTCGCGGCCGCTGGCCCCATCGCCGTTTGTGGGCGATCCTCGAACCGCGCTCCAATTCCATGCGCCGCAAAGTCTTCCAGGAGTCCCTGCCGCAAGCCCTAGCTCTCGCAGATCGCGTCGCGCTCGGTGGTGTTTTCCGAGCCCAGCAACTCGGCGAAGAAAACCGCCTCGATCCAGAAACCGTTGCGGAAAGTGTTCGCGTTCTCGGCAAAGAAGCTAACGTAGTATCCGGTGGCGCAGCCATGGCGGAATTTCTCGCAGCAAACGCCAAGCCCAACGACCTTTTGCTCATCATGTCCAACGGCAGCTTCGATGGACTTTGCGAAAAGCTCCTGAAAAGACTGGAGCTGCCACAGCCGGCAACCGCCGAGGCCAACTCTAGGTGAAACACTTCCCCTCGCGATTCCCGGGTGTTCGCGCTCTTGTAGTTCTGCAAATCTTTTTCGGCCTCATGCTTGTAAGTCCATGTAAGGCTACGATTTCCTACGAGATTTCTCTCGCTCAACCGTCGCAGCATCTTTTTCACGTTTCCATCAATGTTCCCGACGTCCACGGCGAACTTCTCTTGCAAATGCCGGCCTGGAACGCGCTTTATGAAATTCGCGATTTCAGCAGTCGCGTCCAACGCGTCGAAGCGGTTTCCAGTTCGCAGCTCCTCGCAGTCGAAAAACTCGACAAACTCACCTGGCGTATTCACGGCGATGGAACAATTACCGTACGCTACGCAATCTACTGGGACAGCGCTGGTCCCTTTGCCTCGCAACTGAATGAAGAGCACGCCTTCATCAATCCGGCCATGGTTTTCATGTACATTCCGCAGCGCCGTTCAGAACATGTTTCCGTCATCTTCCGCGATCTTCCGGGCGGATGGCACAGCGCGACAGCGCTCGACTGGTCCGAGTTTGCCGCTGCCTCGGCGACAATTCCTATGATTAGTGCGCCGAATTATGACGCGCTCGCTGACGGCCCGATCGAGGTCGGTCAATTCAAACTTTTCCAAATCAGCGGAGTCGAGCCTCCGATTCATGTTGCGATTCACGGCGACGGGTGGAAACAGGCTGACGTGGAAAATACGCTCCGCAAAATCTGCAAATATGAAATCGAGCTGATGGGCGGCGCGCCGTTCGATCATTACCTATTCATCTTTCACATCGCGAAAGCGGCACAAGGAGCGGGCGGCGGAATGGAGCACGCCAACTCGACCGCCATCAACGTAAATTCCGAAGCACAACTTGCTGGAGTTTCCGCGCATGAATTCTTCCACCTCTGGAATGTGAAACGCATTCGGCCCGCTTCGCTCGAACCCATCGATTACACGCGCGAACAATTCACGCGTGCGTTGTGGTTCGCCGAAGGCGTGACCAGCACCTACGGGCGATACGCTCAACTCCGCTCCGGCCTTTGGTCCAAACAGGATTTCTATGCTGACCTGGCGCAGCAAATTAACGAACTGGAATCGCGCCCGGCGAGTCGCTGGCAGAGCGTCGAGCAATCAAGTCTCGATACCTGGCTCGACAAATACGATTACTACAATGGGCCCGAATTCAGCGTGTCGTATTACACAAAAGGCCAGGTTCTAGGCGACCTCCTGGACATTCTGATTCGCGATCGCACGAACAATGAGCGTTCGCTCGATGACGTAATGCGCCGCATGAATGAAGAGTTCGCGCGCAAAGGAAAAATGTATCGCGACAGCCTGGACGTGCAACTCACCGCTGAAGAAAGTGCCGGTGGTTCGTTCGAAGATTTCTTCCGAAAATATGTGGCCAGCGCCGAACCACTTCCGTACGAATCCGTGCTGGCAAAAGCAGGTTTGTTGTTGCAGCAACGGGAAATCGTTCGCGCAGAACTTGGATTTTCGATGGAGCGCGATGCCGGGGGAAAATCCTTTGTTCGCTCTGTCGTCCCGGGATCGCAAGCGGAACGCGCGGGCTTGCTGGCCGGCGACGAGATCAGTAGTTTCAACGGAGAAAGCGTTCCACGGCGCTCGGAATACTGGCTGCGCAACAAAAAACCGGGCGACCCGTTGAAATTGAGCCTGCTGCGGAACGAAAAGCCGCTCGATATTGCATTCGCGCTCGGCGGAAAGTCGCAATCCATTTTTGCGGTTGCCGAGGATCCGCAGGCATCGCCAAAAGCTCGCGCAATTCGTGAAGGGTGGCTGCACGGAAAACCGCTTGCGGCAGTCGCCGCCAGAACCGCAACACACTGAGCGCAATCGCGAAGTTCATCTTGACGCGCGAGCGAGCGTTCGAGAAAGTTAGCGTCAACTTCATTCATGCTGCGGACACTTTTCATCGGCGTCTTTTTATCGCTATACATCATCGTTGCTGGAATTCCGCTGCTCCTTTACACCGTCATCGCAAAGAATCCGGATGCACTGTACTGGGCTGGAATCCGCGGCGTCATGTTTTTCGTACGCGCGGTCGGAGTGCGCGTGCGCGTCGCGGGCACAGAGCGAATTCCATCCGGCACTTGTTTGTTCATAGCGAACCATACCAGCACGGCGGATGCTCCCGCGGTGGTTGGCGCGATACCGCGGCGAATTGCAATCCTGTTGAAACAATCGCTCTTCAGGTATCCCATCGTCGGGCAAGCATTTGACCTGGCTCAATTTATTCCTGTCGATCGCTCGAAGCAGGAATCGGCAATCGCCAGCCTCGAAAAGGCCATCGAGGCGATGCGCGGCGGGCAATCGTTCCTGATTTATCCGGAAGGGACGCGCAGTCCGGATGGCCGCTTGCAGGAATTCAAAAAAGGCGCCGTAGTGATGGCCATCAAGGCTGGCGTGCCGATTGTGCCGATTGCGTGCTCGGGCGCGCATCGCATTATGCGCAAGCGCTCGCTAGAAATTCATGCCGGAGAAATTCTGGTGGAATTTCTTGCGCCGATTGATGCTTCGCAGTACACGTTCGAGGAGCGGGAGAAGCTCAACACGCTTGTGCATGATGCGTTGGCGGTGGGGCTTCCTCCGGATCAGCGGCCGGTTGGATTTCCTGGCGCGGTTTAGGGCAGTTCGCACTTTTTAATGTGAGCGCATTGGCTTACGTTGAGATCCTTTCCGGCGGGGCCGGAATCTTCGATCGGACATCCTTGTCGAATGTCATCCGGATGACAAATTGTGACCGCGTGACGCCGTTTTAAGACCTCACGCTACGCGATCCGTCCTGAAGCATGGCTGCGCACAAGAAAGCGGCAGCCCGGCTGAAATTGCATTGCCGGCTAACGTGATTTTAGTTTGGAGATTTCTTCCTCCAGTTCGCGGACTCTTCGTTGCAAATCGGGCAGACGATTCAAGGCGGCGTGAGTTTTGAGCCACTGGCGATTTTCCACGGCCGGATAACCGGAGTAGAGGCCCGCGGGTGGCACATCGTTGGGGACGCCGCTTTGGGCGGTGATGACGGCGCCGTTGCCGATGGTGAGATGGCCAGCGGTGCCGACTTGCCCGGCGAGAATGCAACCATCGCCAATTTTTGTTGAGCCTGCGAGGCCAACCTGGCCGCAGAGCATGGCGTTTGCTCCTACCTGCGAAGCGTGACCGATTAAAACGAGGTCGTCGATTTTTGCTCCGTGGCCGATGCGAGTCTCGCCGACGGTGGCGCGGTCAATGCAGGAATTGGCCTGAATTTCTACGTCGTCTTCGAGAACGGCGGGGCCGGACTGAGCCATCTTGTACCACGAGCCGTTTTTCTGCTTGGCGAAGCCGAGCCCGTCGGCTCCGATAACCACTCCGTTCTGCAGGATGACGCGGTTGCCGATGCGGCAGTGCTCGCGAACGACAGCGTGCGCGTGGGCGAAAAAGTGATCGCCGATTTTTGCGCCGCGATAGATAGTCACAAAACTATGGAGTACGGCGTGATCGCCGATGGTGACGTCTTCGTCGATGAAACAATAAGGGCCGACGTGCGCGCCTGAGCCGATCTTCGCTGAGTTTGCAATGACTGCTGTGGGATGTATGACGGGAGCGTAGGCAGGAGGCTGGTAGAAAAGTTCAATGGCATGCGCGAAAGCGAGATAAGGATTATTGGAGCGAAGAGCTGCCAGAGGGGGGAGGCCGGGATTACGTTCAATGCGGATGCCGTCTTCGATAAAGATGGCGGTCGCGCGAGTGGTGTGCAGCAGCGGAAAGTAGCGGCGATTGGCCAGGAAGGTGATTTGGCCGGCGGTAGCGTGGTCCATGCCGGCTATGCCGGAAATTTCGGCGGAAGGATCACCTTCGAGGCGGCAGGAAAGTTTCTCTGCGACGTCAGAGAGTTTCATTGATAGGGCTCCTCAGCAATCGAAACGAACGAAAGAGCACGGCCAAGATTCATCGCGTGAAAACCACGCGATGGAAAAGAGCAGGCCGAACCACTGAGAGCGAGTCTCGCACAAAGGAGGGAGAACGAGGTAAGGATGAAATGAACGAAGGATGGAGGCGGAGGCCAGGCGGCAGTTTTCCAAAATGGAAAGGCGAAGGAGTTACCTGGAGAAATTTTGCAGGGATGGGTGTAGCAGAGGCAAGTAAAGGAACTTACGGGTTAGGGTGACCTAGACTGAAGAAGAGTGAAAAGCCGGGATTGAAAAGAAAGGGGTTAGCCGAGCGAATTCGCAATCTTGCCGGTGTCAAGCATATCAGCTGGAAAACCTATCGGGCGACAAGCCGAGTCGAACCGTCAGTGCCAGTCGCTCGGCGATGAGTTCTTGCAGGCGTGCGCGGGATAGTTGAAGGCACTGCGCTACGAGCCGGCGGATCGAGTCGCGTGTCATGAGCGGTGCGCAGCACGAGCAATTCATTTCGATCGGTTTTGGTTGTCATTCGCGATGCGAAGTGAGGTCCGAGCCCATAAGCTTTAACCCCGCAAGTTCGCCGAGGTTTATTGCCGCGGTAGAAAAGGCGCGATGCGAAATTATAGCGCTTAACGCTTGACTAATTCCATCATCCAGCCTGTCCATGTAGGGTTGATGGGAATATCTATTCTGGTTCCCGGCTCGGCCCTTTCGAACATGGCCACATATTTCGGGAAGTTGAAATCCGCAAACGGCTTATATCGCCAATCTCGCAAAACACCGATGGGGGAGAGAAGCAAAATGACCAACGCGGCGTAACGGGGGAATTTGGCAGTCGAACGGCTGTATGTCATCAGCCAGGTCAAACACGCGAAAAAAGCTAGCATGGGAAGGAAATAGTAGCGGTTACCAACTCCGGGAATGCTGAGCAACTGCCATTGTCCTGGCGCCGGTTCGATGCTGGCAAGAGGGTGATGTAGAGCCATAGCCAGAACACTTGCCGAAAAGAGAACGAACAGTTTCAATTCGGTGGGAGCGAATATAAGGGCGTAAACGATGATCGCGAGGCCAACAAATGCCGCACATAATTCAGCGGCAAGCAAAAACCGCATGTGGCCGAAGTGAAACTGCATTAAGGTACGAACGCCCAGGATCGAAGACATAAACACCTGTCCGCCAAGAATGCTGCCAAGCCGAGTCAGATTCGCACCGTTCGACGCTGCTCGACGTGTCTCAGAAGACAGCAAAACGATGATTTCAACTACAGTGCCCGGAACGAGCGAGAAAATCAGTAATTTGGCGTGCTTTTCCCTACGCACCCACCAAATTGCAGCAACAAGCGCGATGAGGGGAATTCCCAACGGACTATCGACCGAAGCCAGAGCAAGAATGGTGACGTCAAAGACACTCCACGAAATCGAGCACGGCGTGTCGGCCAGTATTACCAGGCAAGCTAAGAGCGCCAGGTGCCACTGTATATTAGTGGCGTTCGCATGAATCTCGAACGAATTGGGTACGGCAAGATAGAGAAAGCTTCCCCAGACTCTGATGCTTAGTGATAGGGAATTGAAACGCGAGAGGAAAAAATTAATAGGCAGAATCTGAAAAAAAAGTGCGACCAGATTCATAATCAAAGGCGCGAGGGCTAAGGGGAATATAAGCGAGAAAAGAGCAACGAGCCTGGGCACGGTGTGTAAATATCCTGCTTCTGCCGTGAAAAGGCAGTGCCAAGAATGGTTGTAGGCGTCCGCGTACCAGAAAGTGCCATCTTCCGCGTAAAATTGGGCGTTCAAAAGGGCGTCAGGCCGGCGGGAAAATAAGATCAGCAAAGCGATCAGAAACGCCCCGATATGAATGGCTATTTTCGAAGATCTAGTGATAGCTCCCGGAGGATGCCGCGTGGGTATGGTTGTATTCACGTCTGTTTTTCCGATCCTTCGATCACGCTAATGGTCCATTGTGATCGTGTCAATCGGCCGACCGGAGCAGTTGTGTCAAAAGGGTTAGCTTCCTTTTCCACTGTTTGCCCGTTGCTCGCAGCGGCCCTTTGTAATCGCCGCGGCTGAAATACTTTTCCAGCCAGATATAGAGGCAGATAAATAGGTAGTGGGGCGGCTGCCCATTTCCTTAATGGGAAGTTTGGAGGTCCCCAGGCGCCGGTTTCGCCAGGTAATCGGCATGACCGTCCAACTAATGATGACGGCGGCGGCGCCGGCCCCTGGTTCTGCACCGGCCTGAGTTCGGAAATGTGTTTGCGAAGACCAAGAACCTTCTGCCGCGTGGCATCCGTGCTCTCATCATCCACCACCACAATCTCGTGTGGATCATTTTGCAGTCGCAGTTCGAGGTGCAAGTGTTCGACTGTGGAGGCAATGCAACCTTCCTCGTTATAGGCGGGAATCACAACACTAAGAAGGTGTAAGGGATCTTTGCGAATTTCGGAATCATTTTCGACGGAATCGACGCGCGCAGCCATAAGTCAACCTATCGCTCACTAACATATGGCGTCAACTGAGACATCGGCGTATGTTGTCTGGCGGGCACCTGGGATTAGCGTTGAAATCGCTGGTTATCGAGCCTTACTTATAACGTTCGGGGCGTTTTGGCTTTGGAAAAAGTAGCCAGAAGTTGAAGTGGGGTATCGGTTTTCACTGTTGGCGGACCGGAACCGGATTGCGGACTTCGGCAACGACAGGATGGGGTTCATCATCGGGACGAGCGTGGGCGGAACGGCGACGGGATTGGGCGGCGAAGTCAGGGACGAACAGGTGGATTGATTCGACGCGGGCGACGAAGCTGAATAATCCGGCGTCAGGTGCGTTCGTGCACATCAGCCAGATTGGCCAATGGTGGGGTGCTGCTCGCAGGGAACGAAGTAGGGATCGGGGTTGCCGAGGTCCTCAGGCTACGTAGGCCGGAGTTCGAAAAACGACCCAGGAAAAGGCCGGGCTACTGCGGTCGCGATGCCAGAGTGCGCACGGATTTAGTGTGCGAGCGGGATGACAAGGGATGAGAAAGGGTACTGCAGTGAAATACGTTTGCATTTTCGGGTAATTGTGGTATTCCCGATTTCACGGGTGGTGGGACGATAGTGATGTTGGCCATCCTTGGCGTATGCCCAGCTTGCAATTGTGAGGTGACGTTATGGATGCAAGAACGATTGCTGAAGTTTTTTTGCTGGCGTTGATTGCCTTGACGGCTGGCGCTCTGGTTCCGGACTGCTTGCGGTCTATCAAACTTGGACACGTGAAGTATGGGCGGCGGGCAAGGGATTTGTAGTCGATTTCGGCGCCGGGTAGTTTCGACGTTCAAGAGTCGCTTGAGTTTACAATTGAGATCCTTCGCCGATCCTGATTGATCGGCTCAGGTTGACAAAGTTCGCACTAGAGCGGCTCTAGAGCAGAAGTTCTCACTAAAATTAGCGAGCAGCGTGCTGTTCTGCTTTTCTTTCTTTTCTTTCTTTTAATTTCTTGCAGGTTAATTCAGCTAATTGTGGACGTGATTGTCTATCGCGGCCGGCTTTGCGGATGCGGCCGGAGTTTTGGCTGGCAAGATCCGTTCTGCGGATGCTGCGAGGCCCTGCGTGCCCAGACGGCGGCCGGGAGCACGAGCCAAGTCGGATTCGAAAGATTGTTGGGCTTGCGCGAGGAGATTTTCCTGGAGATAGAGTTCACCAAGGAGTTCGTCGGTGGGCTTGTAGATAACGGGAGGGCCGAACTCAAGGGGAAGAGCGCGCTCCTTTGCTGCGATGGCTCTTAGTGCAGCGATGACTTCGGGAGAGTTTGATTTGGATGAAGAGAGCAGGGCGCGCAATTGTTCGACCAGGATGGTGGAGTTATTGAGTTGTTCGGGTTGCTCTAATTTGCGTTTCACGAGCCACGCAGATGCCTGCTTTAAATCGCCTTCGGCACGGGATAAAACTTCCCGCGCGGCAGTGAGGTTGGAAGTTTTGTAGGCGGCGAGGGCATCGGTATAGTCGAAGGTAAGTTGGGCAAAAGGGTAGTCGCCAACGGGAAAAGTCCAGCTCGCGACTTCATCCTGCCAAAGCTGGGAATCGATCAAAAAGTTAGCGCGCATTTCGGCGTAGGAGCCGATGGAACTGCTGTCGGGGTCGGCGGTGGCACTGGCGTTATTGGAGTTGCGAGCGGACTGGCGAAGAGCTTCGGCGCGGCAGGCTTCGAGCACGCGGCGGGCGTCTGAAACGCGGCCTAATTGCATGTAGCCGTATTCGAGCCAGTAAGGGTAATGACCGCAAGCGCGCGGCGGGCGGCCGGCAGCTCGTTGGCGATTGACTACGGCGATTGCGGTTTCGTTGGCCTTCACGACGTTTTCCCACATACCGAGAGCCAGAAAAATGTGCGAGGTCATGTGCTGGGCGTGGCCAGCGTCGGGGGCAAGCTCCGCGTAGTTACGTGCGGCGCGCAGGCCGAGCGGCGCGTGGATGGGGTCGTCATAGCTGTGAATGAGGTAGTGAACTACGCCGGGATGACGCGGGTGCTGCGGAAAAACTTCTTCCAGGACGGCGGCTGCGCGCATGTAGGTGGCGAAGTCGCGGCCATGTTCGGCGGAGCTTAGGATGGAGAGCGCATAGAACGCGGTGGCGTCAATGTCATCGGGAAAATTTTGGTGGAGGGTGGCCATGGCGGCTTGGTATTTCTGGTCTCGTTCGTCCTTTGAGCCTTCACCGTAGAGGATTTCGATGGTGGCGAGATATTCCTTTTCGCGGCGAGTGGGAGCTTTGGCTTGACGCTCTTCGGGAGTGGCAGCGAGTTTCTGGAGAGCGGCGCGGGCGGCGTCGCGATCCTGGTCGTGCCAGACGCCGTGATTTTTGGTCATGGCTTCGCCCCAGTAGGCCATGGCGAAATTGGGATCGAGTTCTTCGGCGCGGCGGAAGTGCTTGGCCGAGTCTTCGTATTCGAAGTTGTGAAGTTGCGCGAGCCCCTGGAAAAAGTCGGATTGGGCGGCGGGGGCGCCGGAGTCGGGGAAGGAGACTTTGCCTACGGTGGGAGCGGGGGATTGGGCTATTGCGAGGGCGGGAGAGAGGAGCAGAACCGTGGTAAGGAATCGTTTCATTGTGGGGCCTCGGTTTTTGTATCGCGGAAGAGAGTCTAGCTTACTGAGACGTGAAGAAGAACAGAGAGAGGAAAGGAAGAAAAGGAAAGGAAAAAACGAAGAAAAAGATGACGCAGAGACGGCGAGCGCGCAGAGCCTTGCGGAGAAGAAAAAGCACAGCGGGATAAACCGCTAACACAAAACGAAACCCCCGCCTCGGAAGGCGGCCACCATGACGGCGGGAGAAGACTATTCGTTGAAGAGGGTGGGTTGGGGGATGGCGGGGGCGGGTTTGCGGCGGGCTATGCCTACTACGCCGAGGACCGTGACTTCGCTGAGGGCTGAGCGGGGGACGAAGATGCGGTCGGTGTTGGAGTTTAGATCGGGAGGAGTGATTTGGATGCCGTTGTCGAGGAGAGAGAGAAGATCGTTGGGGACGACGCCTTCGAGGGATTGGCCGTCGAGGAATCGGAGGCGAAGCCAGAGGCCGTCGAGTTTGGGACGGCTTAGGAAGGCGCGGCGCGCGGGTTCGAAGTCATCGTCAAAATCCCGGACAAAGTAAATGGAGCGGACGCGGGCGAGCGGAAGCTGCTCGTGCTCGCCATCCTGGGTGAGGAGGTCGACGGGATCGAGCTGGCCGAGGACCGAGGGATTGAGGTAACCGCGGAAGGACTTGCGGTCGTTGAGCTCGACGATCACCTTTTTGTGGGTGCTGGCTGGGCTGCGGAGTTTCAAAGGACGGGATTAACCCCTTTGGTAGAGCGCAATTTGCACAGAATGAAATTCTATGTTATGTTAAGCGCGAAATTCCTGTCAACCTATTGTTTTTAATGGATTTAGGGCCGGGGGCGAAGCTCGTTGACTGAGAAGAAGCAAATCCTCAAATCGGCTTCGATCATCTCGCTTGTGACCATCGTTAGCCGTGTTTTTGGATATGTTCGCGACCAACGCATCGCCCTTCTATTGGGAACAACCGAAGTATCGGTTGCTTATCAGTTGGCTTTCCGCATCCCCAATCTTTTTCGTCGGCTGGTAGCAGAAGGCGCGATGACGGCCTCGTTTATTCCGGTTTTTGCGAGCTACATGCGGGAGAAGGACCGGGAGGAAGTTTGGGATTTTGCTAACAAGCTCTTCTGGACGCTGGCCCTAGTGGTGGCGGCGATCACGGTGCTGGGGATGGTCTTCTCTCCCTACGTAATTCATCTGTTCACTTCGGACGTGCAGAGCGCGGGTGGATTGGATCTGGCGGTGGAGTTGAATCGGATCATCTTTCCCTACCTTTTTTTTGTAGCGCTGGCTGCGTTGGCGATGGGGATTTTGAACTGTTTTCATGTGTTCGGGCTGCCGGCTGCAACACCAGTGTTCTGGAATCTGGCGTCGATCCTGTTTTCCATTGCGGCCGTCTGGAAATACTTCAAGAATCCGGCAACGTCATTAGCTGTGGGAGTATTGGTAGGGGGAGTGCTGCAATTCTTAATTCAAGTACCGCTGCTGGTGCAGAAGGGGATGAAATTCGATTTTGGAGTCTCGTTCGCGCATCCGGGAATTCGCAATGTGGCGCGGTTGATGATTCCGCGGTTATTTGGCATTGGCGTGGCACAGATCAACTTGCTGGTGGATACACGGTTTGCGACGGCAAGCATCATGCCGAAGGGGAGCCTAACCGCGCTGTATTACTCCGACCGAGTGATGGAGCTGGTGCTGGGAGGCTATGCGATCGCGGTGGCTACGGCGATTTTGCCGATGATGTCGCATCAGGCGGCCGCGAGCGATTTCAGCGGCTTGAAGAAGACGCTGGCGTTTTCGGTGCGACTGGTGGCGTTCATCACGATACCGGCGATGCTGGGAATGATGATCTTGCGAGAGCCGATTATCCGGGTGCTGTTCCAGCACGGGGCGTTTATCGCGGAGTCAACGCGGCTAACGGCG
>WNFP01000356.1_pt1 | contig 34016 bp, 26 predicted proteins | sample 5400201 | NCBI WGS metagenome assembly WNFP01 (sample SAMN13153355, study PRJNA577476) | soil metagenome | isolation source: 115 cm saprolite under Madrone tree | place: USA:California | collected 2016-06-14 | reverse complement strand
AAGAATTAGAACAATCCCAAAGACCCAAGACACAACCCGCAATATCATTCGCAAACGAACCCCTTCGTAGTAACGAACTGTGAGTTTAGAGGAGGCACCGGGGACACGCAACCGGACGCCTGCGGAAGTGACGGGGCTTCAACGTTTCGGCAAGCGGTTGCGACGCAGCGTACAGGCGGCCGGGACGCGCTAAAGCGCGCCCCTACAACGCACGGAACTCTGCGAGACGAGCGAGGATATCCTACCGATGGGTCAGTCGGACGCGGCGGCGAAGGGGATCGTGGCGGCGGTAGCGGGCGAAGGAAGGGCCACGATTTGAGGCGTGGAAGCGGGCTTCGGGATCAGAGGCTTGCCGAGATAGGAGTCCAGCAGATGTTTTGCTGCAGCCAGGCGCGCGGCGTTCTCCGCAGAATCGACAAGTCCAGGAACGTGCAGCAGCACAGCAGCGGCGGTTTTCTCGACGCGAAATCCATGGCAGCGTTCGATTCCGCACTTGCGCAGCCCGCGCGCGAGCCGGACGATTCCAGAAAGCGCTCGCACGTTGGCCTGCTGATCCTCGTGCAATCGGGCGAAGGCGCTGTCCGTCGTCGTCTTGGGTTCGGTGCCGCGGTGATAACGAACCGTCCAGGCCAGAAGCTCCCATTCTTTGTGGGTCCAGGACGGCGGGGCGGGCCGCTCGAGCAAAAAGCGGCGCGCGGCTTTCTTGGGCGACTTGCCCGTGCCTTTCAGGCTGATGCCGCAGAGCCGCGCGGCTCCGCGCAGCACACGCCGCATGTCTGCATCGTCAAAGACCGGAGCAGTGTGCGCGCGGCCCAGGGCATCGAACAATGCCGCCGATAAGCGAGAAATATGGGCGGCGCGAAGAGGGTGTGTATCCGCGGCGCGGGCTGTGGCGCGGAGGCGGGCAATCGCCGCTGTCTCGAGGCGCTTGCCATGCGGCAGGGCTTGTTGCCACTCGTTCCAGACGCAGTCCTTCCCGATGGCCAGCTCGCGATAGTCCTGCAGCCGCGCGCTACGCTGGCGCTCCATGGTGCGTTCCCACTCTGGAAGCAGCCCGGCGGCTTCGCCGTTAGCCTTCTGCTTGAGAATCACGCGCAGGACGTCGAGGTCATGCACCTCGCCCAGGATGTCCTGCAGTTGCTTCAGATTCGCGCTCCACCCTTCGTACTGCTGGGGCAGCAGACCCTCCACGGTGTAGCGGAACTTCTTAAGGCCGATGCGAAGGCCGTGCCAGGCGGCCGGTTTGTCAGGGCGCAGGGCCTTGGCGTGTAATTCCTTCGCTTCATTCAGCCGCTCGACGGCCAGGCATTGCGCGGCGAGGCTTCCGGCGGGGACCAGGCGGATACGCTTGCGCAGTTTGCGCTCCAGGCGCTGCCAACCTTTCTCATCAAACTTACCTGCCAGGCGCAGCGCTTCCTGCAGCAGCTTAGGTTCGCGTTCCTGGAAAAAATTGTGAAGGGCGACGCGGAGCCTGTCGTTTTCCGCGCCGTGTTCGGCTACCCACTCATCCATGATCTGTGCGTCGCGGAGTTCGCCGAGCTTGCGGAATAGCTTCTTCGGTAGCCGCCGCATTTCGTGCCAGGCGGGGTCGGGGTCGACTTCTCTCATGACCGCGGCGACGGAGCGGCAGCGCCGGATGGCCACACGCAAATCGTGGACGGCGTCTTTGTCGGGGGCGGTTTGCAAGGCGTCCAGTTCCTTCGGAACCCGTTGCATCCAATGAGTGAGGCCCCGATGCTCCGGGGGGTTCCCGGGAAGTGGGGAAGCGGTAGCCATGTATTCCTCGTAGGACCGTCCGGCACCGCGGTTGGGAACGCGGCCCTATCGAACGGAGTCGGTAAGCGTATCCCTCTGTATTGGAGGAGTCCAGTGGGGCTGTGGAAAACTCAAGCGGACGGAAAACTGGATCCTTTAGCCAAGCCGCACAGCCATGTGATCGGTACGATCAGATCAAGGAACCGCAAGGCGCTGGCCTAGTGGTTGAGGGCCCCAATGTCAACGCGAACGAGCTGAGGATAGCGTTCGAGCAGGGCTCGCTTGGCGGTGCACCATTCTTGGGTCTCTGCTTGCTCTCGCCGGGTGGTTGCAAGCTGGGCTTGTATGGCTTCGAGCGCCGGGCCGCCTGGAACCTTGCGGACGCTAACGAAATGGTCCGGATCAAGCGCACGCATCCAGATTTCGCGCGGCATGCCGAGTTCTCTTCCTAACATTTTGGGTGCGAGGCCCTTCAACGCTGACACGAGCGCCTCGGGAGAGTGCTCGCGGCCAACGGTGCGGACAGCGGTGCCTACCAAGTGGTGGGCTTTGAGGAAGCTGATGCCTTCCTCGCGAACGAGAGTGTCCGCCAACTCCGTCACGCAGAGAAAACCGCTGCCGGCCCGGAGGCGCATGCGGTCGCGATCCACTTCGGCGTGGCTCATAGTGCCGGCGAACAGGCGGAGCGCGCGCAGGGCATCGGTGCACATGGAAAACGCTAGTGGTTGCAGGTCATCCTCACTGTCCACGATGTCCCCGAAGGGAGTATTGTGCGCGCAAGTGAGCACGGCCTGGGCCTGGCTGAATGCCTTACTCGCCAGAATGCGCACGTGCTCCAAGGCGACAGGATTCCGTTTCTGCGGCATGATGCTGCTGATCTGGACGTAAGCGTCGCTCAAGCGCAGAAAACCAAACTCTTCCGTGCACCACAGCAGCAGGTCCTGGACCAGTCTTCCCAAATTGAGGGCCAGCACGGCGACGGCCGAGGCAGCTTCTGACAGATAGTCGATGGCCGCGATCGCGTCGTAGGAGTTTACCTGCAGCCCCTCAAAGCCCAGCAAACGGGCCGTGTAATCGCGATCGATGGGAAAGCCAGTGGTGGTAATGGCGCAGGCGCCGAGGGGGCTGCGGTTGATAGTGGCAAAAGCGGCGCGCAACCGCCGGATATCGCGACTCAGGAATTCGACGGCGGCGAGCAAATAATGAGCGAGCATGGTCGGCTGCGCCGGCTGCGTGTGCGTGTAGGCGGGCATGACGGTTCCCACGTGTGCCGCGGCGAGATCGAGCAGCACACTGCGGGCGTCCGCGGTTTCTGTTGCTATTTCTAGGATCTCCCGGCGCAGGCACATGCGGTACATGGTAACGTCGATGTCGTTGCGGCTGCGCGCCGTGTGGATCTTGCCTGCTACCTCTTCGCCGCAGGCCCGCACAAGCAGGTCTTGCACGTGAAAGAATAGGTCCTCGCAGTGGCCGTCGTAGCGCGCCGCCAGAATTTTAGGACGATCGAGCCGGGCGATTGCTTCGAGGCAGAGGCGGGCATCCGCTGTCGGGATAATGCTTTGGCGGGCGAGCATCAAGATGTGAGCCGAGTGGATTTCCAGCAAGGCGTCAAGAAAATATTTCTTGGCATCTTCGAAATTCACTGCCAGAACGGTTTCAGCATAGACGGGAGCGGGAAAGGATTCGGAGGACCGCGACTGTGATTCGGAGGGGTGGGGGGGTCCGTTCAATGAGCGCACCCCTCCGCGAAGTAAAACGCAGAGTTAACAAGCACTGAGCACCCGGCGGCACCAGCCGAGGAGAACGTCATCCTAATGGTCCTCTTTTTTCTTTGACTCGCCCGAGCATGGACCTAACAGCCGCCCAGAAAACATCGAGCGGTCTTACCATCTTACCCCTAAGCCAAAATCGAGAATCCGGCCCTGTAGGACCGTGGAAGAGCGCGGGAAACTCGCCGGCAGGCTCCCGGAGACGAGTTGTCCGCAATTGGTTGGGTCCAACGTGAATCCGTTTGCCGCCTTTGGGCACCCGCTGGTCACCACGGGAACCACGGCGTTCAGGGAGGTGACATTCGGATGGTTGAACAGATTCGTAGCTTCGGTCAAGAACTGCGCCCTTATGTGCTCTCTCAGTGTGAAGAGAGTCCGCGTATAGCGCAGGTCAAACTGCACAATCTTGGGGCCGCGGACAATATTACGCCCGATACCGAGCGGCCGCGTTATGCTGGTCACGAGTGAGTCACCGTTGAGGTTGGAATTTGCCGTGGCGTTCTGCTGATCACCCGAAGCGATGTTCGTCAGCACCGCGAACTCGTTGTCATTCAGTAGGCGGTTCACAAGCGAGTTCTCCACCTTTGTGCGGGGTGACCAGACGGTGCTGGCTGTGAAGGACTGCGGCCGATTGACATAGCTGTTCCCACGGTCACGGAGACGATTCGTGGGATCTTCGACGTACACGAGGTTCTGCTCAAAGCCGTTGACGTCCGGGGCGTCGCTGATGGTATGCGAAAAGATGTACGCCGCGCTCGCCACCAAACCGCGCGAGAAGCGGTGTTCGTAATTGATCTCCAGCGCGTTATAGCGTGAGCTTGCGCCCACATCCTGTAAAGTTACATTGTTGAATGCGGGGTTGGCGCGCGTCCCGGCATTTACCCGTGAATCGAACACCGGCCGTCCATCGAGCAGGAAGCCCAGCGGATTAATGAGATTGATGTTGTGCAGCCACTGCAATTGCCTGCCCCCTGTGTTCACGTAAGCGAACGTCACGGCATCGTTCTTGGTGAGCTCGCGCGAAACCTGAATCGTCGTGGTCATGGCGTAAGCGTTCTTAAAGGTCGGCGTGACCGTAAATACGGATGGAGTTGCCGGAGCCGTCGCCGTCGTCAATGGCTGCGGGAAAGAAGGAGCCCCCGGGGAGGACGGAGCCAGCGACGCGTTGAAGGAGCGGCCGGAACCATCGTTGGAAAGAGCGTTGAACCACAGGTTGGTCGGCGGGGCGTCGTAGAACATCCCCCACGACGCGCGCAGCACAGTCTTGCTTCCGAGTCTCCTGGCTAAGCCGAGGCGCGGCGAGACATCGCCCGCTGGATTCTGGAAGGTGCGTGAGAAGGGAAAAGGAGCGGTCGAATTCGGATCTGGAGACAGGAACCGATCGTAGCGAATGCCGTAGGTGACGAGCAAAGAGGGCCGAACCTGCCAGCTATCCTGCGCGAAAAAATTGAAGAAATTGGAAATGTAAGCCACGCGTGTGTTGCCTATCAGAGCGTTCACCGTGATGTAGGACTTCGGGTTCGCACCGCTAACTGCGGCCTGATACGCCGCGATGGTCGGAAAGACATATTGCGTAAAACTATCTCCTTCTTGAACGTCGATGATGCGGGAATAGCCGAAACCCGCCTTGAAGGTGTGCGGGCCGCGGATGTAGGTGACGTTGTCGTTCCAACTGGGGATCTTTTCGGCGAAAACGTCACCTACTGAAATGCTTCCGTTAAAATTCGTCGCGACTCCTGGAATACTAACGGCCGGACCGGACCCCGTCAGCGAGCCAGGAACGTGTTTCTCGTTCCGGTAGGGATAAGAGAACCGGAACTCGTTGAGAAGTTCCGGTGAAATCGTGCTAACCCATTGCAATCCTCCGACGTGCGCGCGGTCCCTGAAGTCCGCTTCGGCAGCGAGCAGGTTTAACCCGCCCACGGCGGTATTAAAGGGGTATTCGTTGCGGAAGTAGTTGACGCGCGCAAATACACGATGCTTTTCATTTATGTTCCAATCGGCGCGGACGTCCAGGAATTGCGCATGCTGCACGGAAGGCGCCGTGCCGAATTGCGTGGACGGAATTCCGATGCCCTCGAGGGCTGCCTGGTTTGCCGCGCTAACCGTAATTGGAACAGGAAGCGCACGGTACAAGTGCTCGTATGCTCCGAAGATGAAAAGTTTGTCTTTCTTGATGGGGCCTCCGGCATTCATGGCATAGGAATTCATCAGCAAGTTGGGCTTGGGCTGCGTCGGGGAAAGAAGAATTGGCCGCGCTGTGGTGTCGACCGGCCCACGGATCCACTGGAACATGCCATGGAAGTTGTTGGTGCCCGACCCGGTGATGACGTTATAGATGTTGCCCGTGGTGCCGCCAAACTCTGGAGCGAAACTGTTGCTGACGGTCTGGATCTCGCTCACGTAAACGGAGGAAATCGGGAACAGGCGAAGGCCGTAGCGATCACTCTCTGTGTCCACCATTCCGTCCATCTGATAGTTGATGCGATCCACGAAGCCATTGGTGTTCAGCGTGCGCGGGATGCCCAGCTCCGGGTTGGGGTGTCCACTGACGCCGGGCTGAAACATAATCCAGTTGTAAGGGTTCCGCGAGGTTAGCGGAAGGTCTTGTATCTCCAATTCACTGATTGTGCGGCCGATATTGGTTCTCGCCGGGTCTACGACGGGTGCTCCGCCGCTGACTTCGATCGACGTGCTCACCGTGCCCAACGTGAGGGCAGCGTCAACCACGGCCTCCTGGCCTGCTTGGAGGACGATTTCAGTGAACTTGAGCGTGGCGAAGCCGTCCTTCGTTACAGTCACTGTGTACGTCCCGAGCGGCAGGGAAGCGATCACATAGTAGCCGTCGTCGGCGGATTCGACGCTGCGCGAGTATCCTGTTGCGTTATTGACCGCCGTGGCCCTGGCGCCGGCTACCGGTTGGTCGCTCGGGTCGCTGATGCGGCCGCGAATGGTGGCGTTGATCGATTCTGATTGCGCCCGGCTGGCCGGCACGCTGGTCAAGAAGAGCAGGACGACAGCGGCCACAGAACTCAAGCTGTAAAAGTAGACAAAAAGAAACCCACGCTTTTTATTGATCATTTTTGGATCACCCCTGGTATCATTCCCGACCCCAAGTTCGTAACGTAGTTTACGACTGTTCTCTACGCTCTTTGACGATTTCTTCAGCTTTTGAGTAGCAAAGATTTTGCGGCGAGTGGTGAGAGCGACGGAGGACCAGGCGCCGAACGGATTTCCAAGTTTTTCGCGGCTGTGATACTTTCCTAACAGGCCCGGAGTGGCGGAACTGGCAGACGCAGCAGACTCAAAATCTGCCGGAGCTTTGCTCTGTGTGGGTTCGACTCCCTCCTCCGGGACCACTTCTTGAATCCTCTTGCTTAGCTGTCCTAAGTCCCAGGTTATCTGCAGAACACGCGTGTCGGAAGACTGGTCATTGGCGCCGACTCGTGAGGTTATCCTCGGGGAAACGAGGTTACGATCGCATGGTGACATACGCCCCCGCGGACGTGATGCTGAACAAGGTGGTGGTTGCCTATCTGGATGACCGGCGCTTGCGTGGGTGCGTTTATGACTTCTCGCCGCTCAAGGACACGTTTCGCCTGGTGGTGGAGAACGATTTGGCCCACCAGAAGGGCGCGGAGGTGGCGCTGAAGGATTTGAAGGCGGTGTTCTTTGTGAAGGACTTCCGGGGCAACAGCAGATACAAGGAATCGAAGAAAATCGAAGAAGGGAAGCCGGGGCGGAAGATCGAGGTGACCTTCTCCGACGGAGAAAAGATCATAGGCACGACGCAGGCTTACAATCCCAACAGCAAAGGGTTTTTTGTATTCCCTGCGGATGCCAAGAGCAATAGTCTGCGGATATTTGTGGTGAACTGGAACGTGCGAGACCTGAAGTTCCTCTGAAGCGACGAAGTTTTCCCTCCTTCGCCGCACAGGGCATTCCCTAAGACTCGCTATCTTTATGGCTTATTCTGCCTGCACAACGGGTAAGGGTCAGGGCTTCCTGTCGGCGGCCGGCAAATCGGGCGGTTGGTAGTAGACTTTGCTGCCGCCGGCCTTCTGCACTTCGTCGGCGAAGGTCGTGCCGTAATCGCGCTTGGCGTCGGAGAGCGCGTAGGCCTGCCGCTTGTAGTTCCAGCTCTTGGGATTGAGGCGCTGGGCTTCTTTGAAATGCAGAATCGCTTCGGTCAGGTGGCCGTTTTTATAGAGATATTCGCCCAGGCCGAATTGAGCGGCAGCGAGAACGAAATTCGCGTCGTTCACGCTTATTCTTTCACGCAGCTTTTCTTCGCTCATGGCGTAGGCGCTCTTGTCGCCCTTTTCGACCCAATCTCTCAGGGCGGTGAGATACGGTTCGGAGTCGAGACCAGTGAAGGTCTTGAAGCGATCGTCGACGAAAGCGACTTCATTGGGGCGCACGATTTTTCCTTCTTCGTTGATCCACACACCGGTGGGGACGTTGACCATGTTGTAGAGCTTGGAGACGAGGTGTTTTTCGTCGATCAGCGCGGTGTAGGTCGGATTGGCGGCCGCGATCCACGGGCCGGCGTCTCTCACGCCATTGGTGTCCTGGGCGACAGAAATGATTTCGAAATTCTTATTTCTTAGCTGCTGATAGATTGCTTGCCAGCCTGGCAAGTCAAAGCGGCACCCTCACCAGGAAGCCCATGTGACTAGCAGAACTTTCTTCCCACGGAAATCGGAGAGCGAGTGCATCTTGCCGGCCGTGTCCGGCAAGGTGAAATCGGGCGCCCGCAGGGAGGACAAACCCTCACGCTGGTCCGAGCGGAGGCCGAAATACCAGGTGGCGAGCGCTTCATCGTGCGCGACCGGTTGATCCACCAACTGGGCAAAAGCGAGCAGGTTGAAGAATGTCTTGCCGGAGTCTTTGCGGACGAAGTCGCTGGCACGCGTCTGCGGGACCGGGAAGCACAGTTGGTCGCGGCAGACGCCTTGCGGTTTCAACTGGAAGTGCGTGGCGCGTGTCAGGTCCACGGTGGAAACCCAAAGTTGAGCGGTATTCCCGTCAATGGCAGAGACCTCCGTGGCGACATCGTCGTAAACGATGGTGGCACGGACTTGATTGGCGAGTGCCACCAGCGGATTCACGAGCAGAAGTATGAAGGCGGCGATTGCAGTCGATGCTTTGTCCACGGAGCAATCCTCCTCAACGGGTCGCAGTATACACAAAAACGGGCGATGGATTGTTGAGGACGCCCGTGTGATAAACTTCGCGACTTGCATAGCCTTCGAAAAAGAAGCGATCGATCAATTGAATCGGTTTAATATTGCCGGAGTTACGCGCAGTCGGCCTGATTCCCTTTTAACGCGGATGCGGTGGGGAGAAACTTATGTCACCTCGTTGGTTTGTTCTATCGCTGTTTGCCGGATTGCTGTTGACTGGGCGCACGGCGGTTGGCGCGGATGAGCCATCGAAAATCTTTCTGCATAAGGACTGGCAAATTCAATCGTCCTGCGAAGCGAAGGCCAGTGGCGCGGAGATTTCAGCGCCGGGCTTCGAGGCGAAGGGTTGGCATCACGCCGACATTCCCGCAACGGTGGTGGGTGCGCTGGTCACGGACAAGACTTATCCCGACCCGGATTACGGAACGAATCTGCGTTCCCTTCCGGGTTTTAACGACGACCCGCAGCACTTCTTCTCGAATCTGGATATGTCGAAGGGCAGCCCGTTTCGCTGCGCCTGGTGGTTCCGGACGGAGTTTTCGGTGCCAGCTGAAGCGGAGCACAAGACGAACTGGCTCGATTTTCTGGGCATCAACTATCGCGCCAACGTTTGGCTTAATGGGCAGAAAATCGCCGACGCCAATGAGGTGGCCGGCACGTTTGCGACTTTCGAGTTCAACGTTAGCAAGGCTCTTCATCCCGGCAAGACCAATGCTTTGGCAGCGGAAATTTTCGCGCCCGGGAAGAACGATCTGGGAATTACGTGGGTTGACTGGAATCCGACGCCACCGGACAAGGACCTGGGCATCTGGAAAGAGGTGTTCCTGAGGTCCAGCGGCGACGTCTCGCTGCGCAATCCGTTTGTGTCCTCCAAGCTTGACAGCGAGTTCAAAAACGCTGCACTAACTATCGGCGCGGACCTGCGCAACGTCTCGAATCATACCGTCAGGGGCGTCCTCCGCGCGGAGGTGGATGGAAAGCAGGTCAGTCAGGAAGTTTCGTTGAACGCGGGCGAAACAAGAACCGTGGCTTTTGCGCCGGAACAATACGCGCAACTCCAGCTGGAAAACGTCAAACTTTGGTGGCCCTATTCGATGGGCGAACAGAATCTCTACACCGCAAAACTTTCTTTCGATATTTCCAACGAGACTTCGGACGGCGCCGCGGTCACCTTCGGAGTGAGGGAAGTCACCTCCGAGTTGACCGACAAGGGCTACCGCCTGTTCAAGGTCAACGGCCGCAAGATTTTGATTCGCGGCGCGGCGTGGGCGCCAGACCTGTTGTTGCGGTGGTCTTCCAAGCGGGTGGACGCCGATTTGAAGTATGTTCGCGACATGGGCTTGAACACGATCCGATTGGAAGGGCGTATTGACCGCGAGGAACTTTATGAGAAGGCCGATCGCCTTGGAATTTTGGTGATGCCCGGATGGACTTGCTGCGACGCTTGGGAGCAGTGGAGCAATTGGACGGATGAGCAGCACAAAATCGCCGCGGAATCACTGCGCAGCCAGATCCGCATTTTGCGCAATCACCCCAGCGTGTTTGTGTGGCTCTATGGGAGCGACGGCCCGCCGCCGGCAAACGTGGAGAAAATGTATCTCGCCATCCTCAAGGAGCTGCGGTGGCCGAATCCTTCGATTTCGTCGGCTAGCGCTACGGCGACGACGGTAACCGGCGACTCCGGAGTAAAAATGACCGGGCCTTACGAGTACGTGCCACCGGTTTATTGGCTTGCCGACACTAAGGCGGGCGGGGCGTACGGATACAACACGGAGACCAGCCCCGGGCCGGCGATTCCGCCGCGCGAATCGCTCGAGCGCTTCATTCCCAAAGAACATTTGTGGCCGATCGACGATGTCTGGAATTTCCACGCGGGTGGCGAACGCTTCACCACTATCAATGTGTTCACCGACGGGTTGAATCGCCGCTACGGCACAGCGACTTCGCTCGACGATTATCTTCGGAAGGCGCAGGCGGTGACGTACGACGGCGAGCGCGCGATGTTCGAGGCGTATGGACGCAACAAGTACACCGCGACGGGAGTGATTCAGTGGATGCTGAACAATGCCTGGCCGTCGTTGATCTGGCATCTGTATGACTATTACCTGGTTCCCGCGGGCGGCTACTTCGGCACCAAGAAAGCCATGGAACCGATTCACGTGCAGTATTCTTACGACGACAATTCCGTCGCGGTCGTAAACAGCACCTACGAACCCGTCAAAGGCGTGACAGTCAGCGCCAAACTCTACAACCTTGACGCGTCGGAAAAAGGCTCCCGCGCGGGGACGATGAATATTGCGCCAGATAGCAGCGCCAAGGCTTTCGATCTGCCGAGAGTCGAAGGTCTAACCGCCACCTACTTCTTGCGGTTGCAGCTGCGCGACACCGCGGACAAGCAACTCAGCGACAATTTTTATTGGCTATCGACGAAGGCGGATGTTTTGGACTGGAAGCACAAGAAGGACACGGTCTATACGCCGCAAGCGGAATTCGGCGATCTGAGCGGGCTGAACACGCTGCCGGAAGTGAAGCTGGAGGTTAAGGCTTCGGGGGAAGAACAGGGCGGCAAGGCAGGTGTTCGCGTGTCCGTGCGTAATCCGAGCGGCAGCATCGCGTTCATGGTGCATCTACGCGTTACCAAGGGAAAAAGTGGAGAGGATTTGACGCCGATTTTCTGGTCGGACAATTATTTTTCGCTGCTGCCTGGAGAAGAGCGCGAGGTTAATGCCCGCTATGACCCCTCTGATCTCAGCGGCAAAGACGCGGTGCTCGAAGTGGGCGGATACAATATTGCGCCGCGCAGCGCAGATGTGCGCTGAACTGCCATTTTCCATAGACACAAAAAGTGCGCTCGGCTGACAGCAACTTGACTTCGTTGTGACACCACGCATTCCGCAGAGCCCTACAGTGAATGGTGGCGACGGGCTGATTGCATAAGTCACCGTCGCTCTTCACGGAGAAGTTCACTGTGGAGCGCTCCACCTCATCGATGTAACGCCAGCCGCAATTCTGAACCCGGCGGAGTTGCAGCGACCAAGGCAACCAAAGCAGGAGCACGGCGAACGTGATCCTGACACTTTAACTCTCGACCACAATTTGCTGGGTTTTGCCGGGTTTCCGGCGGGTGTACGGGTTTGCAAGCGCGTTTGAAACACTCGATTCGATTCTGGAAAAGGAGAACGAGATGAAGAAAGACGGAACTATATTCAACGGCCGCAATAATCGGCGGTCGTTCTTGAAGAATGGCATGGTCGCGGCTGGAGCTATGACCGCAGGAGTGGGGCTGGTTTCCAGTCGGGCTACCTTTGCCGATACCAATGACCGCGCCCCTGTCACCAAAGGTGACATCGCGATTCTGACGTTCCTGAGCGCGCTCGAGCAGGTCGAAGCCGATTTGTGGATTCAATATGCGGAACTCGGCGGACCGACTGCGAACGTGCCCAGCTCCATCGGTTTATCTGGGATTGACTTGCAACTGAACGGCAAGGCAATTAGTACGGGACTAGCCCCGGGTTATGTTACCGCGCTTCAGGTGCTCGATACGGACATGCCGCAGTACATCGCGGACAATACGGACGATGAAATTAGCCATCATCGATTTTTGAACAACTATCTCCAATCAAAAGGCGCCAACCCCATCGATCTAAGTTCGTTTGCGATCTTGCCGCCCAGTGAAGTGACGGGAGTACCGCAGACCGGACGGCTCACGAATCTAAAGCAACTGAAGGTCGACACGACTTGGTGGACGCGTTATCGCAGTGCGAACAATAATCCCGACTTCGGAGGCAAATTCGAGAATGCCGTGCCCGATCTCGCCAGGAATCCGCACACGGCCATTCCGCGGACCAATGACGAGGCCGCACTCAACGCGGACGGCACCATTCCCAATCACCTTCAGGCCATTGCGAGCACAGCCGGTTTTCACTTTGGGTTCATCGAGCAGGGCGGTACTAGCCTTTACCCGACGCTGGCTCAGAACGTAACCAATCTGGAGGTCTTGCGCGTTCTTCTCAGCATCGGCCCGAGCGAAACCATGCACTTCCAGGTCTGGCACGACAAGGCCGGGAACGCGCCGAACATCACAGACGGCGATCTTTCTTTCCCCGCGCTCAATAGCGGGGTCGATCCCACCACTGGTGCGACCGGCTCAATAGGCGGCGGCGAGACAGTTGCCGATTTATTCCAGACCAACCTCATCATGCCGGAACCAACATTCTTCCTGGAGTCGAAGTTCGGACCGGTGGCCATTATTCGTCCTACAAGCGAAGCCGGTGGCGGGGGCGCGGTGTCCGCGGTTAAGAGCTTCGTCAACGACGGGCTCTTCATCGATCCAGCAACCAACAAGAATACGGGAATCGTCGCGAAGCTCATGCAGTTGGCAGAGGAGGCTGACGACGCACGGCGCCGGTTCTAGTCGCCGGTAAAGCTACTTGTCGGCAGATAGGGCTCGGGCCGGTTGGTCCGGGCCCATTCCTTTGCGCGCTGTTGTTTTGGGCGGAACGTTCGGGCAATATCGCCTCGCATGACTTCGCGGCATTCCGTCGGTCTGATTCTAAGTTTCGCGCTTTCGTTCGCCCCTTCCGCGTTCGCCCAGTATCGACAGGCTACTTCGCCCAGCGGTGCCGCGGATTCCGCCCCAGCGGGCGTTGACCAGCAGCTTGCGGCCAACATCCTGGATCGGATCCAGAAAAGCGGGGCGGACGTTGGCGTCGCGCTTCGCACCCTCGATGCCAAGATGGAATGGTTTTCGCGCGCGGATGATGTCTTTCACGCCGCCAGCACGATGAAAATTCCCGTGATGATTGAACTGTTTGATCAGGTGCGCGAGGGCAAGGTGAAGCTCGACGAACCGCTGGCGGTCAAGAATGAGTTTCATAGCTTGGCGGACGGCTCGATCTATACGCTCGACCCCAGCGACGATTCCGAAACCGATCTGTACAAGGCGGTTGGGCAGACGCGCACGCTGAGCCAGCTCTGCGAGCTGATGATCACGGTCAGCAGCAATCTGGCGACGAACCTTCTGGTGGAGAAGCTTGGCGTGGACACTATTCGCGCAACGGTACACGGGCTCCATGCCGACGGCATGAGCGTGCTGCGCGGGGTCGAAGACAATAAGGCTTACGAGAAGGGAATGAACAATACAACCACGGCGCGCGGCTTGCTAATGCTCCTGGAGGCCATCGGCACAGGCCGGGCGGTGGACGCGGATTCTTCCCGGCAAATGGTGGAGATTCTAGCGCGGCAAAAATTCAACGAAGCTATTCCTGCCGGGCTGCCCACCGGTACACGTGTGGCCCATAAGACCGGAGAACTCACGAAGATTCATCATGATGCGGCGATTGTCTATGCGTCCCGCCCGTTCGTGCTGGTGATTCTGGTGCGCGGCTTGGCGGAATCCAAAGATAGCGCGGCACTTATGGCCGACATTACCCGCCGGATCTACCAATCGACCCAATAAATGCATCCTTCTTTGCCCATTGCGACATCAAAAGCACTAGAATGCCTACCGCGAGGGCGCGATCCTCTGATCAGGGGTTTCGATGGTCAGGCGGGACGTTTTGCGGATCACTCGCGTATTATGGTCGAGAGGGGAATCACGATGAAGCGCTTTGTACGTTTTGTTGCCACGGGTGCCCTGGGTTTGCTGTTTTCCGGCGCCGCACTGGCCGACACGCTGGAATTGAAGGACGGCCGCGTCCTGCAGGGACGCTATCTTGGCGGCACGCAAGCAGTGCTGCGTTTTGAATTAGATGGCAATGTGCAAGCTTTCAGCGTCAACGACGTCGTGGCACTAACGTTCACACATGGCGGTGGCAGCGCCGCTGCCGCTCCAGCCTATGCTCCGGCTCCGGCGCCGATCGCTCAAGCGCAGCCTCTTGCCGCGGGCGGCACGGTCACGATTCCCGCGGGCCAAAGCATTTTGGTACGCATGATTGACGGCGTCGACTCCTCGAAAAACCACGTCGGCGATATCTTCCACGCCAGTCTGGAAACTGATTTGACCGTGAACGGTGCGTTGGTGGCTCGCAAGGGCACAGATGTCTACGGACGTCTTGCCGAAGCTAAAGAAGCGGGCCATTTGGCCGGCAGCTCCGAATTGCAGCTGGAGCTAACACGCATGGTGATTGATGGTCGCGACTATCCGGTGGTGAGCAGCGACTACACGCTGCAGGGCAAAGGGCGCGGCAAGAACACCGCGGAAAAAGTCGGCGGCGGCGCAGCCCTGGGAGCGATCATTGGGGCAATCGCCGGAGGCGGTAAGGGTGCGGCGATTGGTGCGGGCGTCGGCGCCGGAGCCGGAGGAGCCGTGCAGGTGCTCACCCGCGGCCAGCAGGTGAAAGTGCCGAGCGAAACCCTCTTGGAGTTCCGCCTGCAACAGCCCGCAACCGTTGCCCCTGCGCAGAGTTAAACATGCTCGCCGCGCGAGCCGTTCATTTCAGGCGTCCTTACCGCGCCTGATGGAACGGCTTTCGCTCTCACCCTTGCTCTCGCCAAATCTAGAACGGCGCTCTGGAAGCGTCTGAACGTTCACAATTCCTCATCTCTATACCGCCCACGCTTGGGTATAATCGCCCCTCACTTCCATCTGAGGAGGTTTTATGGCTGAGCCGTCTTATGAAGAGTTAAAGGCCCGTTTGGCGGAGCTGGAAAAGCAGGGCGGCCGCCGAACCGGTCAACTCGACTTCCGGGTCGGCGAAAAGGGAGGCGTCAGCGTCTACGGTCTGGGGCGGTTCCCGGTCACACTCTATTACGAGCAGTGGACTCGGCTGCTGGACGCCAGTACGCAACTTCGCGCTTTCCTGGAGGAGAACAAGGCCGCGGGCAAGCTCAAGCTCAAGGAGAAATAGTGAGAAATTTTCTCGGCGGCGTTCTATTCACGCTGTTCGTGGTGGTGTTAGTGGCGAGCTCCGTCGGCGCGCAAACGCCCAAACCGGCTTTGCTTGTCCTGGAGAAAGACGACAATACACTAGCGATTGTCGATCCCGCGTCCCTCAAGATCGCTGGCCGCGTGCCCGCCGGGCCGGATCCCCATGAAGTGGAATCCTCGGCGGACGGCAAACTTGCATATATTTCCAATTACGGAGGTTCGGACAGCGCTCTCCACACCATCTCGGTAGTCGATCTCATTGCGCAAAAGGCCCTGCCGCCCATTGATCTCGGCGCATTGCATTCGCCGCATGGATTGGCCTTCGCAGGCGGCAAGCTGTATTTCACGGCGGAAACAAATGAGGTCGCCGGCCGTTACGACCCAGCGACGCAAACCATTGATTGGCTGATAGGCACAGGGCAGGACAGAACACACATGGTTGTGGTGTCCGCGACTCTCGATCGCGTTTTCACTTCCAACGTCAGCTCCGGAACGATCAGCATCATCGAACAAGTCCCTGCTTCAATGGGAGGCGTTGGTCCGCCTCCTGGCGGGAGGCGAAAAACATGGAGAGTGACTAACGTGCCGGCAGGTCGCGGATCCGAAGGGTTCGACCTCTCACCCGACGGCAGGGAAATCTGGGCCGCGAATGCTCAGGACGGAACGGTCACCATTATTGACGTCGCGGCCGCGAAAGCGACGCAGACCTTCCCGATTCCGGTTAGGGGCAATCGTTTGAAGTTCACCCTGGATGGCAAGCGCGTGTTGATTTCAGGCGGACCTTCCGGTTCATCTGGCGCGAGTCTGGTGATTCTGGATGCCGTCAGCCATAAGGAGGTCAGGAGCTTCGATTTCGGTGGCGGCTCCGCCGGTATCCTCATCGTGCCCGATGGCTCACGCGCTTATGTCGCGGTCAGCGGCAAGGACAAAGTTGCGGTCGTTGACTTGAAGAAGCTGGAAATCGAAGGGTACATCGCGACCGCCAAAGGGCCCGACGGCCTCGCATGGGCTGAGCGGAAGTGACTCTTGATTCACCGATTTGGCAGATAGTTCTCTAAAGGATCGATCCGACCTCGACGCACAAACTAGAACGGCAAGGAAGAAAAGTCGACGTTGCCGCCGGAGAAGATTACGCCGAGCTTTGGCGGCGCGCCGTCGGCGCGGGTGGGTAGCCCCAGGTTTACCACGGCGTCCCGCTTCAGTAGCGGCGCGATGGCTACAGCGGAAGACGGCTCGATGATGATTTTCATGCGTTCCCAGATGGTGCGCATTGCGGTGATGATTTCGTCTTCGCTAGCCAGCAGAATGCGTTCGACATTGTCGCGCAGGATGGCGAAGGTTCTGGGGGCGAGCGAAGCACGCAAGCCGTCGGCGATGGTGTCGCTTGACTCCAGCGATTGCAGCGTGCCACTGCTGAGCGATCGGTACGCGTCGTCAGCGCGCTCCGGCTCGCAGCCAAAGACGAGGACGCCCGGACGCAGGCCCTTGGCGCCGAGACAGGTTCCGCTAAGCAGCCCGCCACCGCTAACCGGGGTGAACACCGCGTCAAGGTCGGGGATTTCTTCGAGCAATTCCTTGGCGGCGGTGGCTTGCCCGGCGATGATTTGATCGTTGTCGAACGGATGAACCAGCGCGGCGCCGGTTTCCGATTGCACACGCGCGCAAACTTCGTTGCGCGAAGAAACCTTGGGTTCGCAAAACGTGATTTTCCCGCCGTAGGCTTCGATCGCGCGAACTTTGACCTGCGGCGCGTTTTTGGGCATTACGATGAAGGCGGGCACACCACGCCACGCAGCGGCGCAAGCCACCGCAGCACCATGATTGCCGCTCGATTGCGTGACAATGCCATGGGCGGCTTCTTCGTCGGTCAGAGACAAGATGGCGTTGCTGGCACCGCGAATCTTGAAGGAGCCGGTTTTTTGCAGATTTTCGCACTTAAAGAAAAGACGTGCGCTGGTCATGGCATCCAGCGACGCGGAGGTGAGCACCGGGGTGCGGTGGATGCGCGGAGCGATGCGGGCGTGGGCGTCGAGAATGGCCTGCCAGGTGAGGTGCGTGTAGGCGGAGGTGGGGGTGATTGCGCCCAAGCGGCTGACTCACAACGGATGACCCATTATTGCATAGCTCCGCGGCTTGCGAAGGGGAAGAGACAACGAGAGTGGTACCACACTTCCGTACTGAGAGTTTTATATGAGAGTTTCATAAGGGTTTGTTACTTGACCGCCTAAGTGGCTCTGTTAGGCTGAGGACTACCCTCTCGGACCAGCAGAAACGGTGTCCCTTCCTGGCAGGGAGAAGAAAGTTATGGGTTCAGAACGCCGCCAGCTCGCCCGCTACAACATTCGCACTTCGCTGCGCTTTCGCGCGATCAACCTGGCCTCAGACACGAGCGAGCATTTCACCGAAGCCATCAATATTTCGCGGGGCGGATTTTTCTTTGCGTCGTCCGCGCCGCTGCAGGTGGGCATGCCAATTGATTGCACGCTGCGCATGCCGGCGGAAGTGACAGGCACAAAACCACAAGAGACGCATTGCGAGGCGCGTGTGGTACACGTGCGGAATGAGCCTTACGGAGATGGCCGGATCGGGTTCGGCGCGGAGATTGAGAAATACCACGCACCGTAGAGCGAGTCCGACCGTCTGAACGTCTGAATTCCAAATCTAAAGCTCAGGGAACCTTGACCGTAGTTTTTGCGCTGCCGACGTTTTCGAAACGGTCGTAAGCGCGAACTGCGACAGTGTGCTCCCTACTGGGATCTCCGGGTTTCCATTCGAAGCCGACGGTAAACTGGTAGCGCTCTTCAGGTGCATCGCTGATCGCGCCGGTCGGTGCGACGATAATCCAATCCCCACCATCGACACTGTATTGGGCGCGCTCGATGCTGCTAGTGGCATCGCGAGCTGCGAAACGAATGATGACATTCGTGTCCCCGCAGACTCCCGTGCATCGATTGAATGCCTCCGCTTGAAGGTTCTCGATAACCGGAGGAGTGTTATCGACGACGAAGCGCTCGCTTTCGCGCTCGGCGGTGAGAGCTTGAGCGGGGGGATTCGAGGGGGCGTCGGTGGCGACGATTTTGAGGTAATAGGCGCCGTCGGGCATGGCGGTGCTGTCCCAGGAATAGAATTTCTGCTCGAGCTTGTCCTTCAGAAGTTTCCACGCGGTTTCGTTTTCTCCGCGAAAGTAGACGGCGAAGCGCAACTCGTCGTCATTATCGTCGTGCGCGGCCCACAGCACGGATTGAAACCCTTTTTGCTGGAAGCCTTGCGGCGCCTGTTCGAATCGCGCAGGTGAAGAGCTAGTGATGACCACCCCGGTTGGATTGGAAGTTTGCGGCTGACGTAGATTGACGCTGGGTTGCTGTCCGGTCTGGATCATGATGTTGGCTTGCGTGCGCACGCCGGGGTCCTGCACCGCGATAGCGTCGATGACCGGCGCCACGTTGCGGGGAAGGTACGCGAGGCTGACCCAGCTAATGCCGTCGCCAGACCGGCCGTCGTGAATCACGGCCTTCCATTGCACGAAACGAGCCGGTGGGCACTCCGTGCTGGTGCCGGGCTTCGAGTACGGGCCGAACCAACGGGACCATTCCTTGCCAGGATCTTCGGTGTTGCCGGATCGCGCAAAAAACTCCAAACGTAGTGCGCCGGACGCACCGGAAGATTTTCCTGCAGGTTTATCAGAAGGCGCAGGCGGAGGGCTCCACCAATCCAACCGTCCCCATTGCGAAAAAAGCTGTGCGTCGAAAGAGTGTGATTCGTAGGTGCCTACAGACTCGTACTCGGGGCCAACGGAAAAAACCTTTCCGGGATTTGCGGTGCAGAGGAAGAGTTTGTTGGCGGAGTTGCGGGCGATGCCGGTGATCTGCGCGGAGCCGGCCTTGGCAAGCTGGGCGAAAACGCCGCGACCGTAAATGGCGAGGAGCGCGCCGTTGTTTCCGGTGCCGGCGAGGAGGCGTCCATCGGAATTGATCGCCAGCGAATAAACAACGTCGTCGCGGGAATTCCAAAGCTCTTCGGGCGCGCCTTCAGGTGCAAGGCGATAGATGCTGGAGGAAAGTTGCTGTAGAAAAGGGATGAACGGCGTTTGTCCCTGAGGCTGACCGCCCAGCACCGCAGGGCCCCCGGTGATGGTGGTGGTGCCTTGCGGCGTGGTGATTACGGTGGTAGGGGCCGGCGTGGAGGGCCGCTGCTTTTCTCCGATGGCGGCGGCGTAGATCTTTCCGTCGGGGGCCACGGCTAAAGCGGTGACTTCGCGCCTGGCAGTTTCATAGAGAACAAAGCCTTCGGCGGCGGGTGAACCTTTGTCTGTGCGAGTGACGCGGAGGATGCGGCCGCTCGGCTCAGTGCCGGCCAGAAGGTTGTTGTGCGTGTCAAAGGCCAGGACGCGGATGTGCGCTTCGTCGCTAGCGTAGAACAGCTCGCTCTTGCCGTCGGGAGAGACGGCGAAGATTTGGCCCTTGTCGCCGGTGGCGACATACAGAGTGCCGTCGGGCGCGAAGGCAAGATCCCAGATGTATTTGGTCTTGGGATCGAAGAACACAGTTTTTTCGCCGGAAGTGGAGACCCGATAGACCTTGCCGTCGGGAGATGTGGCGACGTAGAGCGCGCCTTTGGTGTCGAAGGCGATGGCTTGGGCGACGAGATCGGTGGATTCAAAAACCGTGGCGGGCTTGCTCGCCCCGTTGCCATCAAAGCGGAAGACTTTTGCGGGGGAACCGCCCGCTGCGTATAGGGCGCCTCGTGGATCGACGCGCAGAGACCAAAGATAAGAGGCGTCCGCGTCGGCGATCAGCGTGAACTTTGGCGCGAGTTCGAGGCGACCGTCGCTGCGAACGGCTACACCGTGGGGCGTTCCTTTAAGAAAATCCTCGTAGGTGGCTTGGCGCCAGGTGCGCGTGTGCTCGGCGATCGCGGGAGGGAGGTAAATAAAGTGGAGGCAGGCGATGAAGTAAAGAGCACGCGCAAAGATTTGCATTGGAGCGGCGATCATATTGAGGTCCCTAGCGCATCCTTCTCGGATTCGCTCAGGATGACAACATCGCGTGTTGTGGATCGTGAATGCCATTGGGGCGCTTATCGGATTTGGAGGTTCAAGGAGATTATGCCGGACACGGGTCCGCCCAGCGGGATGGAAGATTCGCTAGTGAGGGATTCGCGAAGCACCTGGACGCTACCCGGAGCCGGGCGGCCGTCGATTACATTGATTTGCGAGAGCGGAGCGTTAGGGAGCTCTTTGTCTTCCCAAAGGATGGTGGGCGAGGGCATAAACAGTCCGACGTAAAGGCGATCGTTGCGGCGCTCGCGGTTGAGGACGGCGATCAGCTGATCGAGTCCGGAGGGTCCGCTGGAGCCGCCGAATGCGAAGCCGCGCGAAGCGCGGTTGAGCGTATCGCCGTCAGTAACGAGGATGCGCAGGGTGGCGCCGCGCGCGATTTGGTCGGGGACTCGGACGGTCGTTTCTTCAACACGGGCCGCGCCACGATACGGATGCAGGAGGATGCGGACGCGCAAGGTTTCGCCGGGAGCAGCTTCGCCTTTTTCCAGCCAGGCGCTGTCGATGGTGAAGGATTGCCGGCCGGGAACACTTTCGACGTGGAGAGCGATTCGCTCGACCTCAGGAACCTCGAAGGTGTTTACAAATAAACGCGCGAAGATAGTCTGCACACTGACTGCGATGGGTAGGCCGTCGGGGATGAGGGCATCACCGGGAGCGTAGGTATTCTCGATTTGTACCGGTGTGTGGCCGCGGAGACGAATCTCACCAGTGAGGTGGAGTGTCGTGCCTTCTCCGTACATGGCGTTTTGCGTCAGACCGTTGAATGCCGTGATGGCCACCAGCAGGGGAGTGAGCTTGGGATGATTAACCACGTCGAAGTGCAATTTCTTCTGGCCGATGGACGTGGCGACGGTGAGATCAAGCGGGATCATCGGTGGCGGTGTGCCAAGCTTTCCGGTGACGGCAGTGAGGTGGTCGCCGGTAATGGTTCCGATGGAGCCGCCTACATTCACAATTTTCGTGGACTCGAGATCGGAAGAGAGCGTAGTCAGAACGCGGCTTCGAGCCATGGGTAGTTGGACGTCGCCGAGATTAAGAAAGGGATGACCGCAGAGAAAAACGCGGTCCGCTTGCACGGCTGTGACGGTGCAGGCGGAGTAGATGGAGGCGTCGCCTTGCACAAGAACCATTCCCGCCATGTCGCCCGGTACGAGATGCGTGTCATCTGTGCGGGGAGCGGAGGTGCCCCCTTGCGCCGCGACAAATCCGTAGCTTTGGATTTGCGGCGCGAATTGCTGCAGTGTGGCGGACTGAAAGCCGGAGAAGACGAGCGGAGTCTCGATGGGTGTGAGGGTAGACCCAGTCGGGAGGGAAAAGGAGGGAGCGGTTTTTTGTACAGCCGAAGTGTCGATTGGCAGTGGAAATTGCGCGCCGCTTTGCCCGGACGGGCGGACGACGTCTTCGATGGGCGTCACGCCCGCGATGGGATCCTTGGTGAAGATGCCAAGCTTAAGCGAAAGGGCGCCCGCGAGCTTGCCGTCGAGGTAGACGGGGCTGCCGCTCATGCCTGCGACGACGCCGGTGCGCTCGACTTTGGAGCCTTTGAGTTGAACGAGGATGATCGATTGGCGAGGCCCGAGGAAGTTGGGCATCACTCCAATTACTTCGAGCTCGAACTTTTCAACTTGGTCGCCGGCGAAGATCGTGTACGCGTAGCCTTGCATGCCAGCCTGAACTTGGTCGAGCCGAAGCATCTCATTGGATTGCGCCGAGGCGACGACCGGAAAAACTGCAATTGTTAACGCGAAGCAGAGGACTCGGAGGATTCGTGCGGACAGATGGGGCGCGGCTGGCGGCATGAATCGTTAATGATACTTGGGGCAGGCACTGGTGGCAAATTGGACGCATGAACCGAATCAGTTGGGACACAGACCGGGCGTCAATACTCTGGGGTGCGGAAGTCTTGCTCCCCAGCAGCGAACGCCATATCCAATGCGATGCTCAAGGCTAAAGCGTTGCTGAGCAGCTGTTTGCGCGCAATTGAAGACGAGCGGTGCGGCCGGTTCGAAGTCCAACGAGTACCAATCGATAGTCCTGAGACTACCAGTGCTAGAGGGGAGTTGCTTTATGCTTAATCGCTTAGGATAATACCCTACTTTCCCGTGTGCCGAATCGGAATGAGTGTTCGGGGTCATCCATGAATTCACGGCGCGAATCCTTTCGCCGCAACGAGCTGGGCTTAACGTTAGTTGAGATGGTAATGACGCTCGCCATCGGATTGATTATGGTGAGTGTGGCCTTACCGGTGCTGGTTGGCGCGATTCAGAACTATCGTCTCAACAGCATGGTGCAGCAAACCGCAAATTTCGTCGAGCTCGCGCGATATACCGCGATACGGCGCAACACTAGCGTGAGCATGCTTCAAACGGTGCAAAGCGGGAATACGGTCTTTTTTATCGATTTGAAAGGTGATGGTGCGCTGGACACAGGCGATCCGATGCTCATGCTACCGAGTGACATGCAGATCGCAAACGGTCAGTCCCTGACTCCCGATAAGGCGAGCATCGGGATTGCCAGCCTGCAGGATTTTGCGGGCACCATCATGTTCGACTACCGCGGTACGGTGAACTATCCCCCCGGTAGCGCGACAGGGGCTTATTTCCTAGCCCTGGGATATACGAACCAAACGCAATACGGGTGTCGAGCAGTCACCGTCATTCCCATGGGGCAGACCAAGCTTTGGAAGGCCCCCGCAGGCGGCCCATGGACGTGGATGTGAGAGCAGGAGCAAGGATACGCTTAGCGAAGGCGAATCGCGATTTTGCAATGAGGGAGCGGGAGCAGAGCGGCTTTTCCGTGCTGGAAATGATCCTGGCCAGTGCCATTTTGATGGTCGGAATTGTTTCCGTGGTGCAACTAGTGCCCGCAAGCTTGCAGTCCAGCGTCGGTAACCGCTTGGATACCATGGCCACTGTAGCGTGCCAGCGCGAATTGGATCAGATGTTGAGCCAGCCGCTCAACGTAGACACCTTTCAGGATCAGGATGGCCGGACCATCAGTCTGGGTGGCGCAGGCGCGCCTGGTGCCAAAGCGGTGATGAACGGGGAGTACGTGGAGATTCACTTCAGCGCGTTCCTTCCTCCGCCAGGATTCTACACATTTTATACGGATCCAAACGATCCAACGGGTTCGAGCTTTGAATTGCGCTGGGCGGTATTTCCCCAGATTAGCAACGGAATCGTCGTGAGCAAGCGCATCATTATCGGCTGCCGCCGGGCCCCGGGCTCCGGAAACGCGCAGTTACTACTGCCGGTAACGTTAGATAGTTCAGTGCAGAAGTGAGTACTGAAGCGATCGAAATGAAAAAGAAGCACGGCACCGCAGGGTTCTCACTAGTGGAATTGCTGGTGGGCACGATCCTGTTCACAATCGTTACCGGGATTGCATTTTCCCTCTTGATGAGCTCGCAATTGCGCTACCAGGGCGAGAGCTCGGTGACGGAGGCCTTCCAGCAAGCCAACGTAGCCCTGGATCAAATCGTGCGCGACGTGCATTCGGCAGGCTACCCGCCTATGAGCTCCTTGAGCGCGACTGTGGAAAACGCAAATCCGACCTTATACGCCTTGCCGTTCGCTTGGGCACCAAACTATCCTACGACGCCATGTACAGTTGGAGTTGGGGGAACCTGCATGGTTCCGGGGCAATACGATCTGATCCTGGAGGCGGACTTGGGTAGCGGTGTCCAGTGGATACGTTATTTGCTACAAACGACGACTCTAATGCGGGCCGTGGTGCGAAAGTCTTCCAAGGATCCTGTGACGGAAACTTCGGGATCAGCGTTAGTGCCGTATCTTGAGAACGTCATGAACGGCAGCAACTCCCTTCCGATTTTTTCTTATGTCTGCGATCCCGGGGCATTGCAACAGCCCTCCTATATTCGTGAGGTGAACGTCTCCCTGATGGTGCGTTCACTGCAGCCCGATCCGCAGACCCATCAATACCGTACCATTACCTTAACCGGCCAGGCGATGCGCTTTAATCCGAACCAGTGAAGAGACCGTGAAAGTGCAGAAAAATCGACAACAAGCACAACAGGGCGTAGCCCTGGTGATCGCCCTTTTCACGTTGATGCTCATCAGCGCAGTGGCCACAGCGCTGCTCTTGATGGCTGGTACTGAAACAGCCCTGAGGGGGAATTACAAGTCCGCAATGCATGCGTTCTACGACGCGAAGGCAGGTCTTGAAGAAGCGCGCGGGCGTTTGTGGCCTTCCCCTTTCAATCCGAATCCCATCAGTAATTGCGTTTTTCCGGGCGGCGGCAACATGCCAATTGGCCGGGTCTGTTACCTCACCAATCCGTCCGCGGGCGAAAATGTGGATCCGACAAACCTGGATCCTGCGAACCCCTACGCAGATACCGAGTACACGCAGGAATGGAACAAACTCGTGACGGCCGATGCTGTTCAGCCTTTCATAACCTCTGTGTCAGCGGTGCCCAGCGCAAATATCGCCGGCCCCTTATATAAGTGGGTCCGCATCACTCCCCGGACGGAGGCGTCCTTGAATTTTGATTCGGATGCCGACGGCGTTGTCGACAATACTCCACTCTTCTTTGATGGCCAGAATGTTTTTGACAGCAAGAATGGCGTCCCTCCGAGTGCGGCGCAGGTACTTACAATTACATCGCTTGCCGTGACTCCTTACGGCAGCCGGCGCATGGTGCAGTACACCGTGACGCCCTCGGCCTTTGCCGCGGCTTTGGCTACTTTTCCCTCTGCGCTGACCCTGGACGGCAATGGTGTCAGCTTCACGGGCCCCAGCGGCGGTAACGGAAATGGAAATGGAAGTGGGGGGGGAGGAGGCTCCGGCAACTTTCAGATTGTTGGGAACGACATGGATGCACCCAAGGGGACACAATCCGGCGTTCCAGCCATCGGATATACAAATTCTAGCGATGGACCCAGCGTCTCAGGGGCTGCGGTGCCGTCCGGTAATTATCTAAGTCCGGTAGGGGTTCCAAATGTGAGTTATCTGCCCCCATGGACGCCTCAGACGGCGACTGGCCTCCCGGCGATCCTTCAGACTCCCATCGGCCTCCAAAATCTCGTTAACGGTATCACCCAAAATGCGGATTTGGTGCTCAATCCGCCCCAGGGCACACCTGCAGACCAGACCAGTTTGCCCTCTGCCATGTCGGCGTCAAATCCCATGGTCGTCGTTGTCAAGGGCGACTTCAACTTGCACGGAAAGGGCACCGGTAACGGACTTCTCGTAGTCACAGGTACATTGGACTATGATCCGGATGCGTCGTGGAACGGTGTCATCCTCGTGATTGGACAGGGTACGTTTACCTCCAGCAAGGCGGGCTCGGGAGTGATTAACGGAGCGGTTTTCGTCGCGCAGACTCTCGACTCAACCGGCAAATTATTGGCCAGTCTGGGCTACAGCTCCTTCACCCAAACGGGAGGGGGGAGCGGCATCCGATACAGCAGCAATTGGGTAAAGGCCACGCAAGCGTTGATGCCATATCAGGTTCTTTCGTTTCGAGAAATTTCCCAGACGACTCCTTAATTGCGCGCGCGTTCTTCGTCTTGTCCCCTTGGTCCGCGGACGTTTTTCTTTTCCCCGCTTGCGCCCAGAATGATACGGTACTCCCCTGAGCATCGATTCACTTCACGTGAGGTCCCTGCCAGATGAACAAGCGTATGCGTGCGAAGAGCTGGATGTGGTGTGTGTTTGTTCTCGCTGTCGCGTTTCGCTCCACGGCAGATGCAGTGAAGGTCACGGCGTGGGCGGGAAGCGCTTTGGATGACGAGTGGGCCTATTACGGGCACGACGCCGGCGGCACGCGCTATTCACCGCTGGCGCAAATCAACCGCGCGAATGTTTCCACGCTGAAGGTCGCGTGGACCTTCCACACAGGTGATATTTCAGACGGCCGCGGTGACCGAAAGCGCAGTGGATTCGAAACCACGCCGCTTCTGGTTGACGGCACACTCTATCTCACAACTCCGTTCAATCGTCTGATCGCCCTCGATCCGGGAACGGGAATGCAGCGCTGGGCTTACGACCCAAAGATCGAATTGGACGGCGACTACGGCGATGGGCTCGTCAACCGCGGCGCTGCAACTTGGCTCAATCCTGCGCGGCCGAGCGGTCAACCGTGTCGCCGGAGAATCTTCGAGTCCACGCAAGACGCGCGACTGGTCGCCGTCGATGCGGCGAACGGCTCGCCGTGCGCGGACTTTGGCAAAGGTGGCCAGGTTAATTTGCGCGATGTCGCTGGCTATCATGGCGGCTGGTACCACATGACTTCACCTCCCACAGTGATCGATGACCTGGTGATCGTCGGCTCCGCGATTGATGACAATCACCGCGTCGACATGGCGCGTGGCGTCGTGCGCGCCTATGACGCGCGCACCGGCACACTGCGCTGGAGCTGGGACCCGATTGCACCAGACCAGCCCGCCACAGCGGCAAGCGCGAGTGCAAAAACATTTCGCAGCGGCGCCGGCAATGCATGGTCGATTATGGCGATCGACCCTGAGCGAGATTTGATCTTTGTTCCTACCGGCAGCGCCAGCCCCGACTATTACGGGGGCCTGCGGCCCGGCGACGATAAGTGGGCCAATTCCGTCGTGGCACTGCGTGCAAAAACCGGCGAAGTTGCCTGGGGATTTCAGCTCGTGCATCACGATTTGTGGGATTTTGATAGCGCGCCGCCGCCTTTGCTTACCACCTTGCGCCATGATGGAAAGGATGTCGAGGTCGTCATTCAGGGCAACAAGTCCGGCCTGCTCTATGTACTGAACCGCGACACGGGCAAGCCGGTGTTTCCCGTCGAAGAGCGCGCCGTACCGCAAAGCGACGTCCCCGGCGAAGTGACTTCGCCAACCCAGCCGTTTCCGGTCGCTCCACCGCCGCTGGCCGCGCAGACGCTTTCCACCGAGGAGGCTTGGGGACCAACGCCGGAAGATCGCGAGGCTTGTCGCAAGACAATCGCGCAGTTGCGGAACGAAGGAATTTTCACGCCGCCCAGTGTTAAAGGAACATTGATGGTCCCTGGCAACATCGGCGGCATGACCTGGAGCGGCTATGCGTTCGACCCGCGGCACAGTTTGCTGGTTACTAATACAAACAATATCGTTGCGCTTGCACGCTTGATTCCACGCGCCAAGTATGACCAGCGCGGCTCACACACTGAAGACGGCGATTATGGTGACCAGGTCGGCGCGCCATACGGTTTGTATCGGCGCTTCCTGCAATCGCCTTCGGATTTGCCGTGCAGCGCGCCGCCCTGGGGACTGCTCACGGCAATCGACATGACGGAAGGGAAAATTCGCTGGCAAGTACCACTCGGCTCGATGCAGAATTTTGGCGGCGCGCACCAACAGCAGATTCCCCCGGGATCGATCAGTCTCGGCGGCCCCATCGTCACCGCGGGCGGCGTGGTCTTCGTCGCCGGCACAGCCGATTCCTACATCCGCGCTTTCGACGTCGAGACTGGAAAAGAACTTTGGAAGGGGCAGCTCCCGGCCAGTGGCAATGCCACTCCGATGACCTACCGGCTCGGAAGCAACGAAAAGCAATATCTGGTAATCGCCGCGGGAGGACATCCAAAGATTACCGAAGAGAAGTTGAGCGACACGCTGGTGGCGTTCACCCTTCCTTGAGCGCGTCGTACCTCGAACCTATTCGTAGCGAAGCGCAACCAGCGGATCGACCCGCATCGCACGGCGCGCCGGGAGTAATTCGGTTAGATCGCTTAGTTCAGAAGATTTGTCTATTGGCCAGTCTGGGTGTGAAATATTCGTGGGGCAGCAAGTCTTGGTTGTGCGTGCGTTTCACATTCTATGACCAGCACTAATCCATGTGATGATGCATCGCGAAGACTTTGTCGAGCGAATCCTCGTAGGGATAGACATGCACCATCCACCCGAAGATCGACGGCCGGAAGCGCCCGCCGGCAGCGTCGCATGCGTCTTGCGTGGTGATCGAGCCTTTCAGGCCAAATTTGGTCCAGTCTGCATTGCGCAGTTGCGCGCGTGGCGGCATGCACAGATTCGTATGTAGGTGCCACATCGCAACGCTCAGCGGCACGCGCGCGTTAAGCTGTTCCTCGCTAGCCCGCTTTGGCATCGTGTACATCGCGCCCACCAGCTCGTACCCCGTCGAAGTCTTCCGGTACAACAGCGATGTCGGCCGCCCCGGATCAAACGTAAAAGCTTCCAGAAACCCGTTGCGATAGCTTGTGAAGTGATATTCCGGTTGGGGAATATTCGGCAAAAAAATCTTGAAGCCATCGTCTAATGCCACCTGATAATCGCGATACTTCTCGATACCGGAGCGAAGCTGCGCCACAACTTCATTCGCGCGTTGTACGTCCTCCGGAGTCTGCGCGCGCATTGCCGTCATGGTCATGTGCTGGCTGTGCGCGTCATGATGGCCCGGTGTCATGTCGTGCACCGCGGCCTTCTCATTCGCATGCTCGTCGCTCATGTCCATGCCCGGCATGCTGCTGCGATCGCCATCTGGTGCCTGTGCGGCTGATTCTTGCGCGGACGCCTGCTGCGCCGGCGCGCGGTGTGCCGGCAAAGCCGCCAGCAAAATGGTGAATACGAAAAACGCGCCAAGAAGCATTCCGGCTTTCGCCGCAATTTGAAGGGCCGAACTGCGTGCTGACATTAGACTTTCTCCTGCACTAGATAATACGTACGCGCCCAGCAAAAGATTGCAACCTCTAGCGCGCTGTAGCGGCGCCGAAACTGTACAAACGGACAGGCTCCCTCCGTTCCGAACTCCGCCCACTCTGTGACCTCCGTGCTGAAATTCTTGCGTCTCATGCCCCATGCTAAAATCACGGCGTGAAAAAGCGCACCATTCACTCTGCAAAGCAGCTGACCGGCGGCGTCGAGCCTCCCGGCGACAAATCCATCTCTCACCGCTACGCCATGATTGCCGCGCTAGCCGAGGGCGCGAGCGAGCTGCGCCATTTTGCCGCCGCCGCCGATTGCCACAGCACGCTCGATTGTATGAAGGCGCTGGGCGCCGAAGTGAAGCTCGACAAAGACACGGTGCGTATCACCGGACGTGGATTGCGCGGGCTGAAGGGTACACGCCGCGCTCTCGACGCCGGCAACTCCGGCACCACGATGCGCTTGCTCGCAGGCATTCTTGCCGGCCAGCAATTTACGTCGCAATTAACCGGCGATGCATCGCTGCAAAAGCGCCCCATGAAGCGCGTGGTCGCTCCTCTCCGCCAAATGGGCGCCGACATCCGCGCGCGCGACGACAATTTTGCGCCGCTCGAAATCCGCGGCGGCCGTCTGCACGCGATCGATTTCAAGATGCCCATGGCCAGTGCCCAGGTGAAATCAGCGGTGCTCCTCGCCGGATTATTTGCCGAGGGCGAGACCGTCGTCACCGAGCCCGCCCGCACGCGCGATCATACCGAGCTGGCACTCGAGGAATTTGGTGCGCCCATCGAAAAAAACGGCAAGACCATTCGCGTCCAAGGACTGCCCGCAGGAAATGGCGCCGCGAAATTGAAGTCGCGCTCTCTAGACGTCCCCGGAGATCTCTCCTCAGCGGTCTTTTTCATCGCCGCCGCATCCCTCTTCCCAGACTCGAACCTGCTGATTCACAATGTCGGTCTGAATCCCACGCGTACCGCAATTCTTGATGTATTTGCCTCTATGGGCGCCTCGCTCCAAATGCTATCCGTGCGCAGCGCCCACGGAGAGATCGTCGGTGACTTGGCGGTAAAAGGCGCGTCGCTTAAGGGCGGCGTTATTGCCGGCGACCAGATTCCTCTGGTCATCGACGAATTACCCATGCTTGCCGCGCTCGGCCCGTACACGGAGCTGGGAATCGAGATTCGTGACGCCGCGGAGTTGCGCGTGAAAGAGAGCGACCGCATCGCTGCGCTGGCCGAAAATTTGCGCCGCATGGGCGCCACCGTCGAAGAACGTCCAGACGGCCTGCGCGTCGAGGGCCGCGCAGCCGGAAAATTGCGCGGCGCGGAAATTGAGCCCCACGGCGACCACCGCATCGCCATGGCCTTCGCCGTAGCGGCCCTCGGAGCGGACGGCGCCACACTAATCCGCGACGCTGAGTGCGCCGCCGTGTCGTATCCAACGTTTTACGAAGACCTCGAGCGCGTCGCCGAACGATAGCGAACTGACTTGCGCCCCACACAGGGGTGCGCAATTGGAAATCGCAGGCCAACCGCTGACCTGTCTGTGTTTTTCAACGCCTAGAATAGAGGGAATGAGTCAGTTCGTAGTACAGGAGGTCAGCCCCGTTGTGCGCCCATACCGCATACTCTCTTTTCTACTCCGGCTCCGACGGTTTCTGGCCCGTGTTGGTGGCGCTGGTTGGCGTTGCCGGAGGAGTCGCCTCGTTTTTGCGGGGATTCCGCATGCTGCAGTACAAGCGGTTGATCCTGGATACTCCCTTTTCAAAAATTCGCAGCGCGTCGATGGGCTTGGTCGAAGTGAACGGCATGCCCACAGGACCGCAAACCATCTCCTCGGCCATTACTGGCGACCCTTGTTACTACTATCGGGTGAAGGCTTGGCAATGGGTGGAGTCAGGAAACGACCACAAATGGGAGCAGGTGTTGGACGAGAGCTTGTGTGTTCCTTTTTTTCTCGACGACAGCACCGGAAAAGTGTTGATCAATCCGCAGGGCGCGGAGCTCGACGTGCATCGCAACTTTACGGATGAAGTGCAGACATCGCGCTTTGGCAAAGGCAGCATCATTCCCGAAAATATCCGGAAATTTGTGGCCCTGCGCGGGCTGCTCTCCGGCGACAAAATACGATTGGAAGAGCGAATCATAAAGCCTGGGTATCCTCTCTTTGTCTACGGCACCCTGGGCGAGAATCCTGGCCAGACGTCTTGGACACCGACGCCGCACGCAACCAGTACGCACGTTTCCTTGGGCTCCGGCTTCAGCCGCTCGCTTAACTTCAGACTTAACTTCGGAGAGCCCGGATCTTGCGTCGCGATGAAGGCGATGGAGGAAGTGCTCACTCGAATGCCAGGGGAGAAAGATGTGCGAATCGAAGCAAGGACCTCCTCGACCGGGGCGCCGATTGTGCTACCCGATCGCGTCGTAGAGGAGTTGAATCGAATCGGCGCGCCTCTTCCGGTGTCGGTGCAAACCGAATCTTCGCAGACGGCGCCCAATGTCGGAGGCCTGGTGAATTCAAGTGGCCTCAGGCTATCCACTCAGATCGCGCCAGATGCGCCTGCCGCGACTTCGGGGGCGAATGCGGAAAAACAGAGCAACGCAACAGACGCACCAGCCCAGAACGCTTTCGACCTGCACCCTCACGTGGCCGTTGGCAAAGGGGAGCGCGGTGATCCCTTCACGATTTCCTCGCAAAGCCAGCGCGAGGTCGTGCAAGCGCTGGCCTGGAAGTCCATGCTCTACATCTGGGGCGGTCCAGTCTTCACGTTAGTGTGCATCTATTTTCTTTTGGTTTATTGGGGATGGTTGTAGCAACGCACAGGAGCTGGCATGGGTGTGATCCCTTTTTTTGTGCTCGTGTTCGTAGCAGCGGGGCTGACGATTTATCTCGGCACGCTCTATAACGGTCTCGTCGCGCTGCGAAATGACATCGACAAGGCCTGGGCCAACATCGACGTTCTGCTCAAGCAAAGGTACGATGAGCTGCCTCGCCTGGCGGATGTTTGCAAGGGCTACATGCAATATGAGCGTGAGACTCTGCAGCAGTTGACCGAGGCCAGGGCCAAATACGCAGCCGCAGTCACCGTAAACCAGAAAGCGCAGCTCAGCAGTACTTTGAGCGCCTCTGTTCAGCGGCTCTTCGCCACCGCCGAGAATTACCCTGATCTCAAAGCCAGCGCGACGTTCCTCGAGCTCCAAGAGCGTATAACGGCCCTCGAGAATCAAATCGCCGATCGCCGCGAGTTCTACAACGACGCCATCAATCTTTTCAACACGCGCATTCGCCAGATGCCCGACGCACTGATGGCGCGTATGGCTGGATTCGAGGCTCGTCAAATGTTTCAGGTAACTGCTTCAGAGAAAAGGTACGTGGCGGTCGGGCTGAATCCAGTGACACGCTGAATGGAAGTCGACTGATCGGCAAAGCTGACGCTCAGCGAGACGGCCCGAAGTAGCGGTAATGGCCCGTGATCCTCCAGTTGAACAAGACATCTTCCATCTGTGGGCCGCGCCCTATGTTGTGGACAATCAAGTAGCGTCCCGTTCGCGCTGATTTGCGATCCACCACAATGCCGATGTGGGGCACGTTCCCGCCAAGATCCCAAGTTACTAGATCCCCAGGGGAGTAGTCCTCGCTGCGCTCACTAGCGGGAAGCTGTTCTCCCTTACGCGTGAAGAAAGCCATCAAATTGGGAACGCGACGGTGATCGATATTGGTGTCGGTATGTGCAAGGAGCCATCGGCGCTGATTGGGATAGGCTGAGAAATTGTGCAGCATATCCTCGTGAACTTCCTTTTGTAGATCGATGCCAACTGCGCGGTATGAGCGAATGACTTCATCGGTGCAAACGCCGGTTCCGGAGGGGACGTCCCCGTTCGGGTAGGGAATGCGGACGTAAGCGGGATCGTAACGAACGATAGGGTGCGTACGCTCGACGGTTGCGTCGACGAGTTTCTGAAGAAACTGCTCGTGCACCGGCGAAATTGCCGGCCGGTTTTGCGCCAATGCGGGCAGAACGATTAACAGAGCCAGAAAGCGGGTGATCGGGACCGCATATCGCATCTTCAAGAGGCACCAAATCTTATCAGACCCTCATCGAATGCGGCGGAGCTCAACTGGTCTTGTGGATTGAAATCGAGCCGTAGCTCGTCTTCAGGATGATCTTCGGTCCACGCCCACGCCCGTACTTGCCTTCCAGATGCGAGTCGCCGGAATCCGTCGAAGTCTTCTTCAACGTATCGGACTCGAATTCGGAGTCGATATCACCTGAATGGCAGTCCGCCAGAATCTCAAAACTGGAGGACTCCGGCAAAGTTAAGGTAATCGGCGCGGATGCGTTCGTGATTTCGATGTCCTCTTTCGGCGGCGAAGAGAAGCGCACCTGAATGTTACCGTTGCGGTTGTCGATCGTCACTTTGCCGCCGGCGTTTTCGATGGTGATATCCTCGTCGCGCGTTCGCGCAATCAGGTTGCCCGGTGCATCGACGACATCCAGATTTCCGGACCCCGCTTCCATATGGCCAGACAGCTGCGTCAGCGTCAGATCCGTCCGGTGCGACACGAAGCGTACACCCTTGACCACTTTGTCCGCCCGAATCGGACCGACAAATTCTCCGTTAATCGTGAAACTGCCGCTCGCGTTTTCCACTTCTACGCTTCCGCCGTGTCCGGAAACCTTCACATCGCCCTTGGTGTCTGAAATCTTGGCGTCGCCGTGGCGCATGTCCAAGCTCACGTCTC
>WNFP01000355.1_pt1 | contig 34030 bp, 30 predicted proteins | sample 5400201 | NCBI WGS metagenome assembly WNFP01 (sample SAMN13153355, study PRJNA577476) | soil metagenome | isolation source: 115 cm saprolite under Madrone tree | place: USA:California | collected 2016-06-14 | reverse complement strand
ATGCTCCTTTCCGCTTCCGGCGTGGGGCCGAGTCTTGCGCTGAAAATCTTGAGCGGGATGAGCGTCGAGGAACTTGTGCCTGCGATTCGCGGGAGCGATTTGACTCGACTGACGAAAATTCCCGGAGTGGGGCGCAAGACGGCGGAGCGCATGGTCGTCGAACTGAAGGACAAACTGGAAGCGGTGGTGGTGGAGACGGAGAAACCCGCAGCGACTTCGCCCGCGGGAATTGAAGCGGACGTCATATCCGCGCTGGTAAACCTCGGATACGACGGGCGCGCCGCGGAAACTGCGGTTGGAGAAGCGAAGCGCGAAGCTGGCGCGGGAAATTTTGAGAAGTTGCTGCGTGGGGCTTTGCAAGCGTTGAGTGCGCCGAAGGGAAGAGCGGCAAGAACGTAGGGAAAAAGATTTAACGCAGAGGATACAGAGACAGACGGCGCAGAGCACACAGAGAAGAGATGGCGGACGGAACGGCAAAGCGGATGATGCAAGACAGGCAGGCGGCGCGAATTGTGTCCGGGCAAGCGTTTGAAGATGACGCGCGGATTGACGTGAGCGTGCGGCCAAAGAGGCTGGACGAATACATCGGACAGAAACGCGTTAAAGAAAATATCCAGATCGCCATTGATGCGGCGCGCAGCCGTGACGAAGCGCTCGACCACGTGCTACTCTACGGGCCGCCTGGTCTCGGAAAGACCACGCTGGCGCAGATCATCGCCAATGAATTGAACGTACCGATCAAAACCAGCGCTGGCCCCCTGCTGGAGCGAAAAGGCGATTTGACGGCGATACTGACGTCTCTTGAAAAAAAGGAAGTTTTCTTTTTGGATGAGATTCATCGCTTGCAGCCGGCGGTCGAAGAAGTCTTGTATCCGGCGATGGAAGATTTTCGCGTGGACTTGATCATCGGACAGGGGCCGGGAGCGCGGATTCATCCGTTTTCGCTGGGGCATTTCACGTTGATTGGCGCGACGACCCGCGCGGGTCTGATTACCGCGCCGCTGCGTTCGCGTTTCGGCATCGTGCACCGGCTGGACTTCTACGAGCCGGCGGATCTGCTGATCATCATTCACCGTTCGGCGAGAATCTTGAATATTCAGATGGACGACGGCGGCGCTGAAGAAATCGCGGGCCGCTGCCGTGGTACGCCGCGCATCGCTAACCGCTTGTTGCGACGCGCGCGCGATTTTGCGGAGGTACGCGCCGCCGGCCGCATCACTCGCACGGTCGCGCAAGAAGCATTGCAAATGCTGGGCGTGGACGAAAACGGCCTCGACGAAGTAGATCGCAACCTGATGATCGCCCTTCTGGACAAGTATGCCGGCGGACCCGTCGGACTCGGCACGCTCGCCGCCGCGCTCTCTGAAGAAGAAGACGCCATCGAAGAGATCTACGAGCCCTATCTAATGCAGATCGGCATGATCGACCGCACCCCGCGCGGCCGTGTCGCCACCGCTCGCGCGTACGAATACTTCGGCCGCGAATTGCCGAGACGCCAGCCGCGCCTGTTCTGAACGCCTGCGCCGTAGAAATGTGAATAGATCCCCTCGGAGAAGCATTACCGGTGTTCCAGGATCAGCGGGGGAACTCTTAATTCTTCGGGGACTCCTTAAGTTTCCTCAGCATTTCTTTTGCGTTTTGGTTGGCGGGGTCGACTGTCAGGGCTTTTTCGTAATTCATTTGAGCGTTCTGCGGGTCGCCGGCTTTCAGGTAGGCTTCGGCGAGGCTGTCCCAGACGTTGGCTGACTCTGGAAACAATTCGGTGTTCAGCTTGAAGATCTGGGCGGCACCGGCGGCGTCCTTGCCTTCCAGAAGTTGATAGCCAAAAGTGTTCAGGGAGCCTTCGCCAAAATCATAGGCGGCGCGGCCGTAGAATTTCTTTTTGAGATCGGTGTAATCGTCGAGGGCGGCCTTCAGTCCCTTGGTTCGGTATTGATCGGCGAGCTCTTCATCGAGCGTCATGGGGCGGGGGCGGCCGTGATGGCAGGTGTGACACCACATGTTCACCGGCTTGTCGCCGCTCGGCGTTATTTTTTTCAGGTGATCGGTGATGTCGCCGAGCATGCGGTACATTTCGCGCGCGCGGTCCTTGTTTGGATTCTCATCAGAGGCAAAGTCGTAAGTGCTGAGCGATTTGCCTTCTTCTCCTTTGTGACAATACGAACAGCGCACTCCCAGTGCCCTGGTAAATCCGATCATCACGGGCCGAAGCCTGGTACCGGACCACTCCCTGGGAAAGACTTGAAGGTTTTTTGGTTTTTCGGGCCACGTCCACTGCTCTTGCGCGAGGGCAGGAAAAGCGAGGAGAGTAGTTAGAGAAACGGTGGCCAGGATTCTGGCGAAGATCTTGATCATCATACGATTCTTCTCCTGGAGATGCGGGAGCGGTGGGCGGCGATCGCATTATAGACGCGCGGCAGCCGGTTTGGTAATTGGCATTCAAGAGCAAAAGAACGAAGGATTGGATTTACACCGATTTGCGCTTGGATTTCTTCCGGGCGCGGGCGTACTTAAGGGCGATCAGGCCCTTCGAGTAGCTTTTGTTTTCGAGCAGCGTGAATTCTCGTTGTGGGAAGCCACTGGGGAAGAGCGGGAGGCCCTCACCGATAAGGATGGGAACGATTCCGATATAGAGTTCGTCGACTAGGTCGTCTTTGAGGAAGTCGCGGGCGAGTTCGCCGCCGCCCATCAGCCAAATGTTTTTTCCGGGACCTTTGCGAACGTTTTCGAGGAAATCCTTTGGGGACTCGTTTACGAAGGTAACGCCGCCGCGTGCTCCGGGAGGCTGGGAATGGGAGAAGACATAGTTTTTCATCTTTGAGTCACCGAATCCGCCTCCGCCCATTTTGACGGCCACATCGTAGGTCTTGCGTCCCATGATGGCAGTATCAATGGTGGCGAAAAAAGGGCCCATCGAATAATCCCTGGGCATGAAGAGAAAATCCACCGCACCATCGGGCCGGGCGATGTAGCCGTCGAGGCTGATGCCGAGGCCAAGGACTACCTTCCGCATGGCGGCATTCTAAACGACGGAGCGTAGATTCTTCAACGGTAGTGTCCAGCGGATCTGCGGCGCTGGAATGTGACATATCGCCGGCAGGAAAAGGATTGCGCGGAAGTTTCGAGTTGGGCTAACGTGCGCTTGCCGGGAGGCACAGCCGGTTCAAATCAGAGGAGTTTGTCATGAGAAAGATGGCACTTGTGGCGGTTGGTGCGGCACTGCTGTCGTGCCGGGTTTACGGGCAAGTTGCGCCTTCTGAAACTCAATCTTGCCAAAACCTGATGCAGCTTGAAGTGCCGGGAGCGAAGATAGTGTCGGCGCAGACGGTGGCGGCCGGGGCATTCACGCTGCCGTCGAATCTGAATTCGCGACTGATCGGCGATCCTGCTCTTTACAAGACACTCGGTGCATTTTGCCGCGTGGTGGCGGAAGCGACCCCGAGTGCGGATTCCTCCATCAAGATCGAAGTGTGGATGCCTGTCAATGGTCAGAATGGCAGTGCGTGGAACGGGAGACTGCAAGGCCGGGGCAACGGGGGATTCGCCGGAGAGATTGGTTACCAGCAATTGGGAATCGGTGTGTCCCAAGGTTATGCGATGGCGGGCACGGATACGGGCCACTCCGGAAGTGCGGTAGAAGCGAATTGGGCGCTGGGACATCCTGAGAAGCTGGCGGACTTCGGCTATCGGGGAATTCACGAGATGACGCGGGTCGCGAAAGCGACGGTCAAGGCGTATTACAGCAAGGGACCGCAACATTCCTATTTCTGGGGTTGTTCGAACGGCGGGCGGCAGGCGTTGATGGAAGCGCAACGTTTCCCCGAAGACTACGACGGAATTCTGTCGGGAGCGCCGGCCAATTTCTTTACGCACCTCTTGACGAAAGCGCTTGCGGACGCGCAGGCGACTACGCTGGATCCGGCGAGCTATATCCCGCCGAGCAAGCTACCGGCGCTCGCTCGGGCGGTGAACGCCGTCTGCGACGCGCAAGACGGAGTGACCGACGGCATACTGAATGATCCCAGGCAGTGTCACTTCGATCCAGGCACGCTGCTTTGCAAAGAAGGGGATTCCGAAAAGTGCCTGACGACGGCGCAAGTGACTACGCTGAAAAAATTGTACGACGGGCCAAACGATGCGAAAGGGCGAAAGATTTTTCCGGGGTACTTGCCGGGAGCGGAAGAGGGACCCGGAGGATGGGAAACGTGGATTACTGGACCGGCGCCAGGCAAGAGTCTGCTGTTCGCCTTCAGCGGCGGATATTTCCCCAACTTCGTCTATGGGAAGACGGACTGGAATTACAAGGACGCCAGTGTCGATCAAGCGATGAAAGCGGCTGATGAGAAGACCGCCCAAATGTTGAACGCAACGGAAGCAAATCTTGCGGCATTCAAGGCGCGCGGAGGAAAGTTGATTCTCTATCACGGATGGAACGATGCGGCCATTTCGCCGCTCAACACCATTAATTATTACAACGACGTAGCGAGCAAGATGGGCGAACAGGAGAGTGAGGCGTTCGCGCGGCTTTATATGGTGCCGGGGATGCAGCACTGCAGCGGTGGTCCCGGCACGGACTCGTTTGGGCAGATCGGCCGAGGAACGAGGGATGCGCGGCATAGCATGGAATTGGCGGTCGAACAGTGGGTCGAAAAAGGGATTGCGCCAGCGGCGATTGTTGCGACGAAGTTCGAAGGCGACGACCCGGCGAAGGGAGTGAAGATGACGCGGCCGCTTTGCCCATATCCGCAAGTGGCGAAATACAAAGGCAGCGGTGATACGAACGACGCTGGCAATTTTGTATGCGCAACACAGAACAAGTGAGTGAAACAATTTGCGCGCGAATTTCGCCAAGGTTTAGAGTGTGTTCGAATGCGGACGAAGTCAGTTGGTTTCACCGGAGGAGAAAATGTCACGGAACAGCATGCTGAAGGTGTTCCTTGTTTCGATCGTGGTATTTGGGGCGCTCGGCAGCGCAGTCGCGCAAATGCCGAATCCGTACGGCCCGGCCATCAGCCTGGAGAATGCCAAGAAGACTGCCGCTCCGGCACTGGCCGAAGCCGCGAAAAATAAATGGACTGTAGCTGTGGCGATCGTCGGTCCCGACGGAACGCTCGTGTACTACGAGAAAATGGACAACACACAGCTCGGCAGCGCTGAAGTGGCCATTGACAAGGCGCGCACGGCGGCGCTCTTCAAGCGGCCGACGAAGGCATTCCAGGATGTGTTGGCTGGCGGGGGAGAAGGCCTGCGGATTCTCACGCTGAAGGGAGTCGTGGCGGTGGAGGGCGGAATTCCTCTGGTCATGGACGGAAAGATTGTGGGAGCGATTGGCGTCAGTGGCGCGACAAGTGCGCAAGACGCGCAATGCGCCAAGGCAGGCGCTGACGTGGTTAAGTAGGCACCGCCAATGACACAGCATGGATGAAAAGACAGTTTATCTTTCGCTGGGATCCAATCTCGGGAACAGAGAGGAGAATTTGCGCTCGGCAATTGATGAGCTGCCACACGCGGGTGTGACAATTGCAAGAGTGTCGTCGTTCTATGAGACCGAGCCGGTGGATTTGCTCGGGCAACCGTGGTTCTTGAATTGTGTTGTGGAGGCGGAAACGCAGTTCGACCCGTTCATGCTGTTGAGGGCTTTGCGCGAAATCGAAACGAAGATGGGAAGCAAGAAACTGGTGGCGAAAGGGCCGCGGCTGATTGACATGGATATTTTGTTGTACGGAGCAGACACGATTGACACGCCGGAATTGCAGGTGCCGCACCCGAGAATGCATCTCCGGCGGTTTGTGCTTGTGCCACTGGCGGAGATTGCGCCGGACGTGGTGCACCCAGCGCTGAAAAAGACTGCGGCGCAGTTACTTGAAGGAACACCGGATAAGAGTGTCGTGCGACGTTACGATCCTGCCAAGTAGTGGCGGCCGCGACGGCGGGCGCCACTACTAGTCGAAAGCTCCAGGGTCGCGTCAGCTGGTTCGATGCAAGAGCAGCCGGTGGAGCGTGATGGATTTAGGCTGGAGGGCGTCGAGTTCGATTTGCGCGAACTGCCCTTCCTTGATTTCGCGCCAGCGGTACACACCGGGCTCGGTTTCCTGGGTTTCGCGGCCGTTCAATCTGTGCAAGAACTCGGTGGCGTTGTCGTGCGAAGCAGCCTGGCGATAGCTGGGACGCGTCAGGGCCTCGACGGCGTAGCTGCGCAGGAGTTTGCGCCAGTAGTGATCGAAGAGATTGCCGGAAGCGAAGATGTCGCTCCAAGCGACTTCGCCGCCGTAGGCTACGACGACGCCGACAACGCGTTCATTTTTTAGACTGGAAGTGGCTTGCACGAAACGGCGCTGCACTTCGCCGACGAAATCGTCGATGGATACGCCGACGGCCCGCGACTCATAAATTTTTTCATAGGCTTCGGTGCGTCCGTTACCAGCGATAGCGCCTTGAATACTGTATGCCGAAATCTGCGGGGGAGGAGCCGCAGGCGCCGCTTTGGCGGTAGTGCCGCTGCGGACCGCGTCCCAAACTTCGGTTTGTTTCTGGTCAACGGCCGCGCGTTCGCGGACGCTGGGGTGAACGATTGTATTCGCAGCGGCGAATTGCGCGCCTCCGGTCCAGCGGCCGTGTTCGACGCAGAAAACATCGAGAGGGAGGGGCGGAGCTCCGACTGGAACGATACGGTCCTTACCGATGACGCGATCCTGCTTGCCGCCGCTGACGAGCTCGCCGGCGAGGAGCAACAGCGGACGCTTGCTGCGATTGATGAGAACAAGCTGATTAACGGAAGCGCCCGTGGTGGGCTGGGGAATATAGACGGGACGTCCGTCGCGCGAACGCGCCAGGCCTTCCGAGCCCTGCTCGCGTACGAGCACTTCGCCGGTGGCCAGACCTTCCTCGAGTGTGAGAAAGAGACTGGTATCCTGGTTGTAGGAACTCACTACGGGGAAAATAGAGATGTTCTCGTAGCTGACGGGGTCAAGGAGCCGCCATTCGCCTTCGGGCCTGGATGGCGGAGCGGCAGGCGAACCGGGCTCTGAACCCACAAAAGCCAGGCCGCCGAGTGTGGTGATGCCAAGAAGTCCGCCAAGAAGGGCGGTGAAAATCGAACGTTCCATAAGAGCCTCCTTTGTGTGAACCCCACTCCGGTCAGAGCGAACCAGCGAGGACACGACTCGGGATTAGAACGGGGAAGGAAGAAATCCTTGCACCAGTAAAATCAGATTGCAGTCCGTTTAGCGATTGGGGTCGCCGAGGTTGATTCGGGGTTTGCGTCTGGACTTGGAGGCTTCACTTTCCTGCTTTTCATATTCGGCGAGTTCTTCGTCAGTGTAAGAGAAAGTATCGCGCGAAGCGAACATGGAGTTCGAGCGGGCGGCTAGTTTCTTTTTCTTGCGCAGGGCGCCAAATTCATGCCGGACTTGGCGGATGGGACCTTCGATGGCTTTTACTTCAACGAGCAAATCGCTGACTTTTTCTAGAAAATCATGAAGGTGGTACGGGCGAAGCACATAGGGCAGGCGCGCAGCCTCTAACTGGACAATGTATTGGCCGCTCGAGAGTTCCGGGACGAGGCACAGAACGCGGACACGGCCACCATCGGCAGCTGGGACGCTGGCAAGCTCGCGCAGGGTGACGAAGGCAGGACTATCGAGCCCGGTAAGCGCCACATTGGCGATTACGAGAGACCATTCGCCAGTTTTCAGCTCGGCAAGGAGCATTTTGCCGTCAGGGACGACACGGACGCGCCATCCTTCAGAATCCAGGATTTGCTTGACCGCACTACCCCCTTGGGAAGTGTCGTCAAGGACGAGGATGCCAACCTGTTGGGTAGGCAGGACAGGACTAGTACTCACGTTACCTATTATAGAGCCAAGGGCGGAACGAGTGGTAAAGAGTCAAGTCCTTGCGACCTAGTCGATAACGCAGGTTAGGTAAGTTCGGTTCATTTGAAGCAGTGCAATTATTGACCAACGACCAGGCTGCTCCCGGACTGGTATTTCTGCGAAGTGGTGCCGTCCCAGAAGATACGAAAGGTCGCAAGGGAGTTCAGAGACACAATGCGCGTATAGAAAATCTGAAGACCATCGCGGGACCATTCTGCACTTCGGCCCGATTGGTCCGGCGGACAGAGAATGGTACGGCGTTTCGAACGCAGCTCGTAAAGGAAGAAACCGTCGGCCAAGCCCATGGAGTCCACGGGAACTCCCGCAGGCGCCGAAAGATGATCGGCGGAAACCAGAAGCAAGTCTGGATTTGCAGGGTGCATGCGGATTGCGTCCGAACTCATGATCTGAAACGAAGGACCATAAACATCCCTGAGGGCTACGGCCTGCGGCAAAGTCTCTTCGCTCAGCCAATAGGCATTCAGCATATCTGTCGCTAATATCGTGTGATTGTCGGTCCAACCGTGCAGCGAATTGACTGGCTGCGGAGAAAAGGAAACAGCGGATTCCGCGTTTGCCGTTGGAAATACCCAAACCTGCCAGGCGTTATCCATGGCCTTCAGGAATGCGACGCGGCGGTCATCGGGCGACCAGAAGGCTTGGCGGACCGCACCATGGACCAGATCGAGCGATTTTCCGGAGTCAAAATCGTAGAGCACAATGGCGCGTTCGGGACTGTCTTTCGAATCAGAGCGCGTGTAGAGAAGCTTCTTGCCATCGTGGGAAAGGGCTAGTTCCGCACCTGCCGGCGCAACGATCCTCCTTGTTGTTCCGCGGCTGAGGACCACGCTTCCCGACGAATTCAGGTAAGCGACGGCGACAGGAGCTTTGAAGTTGGTGATGGTTGGAGGCGGCGGTTTCTTTTTGTCGGTGTCTTCCTGTACGTCAGGCTGATTGTTGATCTTGGGGAAGAGCTCTGCAGCAATGCGGGCACAACCTTTCATGGAGCCAAGCTGCGCGTGTTCGGCGGATACGCGGAAGGAGTACTTTCCTGAGGCCGGCGGTGTGGGAGTCAACGTATCGTTCCTGGCGTCGGTGCAGGCTTCGCGCGTGAGGTGGACAGCCACGATCGCGCCAGTGGCGGAATCCTTGGCGTGGTAGGTCCAGGAATCGGCTGCGGCTTCGTGGGTGACGTCGGCGGGTTCGAGAGCAATGGGCGGATACCCGGGACGATCCATTCGCTCCGGTCCCTTCTGGCCAATTCGCAGGCTCCAATTGGGGTCGTTACCAAAGGCCAGCAGGAGAATGGGGTAGTGGGTCGATTGAGGGGCGGGGGGCCCGGCTGGCAACTTCTTTGCCGGGGGAGGATTCTGGCCGAAGGAGAGCGCCGGAAGCCCTGCAAGAAGAAAGAGACTTGCCTGCCGAAAGCGTTTTGACCTCTTTGACATAGGGCTGCGGTTCTCCCGGGCAATGAGAATACCCTGCGAGGGCCGGGGAGGCAATTGTCTGCGAGGCTTCGCGACCCGAACTGGTACCGAGGATCCACGGTGAGGGGGGGCATGGTGAGGCGGACCTCGCGCGAACAAAAGGCGAAAATAAACTTGACATAGCGAACAAAAAGCGAAATACTCTGCCTGTGCTTCGAGGTGGGCTATGTCTCCAGTTCACTCCCTATCGGCGCCGAGTTTTCGGACTCAGCGCCGCCGCGCTTCACCAACCTCAGCAGGACTCTTTCCTGAGTGCCCTGATGTCAAAAGCCCAATGAAGACGGTCAGCAGCCCTGCCCCGGTTGCAGACCAGCGCGGCAACAGTTCCGGCTCTGTGACGGCGGATTGCCCCCCGGCGTCCAGGATTCCGCGCGGAAACCAAAACCGCGCGGCAAGTCCGGTCGGAAATGTTGCCGCGGCGCCCACAGAACGCGCTCACGCGCGACTGGTCGGCATCGCCCGCCTCGCAGCATCCTCTCCGCCAGCGGAAACGCGGCGGAAATCGGCAGAGAAGCCGGAATATTTTGTGCTGCCGGTGAAGTCAATCCTGAACCGGTGCGACTCGAACCGCGTGCCTTTCGAATGGACCATCAATCCGTACCGGGGGTGCGAGTTTGCCTGCAAGTATTGCTATGCGCGGTACACGCATGAATACATGGAGCTGGACGGGTCGGAATTCGAAAAAAAGATCTATGTGAAAAAGGATGCGGCGCCGCTGCTGGCTTGGGATGTCGCGCACAAATATTCGTATGAGTCGGCAGGGTCGGGCGGGGAGCGGCCGGACCACATCGCGATTGGAACGGCCACGGATCCATATCAGCCCGCGGAACGCGAGTATGGAGTGACGCGAGCTTGCCTGGAAGAACTGGCCAAGCGCGAAGGACTGAGCGTTTCGATTATCACTAAGTCCAACCAGATTGTTCGAGACATTGATGTGCTGCAGAAGATTGCGGAGCGATCAAACCTGGGTATCGACATTACGATCACCACCTTGCGGGCGGGATTGACGCGATTGCTGGAGCCGCGGGCGCCGCGGCCGGATTTGCGGCTGGCGGCAGTGAAGGAGTTGCGGGAAGCCGGGCTTGCGGTGGGCGTGTCGGCTTCGCCGCTGATCCCGGGAATCACGGACCGCGATGGGGACTTGGAGGCGGTAGCTGTCGCAGCGAAGGAGGCTGGGGCGCAATGGTTCTTTTCGGGTGTGCTGTTTTTGATGCCGTCGTCGGCGAAGCAATTCCTGCCGTTTGTACGAGAAAAATTTCCGCGTCTAGCGAAGCAATATGACGAGTGGTATGCGCAGAATGGATATGCGCCGGAAGAATATCGGAAGAAGGCTTCGCTACGGGTGGCGAGGATCCGAGAGGAGTTTGGATTTGCGGCGCGGCCGTGGGTGGAGGCCAAGGGGAAGGTGCGCTGCAGGCAGATGTCGCTGAGTTGGGGTGTGGATTTGGCGGAGTGCTCGTCGTCGGCGCAGAAAATGCTCGTTGCTACCGTTGCCGCCGCTACGTGATTACGGGACGATGATGCGGGATTCTTCGCGCTTGAGTTCGGGGGATTGGGGAAACTGGCCGCGAAGGAATTCGATGAAACGGCGTGAGCGTGGGCGGCCGTTGGTGCGCAGCAAGCCCGTGCGGTAGAGAAAAACCCACAGATAAAAGAGTTCTATGTCTCTCAACGCGGCCGCGTCAGAGCGTTCGGCTTGCTGCTTCTTCACTTCAGAAATAAGGGCGATCAACGCGGCGTAGAGTTCCCGCGGGAGCGGCGCGTCCGGCGGTTTTTCGTAGATGATTCCGGAGCTAAGCGTTTTGTAGGTTTGGGCGAGTGCTTGGATGGCCGCGAGGACATCGGTGTCCACCGCGGTTGGCTGGACGGCGCAGAACTTGGCGATAGAGAAGGCCAGCGCGGAAATGAGCTGCTGGTGGGTGTAGACGACATCCTGGGGAATTTTTTCGTCGACTAACGGGGTGTCGGCGGGGAGAAAGCGCTGGTGCCCGTCCTCGTATCGGTGCGCAGAGATAAGGTAGGAGCAATCGGAGGGGCAGTCGATCGTGACTTCGCGCTCGGTGCCACAGCAGACGGCACAGATTTTTTCACCTTTGGAGGGGCAGAAGCGGGCCGGCTTACGTTTTTCGCAGATCGGGCAAGACACGCCAGACTCCTAAGGCAAGAGAACAGTTCAGCAGAATACGCCGCGCGGCGACAAAAGACAAAAACCAATACCCACGGCTCAGGCCATGATGACCTTTTTCTGGAAGCGTCTGGCGGCGAGGATCAGAAGAACGGTGCCGATGAGGACGAGAGCGAGGCCGTCGGCCCAGAGGTGCTTGATCGTAGCACCGCGGAGAATGACGCCGCGCGTGATGTTGATGAAATAGGTGGCGGGAATGATGTAGCTGATGGGTTTGAAGATGGCCGGCATAGTTTCCCGGGGGAAGATGTAACCGGAGAAGAAAACACTGGGCAGGATGGGGAGAAAAGCGAGTTGCATGGCTTCCGCTTGCGAGTTCGCCTTGCTGGAGATGAGGATGCCCAGCGAGAGAGCGGCGAAAAGATAGGGCAGTGCCAGCAGGGCCAGCAATAGCACGCTGCCGTGAATAGGCACGAGGAACAGGAAACGCATGAAGGTAAGAATCAGGCAGAGCTCGAAGAAGCCGATGCCGAGGTAAGGAAGCAATTTTCCGAGGAGAAGTCCGAAGGGCCGGACCGGTGTGACGAAAAGCTGCTCGAGCGTCCCGCGCTCTTTTTCGCGCACGATCGAGAAGGCCGTAAGAAACGTGGTGACATTAAGCAGCATGATGGCGGTGAGGCCGGGCAAGAAGAAATTAGGCGAGCGCGAGTCTGGATTGAAGAGCAACTTGGGGCGCATGTCTACCGCGAAACTGGAACGATCCTTCAGGACGCGGCGAAGAGATTCATCGAGACCGATGGCGGTGGTGACGTTGATGGCCTGGCCGGCGACGGAAGAGTCCGAACCATCAATGAGGACGAGAACCTGGGCGCTCATGTTGTGGAGCAGGCGGTCGGAGAAATCGACGGGGATTTTAATGCCCACGCGCGCTTTACCAGCGATGATCAGATCATTCAGATCGTGATCGTTCTCGACGTAGCTGAAGATGTGAAAGGTGTCGGAGTTTTTCAGGCGGTCAATGAGCTCGCGGCTTTCGCGACGGCCGTCGGCATTGTAAACGACTGTATTGATCTGGCGGATATTGGTGTCCACGCCGAAACCGAGTAGAAACATCTGGAGCAGGGGCATGGTGAGGGAGAAGAAGAGAGTGCCTGCATCCCGGCGTACGTGGAGTGCTTCTTTATAAAAGACAGCGCCGAAGCCGCGAAAGATATTAAGCACGGGCGGCCTCCTGCATGGCTTGATGTTTATACGTGAGCTCGACGAAGACGTCTTCGAGGCTGGGAGCGAGCGGGCGAATTTCCGCGACCGCGATGCCGTTCTTCAAGAGCTGCTCGCGGAGATCGTCGAGATTGTAATGGTCTTCAATGAGCGCGTGGATGGATTGCCCGAAAATGGTGGCGCTGCGGATGCCGGGAATCTGGCGCGCGAAACGGAGAGCGCGAGTGACTTCGGGCGTGGTAATTTCCACGCGCATTGTGCCATAAGGCTGGACGTCGGGTAGCTCGCGAAGCGAATTTGGTGTGCCATCGGCGATGATCTTGCCGTAGTAGATGTAGGCGACGTGGCTGCAGCGCTCGGCTTCGTCCATGTAGTGGGTAGTGACGAAAAAAGTGATGCCGTGGCCAGAAAGCTCGAAGAGCAGATCCCATAGCTGCCGGCGAGCGACAGGATCGATGCCTGCTGTGGGTTCGTCGAGGAAAAGAAGTTTCGGTTCATGCAACATAGCGCAGCCGAGAGCGAGGCGTTGCTTCCAGCCGCCGGAGAGTTGTGCCGCCAGCCGATTCAGGTAGGGTGCGAGGCCGTTGAGCTCGACGATTTCTTGCACGCGGCGCTTAAGGCGCGCGGGTTCCAGGCTGTAGATGCGGCCATAGAACTGCAAGTTTTCCGCAACAGTCAGGTCGTAGTAGAGGCTGAAATTTTGTGACATGTAGCCGATGCGCTCGCGAACGGCTTCCGAATCGGTGGCGACATCGAGGCCTTCGACGAGGGCGGTACCGCTGCTGAGCGGCAGAAGTCCGGTGAGCATCTTGATAACGGTGGTTTTTCCGCTGCCGTTGGGGCCGAGAAAACCGAAGATTTCGCCTTTTCCAACGCGGAAACTGACGTCGTTGACAGCCGTGAGATTGCCAAAACGGCGGACGAGATTTTGCGCGGAGATGGCGGCGTCTGCGGGAGCTTGAGGAATCGTAGCCACAGCTTCAATTCTCCGCCTTCAGTTTCACGTCGGCAGCCATGCCGGCTAGCACCTTGCCGGCTGGATCGTTGATGCGAATCTTCACCCCAAAAACCTGGTGCACGCGTTCCTCGCGGGTCTGGACATTACGCGGCAGAAACTCAGCCTGCTGGTTGATCTGTTCAAGGACTCCTTCGAAGACTGTTTTGGGAAAGGAGTCGACTCGGACTTCGGCCCTCTGCCCAAGCTTGAGGCGGCCATATTCGGTTTCAGGGATATAGATGCGAACGTAGATTTGGTCTTTTTCGAGAAGCGTGGCGATCGGGGTATTGGGAGCAATGAGATCGCCCGGGCGAACGTCGAGAACCTCAACGATGGCGGCGGAGGGAGCGACGACCTGGCGCTCGCGGAATCGTGCTTCGTCGTAGGCGTAGGCTGCTTTGGCGAGGTCGACGTCTTCGCGGCGGTTGCCGCTCGCGAGTTTTTCGAGGTTCGCCTGCGCCTGATGGTAATGCGCTTCGGCGGAAGAGATTTCCTCAGGGCGGTAGCCGCGCTGGAGTTCGTCCAGCCTGTGCAGGGCGCCCTGTTGCTGGGCCACGGCGACTTTCCAGTTGGCTTCGGCGGTATCGCGCTGCTGCTTGGAGACCAGATCTTTTTTTGCCAGCGCCTCGTAACGGTCGAAATCCAGATGAGTGCGGATTTCATCGGCCTTCGCGCGATCAAGGTCCGCCTGCGCAGCGGCGATGTCTTCTTGACGATAACCGTTCTTTTTTAGTTCAAAGTCGGCTTTGGCCTGAGCGGCCAGGGCGCGGGCTTCCGCGATTTCTTCATGACGATAGCCGCGCCGGGCTTTTTCGGCGTTGGCGCGGGACTGCCCGAGGGAAGCTTGTAATTCCTTGTCGTCAAATGTAATCAGGACCTGGCCGGGCTGGACGGTATCACCTTCGCGGACAAGAACTTTGTCAATGCGGCCGCCGACCTTCGAGCCCACGCGGATGTCGCGCGCTTCAACAGTGCCGGAGCCCTGCAGGGAGGTGTCGCGGTGAAACCAGCCCGCATAGACCGCCGTGGCGGCTAGCGCGGCGGCGGCGACAAGAAGAATCAAGATACGCTTGCGGTTCATGGAACTAATCCCCTGAAGTGAAGAAAGGAACTTGTGACGGCAAAGGCGCGCTCTGGCGCGGGGCCAGGCCAGTCCACAGAACGTTAAATGCGGATTCTATGCGCTCATGCAGAGTGGCATCACCGTAAAGCGACCAGATGAGAAGGGTACCGAAAATTGTCTGGCGAAAAACGTTAGCAATGTCCGCGGGCGGCAGATCATTACGGATTTCACCGCGCTCCTGGCCGATTTTCACAATTTGGGTGTGCAGAGCGTGGGCGCGCTTCTGAAGATCGACCATGGCTTGGCGTACTGGAGTGGTGGACAGGTACGCCTGAAGAAGAGTGCGGACAATCGCCGGATTGCGCGTCGGTTCCTGCGTCATGCGGGCACCCAGGGAACGGAGGAAGTCCGGCATGGGGACATTATTCCTGCGTGCCTCTTCGATCGAAGCCTCCAACTTGGCGAGTTGCATCTCGCCGAAGGCAATCAGGATGTGATCCTTGCTGGGGAAATAATTGAAGAATGTGCCTTTGCCGACGTCGGCGGCTTCGGTAATGTCTTCGACGGTGGTTTCAAGGAAGCCCTTGTTGGCAAAGAGATCGAGCGCGGCACGAAAGAGCCGCTCACGGATTTCCGAGCTGCGGCGCTGGCGGCGTCCGGGTTTAGAGGTCGCATTGCGCAGGACAATGCGAGTATTTTTAGAAGTGGCCATATGACTGTCGCTCATAGATGACTGTAAGTCATAGATATTCGTTTGTCAAGCGAAACGCTTTGCTGTGAATACGGCCGAGGGAGCGCGCCAGTTACGGGAAAAAAAGAGCACCCCGACAAAAGCCGGGGTGCTCGGGAGAACGTCTGTGGACTATAACTATTCCTTGAGCGAAGCCGGATCGGAGAGATTCTTCGGTGACTTCTTGTTCAGGATGGAGATCAACTCCTGTGCGGCTGGCGGAACGGCGACAGCGCCTTTGCGTACGATGTCCCCCGCTTCAACCTTCTTATTATAGACCCTCGCGTTGCCGTCGTTGTCCGGCCGGAGAGTTGAGCCTTCCAGCGAGATTCCGGCGAACAAGCCGCGGGCTCGGGAGTAGGTCAGAACTTCGGCTCGCAGGGTGGCGTCCGTGGCGGCTTCCGCATCGCGGCCCTTGGGGCCGGCGGCGGCAGAAGCGTTTGCGCCGAGTTTGACTTTGCTATGGAGAATGGCTTTGGCGCCGCGCGGATTCATGACCAGCAGGACGAAATCGGTCGCCTGGCCACCAAGCTGGAAGCCAACGCTGCCACCCTCGAGGGCCATCATGCTGGGAGCGCCCCATGGTCCGGTAAAATGCTCACCGGTGCGGCAGGTCATGGCGCCGCGGCCGTAGCTGCCGCCAAGAATGAAAGCCGCCTTAAGCACGGAAGGGAAAATGATGACGCATTCGGCTTTGTCGAGAAGGTCCGGCGGAATGTCATCGGGAATGTCCAGGATTTCCTTCAGAACCGTTCCGCAATTGTCCAGACGATCGGTCTCCTTTTTGTCCTCTTTCGCGGAGAGAGGAAGGGCGACCAGGGCCCATGTCATCAGGAATGAGATTAAACGCTTGAGCACGAATCACCTCGTCGTAGTTTGCTGGGCTGACTCATCATAGAGTGCCCGCGGGCCGGGTGCAACCTAAAGAGTGTAAACGGGCATGATGCAGAGTCTGTTCTAGCAAAGTGAGCTGCCGGCAAAACAGAACGAGTTGTCTTTCGACTATACTTTTGCAGCACGATCTCTAGCGTGAGTGAAAAATGAAAATCGAGAAAATCCTCCAGCGAGTTGCGGCGGCGGTGCTCGTCAGCGCCCTTTGCGCATTCGGTATTGGCGTGTCACCGCTGCGCGCACAATCAAAAGCAAAGCCGGAGGCGGCGTGCTGCGAAACGAAGAAGCAGAGCGTGGCTTCAAAGAAGGCCGCTGCGAGATTCGCGGTTCGTGCGGATGCCTTGCTGGGAACTGCGCCGACGAGCAAGGGTGCGTGGGGGCTGCTGATTGTGGATGCGGAGAGCGGCGAGACGCTTTTCGATCTGAGCGCGGACAAGTATTTCGTGCCGGCTTCAAACATGAAACTGTTCACCACGGCGCTGGCGCTGGCGAAACTGGGGCCGGACTTCCGCTTCCACACGACGCTCGAGACGCGGGGTGCGATTTCAAGCCAGGGCGTGCTGAGCGGTGATGTAGTCCTGGTAGGACGCGGCGATCCGAATCTTTCGAACAGAAAATTTCCGTATGAGCTGAAGGAAGAATTTGATGGCCCGCCCGACAAAGTCTTCGTGGAGCTCGCTGACGCGCTGGTGGCCAAGGGAGTCAAGGAAATATCAGGGGACGTAATCGGCGACGACAGCTATTTTCCGCGAGAGCGTTATCCGAACGGCTGGGAAATCGACGACATGGTGTGGGAGTACGGCGCGGCCATCTCCGCGATCGTCGTAGACGACAACACGGTAGGACTGACTCTCACGCCGGGAGAACAGGCCGGCAACCCCGTCGAGGCCGGGGTGAGTCCTGCCACGCCGGATTTTACGGTAGAAAACAACGTGGTCACTTCCGCGGCGGAAGTGAAATCAGATTTGACGCTCATGCGGGAACCGGGGTCGAATCTGGTGGTGGTGAAGGGCAGCCTGCCGGCGAGGAGCTCGCCACGAAAACTAGTCCTGGCCATTGAAGAGCCAGCACAACATGCGGCGGTCCTGTTGAAGCGGCTTCTGGAGGAGCGCGGAGTAAAGGTCACTGGTGTCGCGAGAGCCCGCCACGCTCCTGCGGGATCCGGCGGTGATCCCGTTGTTCTTGCGGAGCATGTTTCCGTGCCGCTGGGTGACGCCGTGAAATTGATCAACAAGATCAGCCAGAACCTGCATACGGAAATGCTGCTGCGAACGGTGGCGCGGCAGGGCGGTCCGTGGGCCACGCCGGACGAGATGGCGCAAGCCCCCGCGGATTTCTACATGGCTGCGGGAATCGCGCCGGGGGACGTGATTCAAACGGACGCCTCGGGATTGTCGCGGCATGATTTGGTGACACCGCGGGCCATCGTGACGTTGCTGGGTTTTGCCAGGAAGCAGCCGTGGTTCGAAACGTACTATGGGTCTCTGCCCGTGGCGGGACAGGACGGCACGCTCGAGGATCGCATGAAAAACACCCTGGCAGCGGGACGGATTCACGCGAAGACGGGGTCGGTTGAACACGTGAGGACGCTTTCCGGATTTGCGGAGACGCCCGGCGGCCGGCGGCTGATCTTTTCGTTCTTGAGCAACAATCAGGGCGGGAAGAGTCACGAAGCAGCCGATGCTTTGACCGGGCTGTGCGTAGCGATGCTCGAGGAGTTCAACGTGACGCCGCCGAAGCGCGGGCCGGAACACAAACGCCCGCATTGAAAACGAATATTGCCGATGGGAAAAGAACTGATCGTCACCGTATTCGGAAGTTCGCGGCCGCACGAAGGAGATGCGGACTACGAAGAGGCTCGCGTCCTGGGGCGAGCTTTGGCAAGGCACGGTTTCTCCATTTGCAGCGGAGGTTACGGTGGCGTTATGGAAGCGGTGTCCCGCGGCGCGAAAGAGGCGAGCGGAAAAACGTACGGCGTGACTACGGACTTTTTCAAAAATGCAAAGCTCAATTCCTGGATTGACCTGGAAGTGCGAATGAAGACATGGGAAGAAAGGCTCTTTGAGCTGATCCGCTGTGCAGACGCTTTTGTGGCATGCAAGGGCGGGACAGGAACACTCGTGGAGCTCGCGGTGGTATGGGAAATGATGAACAAGTCCGTTATGAGCGGGAAACCGTTTGCAGTGCTCGGAGATTTCTGGCAGCCAGTACTGGATCGCGTGCGGGAAGTAGAGTTAGGGCACGCGACGCCGTGGGGCGAGGCGAATGGGCGGCTGGTGTACCTGGCCACCTCACCGGGCGACGTGGCGAGTCATCTGAGCGCGAAATTGAGGCAGGCCTAGCGATGCCGCGGACGGCGCAAGACGTATTGGAGTTTGACAGGCTGCGGGAATTGTTGCGGCTCAGGACGACGTGCGCGCCGGGGCGGCGGGCCGTGAATGCGCTCGAGCCAGGGATGGAGCGCACGGCGCTGGAATCCGCGTTCGCGCTGATTCGCGAAGCGGCGGAGTGGCTGCGGGCGGGGCGCGAGTTAGGGTTTGGAGCGCTGGCCGATCCGCAAAGCTGGCTGGATCGCATCGAAGGGCCGGGCATGGCGCTCGAGCCGGGCGAGTTTCTGGACGCGGCGTCATTGCTCGAGACAGCGGGTTGGTTGCGCCAGCAGTTTCACGAAGAAGCGGCGAAGTTTCCCCTGTTGGCGGCGAAGGCCGCTTCGCTCGGCGATTTTCGGGATGTGCACGCGGCGATCCGGCGGTGCGTGCTTCCGAACGGCGAGATCAGCGACGGCGCGTCGGCGGCGCTGCGGCGCATTCGAACAAACATTACCGAGACGCGCGATACCATCCAGAAAGGTTTGAAGCAGATTTTGCGAGCGCGGAATGCGGAAGCGGGAGAAGACTACGTCACGCTGCGGAACGACCGCTTCGTGATTCCAGTGCGAGCCGAAAATCGCCGGACATTTCCGGGCGTCGTGCACGGGGCAAGCGCCACGGGGCAAACGGTGTTCATGGAGCCGCTCGAAACCGTCGAGTCGAACAACCAGCTGGTGCAGCTCGCCGAAGATGAAACTGCGGAAATCCTGCGCATCCTGCGCGAGCTGACCGAAAAGCTGCAAACGATCCGTGGACCTCTTCTTGCCGCAGCCGGAACGATTGCGGAACTCGACGGCATCTTTGCGCGGGCGCGATTCGCGCGCGATTTTGACGCGGCGACGCCGGAATTTTCGACCGCCAACGAGCTGCGGCTAGAAGGGACGCGTCATCCCGTGCTGGAAGACAAGCTCCGTAAGGAAAATCGCGCCATTGTTCCGATGACCTTGACGCTTGGGGGAGAAGAACGCGTGCTGGTGATCAGCGGGCCAAACACCGGCGGCAAGACGGTGGCACTGAAAACGGCCGGAATGGCGGCGCTCTGCGCGCAGTCGGGAATTCCGGTCGCCGCGCAGCGCGCAGTCTTGCCGATATTCGACCGAGTGCTGGTGGACATTGGCGACGAGCAATCGATTGCCGCGGATTTGTCCACCTTTTCAGCGCACATGTTGAACCTGAACGCTATGTTGGAGGAAGCGACGCCGCGTTCACTGGTGCTGGTGGACGAAATGGGGACGGGGACGGCGCCAGAGGAAGGCGCCGCGCTGGCAGTGGCGCTACTGGATGAATTTTGCGCAAAGAACTGTATTGTGCTGGCGACCACGCATCACGACCGGCTGAAGACGTACGCTTCAACCACCCAGGGTGTGGTGAACGCCGCCGTGGAATTCGACGATGTGAATCTACGTCCCACTTATCGCTTGATGGTGGGAGTGCCGGGCGGCTCGAGTGGGATCGCGATTGCGAAGCGCCTGGGAATCGCCGCCGGAATCATCGAACGCGCGAGGTCGTTGCTCTCGCCCGAATCGCGCGAAGCCGCGGACCTGATCGCCTATCTGCATCGCAGCCGCGATGAATTGGATCGCATGCAGAAACAGATGACTGCCGAGCGGCACGCGCTGGAAGAGGAACGCAAAAAACTGCGAACCGAGTGGGTTGAACGGCAGCAAAAGCGCATCAAAGAGCTGGAAGCGCAGTTCGCGGACATGCAGAAGCGCTTTGACGAAAATGTTGCCCGTGTCGTCGAAGCGGTGAAAGAACGGGAGGTGCGCGCGCAGGTGGAGAAAACGGCGCGGCGGAAAATCCAGGACGTGCGCGGCGAGGCGCGCGAAGAGCTGAATGCCGCGGTGGTGCGGACCATCTCGGAATCGCAAACCGATCTTGGCATCCATGCAGCTTCGCTGGAAGCGATCAGCACCGACCGGTTAGAACCCGGCACGAAGATTCGCGTGCGCGGTTTCAGCAAGCCAGTGGTATTGCGGCGGATTGATGGATCGTCCGCGGAAATTGAAGCTGGGCCGTTGCGGATGAAAGTGGCGCTGGATGAAATTACCGGCATCGAGACCGCACCGCCGGTATCCGCTCGCAGTGCCGTAGGGGCGGGGCTTGCCCCGCCCGCTTCCAATTTCACCGTAACGTCGCGATCCAGCGAAGCCGTCGCTTCTGACGAAATCAATGTAATAGGCATGACGGTCGAAGAAGCCACGGACCGGCTGGACAAATTCCTGGATGATGCCGCGCTGGCTCACAAAGGGCGTATCAGGATTATTCACGGACACGGAACGGGCGCGCTCCGCAAGGGGATTGGCGCGTTTCTGGCTTCGCACCCCTTGGTGGAAAAACACTCCTTTGAGAGCGAAGAGCATGGCGGGAAAGCGATCACTATCGTGGAGTTGCAAAAATAGAAAAACGAGATCGGAAAATCGGAAAATAGAAACACGAAAAGACACGGGCGCCTGGAATTCGGCTCGCAGAAGATGCAAGCCGCGCCGCTTTGCTATACTCGCCGCGTTCCGCAAATCAATTCACAATGAGGTGCCTGGATGAAGAGGCTGGAGGATTTGATGTCCTGCGATGCAGCAGCACAACAAATTAGCAGAGGGGCGACAGCGCTCGCACTTGTTTTGGCGCTGCTGCTCGGAATCGGAAGTACTTCACGCGCCCAAACACCTGCGGCGAAGAGAACGATCCTTCGCGCCGGGCGCATATTGAATGTTCATACCGGGGAGTTGAAAGCGAACCAGGCCATCGTGATCGAAGGCGAAAAGATTGCGCGGATTGCCCCATCCAGCGAAATCAAAGCGGGTCCCGGTGACACGACGATTGATCTTCCGGATGCCACGGTGCTGCCCGGCTTGATCGACATGCACACGCACCTGACGTTTGATTTGAACTCGCTGGGCTACCAGGGCCTGGGGATTTCGACGGCGCGCGAAGCGTTGCACGGCGCGCGGAACGCCCGGCGGACACTGGAAGCAGGCTTCACGACTGTTCGCAATCTTGGCGCGTTCGATTATTCGGATATCGCGCTGCGAGACGCGATCAATGACGGCGATGTGATTGGACCGCGCATCGTCGCGTCAGGCCCGGCACTGGGAATCACCGGGGGACATTGTGACGAAAATTTGCTGCCGCCGGCTTTCCATTTTCAGGCACAAGGAGTGGCCGACGGCGTCGAGGCGGTGCAGCACAAAGTTCGCGAAGTCATCAAGTACGGCGCGGACGTGATCAAGATTTGCGCTACCGGCGGCGTGCTGTCGAAGGGTGATGACCCGAACGCCTCGCAGTACACGCTCGAGGAAATGAAAGCGATTGTGGGGGACGCGCACCGGCTTGGGCGCAAAGTGGCGGCGCATGCGCACGGCGCCGAAGGTGTTCGCTGGGCTTCGGAAGCGGGCGTCGATTCGATCGAACACGGCCACCTCATGGATGACGCGGCTATTGCCACGCTGAAGAAAAACGGAACGTACCTCGTGCCCACACTTTTCCTGGGCGAATACATGGAGAAGAACATGGACCGCAGCGACGTGCCGGAGTATTCGAAACAGAAAATGCGCGATGTGATTGCCGCGATGCGCAAGAACACCGGGAAGGCATTTGCCGCAGGCGTGAAGGTGGCGTTCGGCACGGATGCGGCCGTGTATCCGCACGGGCTTAACGCCGGTGAATTCCACGTCTATGTGCAACTGGGAATGACGCCACTCGCGGCGATCCAGACCGCGACGATCAACGCTTCCGACTTGCTGGGACCGAAATATCTTGTCGGTGTGCTCGAACCCGGCAAATGGGCGGATGTCGTCGCTGTGGACGGCGATCCTACGAAAGACGTCACGATGCTAGAGCATGTAAAATTCGTGATGAAGAGTGGCGCCGTCTACAAGAACGAGTACACGAAACACTGACCTTTACTAGAAACAGAATGGCAGAGGCCGGATCATTTGCGGAGCAAGTAAAGCAGCAGGCGGACATTGTTCGCGTGGTGGGCGAATACGTCCGTCTGAAAAAGAGCGGGCAGAATTTTACCGGCCTGTGCCCGTTCCACGCGGAGAAGTCGCCGTCATTTGCGGTGCATCCGACCAAGCAGATTTATCACTGCTTCGGATGCGGTGTAGGCGGCGACGTTTTCAAGTTTGTTATGGAAATGGAGAAGTGCGCGTTTCCCGAAGCCATCCGAATCGTCGCGGAAAAGTGCGGTATTGCCGTTCCGCGGCAGAAAGAGCGTTCGCCGGAAGAGCGCAAAGAAAATCAGCAGCGCTCAGTCCTCGTAGAGATGCACCGCGAAGCACAGACGTTTTTTGTGAAGCAACTGGAAGGAACGCTCGAAGGAAAGGCGGCGCGAGCGTATCTCGAGGATCGCGGACTGGATCAGGATACAATCGCTCGTTTTGGAATTGGTTATGCACCGAGCGGCGGCGATTCATTGCTTCGTCATCTGAAACCAAAATACAGCGATAAATTGCTGGTGGATTCCGGGCTTGTTTCCCGCGACCAAAGCGCCGGGCGTCCGTTCGACCGCTTCCGGCGGCGCATCACGTTTCCCATTTCGAACGAATCGGGAAAGATCGTGGCGTTCGGAGCGCGTGCGCTGGGCGACGACATGCCGAAATATCTCAACTCGCCCGAGACGCCAATCTATTCGAAGAGCAACGTGCTCTATCACATGGACCGCGCGAAGGAAGCACTGCGCCGGCAAGACTTCGCGATCCTGGTCGAAGGCTACATGGACGCAATCGCCGTGGCGCGGGCGGGCATCAGCAACGTAGTCGCAAGTTGCGGCACGAGCCTCGCGGAGCCGCAAATCAAGTTGCTCGGACGTTTCACGCGTCGCGTTATTGTGAACTACGACCCGGACACAGCGGGTCAGACCGCCACGGAGCGTTCGCTCTCGCTTTTGTTGGAGCAGGATTTTGAAGTGCGCGTGCTGGCGCTTCCTCCGGTGGGTGATAAGAAAGCTGACCCTGATTTGTTTATTCGCGAGCGTGGAAAAGACGAATACCTCAAGCTGCTGAAGGAAGCGCCCCCGTATGTGGACTACCTGATCGCGCGCGCCCGGCAGATGGATTTGACAACCGGAGAAGGGAAGCTGCGCGCGGTGAATTTTCTCTTGCCGTACGTGCAGAGAATTCCTAATCGCATCCTGCGCTCCGAGTGGGCGACGAGAATTGCGCAGCAACTCCGGCTAGATGAGCCGGTGCTGCGCGCGGCATTGAGCAAAGCTGCTGCCGAACGCCGCAGCGAAGTAAAGACCCGGCCGGAACTCGTCGGGCGCGCAGCCAAACCGGTCGAGCGTCGATTGATTCGCATGCTGGCAGAGGCGGAAGGCTTCCGGCAGGAGCTCGCCCGACATTTGCAAAATGCTCATCTGTACCATGGTCTGGAAACGGAGAAGATTTTTGCGGCGCTGGTGATCGCCGGCCTTTCTGGACAGCCAGTGCAGGCTAGCGAAGTCGGCGCGATGCTGGAAGAGCGCGACCGGCGGCTGCTGTTCGAGATTTTGTTCGAAGAAGCCAATGAGCCGACCTGGGAAGAAGCGATGAGCTGCATCGAGGCATTACAGCACCGGCAGGCCGAGCGGGAGCTGGCCGACGTGCAGCGCAGCATCGAAGCCAACCCCACAGCCCCGGAAATGAGAGGTTTGCTCGAGAAAAAACAGGAATTGATGCGCCGCCTTGCCGCCGCACGATGATGGGTGTTTCTACTCAAACGGCAGCGGCAGAGTGGCCTCGCCGAATGACCCACGCTGAAATCGCTAGCAGCGCTGAAGGCAGCCAAACCCAGACGAGTTCACTCTGGAGGACAGCAAAACCACGATCCGTGAAAAAACGCCCCACACCGATCGGCGATACTCGGATTGGAGCCCAAGGAAGAAAGTAGCGGTGATTGTCGAACGGGGCGAAGAAGGAAACCCCCAACCCACCGTCCGTCATGGCGTCCAAGAAACCGTGGCTGGCCGTTGCCAAAAAGAAATAAATCCACATAGAGAGCCGGCCAAGGCCAGGCAGAACTTGCCGGAATCCCATGAGCATCACCGTGCTCGCGATTAAGGCGGCAAAGAGAAGCGAATGTGTGAATCCACGATGGCCCCAAAAGTCGCCGTAACGGATGCCAAACCGGAATCCAATCACATCAAAGTCGGGTATCACGGAGCAGGCTGCGCCGGCTATCCAAACTCGTTTTGGGGTGCCTGGGCGGTAGAAGCAGGCGCCTATGCCAAGGGCTGCCACAGCATGTGAGAATACGGATGCCACGTAGACCTTGCCTCCTCTGATCAGTAGTGAGAATAAACCCCGGGAGGCGAGGTCTTCCACAGAAATCCACGAATTAAAACATTGACGGGATGGGACTTAACGTGTAGCGTAATAGGGTTTCGCGAGTAACGGTTTTGCCGTTAAACGCATCTATATAGATGTATTTACCGGCTGGGGACGGGCTCCAAAAGTGCGGGAAGCGGGCGACGCACGGGGCCGGCAGCGGGCAAGCGGCGCGGTGCAGAGGTTTTCAATCAAAAAAAGCGAGCGATCTTCTGGGGGAATTTCCCCATGGTTTGCGCCTGCGCGCCAGTCTGCGCGTGTCTCTGCGAATGAATATGGTCCCGGATCTGCCCGGGCGTTCTTTGGATTGCAGTCAAGAAGCGGGAGGAATTTGTGGCAGCAGTAGGCCTTGAAGAAAAATACGATGCGGTACGCCAGCTCATTGCGGTAGGCAAGGAGCGCGGCTACCTGCTCTACGACGAAGTAAACGATTCGCTTCCCGCGGAGGTGCACTCCTCGGAAGAAATCGACGATCTGCTTACCACCTTCGAGCGGAACGGCATCGAAATTTACGAGGACCAGGCTTCGGCGAAGGCCGCCCGCGCGGTGGAAGTTTCCGCGGAAGCCGGCGACCACGAAGTCGTCGTCAAAGACGATGCGCATTCCGACGAAGGCAGCAGCGACCTCGACCTGACGCCCGGTTCACTGGAAAAAACGAACGATCCTGTCCGCATGTATCTGCGCGAGATGGGCACAGTTCCCCTCTTGACGCGCGAGGGCGAAGTGACTATCGCCAAGCGCATCGAGCGCGGCCAGCTCGTGGTGATGAAGTCCATCACTCGCTCGCCGATCGTCATCAAGGAACTAATCGCGGTTGGCGACGATTTGCGCAAGGGCGTTCGCTCGATCAAAGAAATCGTCCAGTTCGACGATGAAGAGCTGACCGAAGAGAAGATCGCCAACAAGACCAAGCAGACGCTGAAGTACATCGACAAGATTGCGAAACTTTATGAAACCGCGCTGAAGCAGGCAGCCAAGCTCGACAAAACACTCAAGTCGAAGAAGAGGCCGTACATTCGCGCGAAGTGGGACGTGGCGCGGACGCGCGTGGAAATCTCCGTCGCCATTCGCGACATCGATTTCAATCCGTTTGAGAAAAAACGGCTGATCGACAAAATGCGCGGTACCGTTGAACGGCTGCAGTCTCTCGAGCGCGAAGCCGGACGCCTGGAGCGCCGCGCGGACGTAGCCAAAGGCGACGTCGCCGCGGAAGCGCGCAAGGAACTGCGCACGCGCCGCACTGAACTGAAAGACATCGAAGAAGCCAGCGAAGTCGGGCTGACCGAGCTGAAGCGCACACTGACTTTTATCCACCGCGGCGAGGCGGAAGCCGAGCAAGCGAAAAAAGAACTGATCGAAGCTAACCTTCGACTGGTTGTTTCCATCGCCAAGAAATACACCAATCGCGGATTGCAATTCCTCGACCTGATCCAGGAAGGCAACATCGGCTTGATGAAGGCCGTGGACAAGTTCGAGTGGCGCCGCGGGTATAAATTTTCAACGTACGCGACGTGGTGGATCCGCCAGGCCATCACTCGCGCGATTGCCGACCAGGCGCGCACCATCCGTATTCCGGTGCACATGATCGAGACGATCAACAAGCTGGTGCGCACCAGCCGCCAGCTCGTGCAGGAACTGGGCCGCGAACCGACCAGCGAAGAAATCGCCAAGCGCATGGACATTCCCGTGTCCAAGGTGCGCAAGATTCTGAAGATTGCGCAGGAGCCGATTTCGCTCGAAACGCCGATTGGCGAAGAGGAAGATTCGCATCTGGGCGATTTCATCGAAGACAAGGCCGTGGTTTCGCCGTCCGACGCGGTCATCAATTTGAATTTGAAGGAACAGACTTCATCGGTGTTGAAGACCCTGACGCCGCGCGAGGAAAAAGTTATCAAGATGCGCTTTGGCCTGGACGACGGCAGCGAGCACACGCTCGAAGAAGTCGGCCAGTCCTTCGCCGTCACCCGGGAACGCATCCGCCAGATCGAAGCGAAAGCCCTCCGCAAGCTGCGCCACCCGTCGCGTTCGCGCAAACTTCGCGCCTTCCTCGAAGGCCCGTCGCGCGATTACTTGTAGAATGACTCGAAGCGAGCAAATCAAAATTGGAAAAGCGAAACGCCCCGTGAAACCGGGGCGTTCTTATTCCGCGTGAGACTCTTAAGCCTACCTGATTCGACTTGTTTGGATTTTATTCTTTCTGTTCAGGCCGTTCTTCGTGGATGACCGCTTGTGCCCACCCTGCATGTTTCCTCGACTCAAGGTCACACAAAACCTGGAACTTGAGAATGACATTGTCCTCTGGGCCATCTGCGATCCTTTTGTATACCCATGAACAAGGAAATGCTTGGTGCTCGGAATCGAAGACAAGAGGCATGGTGCCTCGACCGGCCTTTGGTGAATCGCGGTGCCATTTGCCGGGCTGGACTCGTTTCAGCACTTCTCCGATATAGGCACCCCACCGAATGGATTGGAGGGAGAGCTCCTTTTCGCTCAACGGGTTCTTCAGATGGGCTTCATGAATGTTCCCTAGCATTGTTTCGAGACGTTCGACCGAGTCGGGGGCAAAGTTGAGGTCCACACGGTGTTCTGCCTTGGCACGTCGCACGGCTTCCTTTGCTACGACCTGCATGGCGTAATCAAAGTCGCTGCGAATTTTTCTTTTCCCGATGTAGGTCCGCATCATTTGCGCGCCAAAAAGTGCAAAGATCGCGACTACCGCGGACTCCAACAATCGTCCCGTCATGGCAACGTGCCCGAGGATTTATCCGGGGGCGGGCCAAAGCGTTTGAATATGCGAACAGTTCCCATGATTGCAAACGCCAGGAAGCCGGCGAGAACGAACAACATGGGGGCGGCGTCGGGACGGCGGTCGGGATGGAGATTGGCTTGGACCGCGAAATTGATAGTGACGAGGATGACAGCGAAGAGGGCGCAGCCGAACCAGGCGAAGTATCCGTTCAAGAAACCCATCGTGTCGGCACGTCGTTCAGGGGCCAGCCAGTAACCCTTGTTGGGAAGATTGATGTACTCCGGCGGCAGCAGCATGACGAGGCGAGGGATACCGAATCCGACCACCGCGGCAAGAACGCTCACGCCGATCAACACGCTGAAAAAAGCGGATTTGGTCTGCCAGCCGTTGGGCACGCCGCGCGCGTTGAAATGCGAAGCCACCACTTCAGGCAGTTGCCCGTAAAGGGACGAAAAATAGATTGCCGAGCCCACAGCGAGCAGGACAAACACCAGTTTAGGAAGGCTGGACTTTTGCATGTTGGCCCTTTTTCTTAGGATAGGCAGAAAAAACTGCGCTGCAAAGAGTCCGCGCCGCGTTGTGCTTCCCTAGCAATGCGTCGCATTGGGGTGGTTCGAAATCCTAAAGATTCGTTCCACGCGCTGTGGCTTACGCGAGAAAATAGCGGGTTCCCAGGCCCGGCCGGGGAAGGATCGTGAGTGGCTACTGTTCCTTGCTTGAGAACTCCCCGCAGGCTGAGACTCCGTGGGAAATACGCCACGGAGAGCGAAAGTGGGTAAACTAAGCAGGTCCAGTCGGCTGAGCTGGATACGAAAATAGGGAACGGTTTAAATCGAATCATGAAGATGAAGCAAAAAGTTGCCGCGATGGTCCTGCTCGTGCTGCTGGGCACAGCGGTGTACGAGTTTTTCCGCACCGGGCGGCCGGAGAGTGCGCCCAGGAAGACTGCCCGGGTCGCGGCGGCAGGGCCTGCACAAGGGTCCATCGTGGATCAGACGCCACTGCTGACCGCGCAGCGATTGGCGCAGATGCCCACCAGCACGGAGGAACAACCGTTTGCAGAAGAAGCGCTCAGGCTTGGCGATCATGAAATGGATCTGGCTTTTGCCGCGGCTGTCCTTGACGCGGAGGAAAACCCGCCGGTCCTGAGCGCCCAAGCAAAACAGACCGAGGCCCGTCTGCAAAAAGCGGAGAGGGCGCTGGATGCGGACAAAGCGCGAGTGGCGCAGCTCGCGGCGGCATATGAAAAGGCCAGCGGGGACAGGAAGGATGCTCTGGACGACCAGCTGGATGTTGCCAAGGCGCAGCAGGAACTGGACCAGGACGAGATTGATGATGCGACCCAGGATCTCATCCGCGCGGGTGGCGATCCCAAAGGCCGGATCCAAACGATGGTTGAGGAGCACGAGGCAGCTTCACACGCAGCGGACAGCTTTCATGTTGTGGTCACCAACGCCGTCGAAGAGCGCGGACTCATTCACCGTTTCCAGCAATGGTCAGTGCTCCATCGGAAACAGTTGCTATTGTGGCAGGCCAAGCGGGAGGCAGAGTCGGCCGCCGCAGCCTTTTCGGCCAAGCACAACGCGCTCGAAGCGCGCTCATCTGCGAAGAAAGCGAGCGCTTCTCCGCCGGAGCAACCGGCAAAATCCGGACCGGAAGCGGTACCCGGCGCACCGATGGCCAAGCTCAGCCGGGAAGAGTCAGCGGCGCTGGTTCAAGCAACAAAGCGGCGGTCCGCGGAAGCGAAAGAGCTGGCGACCCTCGATAAGCGCATTGACGATCAGAAGCAGCTTGCCGAAACTTACGGAAATTGGATCGAAGCCGTCGCGGCGAAGCAAAGGGCCGTGGTCCATAACGCGCTGAACGGGGTCAGCTTCATACTCGGAATTCTGCTGATCGGAATCTTTTTCGATAGCTGGCTGGAACGTCTGCTGGGCAAAACGTCGTTCGATCGCCGGCAAGTCGAAACGATGCGTACATTAACACGCGTGTCCGTGCAGATATTTGCGGTGATTTTCATTTTGCTGGTGATTTTTGGACCTCCAAGCCAGCTGGGAACGATTCTGGGCCTCGCCGGCGCGGGCCTGACCGTGGCGCTGAAAGATTTCATCGTCGGCTTTCTCGGCTGGTTCGTGCTCATGGGGAAAAACGGCATCCGCCTCGGCGACTGGGTGGAAATTAACGGAGTGACGGGTGAGGTAGTCGAACTAGGGATGTTTCACACGGTCTTGCTGGAGACGGGCAACTGGACCGATTCAGGGCACCCCACCGGGCGGCGCGTGACGTTCACAAACAGCTACGCGATCGAAGGCCACTATTTCAATTTCTCCACGTCCGGCCAATGGATGTGGGACGAATTGCAGGTGGTGCTTCCGGCTGGACACGATCCCTATCCCATCATTGACGCGATTCAGAAAAAAGTCACCGAAGCGACAACGGAAACGGCGAAGCAGGCCGAGCAGGAGTGGCAGCACGCGGCGAGTTCGCGGCAGATGACCGCGCTATCGGCTGCGCCGGCCATCAACGTCCGGCCGGTTATCGGCGGCGTCGAAATCGCCGTGCGCTATATCACGCGCGCCAACGAGCGCTATCAATTGCGCGCCAAACTCTACCAGGCGGCCGTGGATCTTCTCGGACAGAAGAGCCCGCCGCCAGTTAACAAACAGGCCTGACGGAATTTGTGCCGCGGAGAGCAGCAATGCGATGGCGGATGCAGCAATTATGGCTTTCATTTTTGTCCTGAACCTATTATGTAAGCAGGATATGCGGTTGCCCGGTTGCTGGCTGTTTCCGGAGCCAGCTGATGTGATTGAACGCGCACTACAATAGCGACCTACACGGAGGAGCCGCGAGACCTCACTTGTTCCGAGGTCAATCCGTACAGCGGAGGCGTCGCCACGCCGAGCATCCCCAGGTAGAGATAGATTTGTCCGCGGTGATGGATTTCGTGTTCGACCATTAGGCGCAGCCATTTCCGAGTCGTGATCGCGGCGTCGTCGGGTGTCTTGCGTTTACCTTGAAGGTCTTCGTCGCTCAGCTCGGCGAAGATCTTCATGGATTCCTCGTGCAGGCGTTCCATGAAAGCGATGACGTTCTCACGGCCTTCGGCAAGCTCTTTGCCATGCGTCGTGTAGCGGCTCGCTCTGCCGCTTACCGTCTCGGCCCACATCCACCGCTCCGCCACAGCGATGTGGCGCAGCAAATCGCCGAGGGTGAATTTTCCCGGCGCATACGTCCAGTCCAGCTTGTCTTGTGGAATGCAGCGCGCCACGCGCATGGTGCGTTCACGCACATTTCCGAAATAGTGCAGAAACGGCTGAATCGTTCGGATTTCCATCGCGGCCTCGCAGTGACTTCCTCAGCGCAGTTTATCGCATGAGCTGCCGCGCACGGATGGCGGACATGGTCGCTCCCGTGTAAAGGAGCGCAAGCAGCGCGTACCCGGCGATCAGGCCAGCGCCCTCGGCGACCCAGCCTAGGGCAATGCTCATGAAGAGTTGCACGACGGTGGTCAGAATCGCCATCGCGGACTGGGTGCGCCCCATGAAGTGGCGCGGCACTATGGTCATCAGCGAAGATTGCGCCACGACTCCACCGAGCGCGCGGCAGAATCCAAATAGAATTTGCATCATGACGGCGCCCACCAGGAACGCGACGAAGGGAGTCGCCATGTGGCCTGCGGCGAGCCCGGCGCACGCGGCCACGTACAGCGGCATGCGCAGCGACTGGCGCAACTGGCTGGCGATCAATCCGCCGACAATTGCGCCCGTGGCCCAGCCAGCCTCCAGAAAGCCCAGGCCTCGCGGGCCAGAATGAAGAATGTCGTTTGCCAGCGCCACCAGAACCACGTTGGCGCTCACTACTCCCGCCATCATCACCGAGTGCGTAATCCCCAACGCTCGCACGAGCGGCTGCTGTTTCAAGTACGCGAAGCCTTCCTTCATGTCGGCGTAAACGGCAAGCGAGAGGCCAGCCTCGGCGACTTCTGGGTTTTCCCCGGTTTCGAGCGCCTCGGCAGTCGCTTCGGTGGCTTCGTTGTACTCACGCGGATATTTCTGATGGTCGCGCGGCGAGACGTACCCGCGGCGTACTTGATACAGGCAATAGGCCGAAACGAAATAAGTCGCGCCATCAATGGCTAGGATCCCGGCGATACCGGCGGTGTTGTAGAGGAAACCGACGAAGGCTCCGGCGATCAGCATGCCGCTTTGCACTCCCACGAGCACCGCGGCATTCGCTCCGGTGAATTGGCTCGGCGGAATCACTTCCTGCACCAGCGCGTTCACTGTGGCCCAATACATCGCCGAGCCAGTCCCCGTGATCAGCGTCATCGCATACAGATGCCATAGCTGGAGATGGCCGCGCCACGCGATATACGCTGTCCCCAGCACGAAACAGCCGCGCACCAGGTCGAGCAAAACGCCCAGGTAACGCCTGTCAAGGCGGTCAATCAGCACGCCGCCGAGGAACGGCACGAAAAGCCCTGGCACGGTCATAACGATAACTTGCAAGCTGACTTTCACGGTTGAATGCGTGGCGGCCAGAATGTACCAGCTCACACCCGCGAAGTTCATGCCGCTGCCGAAAAGCGATACGAACATGGCGAGAAAGAAAAAACGGAAGCCGCGTTGTGCCCAGATCAGCTTCCAGTCCACCGTATTGGTCATCGTGGTTGCCATGGAACGTATCAGTTTACTATCGTATTCGCGCGCTGAACGGCTGGCGTTTCGACCAGGGATGGCGACGGGGGACAAATTGGCGCTGCTGTAGAGCGAGGGAAATCATGAAATGGCTGCTGTGGATCATTATTGTGCTCGCTGGATTTCTGATTTTGATCACACTGATTGCGTACCTGCTCCCGAAAGAGCACACGGTCTCGCGCGAAGCCGGTTTTCATCAGCCTCCGGAAGCAGTCTGGAAAACCATCACCGATATTGACGCCATGCCGTCTTGGCGGCAGAGCTTGAAAAGCGTGAAGCATCTTCCCGATCGAAACGGACTGCCCGCGTGGGTCGAGATCCTCGATTCAGGAATCATTCCACTGGAAACGCTGACTTCGCAGCCGCCGTCGAGGCTTGTCGTCCGCATTGCGGACCCGAAGCTGCCATTCGGTGGTACGTGGACGTATGAAATCACGCCGCTGCCCTCAGGCAGCCGCCTGCGCATCCGCGAAGATGGAGAAATCTACAATCCTCTCTTTCGATTCCTGGCGCGCTTCTTCTTCGGCTATACCCGAACGATCGACGCCTATTTGAAATCCATGGCAAAGAAATTCGGGGAACAATCACCAGTGGGGGATTGAATCAATGGGAAACGAAGCGACTTGCAGGGCGCAGTTCGGCAAGCAGCAGTCGGAAGGGAAGGTCCTGCTCGAAACCGGCGAGATCCTGTTTCGAGGCGGTTTTCGCCTAAAGATTCCTTTTTCCAAGATCAAATCGGCCAAAGCCGTGAACGGTGAACTCCGCTTGCGGACCGCGGAAGGGCTCGCGGTTTTTCAAATCGGGAAGGCGGCTGAAAAATGGTGTGACAAGATTCTTCATCCGAAATCGCGCGTCGAAAAACTGGGGGTAAAATTCGGAGCGAGAGTTTCCTTAGTGGGGAAGTTAGAGCCGGAGTTTCTCACCGAACTAAGAGAGCTCACCAAGTCGGTGAAAGAAAAAGTTGCTACGGAATCAGAATCGATTTTCTTCGCCGCCGATTCGAAAGAGACCTTAAGCGCGCTGTCCAAAATCTCGAAATCGATGAGAGGCGCCACCGCTCTCTGGATCGTCTATCCCAAAGGCCAGAAGCACATCACCGAAAACGACGTAATCGCCGCCGGCCGAAGAGCAAACTTGAAAGACGTGAAGGTCGTTGGTTTTTCCAGCACCCACACCGCTCTGAAATTCGTGATTCCTGTTTCCGAGAGATGAGTGCGCAACGCGTTTTGACAATTCTTGCCAGTTTCGAGTTTCACTTTTCCAGTTTCATCTCTAAGATTGCCCCATGGGCGGATTGCTCGAAGTTCGCGGCCTGACTGGGGAATTGCCCACACCAGAGGGTTGGGTGCGGCCAGTCAACGAAATATCCCTGCGCAGCGCTGCGGGCGAGTCGCTTGGCCTGGTTGGGGAATCAGGCAGCGGAAAAACCATGTTGTCGCTGGCGCTTATGGGTTTGCTGCCTCCGGGAGCGCGGGTGAGCGGGGAAGCATCGCTAGCCAGGAAGGAGTCGGCCAAA
>WNFP01000364.1_pt1 | contig 34094 bp, 28 predicted proteins | sample 5400201 | NCBI WGS metagenome assembly WNFP01 (sample SAMN13153355, study PRJNA577476) | soil metagenome | isolation source: 115 cm saprolite under Madrone tree | place: USA:California | collected 2016-06-14 | reverse complement strand
TACCACCACGCGCACCGGGAGTTCATATTTCCTGCAAAACTCCAGGTCGCGCTGATCGTGCGCCGGAACCGCCATGATGGCGCCGGTCCCATACTCCATCAGCACAAAATTTCCGACCCAGATAGGAATCTTCTCCCCACTGAACGGACTCACGGCATATCGCCCGGTGAAAAATCCTTCTTTCTCCATCGTCGCCAGATCTTCTGTTTTCACCGAAGTCTGTCGCATTTTCGCCAGCTTTGGTTCAGCTTCCCCGCGCACGGGCGATCCATCGAGCAGCCTCGAAACCAGCGGGTGCCCCGGCGCAAGAATCACCGCCGTCGCGCCATAAATCGTGTCAACCGCCGTCGCGCCATAAATCGTGTCAATCCGCGTCGTAAAAACTTCGATCGGCGCCGCGTCCGCAACGTCCGCCACGGCAAACTTCACCTTCGCGCCTTGCGATTTGCCGATCCAATTCCGCTGCATCAGGATGACCCGTTCCGGCCATCCCCCTTCGAGCTGTTTGAGATCATCCAGCAACTGCTCCGCATATGCCGTCGTCTTCAGGAACCACTGCTCAATCTCGCGCGATTCGACGAGCGTGTCTTCATGCCGCCAGCAATAGCCGCCATTCACCACTTGCTCGTTCGCCAGCACCGTGCAGCACTTCGGGCACCAGTTCACGCGGCTCTTTTTCCGGTACGCCAGCCCGCGCTCCAGCATGCGCAGGAAAAACCACTGGTTCCACCGGTAATACTCCGGTTCGCACGTCGAAATTTCCCGCCGCCAATCGTAGCTGAACCCAAAGCGCCGCAGTCCGCGCTGAATTTCCGCTATATTCTTGTTGGTCCACGTGCGTGGGTGGGTATTGTTCTTGATCGCCGCGTTTTCAGCGGGCAGCCCAAACGAATCCCAGCCCATCGGATGCATCACGTTGAATCCGCGCATGCGCTTCACGCGCGCCACGACGTCCCCAATCGCGTAGTTGCGCATGTGGCCCATGTGCATCGTCCCGCTCGGATACGGCAGCATTTCCAGCACGTAATACTTGGGCTTTGACGCGTCCGCCTCTGATTCGAATACGCGCGCTTCCGCCCAGCGCTTCTGCCACTTCGTTTCGATTTTTTGAGGATCGTATCCCGATCCCGCCGCGGTTGCGCCGCCTGGTGTGTTCTGTTCCGCCACGCCGCCCTATCCCCTCTTCTTCTTTGCTGAACTCTTTTTTGCTCCGCCCTTCTTCGTTGCCCTGTTCCTCGTCCGCGCCTTGTTTTCTGCGAATCTCTGCGCTCTCTGCGTGCTCGCGTTAGCTTTCTTTTTTTGCGTCTTTTTCTGAATCAACATTTTCTTTTGCAGCGCGGCAGTCAACATGGAGAAGCCCTTCTCCACTTCCGGCGCCTGGTCTTGCAAACCCGCAAGATCCCAGAGCATCGCGACATTCCGCCGATCATCGCCCGGATCATCAATCGGCGTCTCGGCCACGAAGGCCCGCCCCGTCAAGCCTTCCGGCCCAGACGCGCCGAATCGCGGGTGCTGCAGAATCCTCGCAAACGCCGCGGCGCCAATCTTTCCTTTTCCGATGTGTTCGTGGCGGTCTACGCGCCCGCCTAGCGGAATCTTCGAGTCGTTCGCGTGAATCACTGGAACGTTTTCGAGTCCGATCGCGCTATCGATCTGACCAATCGTCGAAGCCAAGCCAGCTTCGCTTTTGATGTCGTAACCCGCGGCAAAAAGGTGCGCCGTATCCAGGCAAGCCCCTACCGGCACATTCCGCAATCCCGCCAGAATTTCTCCCACTTCTTCGAGTCGGGATCCAATCGCTGTCCCCATCCCCGCGGTGTTCTCGATCAGGATCCGCAGTCCACCCATCGGCGCGCGCTTGGAGGCTTGCTTCACTGACTCGACAATCGTGGAAATCGCCTGCACCGTCGTCGACTCCCCTCGCGCCCCCGGATGCACAACCAGAAAATCCGCGCCTAGCGCCATCGCGCGCACAATCTCATCGTGGAAAGCCTGGATCGACCGCGTCTGCAGCATGCGCTGCTCCGACGCCAGGTTGATCAGGTAGTTTGCATGAATGACCAGCGGCCCCAGCCCCAGCTCATCCCGCCGTGCGCGAAATGCCTGCGCATCCACGTCCGGAATCCGCGCCGAACCGCCGCCCTGCCACATCCGCGGGCTGGCGGAAAAAATTTGCAGCGCATTGCAGCCCAGCTTGCGGGCCGATTCCAGCGCATCCAGGTAGCTTTTCGCGATGGAGGTGTGAATGCCGATTCGCAGACTCCCATCCATCCAGGATGGCGGCTGCGGTTCAGGCTCAGGTTCGGGGCGATATTCGTCTTCAGGATCGAACTGTGTCGGCTGGATGGCGGGCGGTTCGGGCATGCCTGTGGAAGATTTCTGCTCTGTCATAAACCAACTATTCTACCACACGCACCAAATCGCTCCTCTCATACAGGTCTTTCGCGCTGCGTTCAATTTGCCGCCGTTTCCCTTTGAACTGGAGAGACTTTCGTCAGCCGCAATCGCCAGCCGCGGGTATCCCGCGTGAAGACGTCAGTATCGTCCTCACTAAACCCTTTCGTGGTGTCTGCCGTCTGGCGATATTCCTTGATGTAAGTCACCACTGCGGTGTCCCCGAATAAATCCACTCGCATGTTCTTTTTCTCAATCGTGTACGGATTCGGACCATTGTCGTGCGTCACAAAATTCCGTTTCACATTTTCCTGGAACTCGGCTTTAGACAATACTTTCTTGGCGCTAAGACAGATCCAGTCCTCTGCAAGTGAACCCATGCCTGCTGAGTCATTCTGTTGCTCAAATCTCGCAGTTACGGACTCGATTTTCCGAAGTTCTTGTTCATCTTGGCCCTTGGTCGCGGCACGACCCTGTATGAGTGTAGCCACAGCAAGCAGTCCCACAGCGCCAAACAAAACAGCGATTCTTCGCATGATTTCACCTCCTGCGAAAATTTATGGTAACACTGAATTTTTAATAGGAATTGAAATTGACTCGCTCTTTGCTGATCTACAGTGAGTACACCCCTGCCCTTTGGCCAGCCTTCAAGGACCATCCACCAGGAATGTCGATGACGCTTGATTCTCTATCGCCCGAACATGGAGAGCGGAATTCGCCCGCCTGTCGATTCCTCTGTTTCTGTGTTGGACGCCGCAATGTACTGGTCCACGGGACGGTTCGAGATGCGATCGAGCGCGTCTGCAATCCGCGCTAACTCATAGAGCATCTGGTCGCTCACCGCCGACCGCTGCAAAACCACGGCCCGCCTCCGGCGAAATTGCTGCACCGCCCAGGCTGTTGCCGCAACGGCGAGCAGGATGATTGCCAGCAACTGTTCATGACTTGTGATGGTGATCGCGCGGCCGAACAAATGATAAACATGATCCGAGAGCAATTTTCCCTCCCGGCTGGGACTATACTTGAGAGCTACACGACTATTGGATGCCTTTTCGCCCGCCGTCGTCAATCAAAATCGAATCGCCACTACGAACCCAGTCCGTCGTCGTTTGCGACTCCTGCTAGCTTGCCGTAAACTCAAACCTTACTCACCGACTCGGAGAGCCCTTCATGCTGGTTGTCATGCAGTCGCACGCCACCGAGGAACAGGTCCGCGAAGTTTGCAAGCGCATCGAAAGCCTGGGCCTCAAAGCGCACCCCATCCCCGGTTCGATTCGAACGGCCATCGGCATCACCGGCAACAAAGGCGCGGTGGACCTCGGCGTCCTCGAATCCATGCCCGGCGTTGGCGAATGCATCCCCGTCAGCAAGCCTTACAAGCTCGTCAGCCGCGACGCCAAGGAAGAAGACAGTATCTTTCGCATCCCCACACCCTCCGGCGACGTCATCGTCGGCGGCGACCACGTCGCCCTCGTCGCGGGACCCTGCGCCGTAGAAACCGAGGAACAATGCCTGGCCATCGCCGAACGCGTCAAAAAATCCGGTGCGCGCCTCTTCCGCGGAGGTGCTTACAAGCCACGCACTTCCCCATATAGCTTTCAGGGCCTCGGTGAAGATGGCCTTAAGATTCTTTCAAAAGTGCGCGCCGCTTACGGCTTCGGCATCGTAACCGAAGCGATCGACAATGAATCGCTCGACCTCGTCGAGGAATACGCCGACGTCATCCAGATCGGCGCGCGCAACATGCAGAATTTCTCTTTGCTCAAACGCGCCGGCCGCGCCAAAAAACCCGTTCTCCTCAAGCGCGGCATGGCCGCCACGCTCGACGAGTTCCTCATGGCCGCCGAGTACGTCCTCTCCGAGGGCAATTACAACGTGATGCTCTGCGAGCGCGGCGTGCGAACCTTCTCCGATTTTTCTCGCAACACGCTGGACCTCGCTGTCGTTCCCGCCGTGAAAAAGCGCAGCCACCTTCCCATCTTCGTCGATCCCAGCCACGGCACCGGCAAGCGCCACAAAGTCTTGCCGCTTTCGCGCGCGGCCGTTGCCGTCGGCGCCGATGGCCTGCTCATCGAAGTCCATCATGAGCCGGACAAAGCTCTCTCCGACGGCATGCAGTCCCTACTCCCTGAGGAGTTCATCGCCCTCGCCGACGAAATGCGCCAAATCGCTGCTGTCCTCCATCGCACTATCAACTAGCTATAATTGGTTGTCTGCCGACTGTCTCGCTCTCCCTAAACCGTTGCTCTGGCCTGCGTTGCGTAATTCCCGCCGAACTCAAAGAGCTCTCATTCGCTTACAGGTATCACCCTAAGTAGTACTGGAACGTTCGGTAGAGCACTTACCCTATCTTTCAGGTTTTTACCTGATTGGCAGGAAAACATTTCAACGATATGAAGGTGGACGACAAACGGAGCTTAGGTTAACGGTCCACTGAACCCCCCGCTAGCCCGGCGTGGGAGGTTTCTGCGGGCCCATTTTTGGCGGGCCAAATGGGCTTTAGGGTTAGATTCGTCGGGCGCATGGAGAAACGCTTACCAATCTCGATTGTTGTCAGCCTGACCGTCGCGCGGGATCAGCCTGCCAACGGAGCGGAACTGACCTACACGGAAAACGTCAGTGCCCACGGTGCGCGCGTGATTTCCAAACGCCATTGGGAACTTGGCGAAGTGGCACAGGTAACCTGTTTGAAGGATGAAAGCACTATCCGCGGGAAGGTTGTTTATTGTCAGAAACTCATGGAGAACCGCTATTGCGTCGGATTGAATTTCAATGGCAGCCCCGTTACGTGGTCCACCTATCGTACCTACAGCAGCGCTCTCCCCTGACCGACGTGCCAATTCCGGCTGCATCGGTTCGCACGATCCACGGCCGTTTTCTTGCGTGCTACTTTCTTGTCCCCGGTCCTGCTTCAGGCGGATTCTTGACGTGAAGTTGTTCTTGCGTGGACAGCCAAGTTTCGAGATGCTCTCGCCCTTTTCCGTGGAGAATCTGGAGGATGATTCCGGCCATTCCTTCCGTGTTCATCCAGGCTACTTGGCCCTTCCCGCGCACGTTCGCTCCCTGCGGCAAATCAAACTCGAAATCGATGACCGACGAAAGCTTTAGCGCTCTCGCGGTGCGCACGGCCATTCCGCCTTCGCTCAGGTTGGTCATGCGCGCATGCTGTTCCACTTCCCCATCTTTCAGCACGACCGCAAGATTTACAACATGCCGGAAGTACCGCCGCCGCTCGCGCGCCATCACTTCCTGGGCAACGGTAATGTGCACCGCGATGCTGTCCTCATTTAGAGGCTTTCGCAGAAGAAAGTTCGCGCCCGCATTCAACGCACGTGTGTTCTCGTTCGCATGTGAAATGCAAGCAAAAATCACCGCCTTATTGTTTGCCGTACCTTTGCGAATTCCTTCTATCACTGCCAGAGCTTCCGGCACCTCGAGATCCACAAAGACGGCGTCAATCTTCCGCCGGTTCAGGCAATCTCGCGCAGCGTCGGCGGTAGGAACCAAAATGAACTTGGCCCCATATTTTCTCACGCCTGCTGATACCGCGTTCATCGTTGCATAGTCGTTGGACACGAGCACGAACTCGAGCTCTGACAGCGGGGACATTGTGGTTGGGTTCTCCGTTGATCTATGAAGGTATTCTTACGCGGTCTTTCGACTGCCGACAATAATCCGAAAGCAGCCTCCTGTCGAGCGATTTCCGCGCCGTGTTTGATCCACTTTCGCAACGCCCCATATTTCTCTTCCCTATTCCTGGCTTCAGCACGCTTGACGAGCGAAGTGGCTCAGGCGTGAGTTGCCGCGCGTGCTGCGGGCAAAGCGCAGTAACTCCCCTTCGTAAAGCCCTCGGCTTCCACGCCCAAGGCATGGTCAAATCGCGCCCGGTAGTTTTCCCAGGCGAGGGTCGCCGTGAGTTCCACGAGCTGCGCGTCGTTGAACTTTTCCCGCAGCTTGGCAAAGAGCGCCTCGGGAACGTCCACCGGAGCCTCCGTCATCGCGTCGGCGTACTCCAGCACGAGCTTCTCTGTCGCCGAAAACAGCTCGCTGGCGCGGTACCTTGGCAATGCTTCTATCTTCTCGGCTGAGACTCCGCTGGTTCTGCTGACCGCAGAACCAATGTCGATTCAAAACGGACAGCCGACGAGAGTGGCCACGCGCAATTGCGCGAGGTTCTTCAGCCCGGAATCCACCAGACGGCTCGAGAAAAGCGATTGTTCCATCTGGCCGTAACCCCAAAGAAGCTTGGGGTGATGCGCGGCGATCTTCACGGGCATCACGACGCGGCCTATTTTGCGCTTCGTCATCGCGTAGACGATGCGCGTGAAAAGACCGTGGAATAGTCCTTGCCGACTTGGGTCTGCTGTGGGAATTCGTGCCATGGTCATGCACCTCCTGGTAGATTTCGCCATGAGTGTAACTCCGGCGGGCCGCTCGGGGCGAATCGGCAGAAGGGGTTGGTCGGTCCGCCACCGCCCTCTTGCGTCGCCTCGTAAGCGATTTTGGCTGGACAACGCGGGGTCAATTGCATTTGTGGTTTCTGCGATATTTGGATACGCATATCTGCAGTGGTCTCTTCCAAGACTCGGAATCGGCGTGTGGGAAGTTAGCTGGCGAGCTTTTTACGCAAGCTTGCCAGCGACTATCCCAATGTTTGTCGTACTCGCATTGCAATTCTGGAAGCTGAGGAGGCTCTCGCGGCGACAGAAAAGCGGTTGGGTAGAGAACTGAAATTTCTTGGCGGTGGGTGGCCGTGTGCCATGTATCCTGCCCGCGAAGGATACCGGGCCAACGATATAATTTCTTTCAGTCTATAGCCCATGGATTCCTCGGAGCGTTTTGTCTTCGCCACCCGCCCCGGCGGAATTAGGCGACGAGGGAGACTTCGCCGTGTCTTTTGCGGGCGGGCTTCACGGTGATCTCCACGTCCTGCCCGAGGGCGGTGAGAAAGTCCATGAGACGCTCGACAGAAAAAGAGCCGGCGCGGTTGCGCATCAAGGCAGAAACGTGAGGCTGCTTGATGCCGAGAATCTTGCCAGCTTCGGCCTGCTTGAGGCCGCGCTTTTGGATGAGGCGGCAAATCTGTAACGTAAGCCTGGCTTTCAAAAGCTCCTGTTCGGGATGGGGGAGACCGAGGTCGGCAAAAACATTGCCGCTGCTTTTCTCCACGCGAATCGGTTTTCTTGTTCTGGTAGCCACGTTAGTTCTCCTTTTCTCCATGGAGGCGTTCCGCCTCAGCAAGCCGGCGACGGATAAGGTCAATGTCCTTCTTCGGAGTGGCGATGCCCCGTTTTGATTTTTTCTGGAAGGCATGCAAAACGTAAATGGCCTCCCGATAGCGGACCGTGTAAACCGCTCGCCATGTGCCGCCTTGCTGATCCACGACAATTTCGAGGACGGAGCTACCGCCAAAACCCTTCAGAGGCTTTGCTGATGGATCGGTTTCACCTTGCTGGGCGGTATATAGGGCCTGGCCGAGTTCGCGCCGGACTTGACGAGGGAACCCTCGCACGTCTCTGCGGCTTGAACCGACCCAGACGACTGGGCGCTCCGATCCGTTCATTATACATAAATACGTCTATTCATATGTATTGTTAAGAGAAGGTGCCGCCAATCGGAAGGCTGCTGTCCTTCTTCACTAGCCGCGGCATTTGACTACGGCGTCAAAACGACAAGACGGCTGTCCCTAAACTGGTACTTTGTACAGGTGGCAGGCGCCAAGCCGAGGTCTAGTGTGGGGAGACACAGCCCTATTTAATAAGGTCCAAGTGTGGAGGCACAATGCGCAGCCTCAAGATTCTGCCTGCGATTCTAGTGCTCGGTGCGATGCCGGTCGACGCAGCTGCCCAGCAGCCGACGATGACGGTGAACGAAGTGGTGGACAAAATCGTGCGGCAGGAGCAGACGGAGGTGCAGCTGCTTCGCCAATACTCGCCGCTAGTGGAAACCTACATCCAGAATATCCGCCCGGATAAGCAGGCGGGGATAGTGCCGGACGGCGACAAATACTTTCTGGGGCGTGCCGAACTGGCGAAGGGCGTGGAACTTGAGCCCCTGGACCGCGACGCGGGCTTGAAACACAAGATCTTCAGCGGTTGGGCGAACTTCTTCTCCACGGAATTTGTCCCGCGCGGGTTCCTCCAGATGATCTACCTGGACATGAATGGATTCGACCGCGCGCATTACAAGATTGAGTATCTGCGGCGCGAGTTTTTGGGCGAGGTGCGTTGCCTAGTGTTCGACGTCGATCCGTTGCCGAAGTCGGGTAAAGGGCGCTTCGTGGGCCGCATCTGGGTGGAGGATCAGGATTTCCACATCGTGCGCTTCAACGGAGCGTATGGCGGCTCGTCGCTGACCAGCAACTACTTCAATTTCGATAGCTGGCGAATAAATGCTGGAAAGAACCAATGGCTTCCGGCCTTCATCTACAGCGAACAGGGCAGCGTCCGAGACTCGAAGACAAGATACCTGGGATTCAAGACTTTCCGGGCGCAGACGCGCCTTTGGGGATATAACCTTGGCAACGCGCGGGAAGAGCAAGAGCTGAATAAAGTGCTCGTGGAGGCGCAGATTCCTGTAAATGATCAGTCGGAAACGGCCAACGACTACTCACCGCTTCAAGCGGAGCGTTCCTGGGAACGGCAGGCCGAAGAGAACGTTACGGAGCGGTTGGAACGCCAAGGTTTGATAGCGCCGCGCGGAGAAGTGGATAAGGTGCTGGAGGCTGTGGTCAACAATTTGGAAGTGACCAATAGTCTGGACATCACACCGGAAGTCCGTTGCCGCGTGCTAATGACCTCAACGCTCGAGTCATTCACTATTGGGCACACCATCGTCTTGAGCCGCGGGTTGATTGACGTGCTTCCAGACGAGGCCAGCCTGGCGGCCATCCTGGCGCACGAACTGGGCCATGTGGTGCTCGGACATCGCATAGACTCGCAATTTGCGTTCTTCAGCCGCGTGCGATTCGACGAAAAGGAGACGTTTCGCCACTTTGATTTTGCTCGTACCCCGGAAGAAGAGCAGGCAGCGAAGGTCAAGGGGACTGAACTGCTGAGCAATTCGCCCTACAAACAACAGTCCGGCAACGCACAACTCTTTCTTCAAGCGCTCAAGAACCGAGCGAAGGAAATCCCGAACCTCATCAGTCCGCACCTGGGTGACAGGCTATCAACAAGCTGGACCATCGTCGCAGCGGTATTCTCCGCGCAATCGGGCGAGGCGGATGAGAAGCCGGCCGCTAACGCCATTGCGGCGCTGCCTCTCGGCGGACGAATCAAAGTCGACCCGTGGACCGACCAGTTGCGGATGCTCAAGTCCAAGGCCGTGGGCACAGTGACTGAGTCCGAGAAAATGCCCTTCGAGGTCACTCCCTTCATCATCTACCTGACCCGCCAAGGAGAGCACTCAGCGACAGAAGCTCCTGGCCCCATGTCAGCCCAGGCTGGTTCGGAAGCAAAACCATAGGCACGCAAAAGGAAATCCCGCAGCGTTCTGCCAGCACCATCAGACAAAGCGCCCCGCTTTTCAGGTCTAAGCGCGGCGTTTGACCTTTCGTCGAACCATGGGACAATTTCGTGGCGTACATGAACCGTCCCAAGAATTTCCGCGCCTATTTTCTGCTTGCCGCGCTGGCAATCTCCGGCCTGGTCGTACTTTTGCGCGAGCATAGTCCTTCGTTCCTTCGCCCGGACCTCCATCTGTGCGCCTACGTGACGACAGAAGATGGCAACGTCACGGTGGTCGATCTCGTTAAGCTCAAAGCCGTGGCGCGGATTGCCGTCGGGCCGGGACTTTCCGGAATGCGCGAGCATCCCACGCGCCCGGAAGTATTCGGAGTCAGCAGCACGGGCGGCTACGTGTGGATCCTCGATCCGCGCGCCAACCAGTTCACGGGGCAAGTCACGGCGCGGATTGCCGTGGGCCCACTTCCCTACGCGCTCGACTTTTCACCGGACGGCAACCGCATCTACACCACCGCGTCTGGAAACAACACGCTGCTGGCGATTGACGTTAAATCGCGCGGCGTGGTCGGGCGGGCGGTGACGGGGCGCGAACCGGTCCTCGCGCACGTCACGCCGGACGGCAAAACCATCCTGGTTGTCAATCGCCGCGACGGCACGCTGGGGATACATGACGCGGCGACGCTCGTGCAGCGCGGCAACGTTTCCGTCGTCGCGCAACCTGAAGACGTAGCCGTCTTGCCGGACAGTTCACTGGCGTTCGTGCTGAGCCGTTCGGAGCAGCGCATCTCCGTCGTGGATTTGCGCCGCGGCGTTCTGGTCACGCATCTTGAGCTGGCTGGTGCGCCCACAGACATGCTGCTGAAGCCCGATGGCGGCGAACTTTACGTGATTTCGCCGGAGGCGCACGGACTCCAGGCCATCAATACAGAGACGCATGAGGTGGGGGATTATATGGTCCTCGGATCGGCGCCCACGCGCGGGGTCCTCAGCAGCGACGCCAGCCTGCTCTATGTCTCGGACACGGCTGCGGGCCGTGTCACGCCGGTGGACATTTTCAATCGCCGCATTGTGCGCGATCCGGGGAAGGGGTTCCCCATTCCGGCCGGCGATGCTCCTGGCGCGTTGCGGTTCGATCCCGCCGAAAATCTGTTGCTGGTGGTAAGCGAGGGCTCCGGCGACTTGGCAGTCATCCGCGTGCGGACGAATTTTCTGTTGACAATGATTCCGGTGGGCAGTCATCCGCGCGACCTGGCAGTCAAATTATTTTAAGGAGGAATGCATGGAGCGACTTAAAGTAAAACTTTAATTGGCGAAATCCTGGCGGCAAGCCCGTTCCAGAAGACCTCAAGAAAAGCTTTAACTATCGCTCCAGGCTTTCTGTCTCCGCCTCCGTCGGCCAGGCAGAATGATCTTCACCGAGATTTACGTCCAGGAATCCTTCAGCAGGCAAGACGTCGACAGGCAATCCGCAGTGCCACAGAGCGACGCCGAGGCGCAGCTTGGTCTGGCTTTTTAGGTTGAGCTGGTCTTTGTTGATCGCGACTTCGAGGACGCGTTCGAAGGCGGCTTCCGCGACGAGCTTGGGATTCAGCAGGCAGACAAGAGCTTTTTCGACAGAGAACTCCTGAACGTGGCCGCGCTCCAGTTTTACGACGATGCTAATTTCCTCAGCGCCCGCGATGGTGATACGAAACTCAGGATCTTCCAGCTCGCCGAGTGCTTCGGGAAATGGATCGATGCGCACGCAAAAGCGGCCTTCCTCGAAGCCGTAGCGCAATTCGTGCAGATAAAAAATGCGACCGTGCATGGAGCCGCCGCGCCGCTCCGGCGAATACAAGCCCGCCCCGAGCCATTCGAAATACGACGTATCCCTGCCGTCGACGGTGATATTCAACTTGCCCGTAGGAGCCAACTGCACCGCGTGCTCGGGCTTGCGCTTGATGGGCTTGGCCAATTCGGTCGGCGCCACTTGCCCGAGCGGCAGGTAGATGGCGGTCAGATGTTTTCGGTAAAGCGCATCGAACTCGGCGTCGTTCGCGGTGCTGTGTTCGGGGCCGAACCACCAGCACCAGTCGCTGCCCTCGGCGGCGAGTAGTGATTCGCGGGCCTCTTTGAGCGCGGTTTCGGTGGGGGCGTCGGGCCGTCCCTGCTTGCGAGCTTCGAGTGCGCGAGCGTAGGCTTCGCGCGCGTCCCACAGTAATTCCCAGGCGGTGATGTCTTCGGCGTGGCCGATCCACACGTCGAAATTGGCGTTAATCCAGGAAGCAGGGAAAATTCCAGAGGTGGTGGGAAGAGCGCTGGCCGCAGCAATCGCTTCCGTGGCTGTAAGCGCCCGGAGATCCTGATCGCCCTGGACGCGTCCGTAAAACTCGCGGAGAAACGCGCGGCCGTTTCCCGGGTAGTATTCCCAGGCATTTTCGCCGTCGAGAAAAAGGCAAATGGTGAGAGGCTGATCGCCGGGCACGCTTTCTCCGAGGTGTCGAATGCGATTGTGGAGATCACCAGCGGCGGCCTTGGCGTCCATGCGGCTGTAAACGAAACCGATGAGATCGGAGAGATGGTGATCGCGAAACAAGCCGGTGATGCCGTTCAGAGCAACTTGCACTTTCCAAGGCTTGTAGAGGCGATCCGCGTTGGCGGGTATGCCGTTGGCGTCGCGGAAAAACCCGACGTTCAGCGTGCGGCCAAGTACTCCTTCATCCGTGCCGAACCACTGAAAGCCTTCTTCCGCCGCAATGGTCAGCGCCTGGTCAGAGACGGAGCCCTCAGAAGGCCACAGACCGGCGGGCTTCACGCCAAAAACTCTTTCATGATATTCGCGGGCCAGCCGCAATTGCTCGCGCGCATCTTCCGGATGGCGGTAGGCGCGGCGCGGGAGCGGCGTCCCGGGATTGGCGACCCGCGCGATATCGGAATCGCAGATCAGCGGAAGGATGGGGTGATAGAACGGCGTCGTGCTGATCTCAATCTGACCGCGCTGCGCCGCGTCGTGATATGCCGGGAGCACCAGTCCGAGGAAATCGAGCTGCTTTTTGCGCAGGGCGGATTTGTCCTTCTCGGTGAAGTCCTTCCCTTTCGTGGCCAGACCACTTACGACTTCATCCGTTTCGAGCCAGGACTCATCCATCCATGCCAACTGCGAGAGGAGTTGCAGATCGCGCCAGTCGCGCGGAGTGAAAGAGACCAGCGCCTGAGCGCCACCGGCGGGACGCGACCATTCGAATAACTCGACGAAGCGGGGCCAGCGCGACATCAGGCGCTCGTGATTGACTTGAAAAGCGCGCGAGATGATTTCCGCCTTGTCTTCGCGGGTCAACTCGTCGGCATTCTTGAACGCCAGGGAAAACCAGGGCTCATTGAAACTGCAACTGGCATACTCCTCGAGTTGCATGCCGAGGGCAGGCACGACATTGAAAGTGGCATGAAAATTCGGAAATTCGCGGAGCACTTCGACCATGCCCCAGTAATCTTTCAGGGCATGCAGGCGCGTCCACGGGAGGACGTAGCGCCCGCTTTCGGGGTCGCGGTACTGCGGCTGATGCATGTGCCACAACACGACCAGATGAATTCGCTTCATTGCTCGCATCTCTCCCGAGTTAGTTCCGTAGCCGAAGGGTGTCCGGCTGATAGTAGAACGTTGCGCGGTGCTTTAGGTTAGAGCTCGATAGAATTGCGGGCGCCACACCCAACATTGAGATAAACCACTCTAAGAAAAACTATCATGTAATCGACGGTAAGAGAAACGGATGGGCCGCACCCGCGCAATACCAGTGAATGGACGGTAGCTTACGGAATGCTCCGGGCCTGCAAGTTTGTGCGCCCTTCACCGCAGCAAAGAGCCGTTGTACCATGGTCTCGAAGGATTCGGTTCGTCCGTGTCAGCAGCAATCTCGCCTGGCTTAGCGAGCCACACGAAATGGGAGCAAGAAAATGATACTCATTACGGGAGCCAGTGGAACTGTCGGCAAGGCGGTTTTGCAGGAAGCCATTCGGAGGGACTCCAAAGTCCGAGCCATGTACAGATCAAAAGAGGAGGCCGCGAAGGCGCCCTCGGGTGCGAGCCCGTGCTGGCGGATTATGCGGATAAACAAAGCCTCCGCAAGGCTCTGAACGGAGTGACCTCTGTGTATCTTGTGTGTTCTCCGATTCCCCAGCTCGTGGAACTCGAGAGCAATATGGTGGACGCGTGCAAGGAAGCCGGCGTGAAGCACGTGGTTCTGAATTCGGCGCTCGGAGCAGGAGATTACGGAAAATCGTTCCCGAGCTGGCACCGCAAGGTGGAAGACAAACTCAAAGGGACGGGGATGAGCTACGCGATCCTGCGGCCCAATGGGTTCATGCAGAACATCGTAGCCTTTTACGCTCCCAGTATTCGGGCGCAGGGGGCATTCTACGCCGCTATGGGGGATGCAAAGGTCAGCCATGTGGACGTTGGTGACATCGCGGTAGTCGCAGTCAAAGCGCTTCACGGAGGCGCTCACGCCGGGAAGATTTACGAGTTGAATGGGCCGGAAGCGATCTCCAACGAGGAACTGGCGGAGCGCATATCCAAGGTGACAGGACGGACGGTCAAGTTCGTCGATATTCCGGAGTCGGCGCAACGCGAGTCTATGCTCGGCTTGGGTATGCCGGAGTGGCAGGTGACCGCGCTCCTTGAACTTCAGCAGTATTACAAGCAAGGCGGCGGGGCCAAAACGGATGGCCTGCTAAAGACTTTGATCGAGCGCGAACCCGTAAACCTCGATCAGTATTTGACTGCTAATGCGCGCGAATTTCGAGATCAGGCCGCGTCGGCCTGATGGTCGCAGGCCTCCAAAAACAGCGGACTAAAGGCGCGACGCGGCGAACGCTGTCGCGGCCGTGCTACACTCAGCGTTCGCGCCATGCGCATCCTGGACCGGTATATCGTCCGCGAAGTTCTTCGCCACGCACTCCTCGGACTTGCCGTCTTCACCTTCGTATTCTTCGTTCCGCAATTGGTGCGCTTGATGGAGTTGTTTGTGCGTCACGCCGGTTCGGGCGCGCAGATTCTTAAACTCTTTCTGTGCATTCTTCCCGGCGTTTTTGTATTCACGCTGCCGAGGAGCACGCCAATCAGCGTGGCCATCGGGCTTGGCCGCATGTCCGCGGACAGCGAAATCATTGCACTTACGGCGCTGGGTATCGGGCGCCGGCGAATCCTCCTTCCGGTGGGCGTGCTGGCGCTGTCGACCTGCTTGCTCACGCTGGCGATGACCGTTTGGCTCAGCCCGATGGCGCTGCGCACGTTGCGCTCGACTGAGGCCCAGCTCATTAGTTCGCAGATTTCATTCCAGTTGCAGCCGCGTGTGTTCGACGAGCGCTTTCCGAGCAAGATTCTTTACGTCAGCGATGTATCGGCTAGTGGCACGCAATGGCACGGAATATTCCTTGCCGAGACCGGGGGAGAGGGCGGCTCGCACTTGACGCTGGCAGAGAGCGCGAGCGTATTTGCCGAACCGAAACAAGGCAAGCTCGAGTTGCACTTGAAGGGCGGTACCACACACGAGTTCGTACGGGAGGATGCGGACCACTACTCTGTGACCGCCTTCGGGCAAAGCGACTGGCCCATTGAGGTCAACGGATTCACCTCCGAACAGCCGCGGCAACTCAGCATTCCCGAACGATCAGTCCGCCAGTTGCTTTCCGAGAACGGTCCGGGATGGCGTGAAGCGCGCGTGGAGCTTCACCGGCGCTTTGCCTTTCCGGTCGCCTGCCTGGTGTTCGCGCTGGTCGCGGTACCGCTCGGAGCGCAACCGCGCCGGGGTGGGCGGGCGGCGGGCTCGCTGCTAGCGGTGTTGCTAATCGCGGCTTACTACCTAATGCTGGGGCTGGGGGATGGATTGGCGCGTCGAGGGACGTTGTTGCCCGCCGAAGGCATCTGGATTGCCAACGGCGTTCTCGCGGCGCTCGGTCTTGCCCTGCTGCCGAGGATGGAACAGTTCCGCGGTGAAAGCAGATGGCTGCGACCGTTCGGATACATCAAGATTTGGATCCGCCTGCAGCGTCGCCGCCAGGCACAGGCACGCGCCCGGACCGTGTCATCCCGCGCCGCCAACGGAGACCCACCGGAGATCGTCGCATACTCAGGAGGTAGCTTTCCACGATTGATGGACCTATACATCCTGCGACGTTTCTTTTATTACTTCGTGCTGCTGATGGCGATTTTTGTTTTCCTCTACGAGACATTTACATTGTTCGACTTGCTCGACGACATCGCCCGGCACAAAGTCCCTTTTCTGACGGTAGTGGACTACTTCCGCTACCTGACGCCGTACTTGCTTTACAACTTCTTTCCCCTAGGAGCGTTGGTGGCGGTGCTGGTTACGCTTGGGGTGATGAGTAAGAACAATGAGATCGTGGCGATAAAAGCAGGCGGTACAAGCCTTCACCGCTTGGCTGTGCCGCTGTTTCTGGCTGGATTGGCGCTCGCGGCGACGGTGATTTTGCTGGACTACACCTATCTTCCGTATGCCAACCAGAAGCAGGACGCCTTGCATAACCAGATCAAGGGCCGGCCGCCGCAAACTTACACTCATCCGCAGCGCTGGATCTTTGGAGAAAACTACAAGATTTACAATTACGATCTCTTTGATTCTGCCCAGCACCTGTTCGGAGGACTCAGCGTTTTGGAAATTGATCCGGCGAATTTCCAATTGCGCCGCCGCATTTTTGCAACGCGCGCCCGATGGTCCGAACCGCAACATGGTTGGGTGCTTGAAAGCGGCTGGATTCGGGATTTTTCCGACGGCTCCATTGCTCATTATGAGCGCTTTACTGCGGCAGCTCCCCAAGAATTGACCGAGCCGCCCAGCTACTTCAACCGCGAGGTACGCCAAGCGTTTCAGATGAACCTGCTCGAACTGGGCAATTACATTGATGGCCTGCATCGGGCCGGATTCGACGTGACCAACCTGACGGTGCAATGGCACAAGAAAATTGCCTACCCGCTCATGGCGCCTATCAGCATGCTCCTTGCCATCCCGTTCGCCTTCCTTGTGGGAACCCGCGGCGCACTCGGCGGCGTCGCCCTCGGTGTGGGCATTGGGATCGCCTACTGGGCCATGGCTGCGCTCCTCGAAGCTATGGGCAGCGTGGGGCAGTTGCCGCCGCAGCTTTCCGGATGGTCGCCGGACATTATTTTCTTTTTTCTGGGGTTGTACTTCTTCTTCAAGATGCCGACGTAAAAAAACGAAGCCATCGATGTGCAGAGAAAATGAGAATGTCTGCGCGCCGACGGCTTGAAGTATTACTTTAGATTGACTCGAAGGCGAATTCGTCCGCTACTTTCTTCTCTTTTTCTTGATTTGTTTTTCTTCAACTACTACTTGAGCTGCTGCAAGGCGGGAGATCGGCACACGGAACGGAGACGCACTGACGTAGTCCATGCCGACTTGGTGGCAGAACTTTACGCTCTCCGCATCGCCACCATGCTCACCGCAGATGCCTATCTTGAGTTTGGGGCGGGTCTTGCGTCCTTGCTCGATTCCCCACCGCATTAGCATCCCGACCCCCTTGGTATCCAACGACTGGAAGGGGTCGGCAGCGAATACACCGGCTTTCTTTTCGTCTACATAATCCGGCAAGAAGCGGCCGGCGTCGTCGCGAGAGAGCCCCATCGTGGTTTGCGTGAGGTCATTGGTTCCGAAGGAGAAGAAGTCTGCCACTTCGGCAATTTCTCCGGCCATCAGCGCGGCGCGCGGCAATTCGATCATGGTGCCGACGAGGTAGTTAAGCTTAACGCCGGACTTCTCGATCAAGTCATCGGCAACGCGGCGCGTGGCTTGTTCGAGAATTGACAGCTCCTTACGGTCCAGAGTCAGCGGATGCATGATCTCAGGTAAAACTTTAACTCCCGATTTCTGGCATTCGATGGCCGCCTCGATGATGGCGCGCACTTGCATCTCGAGAATTTCAGGGTAGGTGATGCAGAGACGGCATCCTCGATGACCCAGCATCGGGTTGGCTTCGTGCAACTGCTCGACGCGGCGGATCACCACCTCAACGCTAATGCCGAGTTCTTTAGCAAGCTCTTCCTGCTTGGCGCGTTCGTGCGGCACGAACTCGTGGAGTGGTGGGTCAATCAAGCGGATGGTGACCGGGAGACCATCCATGGCCTTGAAGATGCCCACGAAGTCGCGTCGCTGAAACGGTAGCAGTTTGTCAAGCGCCTTTACGCGCGCTTCCCTGTTATCGGCGAGAATCATTTCCTGGATGGCCCGCTGCCGTTCATGGCTTCGCTCCGGTTGCTCGAAGTCGGTAAAGAACATGTGCTCCGTTCGGCAGAGGCCAATGCCTTCCGCTCCGAACTCGATGGCCTTGCGCGCGTCCTGCGGAGTATCAACGTTTGTGCGGACCCTTAAGCGCCGCGCATTGTCGGCCCACTTCATGAGCGTTTCATAGGATTTGGGAAGCTGGGGCACGACTAAAGGCATCGCCTCGGTGTAAACCAAACCTTCGCTCCCATCGAGTGTGATCCAATCCCCTTCCTTCACGACCTTGCCGTTGGTGGACATGGATAGTGCTTTGTAATCAATGTCCAGCTTTTCCGCACCGACCACGCAGCACTTGCCCCACCCGCGGGCCACGACGGCCGCGTGGCTGGTCTTGCCCCCCGTGGCGGTCAGAATGCCTTGGGCGACGGCCATGCCGCCGACGTCTTCGGGGCTGGTTTCGCGGCGGACAAGGATGACCTTCTCGCCGCGCCCGGCCCACTCCTCTGCTTTCTGCGCGGAGAATACGACTTTGCCGACGGCGGCGCCGGGCACGGCGTTAATTCCGGTGGCTAGGATTTTCGAGACCAAAGATTTTCTGTCAACCTTGGCGTCGATCACGGGATAAAAGAGCCGTTCAATGTCTTCCGGCTTAACGCGAACAAGGGCTTCCTCTTTGGTGATGAGTTTTTCGTTGGCCATGTCCACGGCAATACGGAACGTGGCTGTAGGCGTGCGCTTGCCAGTGCGCGTCTGCAGCATGTAGAGCTTGCCGTCCTCGACCGTGAATTCCATGTCTTGCATGTCGCGATAATGCTTCTCAAGTTTTACTCGAACTCTTTCCAGCTGAGCGTAAACCTTTGGCATGATCTTCTGCATTTCGCGTAGCGGCATGGGCGTGCGAATGCCGGCGACGACGTCCTCACCCTGTGCGTTCACCAGAAAGTCGCCGTAGAAGATTTTCTCTCCGGTACTCGGGTCGCGGGTGAAGCATACGCCGGTGCCTGAGGTGTCTCCGGTATTTCCAAACACCATCTGGACGACGTTGACCGCTGTACCTAGAAGGCCAGTGATTTTCTCGACGCGCCGATAAGTAACAGCCTTCTCCGCCATCCACGAGCCGAACACCGCCCCGGTCGCTCCCCAAAGCTGCTCGATGGGATCGTCCGGGAAATCCTTTCCCGACTGCTTGCGAAAGTAGGCTTTGTATTCCGCCACCAATTCTTTCCAGCCACTGGCGGGTACCGCAGTATCTTCTTTGACGCCGAGGCGGTCTCTCATCGCGCGGAGGCGGTGTTCCAGGTCTTCCTTGGACAAGCCCATGACAACCGTGGAATACATTTGTACCAACCGGCGGTAGGCGTCATAAGCGAACCGCTCGTTTCTTGTTATGGCGGCAAGGCCCTCGACGGAGCGGTCGTTGAGGCCAAGATTCAGAATGGTTTCCATCATTCCCGGCATGGAGCGCGCGGAACCGGAGCGTACACTGACGAGGAGCGGACTTTTGGGATCGCCGAGTCTCTTTTTTGTGACGCGCTCAAGCTTGGCGACATTATCGGCAACCTGTCTTTTCAGCTCCGGCGGATATTTCTTTCCGCTCTTGTAAAAATAATCGCAGGCTTCCGTGGAGATGGTGAACCCTGCGGGCACAGGCAGGCCAATCTTCGTCATTTCGGCGAGTCCGGCGCCTTTGCCTCCAAGGAGATCGCGCCAGGTTCCATCCCCTTCCGCTTTGCCTGTGCCGAAAAAATAGACCCATTTAGTCACGGTATTCCTCACTTGTCCTATTTTGAATTGTGGAAGGCTTGCTGCTGCAACCATTCCGCAGCGACGGCCGAAAAGATTGTCGGCACGCCGACTTGTTGTTACTTCAAGTGAAACTTTATGTTCTCTAGCGCCGCTCTTCCCCGCCAATTTCCGAGAAGTCGGCGACCGTTGTGAACTCACGGAGTAATTCCGCGAGCAACGCAAGACGGTTGCTCCTGACGGCTTCGTTTTCCGCCATCACCATGACGCCATCGAAGAATTGATCGACAACTTTTCGCAGACCGGCGATGGTCTCCAACGCTTCCAAATACTTCCCCGCGCGCTTCTGCGTTTGCACCCTTGCGGCGGCTGCGCGAACGGCGGCATAAAGGTCGCGTTCGGCGCCGCTCTCGAAGAGTTCCGGATTGACATGCCGCGCATCGCCGGAAGCAACGTTGGCCTTCTCCAAGATATTGCGAATACGCTTGAAGGACACGGCGAGTGGTTCGAAGTTCTTGGACTTGCGAATGGTCTTCAGAGCCATGAGGCGTTTGTGGGCGTCCACCAAGTCGTCGGCGCCAGCGCGAAAAACGGCGCTGACCTCATCGTAACCAAAGCCTTCGCGCTCGCGGAAGACGAACTTGGCGCGGTCAAGGATGAAATCGAGAATCTGCGCTTCCTGGTCTGGGGTGACTCCACGCTTGGGTTTATGAGTGAGGAGGGATTTCGCGGCCGCTCCGATGGCCAGTGTAAGCGAGACGGGTAGCTTCTTCTCCACAATGATCTTGACGATTCCGAGCGCGGCGCGCCGCAGCGCATAGGGATCGCTCGAGCCCGTGGGAACAACTCCTACAGCGAAGCAGCCGACGACGGAATCGAGTTTGTCCGCGAGCGCCACGGCGCAACCCGTAAGATTGCGTGGGATAGGATCTCCCAGCCCAACGGGACGGTAGTGGTCATAGACAGCGTCTGCGATTTCGTCGGGTTCGCCCTGGGCGCGAGCGTACAGTCCCCCGACGATGCCCTGTAACTCTGTGAACTCGCGGACCATCTCAGTGGCCAGGTCGCACTTGGCGAGTTCCGCGGCGCGATCTGCTTCTGCGACGTGGGCCAAAAGCATGCCGAGATTGAACCATTGCTCAGTGAACCAACAGGCGACCGTGCGGATCCGTTCAACCTTGTCGCGGTAACTGCCAAGCCGCGATTCGTAGGTCACGCGTTCCAGCTTTGGTAAATAGTCGGCGAGCCGACATCTTTGATCTGCCTGCCAGAAGAATTGCGCGTCGGCGAAGCGCGCGCGAAGGACCCGCTCGTGCCCGGCGCGGATTAGTCCTTTGGGATCCTTGTCGACATTAATAACCGCCAGGAAATGCGGAGCCAATTCTCCGTTCTTCTTTTCGACCGCAAAGTACTTCTGGTGATCGCGCATGACGGTTACCAGAATTTCGTCCGGCAAGCTCAAAAACGCGGGGTCGAAGTTACCCTGAATCACAGTGGGAAATTCGTTGAGGTAGGCCACGAGTTTTTGAAGCGGGGCGTCTTCATGGATGCGGTAGCTTCCCCGCTTGGCCAGGGTTTCCAGTTCCTTCGTGATTTTCTCCTGGCGGCGGGCAGGGCGGACCAGGACGCCATTCTGCTGCAGGCGCTTCTCGTAGTCTGTAAAGTTGCTGACAGGGATGCTGCTCGAACTGAGGAATCGATGGCCGCGAGTGGTGCGGCCTGCGGCGATGCCTGCCACCGAAAGTTTCAACGGCTTGCCATCGAGCGCGACGACAATCCAGCGGATAGGCCGAATGAAGCGCGCGCCATCTAGGCCGGTCCAGGTCATGGAACGCGGCCAGGTCAAATCGTGCACGGCACGCGGAAGGATGGAGATCAGGATTTGCTCCGCGGTGCGGCCGAGTTTTATCTGCTTGGCGGCGAGATATTCCCCCTTGGAAGTCTGAACCAAGTAGAGATCGTTGACGTGGACGCGTTGCTTCTCAGCGAAGCTCTGCGCGGCGCGTGTCGGCGCGCCGACCGAATCGTAGGCCACGGATTTGGGTGGGCCGGTTACTTCGACCTCGACGTCCGCTTGTTTCGCGAGCAGCCCACGAACCCAGGCGGTCAGGCGGCGGGGCGCGCTGAAGGTTTCCACGGATACTCCGTCAGAGAGACTTTCGGCGGCAAGCAGCTTCTCGACGTTCGTACGGAGCTCCTCTTCTGCTTTTGGCAGCATCCCGGCGGGGATTTCCTCGCAGCCGACTTCAAAGAGGACCTCGACTCGCTTTTCGATGAGGACTGCCTTCATGCTGACACCCCGCGCTGGGTTGTGGCGCCGCTAATCTGTGACAGGTAGGCCGCCGCGGTCCTGCAGGCAAGGGTGCGCACACGGGCCATGAGCGCGGCGCGCTCAGTAGTGGAGATGACCCCGCGCGCGTCCATCAGGTTGAAGAGTTGCGAACACTTGAGGCAATGGTCGTAGGCGGCGAGCAACGGATAACGCACGCGTTCCTTCCCTTCCAGTCCCTTAAAGCCGTCGAGGAGTTCTTTGGCCTGCTTCTCGTGTAGCTCAAACTCAGTGCGAATGGAAGAGGCATCGCTGCGGTCAAAACTGTACTCCGAAAATTGCTGCTCTTCCATAAGCCGGATGTCGCCGTAAGTCTTGTCGGCCGACCAACGGAGGTCGTAGACGCTCTCCACGTTTTGCAGGAACGCGCAAATACGCTCGAGGCCGTAAGTGAGCTCGACGGAGATGGGGTCGAGGTCGATCCCGCCGCTCTGCTGGAAATAAGTGAACTGTGTGATCTCCAGGCCATCCAGAAGAACTTGCCAGCCGATGCCCCACGCGCCGAGAGTCGGGGATTCCCAGTTGTCTTCTTCAAAACGAATGTCGTGCTCTTTGAGGTTGATGCCGATGGCACCCAAACTCTTCAGATAGAGATCCTGGGCATCAACCGGAGAAGGTTTAAGGATTACTTGAAATTGGAAATGCTTGTAGAGGCGATTGGGATTTTCGCCGTAGCGACCGTCGGCGGGCCGACGACTGGGCTGCACGTATCCAACGCGATAAGCGTTGGGGCCTAGCACGCGCAGGAACGTTTCGGGATGCATTGTGCCAGCTCCAACCTCAACGTCGTAGGGCTGCTGCAGCACGCAGCCTTGCTTCACCCAAAAATGCGAGAGCTGCAAAATCAGATCTTGAAAATTGAGGCCCTTCAACTTTTTCTCAAGTTTTACTTTAACTTTCAAGTCGTCTCCAAAAGTGCGCGCGTCAGCAGCTGCCGCTCCACATGGTGTTCGATCCAGGACAGCGCAGCCTCACGCAGTTCCCCGGCGCTGGCGTGCATGGACTCTTCATACGAGATGCGGTCCAGCCGTTCCCCCGCGAAACGTTCGGCAAGATTCCGCGCCTCAAGGTGCAATGGCTTCATCCCGGATCGCCTGCACTTCTCACAAAACAGCCCGGCATGGTGGGCGTCATAAAAGGCCGGCTTCGATCCAAAGGGCGTGTCACAAACAACGCAACGGTCGAAGCGCGGCAACCAGCCACCCAGCCTCACCGTCCAGAAGGCGAAATAACTCAGCGGCAACCTCCAGTCGGCAGTCCGCTCAACCTCGCGCGCTGCCAGGAGGACTAGCCGGAACATAGGCTCCGAGACTTCGTGCTCCGGCAGAATCAGCTCCGAAATCTCGCTGATGACCGCCAGGCCGGTACTGAGGCCATAATCGCTCTGTGCCTTGTGAAAGGATTCGAGCAAATCGGTCTGCTGGATGCGCACCAGCTCGCGCGTCTCCTTCTCCACGTACCAAATCTGGACGTGCGAGAGAACCTCCAGCGTTGAACCGTACCGGTTCTTTATGCGGCGGGCGCCTGCTGCTACGCCGCGCACTCGCCCAGAAGAACGCCCCAGAAAGCTCACCAGGCGGTCCGCTTCGCCCAGCGGAAATGTCTTCAGAATGATGGCTTCCGTTTCCCGCGCAGGCATGAGCAGTCGGCGCGCCGACGCTGCGCCGGACAAATTGCCGCATTCCGCCCGAAGCGCGCGTACACGCAGAACTATTGTAATTACCACACGCGCACCCATCGCGCAATGTTCGCGTGAAAGAATTCCTGAAAAAATCAGTTCCAGGGGCATCGAGAAATTGAAGATCATGCCTCTTTGGAATTTGCATTTCGGCCTGCATAAGCAAAGATAAGGGCCGCAGATTGTGGCGATTGCAGGCAAAATTTATTCTGTTAACCAGCCGCTTTTCCCCGCCAACATTATCGGACGCTATAAATTTCATTCCCCCGCCCTTTTCATTTTCGGCGCGTTTCGCTACTCTGCTGCGGACCTATTCCATGTTCATCCCGCTCAAAGACCTCAACCCCTCGCGCACCTATCCCTTCGTCAACATCACGTTGATCCTTGCCAACATCGTGGTGTTTATCTATACGATTGGCCTGGAGGCTACGCTCCCGCACCGGGCTTTTGAAGCGGTGCTCCTCCCTTACTCCACGGTTCCCGCCCGCGTTCCCGCGTTCCTTGCAGGACACACTGGATTTGAGGTTGCCTTCCTGCCCTTGCTAACGAGCATGTTTCTGCACTCCGGCTTGCTGCATATTGCCGGGAACATGCTCTTCCTGTGGATCTTTGGGGACAATGTCGAGGATTTTTTCGGGCACTTCACGTATCTCCTTTTTTATCTGGCCTGCGGTATAGGGGCCGGGCTCCTTCACATCATTTTTAACTTCCATTCCAACATCCCCGCAGTTGGCGCAAGCGGGGCGATATCCGGAGTGATGGGTGCCTACATGCTGCTATATCCACGGGCCCGCATACTTACACTTGTGTTCATTTTCCCTTTGCCGATACCGGCGGTAGTCTTTCTAGGCTTGTGGTACGTCATGCAGTTTCTCGCCGGACTTAGCACCATCGGAATGAAAGTTACGGGTGGCGTAGCCGTATGGGCGCACGTCGGAGGGTTCTTGTTGGGCATGCTGCTGACGGGGATGGCGCGAGGAAGTAGCAGTCCAAAGCGTGCTTTTTGACAGTTAAAGTGTTTCTTTAATTCGCAGAGCAAATTTGGAATTGAGATGAAGCACCGATTTAGCTCTGTTTGGCCAGCGCTTCCACCGATTTGATGGCCAGCCAGTCGCCAATTTCGACCGTGCGTTTGTCTCCGCCGAGGTCGGGCGTCACGTAGTTCTCGCGCAAAGCTGTCCGGACGGCGGCGCGGAGCGCATTAGCCTCCGGCTTCCACTCGAGAAATTCCAACATCATCGCCGAAGCGAGGATAGACCCGAGCGGGTTGGCAATGCCCTTCCCGGCGATGTTGGATGCGGACCCATGAACCGGCTCGAACAGTGAGGTCTTGCCGGGATGAATGTTGCCGGACGGCGCAAGCCCCAGGCCCCCGGCAAGCTGCGCCCCCAAGTCGCTGATGATGTCGCCGAATAGATTGCACGTAACGATGACGTCGAATTGGCGAGGATCGCGGACCATCTCCATCGCCAAGGCGTCGATATACAAATGGCGGGAGTCGATGTCCGCGTACTCCTGGCGGACCTCCTTGAAGACTCTCTGCCAGAGGTCGTGTGCAAAGGTCATGGCATTGGATTTGTCGCTCATGCACACGCGCTTCAGGCCATTCCGACGCGCGTATTCGAACGCGTAGCGGATGATGCGCTCGACCCCTTTGCGGGAGTTCACGTCCTCCTGAACGGCAATCTCGTCGGGGGTGCCTTTCTTAAAGAACCCGCCAACGCCCACGTACAGCCCTTCCGTGTTCTCTCGGATGACCATCAAGCGAATGTCTTTTTCGGTGCGATCGCGCAATGGCGTCAGCCGGTCGTGGAGCAATTCAACCGGTCGAGCGTTGACGTAAAGATCAAGCTTGAAGCGCAGGCCCAGAAGGATATCGGCGGCATGTTGATTGGAGGGGACGCGCGGGTCGCCCAGCGCGCCAAAGAGAATGGCGTCAAACTCGTGGCGCAGCATCTCAACCGCACCCTGCGGCAATGACACGCCTTCGCGCAGATATTTTTCCGCGCTCCAGTCGAATTCGACGAATTCGAGCAGCCGCTTGGCCCGCGTCGCCACCGCTTTCAGGACCTTCACTGCCTGCGGAGTGACTTCCGCCCCTATGCCATCGCCCGGTATGACCGCGATACGGGCGGCGGCACCGCCACTGCGCATAGGAATGCCAGGCAAAGTCTTGCCTCCTCGACGAGCGCCATCCGTACCGTCTAATGGATTGCTCGGACTGAAAAGTCCGGGCTATTCTTCCATCAAAGCGCACTTCGCGCCACCATTACCAAATTCTGCGTTCGAATTACAGATGGTTACTTGAGTTTGGCGAATTCCGCGCGGGCCGACTTCAGGATAGGGATGTTGGGATCCGCGTCTTTCCACAGCGTGAAGAATTCCTGGTAGGCAGTGCGAGCGGCGGCCGTGGAACCAGAGAGCGCCTGCGCCCGGCCCTGCCCCAAATGGGCGAGCGCACCGGACCAGCAGTTTCCCACTACTCCCCTGCTATCGATTAGCTTCTGGAATTCGACGAAGGCTTGTGCTCCCCGCTTCGCACCCAGGTACGCCTCCGCGCGCACGTACACCGGGATCATGCAGGAATAACTCAAGTTTCCAATGAGCTGCCCGCGCTCGTACGGCTTTACAACCTCCAGTAATTCCAACGCTTGCTTTGGTTCCTGGTTGATCATTGCGGTCTGCGCTCGGACCGTGGGCACCCAGGCGGATTGCACAATGGTATTGGAAACGTTGGCGGCAGCTAGATCGCCCAGCATGGTTTGTGCTCGGCGCACGTCACCGACCCGGGATAGGACAAGAATGGTGAGAGTCTGGGCGTCACGGCTTTTCGGAGCGATCTCAATTACTTTATCCGCTCCCTTGCGGGCTTCCTTGAGATTGCCGTACACGGCTTCCCGCAGCGCGGCAATCCCCTGCCAGATGGCTGCGGGTTCATTGAGCTGCGCATTCTGCGCGGCCTCCACCGCCCGTCGTGTCAGCTCGCGCGCCTTCTGCACATGTCCCGAGTACGCTTCCGTGTCGGCCTGCAAAGCCAGCATGGCATCTTCACCGCTCGGCTTGCCGGCGGACCACGCCATCTCGCGTTCCATGCCTGCGGACTCGCCACGCAAGAAGGCCAGCGCATAAAGATCGGCGTGCATCGAGGGATCATCGAGCTTTCGGGCAAAGGCTTGGTTCAAGACGCCTTGCGCTTCGTCTAGACGCTGCAAGGCGATATAGGCGGTGGCAAGGTTCTCGTACCAGGCGGCGCTGCCGGGGTCGAGTCGAAGCGCTTGCTGGGCGAGGGTGGCGGCCTGATCGTAGTCCCCGACCAGGAAATACTCCGACGACAGATTGCCTTTCGCAATGTCGTCGCGAGGATAAAGTCGAACCCATTCCTTGTAGCTCCCAATGGCTTTCTGAACGTCGCCTGTCGCCAAGTCGTAATACAGCGTGGTGATGTGTAAGCGGTCGCGCACCGTCTGGCGATCCGCTAGTTCAAAAGCCTGCCGGATCTGATCGGCGGCCAGCGCGGTCTGATTGAGGTTGTAGTAGGCGACTGCCAGATTGGAGTGCGCCAATGCAAATCTTGGGTCCAACTCGGCAGCTCTCTTCAGAGCGGGCACGGCCTCCATGGCCCCTTTCTCTCGCACCAGGCGGCGTCCTTCGGTGAACGCCGCGAGGGCCTCGAGTGACGACGTGGTGGCCCGTTCGAGCGGCAGATCGAATCCTCGCAGCGACGCTGGCTCTTCGCCGAACTTGGTGCGAAGATCGTCAGCGGCTACGCCGAGAGCGTGCAGCGCTTCGCGTTTGCCTGCGGCATCGCCCTTCGCCCCGGCCACGGCATCGTCGCTCGAGCATCGCGAAGCATTCAGCCTCAGGGAGTATCCGTTCCCATCTTTAGCGATGCTTCCGGTCAGGTACACTGTCGCACCGAGCAGCGGGCAAAGCTTGAGAGCAATTTCCCTCGTGATCGGAGTCCCCACAGGGCGGCCTAGGGACCTCAGTGCCTCGCCGACTTTTTCCGCGGAGACCAGATTCAGCGACGGCGATTGGGCCAGGCTGACAGCCAGCGCTTCCCGCAGCGTGCCGTCAAAAACGGGATCGCTCGCGGCGTTCGTAAAATCGCCGATCAGGATGCTATCAGTTTCGGAAAGTTTCGTGCCGCGCCCGGAATACCAGTAGAATCCAGCAGCCACAACAAGGACCAGCAGCATTCCGGCGAAGGTGAGCTTGGCCCTCATGATGGGAGACCTCTCTTACCAGAAATCAGCCGCCGCACCTTGCGGTCGCTCTATGAGCCTGCTTCTTCACATGCGTCGTGATCGAGTATCATCGGGGGATCAGGGCTGACTTGGAACAATAGTAGGCATTGCGGTGAAACTCCGTCAACGAAACTAACTTGCAGAGTTTACGGAGCGGCAATAGCTTTCACGACAGCGGCACGCCCCGATTCCATCCACCGCTCAGGCCAGTCGTTCTGTTCGCACGGTTAGTTTGTCGATGCGGTCCAGCCGCGGTTCGAAACCGATACCGGGACCGGCGGGCACGCGAATCGTGCCTTGCGGTGACACCGTAACTTCCGGGTGGATGATGTCTTCCTCCCAATAGCGCTTACTGGCTGCTACATCGCCAGGGAGAATGAAATTGGGAAGCGTCGAGAGCGCGATATTGTGCGCCCGGCCGATCCCCGATTCGAGCATCCCGCCGCACCACACCGGGATGCCATGCTGCTGGCAGAGATCGTGGATACGCCGCGCCACCGTGTGGCCGCCCACGCGGCCGAGTTTGATGTTGATGATTTTGCAGGCCCTCAGTTCGATCGCCGCGCGCGCGTGTTCTTCCGTGTGGATGCACTCGTCCAGGCAGATGGGCGTATCCAGTTTTTTCTGCAGTTCGACGTGGCTGTAGAGATCGTTCCAACCGAGCGGCTGCTCGATCATCATCAGATAGAAGCCTTCCAGTTGCTTGAGCACCGGCCAGTCATTCAGCGTGTAGGCGGAGTTGGCGTCGACCATCAACTTGATACGCGGAAAATCCTGCCGCAGCCGGCGCACCGGTTCCAAATCCTTCCCCGGCTTGATCTTTATCTTGATCCGCTGATACCCCGCAGCGAGTTCTCTTTGTACCGCCTCGCACAATTCGTCCAGAGATTCTTTGATGCCCACGGAAACGCCGCAAGCGATCTCCTCGCGAACGCCGCCAATGAGTTTTGAAAGCGGCACGCTCTTTTGTTTGGCTGCGGCATCCCAGACGGCTGCTTCCAATGCCGCCTTGGCCATGTTGTGGCCGCGAACGCGCCCGAGCAACTCCCACACCTCTCCGGCGTTGGCGAACTCCTTTCCTTTGACCATCGGCCAAAGGAAATCGCGAAGGATTAGCCATGCGGTCTCGGTCGTTTCCGGACTGTAATAGGGTGACTCGGTTGCGACGCACTCGCCCCAGCCAATGACGCCGTCTACATCCGCTTCCGCCAGCACGATGCGGCGCGCTTCTGTGCGCTCCATGCTGGTTTCGAATGGGGCCACCAGTTTCATGCGTATTTCGCGCAGCGTGATCTCGCGTATTCGCATTTTTTCGCCTGATCCGCCTTTCTAAAAATCGCTCCAGGGAGTGAGGAGATAGGCCCGATTTCCCGCCGCCGTGCGTAAGGCGACTGCCGCGTAGCCTTTGGCAAACCACCTTGTAAACTCTTCGCGCAGACGATCCTGAACTTCGCCGACCCGCAAGGAATCTTCACGCTGCCAGCGCTCCAGCTCGGTGGGCACCTCGATGCTCGCTGGCGCCTCAACCGGATCTTTGACAAGGTTTTCGATTGCGGCCACCACGCGCGCAGAATCGAGATGCCATTCGGCAAGCAGCCGGTCCGTCGCCAGTCTGCGGTGCAGCGGGCTAGTCGTAACGCCGTACAGATTCGCCTGATATTCCCTGCAAATCGCTCCCAGCCGGTTCAAATTGAAATGTGCATTACGCAATTCCAGCGGATCGAACGTCCATTGAATTAGCCGGATTCCGCGGCTCAAGGCTTCGTCGCGCTGAAAAAGCTTTAGCATGCGGCCAACGCCGCGATTCTGGTATTCGCTTTTTACACCGGTCATGTGCGAATGGAGGTAAGGTACGCGGTCCCGTAGACCAACTACGGCGAGGGTGTAGCCCACCAGACGATCGCCGTCAAATGCGCCCAAGACTTGACCGCCGCTATGTGCCGCCACCACAAACAAAGTGGCCGGCTCGACTTCTAAGTCCGCTTCTCCCCAAATCTCGCGTTGCAGTTCGACACAGTGATGGAAATCATCGAGACTCTCGCATTTTCTCACCTTGATTTCCTGGCTCATTGCTTCCCTGGCGCTCCGCTCTGTTCCGGCGTCTGCGTCTTCCCTTCCGCTTTCTTGGTGGCGTCCCAAAATGCTTCCATTTCCTCACGCGGGAGATCTTTGAACTCCCGGCCACTCTCCCGAGCCAGCCTCTCCATCTCATGGAATCGGCGCGAAAATTTCGCGTTCGCTTTCTTGAGGGCGATTTCCGGATCGATCTTCAAGAATCTCGAGAGGTTCACGGCGGCGAAGAGCAAGTCGCCCAGCTCCTCTTCCATCTTTAGATGGTTCTTCTCTCTTGATACCCTCTTTAGTTCTTCCGTTTCTTCCAGCAATTTTTCAAAAACTCCGCCGGCCTCTTCCCAGTCAAAGCCGATGCGCGAAGCTTTGCGCGTGAGTTGATACCCTTCCAGCGTCGCGGGCAAGCCGCGTGAAACGCCATCCAGCAAAGAGGTTTCTTTCGGAACGCCCTCGCCGGCCACTGATTCGCCCTGGTTGCTGGATCGCCGCTCCTCCGCTTTGATTTGTTCCCAGTTTCTCAGCACCTCGGCGGAATCTTTTGCGTGCGTCTTCCCGAAAACATGGGGATGCCGCCGGATCATCTTGTCGTGGATTTCGCGAATCACCTCGGCCACTGTGAAACGGCCTTCTTCACTGGCGATCTGCGAATGGAAGACAATCTGCAAAAGCAAATCCCCCATCTCCTCGGCAAACTTCGCGTCGTTCCCGCTCTCGAGGGCTTCCACAACTTCGTAGGCTTCTTCGATTAGGTAGGTTCGCAGCGACTGATGCGTTTGCTCCCGGTCCCAGGGGCATCCGTTCGGAGCGCGCAGTCGGGCCTGGACAGCGACGAGCTTTCCAAACCACTGGCCAAGCGTTAAATGCTTTTGTTTGCTATTGCGGCGAAGTTGTTCTCTCTTTTTGGACTTCTTCCGGCGCGTAGGCATGTCTTCCTGACTATTTCCGCTCTCAATCAAGCTTTCCACTCTAGAGTGCAACCATGCCTTTGACAAGGCGAAGCGCACTCAAACGCTGCGCGCCGCAGCGACGCGCGCTGGCAACCCGTGATAAACTGCAAGTGATACCAATCACTGAGGAAAGTCCCTTGTCCGACCATAAACAAGATGAAGCGTTTCGCGTAATCGACCGCCGTCCTTTTACTGCTGAAGGTGAATTGCGCAGGGAAGTGGTCGAGGAGCAAGAGCGGGAAGCCAAGCGTGAGGCAGCAAAGATTCCAGCCGCGCCGCCACCAGAGACTACAAAAACAGCCGCTCCTCCACCCCCCGCGGAGACTCCTGAGCGCGTCCCCGCTTTCGAGAACCTCGTCCGCATGCTTGGCAGCAACGCCGCCATGGTCCTCGGCGCCTACGCCGACCCGCGCACCGGCCAGCCCGTGATCGATCCCGAAGCCGCACGCGAACTCATCGATATGCTCGACGCTTTGCATGAGAAAACCAAAGGCAATCTCGCGCCCGAAGAAGACACCTTGCTCCTGGACCTGCTCGGCAAGCTGAAGATGACTTATCTGGAGATCAATCAGGCGGTTGCGGCCGAGGCCGCCAAAGTCAAGGCCAAGGGCCGCCCCTAGGCATCACCCGGCGGACTGGTCCGTCCCCGCTTGACGATTGATTTCAATGTTTTCACCATGCCCCCTGCTCCGCTAAGAGTCACAGTTCTCGGTTCTGGCACCTCCATGGGTGTCCCCACTCTCGGATGTGCGTGCCGCGTATGCAAATCGGATGATCCGCACGATAAACGGCTTCGTCCTTCCCTGCTGATCTCCCGCGACGGCCACAACGTCGTGATTGATACCACTCCGGACTTCCGCCAGCAGGCCCTCCGTGTTGGACTCGACCGCCTCGACGCCATTTTGCTAACGCATGGCCACGCCGACCACATCCTCGGCTTCGACGACATTCGGCCTTTCAATATTCGCCAGCGCTCGGCGATGCCCGTCTACAGCAATGAAGAAACGTTTCGAATCATCCGGCGCGTCTTTGCCTACGTCTTTGACGACAAGCCGACGCTCAGTACCGTGCCAAGCGTTACGCTCAAAGCCATCCAGAGCCCCGTTGAACTTCTCGGCGTCCCGTTTATCCCCGTGCCCCTGCTTCACGGGGAAATGGAAGTTCTCGGGTTCCGCTTTGGCCGTGCTGCCTATCTCACGGACTTCAGCAAAATTCCAGACTCTTCCTTGGCGCTTCTGGAAGGACTCGACGAACTGGTGTTGGACGCTCTCAGGGATGTCCCGCACCCAATGCATCAGACGGTCGAACAAGCTCTTGCACTGATTCAGCAACTCAAACCGCGCCGCGCGTGGTTTACGCACATCGCTCACGACCTGCCCCACGCCGCCACGAATGCGCGCCTCGCAGAAATGGGCTTCCGGCACGTGCAACTGGCTTACGATGGACTCGAGTTTGAAGTTCAGGTTGACGCCGCTGACGACTTCGCGCGCGCGCGCGACGAATCATTCGAAACGCGAATCGCGGCAAATCAATCAAAGTCCACAAGACTATCGGTCTTTTCTACTTCACAAGCTTGGGCGTCGCGCTACGCCACCTTTGGCCACAGCAGTGTCCTGGCCATCGGCAACTTCGATGGCATTCATTTGGGCCATCAGGCGATTCTTCGCGCCACTGTGGACCGCGCGCATGCCCTCAATGCGGTTTCCACCGCCCTCACCTTCGATCCCTCGCCGCGCAAAGTCCTTCGCCCGGAGTCTGCGCCGCCGCAGCTCTCCACCAACGCGCAGCGCATGGAGTGGTTCAACGTGCTCGGCATCGAAGCCGTTGTGGTCCTTTCGTTCACACTCGAGCTCGCACGGCTCACTCCCGAAGAATTTGTCGAGCAAATTCTTCTCCGGGATCTGCGCGTAAAGGCCATTCTCGTCGGCGAAAATTTTCGCTTCGGCCATAAGCAGGCAGGCGACGTAAAACGGCTCTCCGAACTTGGCGCAAAACACGGATTCGCCGTCGTAATCGTTCCACCAGTGGTCTATCGCGGAGAAGTCGTTTCCAGCACCATCATCCGCCGCGAAATCGCTGCGGGTGACGTCTCTCACGCCGCACGTCTTCTCGGCCGGCCCTTTGTTCTCACCGGCGAAGTCGTCAGCGGCACCGGGACCGGGCGCCGCTTCACCTTCCCCACCTTGAACCTGGCCGCGGAGCAGGAACTCCTTCCCGCCCGGGGCGTCTACGTCACGCGCACGTGCCTCGACGGAGAGACGCGCAGCCACCGCTCGGTTACCAATATCGGAATGCGCCCGACTTTCAACGGCTCCTCGCTAAGTGTCGAGACACACTTGCTAGACACGCAACTCGCCGCGACACCAAAGCGTTTGGAAGTGAGATTTTGGAAGCGTCTTCGCGAAGAGAAAAAATTCAGCGGCCCCGAAGAGTTGCGCGCGCAGATTGCCAGCGATATCGCGCGTGCCAACTCTTTCTTTTCCCGCCTACGCCATTCCCGCGCCATCCGCCAGCCGACCACCGCCGGCGGTTGACAGTAGGCCGTGGGCGTAAGGCCTGTCACTCGCCCCCTCGGCCTGCGTCTAGCGGATTTATCAGGTTGCAGGTATTGTTATGTTGAAATCTGGATGAATGAGCCATGCCGAACTCCATGCGTTACTGCCAAACCTGCCGGCTCCAACTTGACAAGCGCGGTTTTAAGCGGCACACGCTTTCCGTTGTCCACAGAAAGGGAAAACTGATCCGCGCTATGTTGGAGCGGAATTGCATCACCCATGACGAAATTGCCAGACGCATCGGGCTAACGCGGGAGCGCGTGCGTCAACTAGCTCTGCTCATGGGTTTCGCCGCCGGGAGATCGCGGCACGCCATTTGCCGAATGGAGCGCCGTAAGAAAGAAATGGCGGAGTTTTTTCTGCAAGCGCAAAAACGCGGCTTTGAAGTCGAACTGCTCGGGAAGAAGAGTGCTTACATAAACGGGAAGCTT
>WNFP01001591.1_pt1 | contig 34118 bp, 29 predicted proteins | sample 5400201 | NCBI WGS metagenome assembly WNFP01 (sample SAMN13153355, study PRJNA577476) | soil metagenome | isolation source: 115 cm saprolite under Madrone tree | place: USA:California | collected 2016-06-14 | reverse complement strand
AGTTCTTAGGAGAGCGCCTGGTGTCCTTACTCGTCGTGGGTTCGGTTGCATTCGATGCTCTGGAAAGCCCGTATGGAAAGGTGGATCGCGCGCTCGGTGGCGCGGCCACGTATTTTGCAGTGGCGGCCAGTTTTTTTACGCACGTCAACCTTGTTGGAATCGTAGGCGGCGACTTCACGGAGGTGGATGCGCGAATTTTTCATGGCCGCACCATCGATATTGAAGGACTGGAACGCGCCACGGGGAAAACGTTTTTCTGGGCGGGGCGCTATTCGCAGAACTTGAATGAGCGGATAACACTGGCGACCGAACTGAACGTGTTCGCGGAGTTCAGGCCGCGTCTGCCGGAAAAATACCGCGACTCAAAATTCGTATTTCTTGCCAATATCGCGCCGGACTTGCAGCGGGACGTACTGCATCAGGTCAAAAAGCGACCGAAGATCGCGGCGCTGGATACGATGAACTACTGGATCGAGCGTTCGAATGCCGAGCTGCGCGAGACGTTGAAGCACGTGGATATTTTGATGATCAACGATTCAGAGACGCGGGAGCTTTCGAACGAGCACAACTTGCTGCGCGCGGCAAAGCACATTTTCAAAATGGGACCGGCGACGTTAGTCGTGAAGCGCGGAGAATACGGCGCCATGATGGTGGACAAACGTGGCGTCTTCTGCGTGCCGGCATTTCCGCTGGAGGAACCGCATGACCCCACCGGTGCCGGCGACAGCTTTGCCGGAGGTTTTATGGGCTACCTGGCAGGAACCGGGGACAAGACTGACGCTTCGCTTCGCCGCGCGATGGTCTACGGCTCGGTGCTGGGGAGTTTTGCGGTCGAGAAATTTGGGCTGGACCGGCTCCGGCAATTGAAGCGCGGCGAGATACACGCCAGGGCACGGCACTTTGCGAAATTGACACAATTCAAATTGTAAATCGCTAAAATTTCGTTCAGGCGGGCCGCGGGTCCCGCTGGCAATGCTTTCCGTTCACGATATAATTCTACGGCTTACGGTGGCGGCGGCGCTGGGCGCAATCATCGGGTTGGAACGCGTGGTGAGGCGGCGTCCTGCAGGTGTGCGCACAAGCCTTTTTGTATGTCTCGCAACGGCGTTGTTCACCATTCTTTCCAACGAACTCGCGCACCGCTTCGGAGATTCGAGCGGTACGCGAATCGCTTCCAATATCGTACAGGGCATCGGTTTTCTTGGGGCGGGCGCCATTCTGCGCGGAGCGGGCGGCGTCGTGGGGATGACCACTGCGGCGACCATCTTTGTGGAGGCCGCCATCGGCATGGCCGCCGGTGGAGGTCTTTACGCCGTCGCCGGGTATGCCACGGTGCTGGTTCTCTTTGGCTTGACGGTCATTGGGTGGGCGGAACAACACTTCAACTTGAAGTGCCGGCTTATGGCGTTCCGGATCACCACGAGTCAGGCGGAGAGCGTTGCCACAGAAGTGCAGCGCCTGATGGCCGGCAAGAAGATTCCCATGCAACACTTTCGGGTTTCCATGGCCGGCGGCAATTCTATCGTGGAATTCGAGGCGGACGTGTCCCACAAGCAGCAAGAAGAGATTGTCGGACACCTCAATCGCCAGGGCGTGATCACGGAAGTGATTCCGGTTGAGGGCCATCACGAATGAGCGGAAACAATGGGAGTCCTCGAAAGCCTAAGGCGCTGGCTGCCGGTTCGAGGCTGGGAGTTTTCGCGCCGGCATCTCCGGCGGAGTCCGTTGAAATGATCGCCGGGCTTGCGGAACTGAAACGGCACGGTTTTCAAGTGGTGGTCAGTCAGGACGCGAAAGCGGAAGGATATTTTGCGGGCCCTTCGCTGGAGCGGTTTAACGGTTTTCTTGGAGCGCTGAATTCCGACATGGTTGATGGGCTCGTAGCCCTGCGGGGCGGTTACGGGTCGAATTACCTTTTAGAATTCGAACTGGAAAAGAGCCTCGCCAATCTCAAGTGCGTGATTGGATTCAGCGATCTCACCACGCTGCAGATCTTTTTCTGGCAAAAATGCAATTGGATCACTTTTTATGGGCCAATGGTCGCTGCGGGCCTTAATGCCGGTGCGGGCGCGCGCAAGGGTTATGACGAAAACTCATTTCTTCAGGCGATAGGCAGGACGGAAAGCGGCTGGAAGCTGCGGCTAAAAGGTGACCCTGTGCTTGCAGGCCAATCAATGGGCCGGGTCTTGGGCGGATGCATGACCCTGCTCGAAGCTACGATTGGAACGCCGTGGGAATTGGATACCAGGGGTTCGATTCTGGTCCTCGAAGACCGCGCCATGAAGCCATATCAGGTGGACCGCGTGCTGATGCATTTGAAGCAGGCCGGAAAATTTGAAGGCGTAAGCGGGATTGTGCTCGGAGATTTTCCTGAGAGCGAGCCGGTGGTGGCCGGAGCGCCGACCGTGCGGGAAGTCTGTGCGCGAATTCTTCGGCCGCTTGGCGTCCCCATCGTTTACGGTGCTCCCATCGGGCATACGGTTCGGCCTATGCTTACGATACCGCTGGGGGTAACGGCGCGACTGGACGCCGATGGAGAAGGGACACTCGAATTTCTGGAACCGGCGGTGGGGACTTGAACAAACATATTCATGTAATCGGGATTGGTGGATCGGCGATGGCGCCGCTTGCGGGGATGCTGCGCGAGCGCGGATTTCGCGTGACTGGTTCGGATTCCGGAATTTATCCGCCCGCATCGACGCTGCTTGAGAGTCTCGGCATCTCGTTCTTCGATACTTTTGACGCCGCACATTTGCAGCCCACGCCAGACCTTGTGGTTATCGGGAACATCATCGCGCGCGGAAATCCGGAGCTGGAGGAAGTGCTGGATCGAAGGATTTCGTATCGCTCGCTACCGGAGATACTAGAGGAAGTCTTTCTGCCTGAAAAATATTCCATTGTCGTCAGCGGAACACATGGCAAAACAACGACAACGGCGATGCTGGCCTGGATTTTTCACACGGCCGGCAAGCGTCCTAATTTTCTTGTGGGAGGCGTGGCGGAGAACTTCGGAAGGAGTTACGGCCTTGGCGGCGGGCAGGAGTTCATTCTGGAAGGTGACGAGTACGAAACTGCTTTCTGGGACCGCGGACCCAAGTTTTTTCATTACCATCCGGACGACCTGATTATCACGTCGCTCGAATACGATCACGCCGACATTTATCCGGATTTCGAGACCTACCAGTTGGCTTTTCGACGCCTCGTGAATCTTGTGCCTCGGCGCGGACGCGTGGCGATCTGGGGCGATACAGAGGATTCCGGGCCTGCTTTGCGGCGCGCTGCGGAGAAGGCGTTTTGTCCAGTGGAAACCTATGGTTTCAATGAAGGCAATGATTGGGTGGCGAGCGATTTTGCCGTTGTTGGCGAGACCATGCGGTTTCGCGTCGCCCATGGTGGCAAGCTATTTGGCGAGTTTGAACTGGTTGCCACCGGGAGACACAACGTTTTGAACGCCATGGCGGCGATCATCGTGGCGCAGGGGCGCGGCATCCCGGCCGAGGAGATTGGCAAAGCGCTCTCGACGTTTCGCAGCGTGAAGCGCCGAATGGACGTGAAGGGTGAAATCGGAGGTGTTCTGGTGGTGGACGATTTTGCGCATCATCCCACGGCGGTGAAAGCCACGATTGAAGCGGCGCGCGGCCGCTGGCCCGGGCGCCGGCTGTGGGCCATTCTCGAGCCGCGTTCAAATTCCATGCGCCGCAAAGTGTTTCAGGAGGCGCTGCCTAAGGCGCTGGCCCTCGGTGACCGCGTGATTCTTGGCGGAGTTTTTCGCGCGCAGCAATTGGGTGGCGAGGATCGGCTTGACCCCGAGAGCGTTGCGGGAGATGTCCGCGCTCTCGGGAAAGACGCGCGCGTGTTCCCCAGTTCCGATGCCATTGCGGAGCATCTTGGTGCGGAGGCGAAACCGGGCGATCTGCTGCTCATCATGTCCAACGGCAGCTTTGATGGCCTGTGCGAAAAAGTTCTAAAGAAGCTTGGCGTGTCTAGGCAGCTTGCAGGCGAGGCGAAGAGTCGGTGACCTTTTTCTCCGCCCCAAGAAGCTTGCTGATTCGCACCAGCCTTTGCCTTTTCACGTTCCTAGCTTTCAGTGCTCCTTCCAAAGCGACAATCCAATACACTGTTCTTCTGGATCATCCAGAGAGGCATGTCTTTCACGTAACGATGACAATTCCGGATGTGGCCGGAGAACTGGTGGCGCGGATGCCGGCGTGGAATGCGCTCTACCAGATCCGCGACTTCAGCAGCCATGTGCAGCAAGTGGAGGCGTTTGCCGGTTCTCAGAAAGCATTTATCGAAAAGTTGGACAAGCAGACGTGGCGCATCAAGGGTACGGGAACGATCAGGATTACTTACGCAACCTTTTGGGACGAAGCCGGCCCGTTTGCGTCACAACTGAACTCCGAGCATGCATTCATCAATCCGGCGATGATCCTTCTCTACGTCCCGGAGCGGCGTTCCGAGAAGGTAAGATTAACCATTCCGAATCCGCCCGATAACTGGAAGGCCGCAAGTGCATCCGACGGAGGAACCGAATCGCTGGCGGCCGGGCGTGAATACTCCTTCCAAGCCTCCAACTTTGAGTTGCTCGCGGACGGTCCCATCGAAGTAGGCAAATTCGACGAATTTCAATTGAACGGCGTCAGCCCTCGGATCCGTGTGGTAGCCCACGGAGAAAACTGGCGGAAGAAGCAAGTCGAAGAAGACCTGCGGCGAATCTGCAAGTACGAATTGAAACTTATGGACGGGGCGCCATTCGAACGCTACACATTTATTCTTCATTTTGGCAAAGGTGCTGGCGGTGGCGGGATGGAGCACGCGAATTCCACGGCGATCGGCGCCTATTCGGATGAATACTTGCCGAATGTTGCTGCACATGAGTTTTTTCATCTGTGGAATGTGAAGCGCATACGGCCGGCGACGCTCTACCCCGTGGACGATACGAAGGAACAATATACGCGGGCGCTGTGGTTTGCTGAGGGCGTAACCAACACTTACGCGTCGTACACGCTGGTGCGCAGCGGCATCTGGAGCAAGGACCAGTTCTACGCGGACCTCAGTGAACAGATCACTGAACTGGAAGGCCGCCCGGCCAACCGGTGGCAGAGCGCAGAACAGTCCAGCCTCGACGCCTGGCTGGAGAAATATCCGCTCTACAATCAGCCGGAATACAGCGTCTCGTATTACACCAAGGGGCAGGTGCTGGGGGTTTTGCTCGACATTCTGATTCGCGACCGCACCGGTAATGAAAAAAGCCTGGACGACGTTTTGCGCTCGATGAATGCGAATTTTGCCAAGCAGGGAAGAGCGTATCGGGACAGCATGGACGTTCAACTCACCGCGGAGAGCGTGGCGGCCGGCTCGTTCACGGAGTTTTTCACCAAATACGTAGCGGGGACGGACGCCTTTCCCTATGAGCAGATTCTTGCGTTGGCAGGCTTGGCTTTGCGAACCACGGAGCATCGCAGGCCGGCTCTTGGTTTCTTCGAGGAACATGAGCCAAGCGGTTTGTTTATTGTGAGGACCGTGGAGTCCGAAAGCTCTGCGGCGCAAGCAGGGCTGCGAACCGGAGACGTCATCCTCAATTGGAACGGGGGCGAAATGCCCAAGCGAGTTGATCGGTGGCTGCAAGAACAGCGGGCTGGAGATTCGCTGAAATTGCGGATTCGAAGGGAAGACAGCGAGATTACGCTGGAATTCCGGCTTGGTGAGATCAAAGAAATAGTTTACCTGGTCGGTGAAGACTCGCACGCGGGGGAAAAAGCGCGCCACATTCGGGAGGGGTTGCTTCGCGGTGAGACCAGCGCGGTCGCCGTGCACTAAGGATGGAATCGATTCACGTTTCGCTTGACCAGCGCGACGGGATTCGCCAAAGTTTGCCAGCCTATGCTGCGGACACTCTTCATCGGCGTCTTCTTGTCGTTGTACATCCTGATAGTCGGGCCGCCGCTGCTCGTCTACACCTTGATCACGCGCAATCCTGATCCTATTTATTGGGCGGGTGTGAAAGGTGTCATGTTCTTTGTCCGGGCTGTAGGGGTCAGGGTTCGCGTCCGGGGCCTCGAACGCATCCCTCAGGGCGTCTGCCTATTTGTGGCAAACCATACAAGTTCCGCCGATGCGCCCGCGGTGGTTGGCGCCATACCTCGCCGGATCGCCATTCTCCTAAAGGAATCACTCTTCAAATGGCCGATCGTGGGACAGGCATTTTTGTCAGCGCACTTTATTCCTGTCAATCGCAGCGCGCGCGATGCGGCCATTGCCAGCGTGGAGAAGGCTACGGACGCTCTCAAGGGCGGGCAATCGTTTTTGATTTATCCGGAGGGCACGCGCAGCCCGGATGGCCGGCTACAAGAATTCAAGAAAGGCGCTGTCGTGATGGCAATCAGGGCGGGCGTGCCGATCGTGCCCATGGCCTGCTCGGGCGCTCACCGCATCATGGAAAAACACTCGCTGGTGATTCATCCCGGTGAGATTGTGGTCGAATTTCTCGAACCGATTGACGCTTCGCGATATTCCCTGGAAGAGCGCGATCAATTGAACGAGCACACACGGCAGGCGATGGCTGCAGGCTTGCCCCCGGACCAGCGTCCCCTTGGATTCCCCGGCGCCACGGCTGAACCGGAAGTCTCTTGACTTCTCCGCCGCTAGCGTATTTCAGCGCGATTTCAGCTTCTCGATTTCGACTTCCAGGTCGCGAATGCGCCTCTGCAGGTCGGGCGTGCGGTTCAATGCGGCGGCATTCTTGAGCCATTGTTTGTGCTCCACGCAGGGCGATCCGGAATAGTGCTTGTCTCCAGCAAGGTCGTGGGGAATTCCGCTCTGCGCCGTCAGCAGAGTGCGGTCACCGATGGTGATGTGTCCGCCGGAGCCGACTTGCCCGGCAAGAATGCAGTCGTTCCCCACCTTTGTTGACCCAGCAAGCCCAACCTGGCCGCAAAGCAATGTGTTGGCGCCGACACGCGAGCCATGTCCGACGAGGACGAGGTCGTCAATTTTGGCACCCCGACCGATGCGGGTTTCGCCGATCGTAGCCCGGTCGATACAGGAGTTTGACTGCACCTCGACATCATCTTCGAGCACCGTGGGGCCGGACTGCAGCATCTTGTGCCATGTACCGTCTTTCTGTCTGGCGAAGCCAAAGCCGTCGCCACCAATCACCACGCCGTTCTGCAGCATGACGCGGTCGCCAATGCGGCAAAACTCGCGCACCACGGCGTGCGCGTGGGAGAAGAAATCAGCCCCGATCTTCGCGCCGCGATAAATCGTAACGAAACTGTGCAGCACGGCATTGCGGCCAATTTCGACATCTTCGTCCACAAAGCAATACGGTCCAACATGCGTTCCGGCCCCGATACTGGCGGTTTTCGCGATGACGGCAGTCGCATGGATCCCCGGCGCATAGCGGGGAGGCTGATAGAAAAGCTCAATCGCCCGGGCGAAAGCAAGATAAGGGTTCGGCGTGCGCAATGCGGCGAGAGGGGGAAGATCGGGATGACGCGCGATCTTGATGCCTTCCTCGATGAAAACTGCCGAGGCACGCGTGGAATCGAGCAGTGGAAAGTACCGCCGGTTCGCCAGAAACGTAATCTGCCCTGCTTCGGCGTACTCGATTCCCGCCACGCCGCGAATCTCAGTTTCCGGCGGGCCTTCCAGCCGGCATCCCAGTTTTTGGGCAACTTCAGCGAGTTTCATGGAGAGGGCTCCTCAATCCTTTGTGGGGTGTTTGTAGGTCAGACTGCGAGTCTCGCACAGGGCAAAGAGGGAAGTACAGCCAGCCCGAGGCCTATTCGTTGAAAAGGCGGGGTTGTGCAGCGGCGGCAGCAGCAGCGGCAGGCTTTCGGCGCGCGATCCCCACGACACCCAGAACCGTCACTTCCGAGAGCGCCGCGCGCGGAACAAAAATACGGTCCGTAGAGGAGTTCAGATCGGGCGACGTGATTTGCAGCCCGTTATCCAGCAGCGAAAGCAAATCATTTGGCACAACGCCTTCCAGGGTGTCTCCGTCGTTGTATCGCAGCTTGACCCACAGTCCGTCCAACTTGGGCCGGCTCAGAAACGCTTTACGCTCCGGCTCGAAGTCATCGGAAAACTCGCGCACGAAATAGACCGACCGCACTCGCGCCAGTGGGATCTCAACGTGCTCCCCTTCCGGGGTCAGCAGGTCGATGGGGTCGGCCTGCCCCAGGTGAACAGGGTTCAGGTACCCGCGTAACGGTTTCTTGTCCGCAAGCACAATGATAACTTTCTTGTGAGTTGAGGCTGGGGTTCTATTCTTCAAAATCCCGCGTTTCCCGGACCGGAAAGGGCAGATTTGCCAATCCGCAAAATGTATGTTATGTTAAGCACGTTTTTCCTGTCAACTCATTGTTTTCATTAGGGTTAGGGCCCCGGAGCACCGCCCTTTGACCGATAAAAAGAGCATCCTAAAGTCGGCCTCGATCATCTCTCTGGTCACTATCGCTAGCCGCATCCTCGGCTACGTCCGCGACCAGCGCATTACCCTCCTGCTGGGTACTTCCTTTGCTGCCGACGCCTACGTTCTAGCCTATCGTATACCCAATCTCTTTCGCAGGCTCGTCGCCGAAGGCTCCATGACCGCTTCCTTTATCCCGGTCTTCACCTCCTATATGAGGGAGAAGTCCAAAGAAGAAGTCTGGGACTTTGCCAACCGCCTGTTTTGGACTCTCTCTCTCGTCGTCGCCGTCATTACCATCCTCGGAATGGTTTTCTCTCCCGCCGTTGTCCAATTATTTTCGGGAGAAAATGTCGCCCGCGCTGAGGCTGTGGACCTCAACCGCATTATATTTCCATATCTGTTTTTTATCGCCCTGGCGGCGCTGGCTATGGGCATTCTCAACTGCTTTCACGTTTTTGGCTTGCCCGCCGCTACTCCTGTCCTTCTTAATGTCGCGACCATCCTGTTTTCCGTCGGCGTCGTGTGGCGCCATTTCAAGGACCCTGCGACGTCCCTTGCCGTCGGAGTTCTTGTAGGGGGTGTGCTGCAATTCCTGATTCAAGTGCCTTCGCTTGTCCGGCGGGGCATGAAGTTTACATTCGGCATTTCTTTCGCTCATCCCGCGATTCGTGACGTGGCTCGCTTGATGATCCCGCGGCTTTTCGGTATCGGCATCGGACAGATCAATCTATTGATAGACACGCGATTCGCGACGGCTGCCCGCATGCCCTCTGGCAGTCTCGCGGCACTCTATGTTGCTGACCGCGTGATGGAGCTGGTGCTGGGCGGTTACGCGATCGCTGTCGCCACCGCCATCTTGCCGATGATGTCTCATCAGGCTGCCGCCAAGGATTATGAGTCGCTTAAGAAAACGCTCTCATTTTCCGTGCGCATTGTGGCTTTCATCACTATTCCTGCAGCGCTCGGCCTGATGATCCTGCGCGAGCCGATCATTCGCGTGCTCTTCCAGCACGGCCAGTTCGTGGCGGAGTCTACCCGCTTGACGGCCCGCGCGTTGCTCTATTACGCTGTCGGTCTTCCGGCCCTGGCCTCGGTCAAATTGATTGTCCCGGCGTTCTACTCTACGCGGGACACCAAGACGCCGGTCATCATCGCTTCTATCTCTCTTTGCATCAACATCATTCTAAACATAGTTTTTCTGGAGACGTTTTTGTACAAGCGCGTCCAGAACGGCGGTCCCGCCCTCGCCACCGCTCTTGCGACTTTCTTTGATTTCTTCGCGCTTTTTATTATTTTCCGCATTCGCTATGGCCCGCTCGGAACGATGGGCATTTTCCGTTCGTTCTCAAAAATCTCTCTCTGCGCCGGGATCATGGGCGTGGCCTGCTGGTTTGGGAATTACTACACCGGGTTTGCGATGCACTCGCGTTTCCTGGTTCAGTTTTTCGTTTTTGCCGGGCTAATTATCGGAGCAACCGCGCTTTATTTGGCTCTCGCTTGGCTCTTCCGATGCCATGAAATCGAGGAGGTTTATGGAATTGCCACGCGGCGCGCTACCGGCGCCGGTGACGGATTCGTGGAGAGTTGATGGAAATCGCCGCAACCATCTCGTCATTCTTGACACACGTGCGCGTGGAGAAGGGGCTCTCCTCCAACACCGTGTCTGCCTATCGCCGCGACCTCGTAAAATTCGATGAATTTGCGCGCAAACGCAAGCTCAGCCTCGAAACCGTCAGCCGCGACGATCTGGTGGATTTTCTCGCCGGTCTGTATCGCCAAAAGCTCGAGAGCAAGACTGTAGCCCGCCATCTGGTGACTCTGCGCAATTTTTTCCGTTTCGCTCAAATCCAAGAACTGATACCGGAAGATCCTTGCGTGACTCTCGAATCGCCGAAGATTCGGCGCAATCTGCCCGGCTATCTTCGTCTGGAGGATGTCGAGCGTCTGCTCATCCAGCCCGATGTAAAAACCCCCATTGGCTTGCGCGACCGCGCCATGCTCGAGACTTTGTACTCGACCGGCTTGCGCGTGTCGGAACTCATTGGCCTGCGCACGATGGACCTCGATGCCAGAGTCGGCTGCGTGCGATGCGTCGGCAAAGGCGACAAGGAACGCATTGTGCCCGTCGGAAAAAAGGCGCTAGCCGTCGTCGAAAAATATCTCCGCGACGCCCGTCCAAGACTGCTCGGCAAAGTGCAAGGCAATCCCTCGTTGTTCGTGAACCGCCGCGGGGCGCGGTTGAGCCGTGTCGGCGTCTGGAAAATACTTTCGGCTTATGGGCGGCTGGCCGGGCTGCACGTGGCGCTGACTCCGCACATGCTGCGGCATAGTTTTGCCACGCACTTGCTCGAGCGCGGCGCGGACCTCCGGTCCGTCCAGCTCATGCTCGGCCATGCGGATATTTCCACCACCCAGATCTACACCCATGTCGTCGAGGAGCGGCTGAAGCAGATTTACAAAGCGCATCACCCGCGTGCATAACGCGGCAGGCCAGGAACAATCATTGCGGGTGCCTCCGCGGCGGTCAGCGCGGACACCCTGAAGCAGAAGGAGCGCAATGCCAGACTATATGTTTTTGCTGGAAAGCCGGCTCTCGCCGGAACAACGCGCCGTGATGTTGCGCGTGCAGGAACTCTCCGCCGCACTGGGGTTCAACGTCTATCTGACGGGCGGAACTGTTCGCGACCTCGTCACCGGCGCTTCGCTGCGCGATCTCGATTTTACGGTGGAAGGCAATCCTTCGAAGATCGCGCACGAACTGGAAAAAGGCGGCGCCAAAATTCTCTCCGAGGATGAAAAGTTTCGTCATCTCGAAGTGCTCTTCGCCGGCGATTGCGAAGGCAGCATTTCCGCCGCGCGCGACGATCATTACGTCCGCCCTGGAACACGCCCGGAAATTCGCTGGTCCACCATTATGGAGGATCTGCGGCGCCGCGACTTCTCCCTCAACGCCATCGCCATTTCGCTGAACCCCGCCTCGCGTGGCCTGCTGCTCGACCCCACGAACGGGCTTTCCGATATTGAACGCGCCGAAGTGCGGGCGCTCACCATCCACAGCTTCACCAACCAGCCGGTCCGTTTGTTGCGTGTTTTGCGATACGCGGCGCGCATGGGCTTCAAGGTTGAGCAGCGCACTCAGGAATGGTTTGACCTCGCCATCGAGCGCAATCTCCAGGAAACCATTGCGCCGGAGGATGCCGGGGAAGAGCTTCGCGCCCTCGCTCGCGAGGAACGTCCGGCCGTGGTGCTGAAGGAGTGGGAAGAGCACGACTTGCTCGAGGCCGTCAATCCCGTCCTTGCGAAAAAACATCCCGCGTACGACGCTATCAACCGCTTGATGAAGGTGCGCGAAGATCTCTTCACGGCGGGCTTTCGTCCGCGGCTTGCCACTCCGATGCTCCTCGCCATTCTCGGAAAATTGAAGGACCGGGAACTGTCTAACGTCCTTTCCAAGGCGGGCTTGCGGTCCTCCGAGGCAGAAGCCGTTCTCGGATATGAGGAAGAAGCCGTGGACGCCCAGAAGGAGCTGGCCGGGCGCAAAATGAAAGCCCCCGTGGATGCGTTCCACTTCCTGGAAAAAATGCCGCTCGATCAGATCGCCTATTTGATGGCCGAGTCCAATAATTCCGGTGCGCTGTCGAAAATTCGCGCTTTTCTGCACAAATGGCGCCCCGTCCGAAACGCGCTTTCGGTTGTGGCCACCGAGTTGGAAGCGATTGGCATGGCTCGCGGTCCGAAGTTCGATGCCGTCGTTGAACAAGTCTTCGCCATGCAACTGACCGGTCGCGGAAAGACCGCGGAAGAACGTGTGAAAATCCTACGCAAGCTCAGCGGCATCAAGGAACCGCCGAAAAAGAAAGAAAAGGAGAAAAAGCCCCCGAAAGGCACCGACAAAGCACACGCCGCTGCGGCGATGGGCGACGCGGCTCATAAAAAGCACGCGGCCGCAAAAGCCGAAGCGAAACAGGCTGCCAAGGGCAAGCCCGCCCCCGCAAAGCACCCTGCGAAGCACGCCGCCCGCGCATCTCATGGCAAAGGCGCTGCTTCGGGGAAGAAAAAGAGTCACGGGCGCAAGTAACGCTCCGGTCCTGCAGCTGATGGTAAGAATTAGATTGTGCCCATTTATCGGTGCTTTTTGTTGAGCCATAGTTCGCTTAACCTGAATGCGTAACACCTGGAAACTGTGCGGAGCATACCGACTTTCTCGGCAACCTGTTAGAATCGGGTTCCATGGGCCAACCGCAGTTCGTTCATCTCCACGTTCATACGGATTACAGTCTGCTCGACGGGGCTTGCGAAACCTCCGAGCTTTTGGATGAAGCGTCACGCCAGAAAATGCCCGCTGTGGCGATCACCGACCACGGGAATCTGTTTGCCGCTGCGAATTTCTTCTACGAAGCCAGCAAGCGCGACGTTAAGCCCATCATCGGCTGCGAGGTCTACGTCGCCAAAGGCAGCCGCCATGATCGCGGTGAAAAAACGAACGCTGGCAACGGGCAGGATCGCGGCGACGCCGAGCCCGGAATGCGGGGCTCGAATCACCTGGTGCTCCTGTGTGAATCGCTTGAGGGCTATCACAATCTAATCAAGCTGGTCTCCGCCGGTTTCCTTGAAGGCTTCTATTACCGTCCGCGCATTGATTACGATTTACTTGCCAAACACAGCAAAGGCTTGATCGCGCTATCGGCGTGCCTTCGCGGGCCGGTGACGGAAGCAGTGGTGGATCAGAAGTACGATCAGGCGCGAGAGAATGCTTACCGCTTGCGCGACGTTTTCGGCAAAGGCAATTTCTTCCTGGAGATTCAGGATCAAGGATTGCCGATCGAAAAAGATGTCAATCGCGAGTTGGTCCGCCTTTCGAAAGAAACGGGAATCCCGCTTGTCGCCACCAACGATTGCCATTATCTCCATCACGAAGACGCTCATGCTCAGGAAGTGCTGCTTTGTATCCAGACTGGCAAGACCATGAGCGATACGAATCGCATGAAATTCCAGACTGACCAGTTTTATTTCAAGACTGCCGCCGAAATGGCCCAGGTCTTTGGCGAGATTCCTGAAGCGCTGAGCCGCACCGTGGACATCGCTGCGCGCTGCAACGTCAAAGTCGAGCGCATCCCGAATCCCTTTCCAGAGTTCAAAGTCCCGGAAGGGCACACCTCTGCAAGTTATTTTGAAGCGGTGGTGCGTCAGGGATTTGCCGCGCGCGTTCCGCAGCTCGAACGCCAGGCACAGCAGGGCTTCCTGCGGAGTTCCTTGGCCGAGTACGAGACTCGGCTGACATCCGAAATCGAAATGATCAAGAAGATGCGCTACGAGGGCTACTTCTTAATTGTTTGGGATTTTATTCATTACGCGCGCGCGCAAGATGTTCCGGTCGGTCCTGGCCGCGGCTCTGCGGCGGGCAGTCTGGTGAGTTACGCCTTGCGCATCACCGACGTCGACCCTTTACAGTACAACCTGCTCTTCGAGCGCTTCCTGAACCCGGAGCGCGTCTCCATGCCTGATATTGATATTGACTTCTGCATGCGCCGGCGCGGCGAATTGATCGAATACGTCACGCAAAAGTACGGCCGCGAAAATGTCGCGCAGATCATCACCTTCGGGACCATGGCCGCGAAAGCGGCGGTCAAGGATGTTGGCCGAGCCATGGACATTCCTTACGGCGAAGTGGACCGCCTGGCCAAGCTTATTCCCACGACCCTCGGCATTGAGTTGAAAGACGCACTGGAAGAAGCTCCACAGCTCAAAGCCGCCATCAACAGCGATGAACGGCTCAAGGATTTGATGGCCGTGGCACTGCGCCTGGAAGGATTGTCCCGGCACGCTTCTACTCACGCTGCTGGTGTTGTGATTTCGCCGCGGCCCCTGACGGACATCGTTCCGCTCTATAAGTCGAACCGGGATGAAATCACCACTCAATACGACATGAATGCGCTCGAGCGCATCGGCCTGCTGAAAATGGATTTTCTTGGCTTAACGACGCTCACGGTCCTTCACGACACGGTTCGTATGATTCAGCAGAACCGCGGCGCGAAAATGGACATTGATACTCTCGCCCTGGACGACGCCGAAACATACAAGCTGTTCGCTCGTGGTGAAACGACGGCCATTTTCCAGTTCGAGTCGCACGGCATGCGCGATATTCTCCGCCGCTACCAGCCGACACGCATCGAGGATCTCACGGCGCTCAACGCCCTCTACCGCCCCGGCCCCATCCAGGGCGGCATGATCGACGATTTCATCAATCGCAAGCAGGGAAAGACCAAGGTCACCTACGAACTGCCGCAATTGAAAGACATTCTCGAGGAAACCTACGGCGTGATCCTTTACCAGGAACAGGTGATGCAAATCGCCAATCTCCTGGCGAGTTTTTCGCTCGGGGAGGCGGACATCCTCCGCCGCGCCATGGGTAAAAAGAAAAAGGAAGAGATGGCCGCGCAGCGCGCCAAGTTCATGAGCGGATGCGCTTCCAACAAGATTCCGGAGAAGAAGGCCGAACGCATCTTCAATCTCATGGAAGAGTTTGCCGGCTACGGTTTCAACAAGTCGCACTCCTGCGCCTATGCGTTGCTTGCCTATCAGACGGCTTACCTGAAGACGCACTATCCCGTCGAATTCATGGCCGCCCTCCTGACCTCGGAAGCCGGCAACACCGAGAAAGTCGTGAAGTACATTAATGAAGCGCGCGGCATGAGTATTTCGATTCTTCCGCCCGATGTAAATGAGAGCGACCTCTACTTCACGCCCGTCGGTGAATCGATTCGTTTCGGTCTTGCTGCGATCAAGAATGTTGGCGAAAACACCGCCAAGGCCATTCGCGAGTCGCGGCTCAATCAGGGAGAATTCAAATCTCTTTACGATTTCTGCGAACGCATTGAGTCGCGTTTTCTCAACAAGCGTGTTTTTGAAAGCCTCATTAAATCCGGCGCCGTGGATTCGCTCGGCCCGCGCGAATCCATGCTGGCGAGCGTGGACGATGCCGTCTCCGCGCTGCAACGCGCTTCGCGTACGCGCGAGTCCGGGCAGCACGGCTTGTTTGGAACCGCAGCCGCTCCCGCGCCCATGCCGTTCGAATTGCGCGAAGCTGCTCCCTGGAGCGAGGAAGAACGCCTTGCCAGCGAATACGCCATGCTTGGCTTTTATGTCTCAGGTCATCCGCTGGCGAAATACGCTTCCCGTCTGATGGACTTGAAAACAGTTTCTCTCGATCAGATCGAAGGCCAGCGCAACGGGAAAGAGATTACGGTCGCCGCATTGATTGTCGGCACACGTCCCATGCGTTCGAAAAAAGGTGCGCGCTGGGCCATCTTCACCATACAGGACATGACCGGTGTCCAAGAACTTCTCGCCTTTCCGGAAAGTTTTGCGCGCCTTGAACCCGTTTTGAAGGCTGGCAACCCGCTTCTCCTGAAAGCCCGCGTGCAGGTAGAGGAAGCGGGCACGCGGCTTTCTCTCCAGGAAGCCCGCCGGCTGGAGGAAATCCAGGACCGCGCCGCGTCCAGCGAGCTTCGCGTGCGAATCGAAATGCAAACGCTAAGCGAGGATGTTCTCGATCGTCTCGAAGACTTGTTTTCCGCATCGCCCGGACCGTGCCAGGTCTTGTTCGAATTATGCTCACCGGACGGCGCCGTGGCCGTGCTGCAGGCGCAGCAGCGCGTGAAAAATACTCCTGAATTGCTCGAAGCCGTCCGCGAAATCTGTGGCAAACCCGCCGTTCGAATGGTGCGCGAATGAGTGCCAAAGAAAAAACAAAGCCCGGCGCTCCGCGCCAGGACCATTCGAAAGATACCGACCGCCAGAAAGAAATCGAGCGCCTCGAAAAAGATGTCGAGGAATTGCGCCATCTTGCCGGCAACGCCGATGCCGAGGCCGAATTGCAGCGTGTCCGCGAGCAAGTCGCGGAATTGCGCCGGGAATTTTACACGCACCTGGGGCCGTGGCAGCGCGCGCAGATCGCGCGCCATCAACAGCGTCCTTATACATTGGATTTTATTGGCTTGCTGTTCACGGATTTTATCGAATTGCACGGCGACCGGGGATATGCCGACGACAAAGCGATTATCACGGGGCTGGGAAAATTTCATGGGCGGCCAGTGGCCGTTATTGGACATCAAAAAGGGCGGGACACGAAGCAGCGGCTGGTCCGGAATTTTGGCCAGCCGAAGCCGGAAGGATACCGCAAAGCGTTAAGGATCATGCAGTTGGCGGCGAAGTTCGGGCGGCCGATTCTTACTTTAATTGATACGCCGGGGGCGTATCCGGGAATCGACGCGGAAGAACGCGGCCAGGGCGAAGCGATTGCGCGAAATCTTCGCGAAATGGCGCGGCTGGCGGTGCCGGTGATCGTCACGGTGACAGGCGAGGGCGGCTCGGGCGGGGCGCTGGCGATTGCCGTCGGCGATCGCGTCAACATTCTGGAGAACAGCTTCTATTCGGTGATTTCGCCGGAGGGATGCGCTTCGATCATCTGGCGCGATTCGACGAAAGCGGAAACCGCCGCTGCGGCCATGAAGATTACGGCGAAGGATTTGAAAGAGCTGGGGATTGTGGATGAGATCGTCCCGGAGCCGGAAGGCGGCGCGCACACCGACTTTGAAGGGGCAGCTCGGTATCTGGATGAAGTGCTGGACCGGCAGCTGGTGGCGCTGACGAATCAGCCGGTGCGGGAATTGCTGGAAGCGCGCTATGAGAAGTTCCGCAGGATGGGGCAGTTCTTCGATTTGGGGACCTGAGGACAGGGCTCGCGTCCTGGCAGCCGTCGAAGCGTGCTGGCCCGTCAGGGTGCGTGAGGAATCCCGAAGCATTCTGAAATGGGAAGAATACCGCCACACCCCGGGTGTTTTCGTAAGTGTCACCTGGGGCCTGCGGCCCGCGCAAGCTCATGAAAATCGCTCCGCGTTCGGCGAGCGACTTTAACGGATGCTAACTCCTTTGTTTTCAGCACGACTTAACTTGCGACCCGGGTTTTTCGATCGTGGAACATAAGCAATTTCATGAACGGGTCTATCGGGGAAACCCCTGAAAAACGAATTAGGTAATTACCTGAGAAAGGTACTATGGGAGTACTAGGGACGGGTAAAACCTGGAAAAGAGAAACTAGAGAGGGGAGTGTCGGAGGAGACGGGCGGCGGATTCAACGAGAAACACTCTCCGAAATACGGAATTGCGATTAGAATAAGAATGGCTCGCAGCACCGGGGCCCGGATCGCACCCAGGCGGTTCGGAATTCTAACGAGGAGTTACCTGGGGGTCGATGATGAGAATCAAACAGCTGTTCTGCAAGGGCATATTCTTTTTTGGTTTGGTTCCTGCCTTTTGTTCCTTCCTTCCACGATTCCGGCGCAAAACCAGGTTCTGGGCGAAGTGAAACTTGTCGGCAGGAACAAGGTGGACAAGTCATCGGGCGTCTGGATTGACGGGCAGTACGTGGGCTACGTCAAAGAGCTCAAAGACGACAACAAACTACTGCTACTGCCGGGGGAACATGAGATTTCCGTCCGCCAGTCCGGCTACAGCGATTTCACGCAGAAGGTGACGATCGAGCCGCGCAAGAGAGTGACCGTCGAGGTGATGATGCTCAAGGCTCCGGGGACGGCGTTGCCGCGGGTCACATCGCAGATCAAGCTGTATGTGTCCCCAGATCGCGCGGCGGTGTTCGTGGACGATGCGTTCGTCGGAAACGTGAGCGAATTCAGCGGCGTCGGCCATGGCATGCTGGTGAGCGCGGGAAAACATCACGTGAAGATCGCGCTGCCCGGATACCAGGCGTTCGAGACGGAAGTCAGCTTGCTTGCCAAGCAGAAAATTACGATTAAGACCGACCTGCTCCCGACGAGTGTTTCCCAGGCGGGGGTCTCAGCGAAACCAGAGTAGTGCGGAGGAATGACAACGTTGAAAGTTGAAGGTTGAGAGTTTGAAGATATCGGAAAGTACGAAGATAGGTTTCCCGGTCTGACAGGCTTGGGGGAAGAGTGACGGCGAGGGAGGGATGGGGAGGGCGAGGGAAGGAAGCGCGGCGACGTAGAGTCGCCTCTACAAAGCGGAGAGTTAGCGGGTGGGAGTGACGCTGACGCCTAGTTCCTTGAGTTTGGCGCGGGCCAAGCGATCTTCGTCGCTGCCGGGGAAGCGCTTGACGACTTCGCGCAATTCGCGGACGCCGGCGGTTTTCTGGCCGAGTTCAATGAGCGCCATGCCTTTGCGGAGACGCGCGGGACCAAGCTTGAAGCTCTTCGGATAGTTGGTAAGCACTTTGTCGTAGGCAGTGACGGCTTCGCTGTACTGCTTCTGCTTGTAAGAGATTTCGCCGAGGTAAAACTGAGCGTTGGACGCGAGATCGGTGTCGCCATAAAACTTGAGGTAGTCCTGGAATTCAGAGAGGGCGAGATCGTACTTGCCGCTGGTGATGTCGCGAAGTCCGTTGGAATAGAGAGTGTCCGCCGAGGGCGCGCCGGCGGGAAGGACGCTGGAAGCGGGCGAGGAACCTGAGGAGGCGGGCCTGGCCGTGCCCGAGGAGGACGTGGGAGTTGCGACGCCGCCCGTGGCAGGGGCGGGAGCGCCGCTGCCGGAGATTTTGCCGTCAAGACTCTGGACGGAGTTCTGGAGGTCAACGAGTTGCTGGTTGAGCTTGCCGAGGCGGGATTTGATTTCCTCGAGATTGTCCGAGAGGCCCTGAACCTGCGTGGACATGGTGTCGAGGCGAGCACCTGAGTTGGCCTGGACATCCTGGACGGATTTCTGGAGCGAACTCATGGTGGCGCCGAGCTTGCCGACGGTGTCGTTGGATTGCCCGATGAGCGTCTTCATGACGGTGTTGTCCTGAGTGACTTGAGTGGAAAGATCTTTCTGTCCCTGGAGCAGGGAAGTGACGTCGCGCTGAAGTTCGATGAGTTCACGGGCGACGGCCTCCGCGGGACGAGGGCCGACGAGACTCCCAGCGAGCGCGCCTGCCAGGATGGCGGCGCTAAAAGCAGCGATGTGGCGAATACGCATGAACAATCCTCCTAAAGGTGCTCCGAAGGCTGAAAGCGAGTTGCGATGGCGGAGCGGCTAATGAAAATAATACAGGCCGGGGAGCCGCTTTCACTCTAATAAGTGCCGCCGCGAGGTGGCAAGGGTTTGCCGGGCCTCGCGGCTATTTTGGCACCAAACGGTCATCGTGGCGAACGAAGCGGCTCAGTTCGCTTTCACGAAATGGCCGCGGCGGTTCTGTTGCCAGCAGGCCTCATTGCTCTCCATACAGAAGGGCTTTTCCTTGCCGAAGCTGACGGTGCTGAGGCGGTCGGCAGAGACGCCAAGTGAAACGAGGTACTGCTTGACGGCGCTGGCACGGCGGTCGCCGAGACCGAGATTGTATTCGGTGGAGCCGCGCTCGTCGCAATGGCCCTCGATGGTCACCTTGAAGCGTGCGTTGGCCTTCAGGAAGTCGGCGGTCTTCGAGAGTGCGGCCCGAGCGTCGGGACGAATGTCGGCCTTGTCGTAATCGAAATAAGCATCGCGGACTTCTCTCAAGAAGAGTTCGTCATCCGTGGGCCCTGCCGGTTGGGGCGGGGGCGGCGGAGGCGCATTGACCGAGACGGTTGCGGTGGCATTGGCGGAGCCGCCGGGACCCGTCGCGGTGATCGTGTAGGTCGTCGAATCAGAGGGCGTGACTTTCGTGGAGCCCTGAGCCGTGACGGCGCCGACTTCAGGCGCGATGGAGAGCTGCGTGGCATCGGTCGAATTCCAGCTCAAGGTCGCAGACTCGCCTTTGTTGACGGAGGCCGGGCTGGCCTGCAGAGTCACCGTGGGACTCGCAGGCGCCGGAGCCGGTGGAGGCTTGGGCGGTGGTGGTGTCACTTTCTTCGGGCCGCAACCGAAGACAAAGAGAGTAGCGGCAAGCGTGGTGAGCAATCCGGCACGATAGAGCGAGCGTGAAGCCAGGTACATGCAAATCCTCCTCAGTGAAGTTTCCGTGTTCTTCCCACCAGAGCCATTATCCTAACACCAGCGGGCCGGGTCCGGGTAATATCTCGTGTCACGATATATAATACATCGAGCCGCGACAGCGAGGCACAAATCCACGGGCGACGAACAAAGCGACAGCTGGCCAGGTGAAAACCGGGGCACCTGAACGTGAGACGTACAGGATCGGCCGCCCGGTGTCGCAAGGAATTTCATCGGGTCGACCAGTTGGGCGATTCGTTGTGGCCGCCCGTCGTTAACTGATGCGGTTGAGAGCCATCGGCAAGCATGGTCCAGATCTGACGCGTGCCGCCGCGAGTGGATTCAAAAACCAGATGGCGGCCGTCGGGCGCCCAACTGGGACGCTCGTTGCGACCCTGGTCGCGCGTTAGCTCGACGAGTTGGCGGGTGGCGGCGTCCATGATGTAAATGTCGTAGTTGTCATTCGGACGGCGCCAACTGAAGGCGAGAAGCTGGCCGTTCGGCGCCCAGGCTGGATCGATGACGTAGCCTTTGTCCGGGAGGTCAAGCTTGCTGGTGCTGGTGCCGTCGGAATTCATGAGATAGAGCTGGGGAGTACCGCCGCGATCGCTGACGAAGGCGACGGTCTGGCCGGTCTTTGGATTCCAACTGGGAGACATGCTTGCGCCATTGGCATTGGTAAGGCGCTTGGGGCGGCCACCATTGATGTCGGAGACGTACAGCTCCGAATTGCCTTGCATGGAAGAGGAAAAAATAATTTGCGTGCCGTCGGGAGACCATGCAGGAGTGATATTGGTGCCGCGGAAGCGCGGGAAGGAGACGAGTTTGCCGGTGTCCATCGAATACATGCAAATCTGTGCGCTGGTGAGGCCGGACGAAGGCGCGAAGCATGTAAAGGCGATGCGCGAAGCGTCGGGTGACCACCGTGGCGTGAGAGAAATCGATTTGAGGGTCGTGAGCTGGCGCTGGTTGGAGCCGTCGTAATCCATCACCCAGATTTCCTTGGCGCCACCGCGCGAGCTGACGAAGGCAACCTGCGTCGAGGCGATGCCGGGGACGCCGCCCGAAAGTTTGCTGATGATTTCGTCGGCGAATTGATGAGCGAATTTGCGGACTTGAAGATCGGTGGGAGCACCGCGATAGACTTTGCCGACGACGGCTGGCGAAGCGGGATTGCGGACGTCGTAGAGCCATGCTTCGATAGCGACTTCGGTGGCGGACTCGGTGACATTGCCGAAGCCAAGGTAGTTGGCGTTGGTAGGAGGATCGATCCAGATAGCGGGTTTCAGTTCAGCGGGGACGCCGGGAGCTTGGGGAGGATAGAAGCTGGCGCTGGGGACCTCGAGGATGCCGGAGAATTGGAGATCGTCGCGGACGATTTGGGTGAAAAGGGAAGAGTGGGATTTCGCGGACTCGGCACGGGGAGCAAAGTCAGAGATGGCCACGCGAGGCTTGTTGGTGTCGCCGAGACCTGTGCCTGCGCGAAACCACCCCTCGGATTGGGCGAGCGCCGGTTGCGCGGTTAGCGAGAGAAATGCGCAGAGAAAAAACAGGCGGGATCGATTGAATGCTCCGCTCACTTTTGACCTCCGAAAAGCTGCCTTGATTGAGACTGTCAATCGATTCATCTCCTTAGCGGTTGTCTGTATCCGGGAAATCCCAAAGAACGGACACATCGGAAGGCTTCCAGTCGTTGGGAAGAGGTGGAAAAGGGCTTGAACTCTGAATGGCTCGCAGGCCGGAGGTATCCCAGGACGAGTTTCCGCTGGACTGTTCGACGCGAAGGTTCTTCACCGTGCCGTCTCGAAGGATCGTAAAAGAGATGACACAGTGGAGCGTCCGAGAGTTGCGCACAGCGGGATCGAGGAAAAGCGTGTTCCAATTGGGGGCGACGCGGCGCTTTGCTGCTGCGATGTACCAACCGTAACGCGTGGTGAAGTCCGAGCCGCCCTGACCCTGGACGGGCCCGCCGGTCGAGCCGACGCCGGGCGTCTGCGAGTATCCGGTTGGCAGATCAGGATTGCCGCCCTTGCCGTAAGGGACGGCGTTGTCTGGGGGAGGTGTCTTGTTGTCGAGAGTTCTGGAGGGGCGAGTGGGAGGCAGAGGCTTTTCTTTTTCAAATTTCGGAATTTTCGTCGCGTCAGTCTTGGGCTCGGGCGGTTTTGGAGGCTCTTCTTTGTACAGACCTTTGGTTGGATCAACCGCCTTGCTATCGCTGACGACAGTCTCCTTAGGCATGGGCAGGCCGGCGCTGCTCACGAGATTCACTTTGGCTCCGCCTAAGTCACCGCCAACACCGCCCCAGCGGTTGTCGCGAAATTGAATAAATGCAGAGACAGCAATGACGACGGCCAGGCTGGCGTGCATGATGACGGAGTAGACGAGGAACTGGCGGAGGCTCTGGTCTTGCGAATTGGCGACGGCGGTAGTCATCTCTATTGAGTGCGGGCGCGGCTGGTAATGGGCTCCGTGACAATGCTGATGTTGTTGATGCCGGACTGGCGAAGCGCGTCAACAACGGCGGCAAAGCTGCCGAAAGGAACGGTTTCGTCGCAGCGGAGGAAGACGCCCTGCTGGGTATTTTTCAACTGAGCTTTGATTCTGGAGCCGAGCTGGTGAATGTTGGTGGGTTCATTGCCCAGATAAATGCGCTGGGCCTTGTCAACGGTGACGACCAGGCGTTCCTGATTGATTTCCTTGACGGTGCGAGTCTTGGGGACATCCACTTCGATGCCGGACTGGAGAATGGGCGCAGTGATCATGAAGATGATGAGCAGAACGAGAACAACGTCCACAAAGGGGACCATGTTGATCTCGGAGAGCGAAGTCTGCGTCGATTTGGAGAGTTGCATCGTTCGTAATCCCGTGAACGCGGCCGGGCGGAGGACCGCCGCGAAAAGCTAATTAAAAGTCTTCTCGACCTGAGCCGAGAATTCAAGAGCAAAAGTGTCAAGCCGCTGGGCGAGGTCGCGAATATTCTGTAAAAACTGGTTATAGAAAATCACCGCCGGAATGGCGGCGAAGAGACCCGCTGCGGTAGTTACGAGCGCTTCGGCGATGCCCGGAGCGACAGCGCGCAAGCTTGCGGCACCGGCGCTGCCGAGGCCGGAAAACGCGTCAATGATGCCCCACACCGTTCCGAAGAGGCCGATGAAGGGAGTGACGGAGCCGGTGGTGGCCAGCCAAGACATGCCCTTTTCGACGCGGCGAACCTCGTCGGCGGAGGCGAGCTGCATGCTGACGGTGACGGCGGACAAGCTCTTCAGTTTGGGTGGATGAGGATTGCCTGTGGCGCCGCCTACCTGGCTCTGAAGCTCGCGGTAGCCCGCGGCGTAGACGGAGGCAAAGGGCGAGCCGGCGTTGGCGAGGGCTTGGGGATTGGCGACTCCACGCGTAGCGCGGAAAATACGCAGAAACTGGTCGCTCTGGCGGCGAATGCGCCCGAACATGCCGAGCTTCTGCAGGATCATGGCCCAGGAAATGATCGAGAAAAGGAGAAGAAGCGAAAGAACGCCGCGCGCGACCCAGCCCGTTTGCGTAAGGATATTTCCGATATCGGTTACAAGAACAGTGGTGAACAGAAAAATGGTATACCCCTCAGTGAGAGCAAATTGATTTGTGACCGCAAAACCGCAAAGCGGTCAACATTTTTCTGGGCTTAAGAAACGTAGCACACGCATCCAGAGCGCGCAAGAAATAGGATGCGCAAGTTTCCGATTCTGCTGCTTATCGGGCAACGGGCGGGTGGTCGAAGCAAACGTGTGCAAGCGGTTCTTAGGGGTCAAAGCAGGTGTGATAAACTGCGAATTGAACATGAGCAAACCGTTCGACATCGAGTTGGAGAAATTGACTGGCCAGGCCGCTTATTCAGCGGCGGCGCATGGCTCGGGGTCAGGGCGGCGAGGGACATTCTTCCTTGAAACCTTTGGCTGCCAGATGAATGACCACGATTCGGAAAAGGTCGCGGGGCTGCTGCTTTCTCGCGGGTATCAGCAGGTAGAGACGCCGGAAGCCGCTTCCCTGATCCTTTACAACACTTGCAGCATTCGGGAGAAGGCGGCGCAGAAGGTTTTCTCGCGGCTGGGAGAATACCGGGAGAAGCAGGGCGAGGGCAAGGTCATCGGAGTGCTCGGCTGCGTGGCGCAACAAGAAGGCGAAGATATTTTTAGGCGCTCGCCATGGGTGAGCCTGGTCTGTGGTTCGGCGAGTTACAGCAAACTGCCGGGCATGCTGGCGCAGCTGGAAGCTGGAAAGCAGCGCATCACTGGGCTGGATACGGACACGGACGAGACGTTTGAAACCGAAGTGACGCGCCGAGATAATCCGTGGCGCGCCTACCTGACCATTATCGAAGGATGCGACAAGGCTTGCTCGTACTGCGTGGTGCCGTTTACACGAGGGCCGGAACGCAGCCGCGCGAGCGATTCCATTTTGCGGGAAGTGCGGCAGGTCGCGGAATTGGGCTATTCGGAAGTTCAACTGCTCGGGCAAACGGTGAATTCTTACGCGGACCCGACAGCGCGAAAGATGCGTTTTTCGGAACTATTGCTGGCGGTGGCGGAAGTGCAGGGGATTCGGCGAGTGAGATTCACGACGTCGCATCCCAGCGACTTCACGCCGGATATCGTGGAAGCCATCGAGCGGGAGCCGAAGATCTGCGACCACGTTCATTTGCCGGTGCAATCAGGGTCGACGAGAGTGCTGCGCGCGATGCAGCGGACCTACTCTCGCGGCGAGTATTTGGAAAAAATCGCCTTGATGCGCGAAGCAAGCAGGCCCATCGGGATTACCACGGACATCATCGTGGGCTTTCCAGGAGAAACGGAATCCGAGTTTGAAGAGACACTGAGCTTGTTGGAAGAAGTGCAGTACGACAGCATGTATTCGTTCAAGTATTCACCAAGGCCGAACACACCGTCGCTTGCCATGAGCGATTCTATTCCTGAACAAGAGAAGAGCCGGCGTCTCGCGGTTTTGCAGGACAGGCAACGGGAAATTCAAGAAAGGAAGCATGCCAGCCTGGTGGGAACCCTCTTTGAAGTTCTGGTGAGCGGAAAATCCCGGCGAGATAATCAGTGGTCCGGCTATACAACCTCGCACCGGATGATAAATTTCGCTTCCCAAGAGAGAGAGCTTCTGGGAACCTACGTGCAGGTTCGTGTTACGGGAGCGGGTCCGAACAATCTGCTGGGAGAGCATGCCGTCTAGCTCAGGGAGGCCTCGATGGAAGTGGAGATGAAGATCCGCGGCCTGATGATGGATCCCGTCACGAACATGCCCATCGTGGTGCTCAAGGACGTGCAGGGCCAGGCGATTCTGCCGATCTGGGTGGGTGTGTACGAAGCGAATGCCATTGCACTGGAAATCGAGAAGGTGCAAACGCCGCGGCCCATGACTCACGACCTGCTGAAAAATGTGCTGCTAGGGCTCGAAGTGCATGTACGAAAAATCGTGGTGAATGACCTGAAGGACGATACGTTTTACGCGCTAATCTGGGTGGAGCGCGAAGGACAGATGATGACGATCGATTCGCGGCCCAGCGATGCGCTGGCGTTAGCGTTGCGGATGGACTGCCCGATCTTCGTGGATGAATCGGTCCTCAAAAACTCCAAGATTTCGAGCGCCTTCTCAGAACGCAACACCAACGAGCAGCTCAAGAGCTGGCTCGATGGCCTCTCCGACGAAGACCTCGGCCGCTACAAGATGTAAGCCATCCCCGCCAATCGATCCAGCCAGCATTCTGAGTTCAAGTCCTATCGATCGGTTCCTCCCCAGTTGCAATTAACCTGCGAACTTTACGCCGCCACGCGAAAAGCAATACGATGCCGATTAAGATGAGCGCAAGGCTCAGGCCCGACCATAAGCCGAAGGCGCCCCAGCCCCGGCGGAAACACAACCAAGCACCGAGCGGAAGGCCGATGATCCAATACGCGGTGAAGTGACAAAACATGGGTGTGCGCGTATCGCCAGCCCCGCGGAGGGCTCCCGTAGCAACGGTCTGGAGACCATCGAACAATTGAAAGGCGGCACCGGCAGCGAGCAGGGATATGGTGCTGTGAATAACGGTCTCGTCCGGTGTGTACATTCGTGCGATCCACCGGGGGAACAGGAGCAACCCAGCACCAGCGCAAGTCATGAAGGAGGCACCGAGGAAGATGGCTGTGTCGCCGGCGTCCCCTGCCCCCACGGGATCCTTTCTGCCGATGGCCTGGCCTACGCGGACGGCGGCAGCGGAGGCGATCCCGAGAGGCACCATGTAAGTAAATGCGACGGTGTTCAAGGCGATCTGGTGACTGGCAAGCGGCACTGCGCCGAGCCGGGCGATAAGCGCCGTGACAAGCGCAAAGACACCACTTTCCAAGGTGAATTGAATGGCGGCGGGCAGACCGAGAGTGATCAAGCGGCGGATGCGCGGGAGATCAATGTCGACAGGAGTTTTCAGGAGTTCGGTACGGTGTTTACGATCGTACCAAAGAAGGTAGCCGACGAGCACAGAGGCCATATAGAGACGCGCGATTGCCGTAGACCAGCCGGAACCAATCGCGCCCATTGCCGGCGCACCCCATTTGCCATAGATCAAGATCCAATTTCCCAAGGCATTGATGAGATTCGCGCTGACGAGAGCGAAGGCCACGGGTCGGACCATGTTCATCGCTTGCAGGCAGCGGCGCACGGCGAAATAAAGAAGCAGTGGCAGCAGGCCAGCGGCCAGCGCCTTGGTGTAAGGAATGGCGAGCGCCAAGACACCGGGATCAACACTCATTCCGCGGAGAAGCGAGGGGAGCAACCAGACGGGGGCGGCGAGGAAGGGAGTTAAAGCAAAGCTCAAGTAAATGCTGTTGAGCAAGGAACGATGACAGTCCTCTCGCCTGCCCGCCCCGAACGCTTGCGAAACAAGCGTGTCCAGTCCCATGAGCAGGCCGCCGCCGAAGAGCGCAAGAACAATAAAAATGTTGGAGCCCAGACTTACCGCGCCCATGGCGGTCGCGCTATCGGGCAGCCGGCCGACCATCATCGTATCGACGATGGCCATGCTCATCCAGCCGAGTTCAGCCAGGACGAGAGGAACGGCGAGCCGCAAGGTCGGGCGAAATTCAGCGCGAAGTGTCTGGAGTCTGATCATCGGAAAGATTATGAGAACGAGTTTAAGCGGGGCAGAGACAAGGAGCAAACGGAGGCCACGCGGAAGTGGACTGATGGAGACGAATAAGGGGGGCCGACTATTCGGCGGGCATAGCGCGGAGGAGAAACTCCTGGAGTTTTTCACTGTCAGAGAGAGTCACCTTATGCCACGGCCATGGGCATGCCCGTGTTGAAAAAAGCGCCGGTCAGAGAGAGGTTTAGCGATACTTCGTTTCGCTCCACTGGACCGGTCTTCCAGTCGCGAACTCGCATGGTCGTCTTGAACGGCAGACGGGGAGAAATACGCCGATCGGATCTGTTCGTATCCATGGATACCTCAAGAACCTAAGGGGGGACGGCGCAGGCTGAGAACTGTACCAAGCGAAGACCATGGAGGAAGCCGGGGTCGGCGGGAAGGTTCAATTTAGTACCTGCGTTCGCGAAATGTTAACGGGAGATGGTGCTGCGACGGCGAGGTGTCTTCATGTGGGGTAACTTCGAGAGCGTACTGGGAACTAAGTCCCATTGACCCAATCGGGAAGCACTTCTAGGCTGCTGATATCGTTGAGTTTTTGGCCAGCAGAACTGCATGTCGGATTACAGCAACGGTAAGCCGTGCCCAGAGAGGGATTTCTTCGAACCCGGGTACTGAGGAGAGGACGATGGCGGTCGTTCAGGAACCAAGTTTTGAGTCCCGATCGAGGCACATCCGTGGCAGCGGGCGATTGAACTCGCGCGTGGCGGTAGCGGTCGAGTGGACCGATGGCGGCCAGAGCCTGCGTGCGGAAGGTTACACGGCTGATATCGGTGCAAGAGGCTGCCTCGCCGTGGTGCCGCAGAGTTTCGGTGTCGGACAGAAGCTGCGCCTCATCAATCTGCTGAACCAGATCTCCTGCGAAGCGATATTGGTATGGCGGGGACACGAAGGCCGCGCAGGATGGGAACTCGGACTGGAACTGCAGGACCCCTCTCCGGATTTTTGGGGCCTTGATTTCTAGGGATCGCTCTGACTACAACCAGTTTCGCAGCCGGTCCCAGACTCCTGTTTTCCACCGGGATTTTGCCGAACCGCCCACTTTTCCCTTGCCAACGAACAGCCTGCAAACGTAGAGTTAGCCTAGGCCTTGGGGGTTTTCTGAAGGCAGCACCCATATATAGGAACCCAGTTGCCGGATCGCTGCGGCTCGATTTCTCGCGCGCCCTTCGCGTTGGCTCGGGACAAGCGGGCGGAGGCAAGATCAGATGACGGCCATCATCACGGTTGCGAATCAAAAAGGCGGAGTCGGAAAGACCACGACGGCGATCAATTTGTCCGCAGCGCTGGCGCATCGTGGCAAACGCACGCTGCTGATCGATCTTGATCCGCAGGCCAATTCGACGATCGCGTTTTATGACTCCGGCGAAATCTCCACGAGTATGTTCGACGTGCTGAGCGACAGTCGCGTCACCATGGCTGCTGTAATTAAGCCGACGAAGGATCCGTTGTTGTTTCTTGGACCTGGGCGGCTCGCGCTTGCAAAACTGGAACAGGTTCTCGCTGGACAATTTGATGCGCCGTTCAAATTGAAAGACGCGCTGACACCGGTCCTGAAAGATTACGATTATGTGGTTCTCGACACGCCTCCATCGCTGGGAATTTTGACGGTGAATGCGTTGGTAGCTTCGACGCATTTGCTTGTGCCTATTCAGGCGGCGTACTTCGCGATCGAAGGAACTGACGATTTACTCGAAACCTACGAACGAATCCGCGCGCGCCCCAATCCCGGGCTGAAGGTTCTCGGTGTAGTGATTACGCTTTTTGACAAGCGCACGAATATCTCGAAAGATACCCACGGGCAGATTCGCTCGGTGTTCGGTGAAGTGCTGTTCAAGACGAAAATTACCAAGAACGTGCGGCTGGAAGAGAGTCCGGCCTACAAGGAAACAATTTTGACATTTGCGCCGAAATCGCCCGGCGCGGTCGAGTACAAGAAACTCGCAGGGGAGGTTATCCAACGTGTCGAAGAGAATCGGGCTACCCATCACGCTGAAGATGCGGCATGACGCGCATTACGTAGAATCATTGACAAGCTATAGTGGCGCGGCGGTGGGGCGAATGATTCGCGTGGATCAGATCCGCCCGAATCCCGACCAGCCGCGCAAGGCGCTGGGCGACCTGCGCGAACTGACGGAGTCGATTCGCGAAAAGGGCGTGCTGGAGCCGCTGCTGGTGCGATACGTCCCGCGCGAGGACTGCTTCCACATCATTTCCGGCGAGCGCCGGTATCACGCTTCACGCGCGGCGGGACTCCGCGAAGTACCGTGCATTGAAAAAAACGCCGATGACGCCGAAACACTGGAAATCGGGCTGATTGAAAACATACAGCGGAAAGACCTGACGCCGTTTGAAGAAGCGGATGGACTGCATCGCCTGAGCACGCACTTTGAATACACGCACGAGGATATCGCCAAGAAGATCGGTCGAGCGCGCTCTTCGGTGACCGAAACGTTGTCGCTGCGGAATATTCCGGATTCGCTCCGCAAGAAGTGCGTCGAGCACGGAATTCTTTCCAAGTCGCTGCTGCTGCAGATTGCACGCCAGCCCACCGAGAAGAAAATGATCGAGATGTTTCACCGCATCATGCAAGGAGGACTGACGCGCGATGAGGCGCGGCGCGAGCGCCGCGAAGAGCACAGCGGACCGCAGCGGCCGCAACCGTTCATTTTTCAGTTCGAGCCACCCACGGAAACGTTCAAGTTCCGGATTCAATTCAAGAAGAGTCATGTCTCGCGCGACGAACTGATTTCCACGCTGCGCGAAATCCTGGCGCAGCTTGAGGGATCTTCCTCAGAAGCGGATTCGACGGCTGCCTAGAATTCTCGCGAAGGGCGGCGGAAGCCCCACCCTACGACTTGGCCCCATGGTTGAGCTCAGTCCACAGCAAATGAAGGTGATCGAGCGGCTGTTCGCGACGGGTTTCCGCCCCATTGCGATTCCGCCATACGAGAGCGCCCTCTGCGTGAGAAAAGCCAATTGCGCCGCCTTGCTGGCGCCAGTGCCGAACGGCGGGATTAGGTTGCTTGCGCCGCCGTCGTATCTCGTAGAGGGAAATCTGAGCGTAAAGCTAAAGCGTGGTTTAGGCGAAGTGTTCGTTTGGAAAAAGAAAGAAGTGGAGGCAACTCCGGAGAAATTGGACGAGCTTGAATCGTTCCGGCGGGAACTCACCGGAATCCTGGATCTTCCACCGATGCAATAAAATCGCCGCAATTTGCAATTCTGAAAGACTCCCTGCAAACTGAATTTCTAATGGAAACTTTCGACATTGTTTGTGTTGGGGCTGGGCCGACGGGCCTGGCTACGGCCATTGAAGCCAAGCGCGCCGGAATGCGGCCACTGGTCATCGACAAGGCTTGCCTCTGCAATTCCATCTTTCACTATCCGGTGAACATGGTGTTCTTTACGACGCCAGAACTGCTCGAAATCGGCGATCTGCCTCTGGTTTGCGCGGCGGAAAAGCCAACTCGGGTCGAGGCGTTGAAATACTACCGTCGGGCGGCGGAGCATTACGCGCTTGAACTGCGGCTGTACGAACAGGTCTTGCGGGTTGATGGCCGCGATGGAAACTTCACGATTGTGACGATGACGGAGAAGGGCTTCGAGAATAAATACCAAGCCAAGAAAATTGCCGTTGCGACGGGCTATTACGATCTGCCGAACCTCCTGGGCGTGCCGGGCGAAAACCTTCCACACGTTTCACACTACTACTCAGAGCCGCACGAATACTGGAACCAGGACGTGGTGGTGGTCGGAGGAAAAAATTCTTCGGCGGAAGCTGCGCTTGACCTTTACCGTAATGGCGCCCGGGTCACACTAGTGCACCGCGGGAGGGAACTAGGCGCCTCGATCAAGTATTGGGTTCGCCCGGACATCGAAAACCGGATCAAAGCCGGGAAGATCCAGGCACTCCTCAATGCCCGCGTGGAGGAAATCACCAGGGACGAAGTGGTGGTGGAGCAGCACGCTCAAACAAAGAGACTCCCGGCGAAACAGGTGTTCGCACTCACGGGATACCATCCGGATTTTTCGTTTATCGAGGGCCTTGGCGTGAAGCTCGATGCTGAAAGCCGCAGGCCGGCGCTGGACTCGAACACACTCGAGAGCAACGTGCCGGGGATTCACCTGGCGGGAGTGGTTATCGGGGGGAAGCATACCGGCGAGATCTTCATCGAAAATGGGCGCTTCCATGGGAAGCAGATTATTCAGGCGTTGACGAAGTGATCTGTGCTGAGAAATGGAACTCAAGGCAGATTTGCTCGCTCCGGACTCGTTTGCTAGACTCGTAGTTTATGGCATCGGTCATCCGCGAAGTGGGCGAGACGTTTGGCGCGCTGGTTAAGGGCTTCAGCGTAACCTTCCGTAATATGTTTCGTAAGACGGTCACGGAAAACTATCCGTATGAGCCCGTGCATTTTCAAGCGCGTTACCGTGGGATCCACGTCCTGCATCGTGACGAGAGCGGGCTCGAGAAATGCGTTGGTTGTTTTCTCTGCGCGGCTGCTTGCCCTGCGAATTGCATTTATATCGAAGCTGCGGAGAACGTCGATGCGAATCGCATCTCCGCGGGTGAACGCTACGCTAGCGTGTACAATATTGATTATTCGCGCTGCATTTTCTGCGATTCGCGCTGCATTTTCTGCGGTTATTGTGTCGAGGCGTGCCCAACCGATGCCATTACGCACGGACATGGTTTTGAACTTGCGACCTACGATATCAACTCACTCGTTTACCGTAAAGAACAGCTTCTTGAGAAAGAAACTACAGCTCCAGTTTCCGCTACCCGCTAATTTGTCGTTCGCCTGATTCAAGATTTTTTCAACCAACCCAGGAATGCATCCCAGCAGTCGCCGAGGTGTCTCCGCTGCCTCCGTAGATAAGCGTCCTCTAATAAATGTGAAGACGCCTGGCGCGGCTGTGCGACGCGTTCAGGGGGAACGCTGCGGGATGCGAGCGGAAGACGCCGGTGCATGCGACGTTGGACATAGCTTCGGAGCCGCGCGGCCGTGACCTCGTTAGCGCCATGCCTGGCTGGAAACTTCGATTTGAGGGCCCAAAAATCGGCTTCACCTCAAGCGGGCCCCTGGCTTGCGGGCAGCGCGACCAAAGGATTACGCGCTGTGGAAATGTGTGGAAAACTTTGGTGCGGGGGCTGCAGAGGATGTGGAAGACGAGGGTGGCGCAGGCTGGGGAGGAGGCGAAGATGCGAAAGACCAACAAGAGGGAACTATTGCGAATGCTGCTGCGGAAGAAGGGGTTTGCCCTGACGTGGCGTGACGATTGCTTGCAGTCATGGTTTGCCCTCGAGACGAGAATCCACTCAGGAGAGAACGAGCGAATCCCCGACGCGAAGGATTCTGCCTGATTCGGCCGACGCCACGCGCGTGTTGGTAGCCAGCCGGTAGTAGTGATCGAAGCGGGCTTCGGGGCACCGTGCCGGGATATGCGAGCGGCGGTAATCACTGAAGAGTTTTTGGAAGCCGGGGATAATTTCGCCCGTGCGCGGATCGCGCGGGGGAACCGGGCAACGGGCGCAGGGATTGCTGCCTTCGAAATTCACTTCCCCGATCTGGAATCGCACGGCGCTGCGCTCCTCTTCGCCAAACAGCTGATCTTCCCAAAATGCGGGCACTCCTTCGATCTCGAGCGTCGTGCGGAAACGCTGGCGCGCTTCGTCGAGTTCCATGCCGTTGAAGAGATCACAAACGGCCTGCAAGCTTGCTGTGGAAACGATGGTCGGCCCGTTGGCGATGTTGTCATCGGGAAACCCTTCTGGAGAATGCCGTATGGTGATGGGCTGCTCAAAGAAGTCAGAAAACCATTGGGAGGCGTCCGCCGTGTCTCCCGGGAATGCGAAGGTCTGCGTGCGGATTTTTCGTTGATCACCGGGAACGGAAAGCGTCACGGAGCTGATGCCGGGCGCGAAAGATGCGCGGATCAAATGGATGGCAGCCGTGCGTTTGCCGTTCACCCATTGGCCGTCAACGGAATAGAGCGCCCACGCGCGGTCGTGTTCGAGGCCGCCGCCCGGCCCGATGCGAGCTTCTTTCACGCGCACCGGGTCGAGCGATTTGATCGGATGCAGGCGAATGTCAGCCAGGCGCGCAGAAACATCGGAAGAGATCATGCGAAGATTTTAGCAGAGGCGCAACGCGCACGCCGCGTCAGCACTTGCACGAGCCAATGCCGCGCGGCTTAGCCCGAGACCCGGACATGGCCGAAGAGCAGCTTCGACAGCACCGCACCGGCAATAAGCGCCATCGAAATGCTCAGGAGCGTGCCGATCAAGAAGTATTCCGCAAAACGTTCGGTCTTGAATTCGGGATAGCGGGCGATGGACTTGGCCGTGAGAATCAGCCCGACTGTGGCGGGTGATTGCACCAACAGCGCGGTGACTACCAGAAATCTTTCCAGCCATCCGATGTACAGCCCGGCGTTCTGCAGTTGTTCACCGGCCCTTTCCGGGGAGCGGCTTCCTACATTTGCCGCCAGCGAGCTAACCAGCGAGCGGATCAGATAACCGCCGCCGAAAATCACCGCCGCGTAAATCACGGGCACCGCGAGAAACCGGTTCGGGATGGACCGCGCATTTTGTACCAGAGCGCCGAGCTCGCCGAATGGAAC